>Ga0315339_1001638_pt1 | contig 19115 bp, 19 predicted proteins | sample ASW17metaG_FD_204514 | JGI IMG/M metagenome (GOLD analysis project Ga0315339, IMG submission 204514) | Ammonia-oxidizing marine archaeal communities from Pacific Ocean, United States - ASW #17 | ecosystem: Environmental > Aquatic > Marine > Oceanic | place: USA: California | collected 2016-12-05
CCAGCAATGCCTGCAACACCTGCAACGCATCGCCGCGCCGCAGGATCAGCCGGGATCCGATCCCGGCAAGCGCGTCACCAAACACCGCCACGCCCAACCCCAGCCGCCATTTCGGCGCAGCCCCCAGCCCCGCCACAACCTGATCGTGAATAAACACCGGAATAACCGGCCTGCCACTGGCGGCGGCCGCCGTCAGCGCCGCGTGATCCGTCAGACGCAAATCGCGCCTGATCCAGACAAGTATCGGAGACATATCAGCCAAAACAACGCCTTTGCGGTTAACTTACAAGACGTGATCTAGCGCGCGTATCAGCCGGTCAATATCCTTGGGCCTTGTATATTGCACAAATGACAGCCGCAGCACGCCTTTGGCCGGATCCAGCCCAAGGGCTTGCAACGCGCGCACCGCATAAAAGTCACCGCCCCCGGCCATGATGTCATGCGAGGCAAGCTCTGTCGCAATCGCCTCTCCGGGGCGATCACAGTCTACCGCAACGGTTGGCGCGCGCCCCGCAGCCTTGCGTGGCCCGATCAGGCGCACATCATTGCGCCCCGAAAGATAATCCAGCAGCGGCTGCAGCAACTCTGTCTCATAATCGCGCGCCAGATCATGCACCCGAATGGCGCGTTTGCGCGGGTCGGGTTCTGGCCCGAAATGGGTGGCGTGCATCTGGTCGATGTAGTCTGCCATGCCCGCACAGGCCGCGATCTGCGCATGATCCGGCCCCGCCGGGGTAAAGCGTTTGTACAGGGTTTCAGCGTTAAAACAATGCCCCTGATTGGGCAGCAGCCTCCCCAGCTCGCGCCGGATAGTCATCAGCCCCTGATGCGGGCCAAAGGTTTTATAGGCGGAAAACAGATAGATATCGGTCCCCAGCGCGCCCACATCCGGCAAGCCATGTGGCGCATAGCTGACCCCATCAACGCAGGTATATGCCCCGGCGTCGCGCACCATGGCGCAGATGGCGGCTACATCGTTGATCTCACCCACCACATTAGAGCAGTGCGGGAAACAGACCAGTTTTACGGTGTCATCCAGCAGCTTTGTCAGCTCCGCAGGGTCCAGATGGCCGGTTTGCGGATCAATCTGCCACTCGCGAATTTCAATGCCCGCATCGGCCAGCCGTCGCCACGGGCCGGAATTGGCCTCGTGGTCCTGATTGGTGACCACGATGGCATCACCGGGCTGCAACATCTGCCGGAACGCCTGCGCCAGCACATAGGTGTTCTGCGTCGTAGACGGCCCAAACGAGAGCTCATCCGTTTCAACTCCCATCATCGCCGCCAGCCGCAAGCGCGCCTCGTCCATTTCCTCGCCCCCCAAACGGGACGCCTCATAAGGCGCATAGGGCTGCACCTTACGCTGATGGTAGAACCGCACCAGCCGGTCGATCACCGGCTTGCAAGTATAAGACCCACCAGCGTTCTCAAAGAACGACTGCCCCTTCAGGGATGGCTCGGCAAAGGCCGGAAATTGCGCGCGCACGTAGTCGACATCAAGTTTCATGGGCGGAGTCCTATGATCAGATATTTCCGGGGCAAGGTGGCGCAACCGCGACAAACCCTCAATCACAAAAAGAAAGGGCCGCCCGACGGACGGCCCTTTGCATGACAATACGCAGGTTATTCGGCAGCTTCAATCGCCCCAGAGGTGGTCGGCAGACCATGCTTTTCGCGTTTGCCATCGCGCCAGATCGCCTTGATCAGGCTGAGGCCCATCAAGACCATCACCACACTGAACGGCAGCGCGCCGATCACCATGGCCGTCTGAATGGCCCCCAGGCCACCAGCAACGATCAGCCCGCCAACAACCAATGCCAGCGCCGCGCCCCAAAACAGAATATGTGGCCGCGCCTTTGGCCCCTCGTCGCCCGCAGCGTTGATCGTATTGATGATCAGAACCGCGCTATCGGCAGAGGTCACCAGATAGGTCAGCAGCAAGATGACGACCAGCACCGACATCAGCCAGGCCAATGTCGGGCTCAGGATAACGGCGAGCATGGCGAACAACTGGTCAGACTGACCGGCACCGACGATGGCACCCTCGGCCATGCCGGACAGTTCCAGATCAATGGCGGTGCCGCCGACCAGTGCGAACCAGACGAAACACATGATCGCCGGGATCACCATCGCGCCCAGCACATATTCACGCACCGTGCGCCCCTTGGAGATCCGGGCAAGGAACACGCCCACAAAGGGTGCAAATGCGATCCACCAAGCCCAGTAGAAGATCGTCCAGCCGCCCTGCCACCCGGCCAGCGCATCGCCCACCTCGGTGCCGTCCTTGTTCCAGACGGTAAACATGTTGCCGGGGATCGAGATCAGGTAATCCCAGAGGCCGACGACCAGTGTAGACAGGCCAAAGAAGGTCGAGCCGAACACCAGAAAGAACACCAGCACGAAAAAGCTGAGGCCCATGTTGATGTTGGACAGCCACTTGATGCCCTTGCCAACCCCGGACAGCGCCGACAGCGTCGACGCGCCCATGATGACGATCAGCGCAAAGATTATGGCCAGGGTCGATGACGATTTGCTGCCATCCTCTGCTGTTGTAAACAACCAATCCCCGACACCGATGCGCGACAGGCCCGCGATGAACTGTTCGACACCAAAGCCCAGCGTCTGCGCGACGCCCAAGACCGTCGCGACCACAGCGACCACATCAACAACATGGCCAATCGGGCCGGACAGCGATTTGCCAAAAATCGGAGCCAGCGCAGATCGGATCGTCAGCGGCAAACCACGCCGATAGGAAAAATACCCCAGCGCCAGACCGACGACGGCATAGGCCGCCCACGCCGCCAGGCCCCAATGGGTGAAGGACCAGATATAGGCGTCCCGCACGTTCCCGGCGGTGCTGCCTTCGGTCAGGCCCTGAATGGTGCTGGGGTTCTTGGCAAAATGATAGATCGGCTCTGCGGTGGCAAAAGTCAGCATGCCAATGCCGATCCCGGCCCCGAACATCATCGAAAACCACGAAAAATTGGAAAACTCCGGCCGGTCATCCGGTAGCCCCAGCCTTAGCCGGCCAGCGGCGGGCCACAGCGCAAGCGCGAAACACAGGATGACGAAAAACGCCATGACATAGACGTACCAATAGCCAAAACTGGCAAGGATAACATTGTTCAGTGCACCCAGAACGGTCGCGGCCTGTTCCGGAAAGGCCACGGCCCATAGAATAAGCGCGCCCACCAAAATCTTGGCCGTGATCGTGACGTCCTTGGTAAATCCGCGATAAAACCCCGATGCGGCGGTTTTAATCGGCAATTCCGTTAGTGCTGGTTTGACCGGCATAGTATCCTCCCGAAGCAAATTTTTTATTATGCGTTATGAAAATAACTATACGCGAAACAACTTGCGATTGATATCCACATCCGCCCAACAAAAATGCACCCGCACAGATTATATGCGGATGCGTAAGCGTCAATCTTGGGATGAAACCGACCTGATCAGGCGTTTACGTCAACCACAACGCGGCCTTTGACCTGACCTTTCAGGATATCGCGGCCAAGGCCTGGCAAATCCGACAGGGTTGCAGGCTGGATCATCGTTTCCAGCTTGTCCATCGGCAGATCCTTGGCAATCCGCTGCCACGCGCGCAGACGGTTATCATAGGGCTGCATCACGCTGTCGATCCCCAGCAGGTTCACCCCGCGCAGCAGGAACGGAATGACCGTCGCAGGTAGCCCGGCACCGCCGGCCAGCCCCACGGCGGCCACCGACGCCCCGTATTTCATCTGTCCCAGCAGCCGCGCCAGCATTTCGCCGCCGACGGCATCAACGCAACCGCCCCAGGTCTCTGCCTCCAGCGGGCGCTTGACCGTCTCGGCCAGCTCTTCGCGGCCCACGATCTGCGTGGCCCCCAATTCTTTCAGGTATTCCGTAGTTTCTGGCCGCCCGGTGACGCCCGCCACCTGATGACCCAGATTGGCCAGGATAGCCGTCGCGACCGACCCGACACCACCGGCAGCCCCGGTCACCAAAACCGGCCCGTCCTTGATACCGTGATCTTCCAAAGCCATGACCGCCAGCATCGCAGTAAAGCCCGCCGTGCCGACGGCCATTGCCTGCCGTGTGTCCAGCCCCGCAGGCAGCGGCACCAGCCAATCGGCCTTGACCCGCGCCTTTTGCGAATAGCCGCCCCAATGCGCCTCTCCAACGCGCCAGCCGGTCAGCACGACCTTATCGCCCGGCTTGTAGCGGTCATCATCCGACGCCTCGACCGTCCCGGCGAAATCAATGCCCGGCACATGCGGATAGTTGCGCACAAGGCCGCCACCCGGGCCGATGCACAGACCATCCTTGTAGTTCACAGTCGAATACTCGACCGCAACCGTCACATCCCCCGCAGGTAGCTGGTCCAGCGCCAGTTCCTGCACCGACGCGCTGGTTTTACCCTCGTCGTTCTTTTCGACCACCAAAGCGTTAAACATCGTCATCTCCTTTTAATTCCAGAATACACCATAGACGGTCGCCGCCCGAACTTCGCCCTCTGGCAGCATGACATCCACCTCGGTGAACGGCTCCCAGTGGGTCATCCGAACCATGCCGATGGCCACGTTCGTCTCATAATCCGGCGACCACGCGGCAGAGGTCACCTGCCCCACCTGCGCCTGCCCGGCCATGATGGCCCATGGCCTGTCACTGGACGGCACGCGCGCGCCCTCGATAGAAATCGCGCGCACCTGTTTGACGGGGCCATCCTTGGCCACCCGCAACAAGGCATCGCGCCCAACGCAACCAATCGCGGTCTGGGTTGAACAGAACCGGCCCAAACCCGCCTCATGCGGGGTATTATCGCGGGTCATATCATTGCCGTAACTTAGCAATCCGCCTTCGACCCGCTCAATCGCGTTCGGGCAACCTGCTTGCACGTCCAAATCTTTACCGGCCTCAAACAGAGCATTCCACAAAGGCATGCCAAGATCGGACCCCTCAAGATAAATCTCAAACCCGCCCTGTTTGGAATAGCCAGATCGCGCGATTACCAACGGCCGACCTTGAAACTCGAACCAGCCGAAACGAAAGAACCGCACCTCGCGAATGGCATCGCCAAACACCCGCGCCATTAGCTCTTCGGCCTTGGGGCCCTGGACCGCCAGCGGCGACACGTCCGGCTCGTCAATCAACACATCTAGCCGGTATCCGTGCGCTATACCTTTGACCCAAAACAGCAAATCACTGTCGGCGATTGATATCCACCAACGATCCTCGGCCAGTTTGACCGCGACCGGATCATTCAGCATGCCGCCGGTCTCGTCGACAATGGGCACGTAATAACACTGCCCCGGCAGCATCGAGCGCAAGTCGCGCGGCGTCAGCATTTGCATCAAACGCCCCGCATCCGGGCCGCGCAGTTCCACCTGCCGCTCGCAAGACACATCCCAAATCTGCACCGCCGATTTCAGGTGGTGATAATCCTCTTCGACACTGCGAAACATCGTCGGCAACAGCATGTGGTTATAAACCGTATAGGCCTTGACGCCCGCAGCTTCGACCCCATCCGAAAACGGCGTGCGGCGCAGGCGGCGCGACGGGGAAATCAATGCCATTCCGTGACCTCTGGCATAAGAAACAGATCCGTGTCCCCGGGTGTTCCGCCCGCTGCGGTCAGCATGGCGTGGATTTGCCCCCGGTGATGGGTCTGGTGGTTGAAAAAATGCTGAATACACAGCCACTTCGGCATCTGCGCCATCCCGCCCTTGGCTGCGGAATACCACGCCAATTGGCCTTCAAGCGCCTCTGGTTGCAGCTTATCCGCCCAGGCCACGATGCGCGTATCCGCATCGCCCCGCGCCGCCTTGTAAAACGGCCAGGACGCGGTGAAACGCGGGCTGTCCGGGATGCCGATACGGGGCTTTTTCCAGCCGTCAAAGCGCGACATCCAAATGGTATCGCCCCACAACAGATGATTCATCGTGCCCAAAATAGACCCGAAAAACGCCCCGCGATCTTGCACCTTCGCGGCCTCATCCAGCTTTTCAACCTCGCTGGTCAAGCCTTTGTTTTGCCACCGGTTATACCGCGCCATAGTGGCGCAGAATTCAACCGATATCATGGCGCAGTGCCGGACCAGTCGATTGCGCAAATCTCGCCTGACTTACCGTCAAAATCCCAGATGCGGCCATGGTCACGGACACGGCTGCGCGTGCCTTTTGCGACAATCACGTCGGGTCCCATCCAGTATTTGGTATTCTTGACCATCACCGGTTCAGAGCGGTCAGCGCCTTGCACCATTTCGATCTCGCCGTTGATCTTGCGGCCCACGTTCAGCACGCGACGGGTGCCATCGCGGATAATCTCAACCGGCTGGCGTTCGGCGCTGATGATCGTGCTGACCAGCTTGGTGAACAGCCCCGTGGTGCCGCCCGCCGCGCCCGAAAAAATCGCCAGAATGCCGTTATAGGCCTTTTGCGTCGCGCGCTCGTCTACATAGGCCGCAACGCGCCAGTCGCCCTCGCCCATCCGGCCGGGGATTTCCACCATCAGGCCGATGTTGAGCCCGGTCAGATCTTCGCCCTCATAGTGGCCGTCATCAATCGCGATCGCCATCCAGGCGTGGCAGTGGCCTTCGGTTGGCTTGTGCTTGCCAAGCGACACGACACAGGGGCAGAACACTTCGCAGGAACAGTTCAGAAACAGCTCTCCGGTCAGTTTCCAATCCGTCGGGGCCTCGCGGCGACGGCTCGACGTCATCCGCTGATCAAGCCTGCTAAGAACCGCAAGACGGTCACCCGCCACTTTTTGTTTGGTTTTCGCCATTTCGTCTCTCCCTAAATCACTGCGTTGGTGGCCACGGCCAACCCCGCCAATATCAAAACCACGCCTAGCGGCCGCACCACAAAGCGCGACAATTGCGGTAGTTTTTCCAGTACCATCAAGATCGTCGCCACGCCCATCCAGGCCAGGTTCATCGTGCCGCCAACAAAGGCCAGCAACATCAGCGCCCAGCAGCAGCCAAGGCAAAGCGCGCCCAGCCTCAGGCCAAGCCGCGCCGCGTTCCACGGCTCTTCGCGCCAGTTCTGCATAAAGAACATAAAGGGTGCCATGCATTGGGTCAGGCAGGCATCCTTAAGGGCCGAAAACTGATAGCCGCCCGCCGTCAGTAACAATGCCGCCGTCAACCAGGGCGACAGGCTTTGGCCCAGCGGCGACAGCATCGTCATCTGCGCAAGCATCACCTGCGCGCCCGCCGCCAGAATGGCAAAGCCCAGCCAGATTGCCGCGTATCCGCCCAGCAATTCCGCAAAGCCCCGGCGCGCTACGGCACCCGTTCCCGCCAGATCATCAAAGGTCGAAAGTGCTGGCACAAAGGTCGGGGCCATCATCGCCGCCGTCATCAGGGCCCACATCAGCACCGCTGTCGGATACCCCGCCAACCCCGGCTTGACCTGACAGAGCGAGATCCAGAATTCCGCGCCGTAAAACTGTGCGTCCCGCAACATGTCGGCGGGCAACTGCATTGCGTACAGACCCGCCCAAGCCGCAAGGATGACGGCAAAGAACACCAGCCAGTGCCAATCCTGTAGGCTTTTGCGTGCCAGTCCCAGCAAAAGAATCGCCCCCAATTGCATTCCGCTATCGACGTTTTCCGCGTGGTCTGGTTAAATGTCAAACAATAAATGTCATACAATTAGGCCAACACCGAAACCCTATGAAAACATTGCCGCTTGATCCAGATCGCAACCTACCGGCGCAGATCGCCGAGGCTATTCGCAACGCCATCGTCACCGGCGATTTGACCTTTGACGCGCGCTTGCCGTCAGAGGCCGAACTGTCGGATCAGTTCGGCGTGTCCCGCCCGACCGTGCGCGAGGCGCTGAAACGGCTGGCGGCGCAGAACCTGATCCGCACGCAACGCGGGGCCACCGGCGGGGCCTTTGTCAATCGGCTGACGTTTGAAGACGCCTATGAGCAGCAGATTACCACGTCAACGCTGTTGTTGTCGATGAATGCGGTCGATTTTGATACGGCGTGTGAGGCGCGCTTTGCGTTGGAGCGCGCCTGCGCCGGGTTGGCGGCGCAACGTCGTAAGCCAGAACATCTGGCGACGATGCAGGTGCAACTGCTGCGCCAATCGCTGCCCGATCTGACGGATGAGGAATTTTGCGCCAGTGACGTCGCCTTTCACCGGGCCTTGGTGGATGCCGCTGACAACCCGGTGCTAAGCTATCAACTGGCTGGCGCGGTAGAGGCGATGCAGCCGCTGATGAACATGGTCACCTTCACGGCGCGGTCCCGCAAGGAAATCATCGCGCTGCACAATCGCATCGCCGATGCGATAGAGGCGGGCGATGGCGCGGGGGCCGATGCTGTTCTGGATGAATTGGCCAGCTATACAAAGGCCCTCGCCGCGCATGTCTTTGCCGACAAGGAAACCCGTGCGCAGGCCAGTACCGCCTAGCGGTTCCAGTCGAAAATGATGCTGCTCTCGTAGCTGCCCCAGTCCGACGAGGTCACACCATAGCTTTCCTCGCCCCGGTACATCGCCAAACCCGGCACCCGCAATAAAACCACATCGCCACCGACACTGGCATCGACAAAGCCGCTGTGCACCGCTGCCGAACAAATGTCGCTGTCGGCGGTATAGGGGCTGCTGCCCCAGACCGATCGCTGCGGTGGATTGGCCGGGCAATTGCAACTGTGTTCCTCGGCACCGTCTGGGATGACGGCGCAGGCTGCCAAAGTGCTGGCCACGGGCGTAGCCCCGACGAAAGAAAAACTTTGGCCGTAGCTACCCCAGTCAGAGGTGCTGACGCCATTCACGTTCGTGCCGGTATAACTGCCCTGCCCCGGCCGCTCTTGCAGCCGCACGATACCGCCATCCGCAACGATCACACCCGCATGGCGCGCGGCGGTGCAGATGTCGCTATCTGCCGTGTAAGGCCCGCTGCCCCAAACCGACCCGTTGCTGCCATTCGCCGGACAGGCGCAGGTCATCGCCCCATCCTGAAACGCCACCGCGCCGCAGGCGGGTGCGTCACCGACCGGTGCCTGACCCGAACCCTTTTTGCCGCTTTGGGCCTCTGCCACGCCACCGGCAACCACTAGGCTTGCCGCCAAAACCAAAACAATCCGGGTCATCATCGCGTCCTTTGTCAAAATGGTCATTGAAATTCAACAGTCGTTCCGACCAAGGCTAACATGGCGCGCGCCATCCCTGTCAACGCTGCCGTTCGATACCGGCACAGGCACGGCAACATCGCGCTAGGACATTGGCGTTTTCAGCAGCATGTTTAGGGCAATCAGGGCCAACAGCAGTAAAATTGCGGGTATCAAAACATAGTAAAGCGCTGGCGATTGATACCACGTTTTAGGGGTATAACAGCGCCCGCACTTAAGGCCTTGGAACCGCATTTTGTGGCCGCAATCCTGGCAACTGAAAAGTCTAAAGGTCATATTCATCCAGAAGATTAAGGGGAAAGTCACACAAATCACTGAATAAAATCAAATCTACACGGCACTCTGTTAACCTTTTCTTTACCCAAAGTTCAATTGCAAATTCGGATTATGCCGCGGCTTTTTTGGGCCAGCGCACAGGATCGCCTCTTTGTTTTGCAGCACGCCCAACTTCTCAACGACAGGTATTCCGCGGCCCACGGCATCCGCCCCCTTTTCAAACCACGTTGCTCCGCCTATATGTAACTCGTCCCCTCGGGGACTATGGACATAAACGCGCTCGTAATAAGCGGATCGGACCCGGGGGCGGTACCCGGCGACTCCACCAACACTCTCTTATTGGGGGACAGATGGGGTCGAAATAGGATCGACGAACGTCTAAAGGGGTTATGCTTTGTCTCGGTGAGGTACCACCGATATCGGTCCACAATGTACAGTTGCCAATAACAACCGTGCTCCAATGGCTCTGGCTGCGTAAGCAGTTCGAACTATTGAAACTTAAGTCCTTGCGCTTTGCCGCGTAAGGCGGGGTTCGCAGGTACCTGGCAACAGAAACCTGCACTTACACCCTGCAAAATATATCGCCATTGCCGCCCTGTGGCATTCGTGAAAAATTGACCCGCAAAAGCTTTTGGGCAGGGGTACTTTTTCATGACGCGGTTTTTTGGCGTGTTGCAAAGCCATCGGATACAGATGGCCCTGTTACTAACGCTAAGCGTGATTGGCCTTGGCCTGACCGTCAACGTCTGGATTACCAAGTTTCCGAATGTGTTCTGGGATCTGAACGTCTATCAAGCCGCCGGAGCGGCCTTTCAATCTGGGCAAGGTGCCTATGCACAAGACTATCACGGATTGCGTTTTGTCTATGCCCCGCTTGTGCTGTGGCTGTTTTCCCTGCTGGGCGATTGGCTGACACCGCTATTTCTAACACTCTATGCAATTATCACGGCTTGGTTTGTCATTGCCGTGCCCGCCAGCCTGCGCTGGTCGTTGTTGTTGGTATTCGGAGTGTTGTTTCACTATGACCTCATGCTGCGCGCGGCCTTAACTGGAAATCTGACGATTTTTGCGCATCTGCTGATCATATTGCTATGGTTGGCTCCGGCAAACATACTCTGTCGGGCGGCACTCTTGCTGACGATCTCGATGATGGCGCTTATAAAACCATATTTCGCCGCCTACTTCATGCTTTGGGGCCTACGCGACGGAAAAATTACTCGGGACAGCCTGCTTGCGGCGCTGGCTTTGGGGCTGGTCATTTTGGCTTGGGTGGCACAGGCGGTGCTGGCCCCAGACAGTTTTGCTGCCTTCCTCAACGCTCTTGACGCACAAGCCGGACTTGGGGAAGGGAACCCAGACATAGGCATTGGTATCTTCCGGGTGGCGCTTTGGCTGACCCATGCCAGCAAACCAGCTTTGGCGCTGCATGTGCTTGTTTCGGTTGCCTTGATCGTTGGATGGCTGTTGTGGTTGCGGCGTCCCTTGGCCGAAACTGACGGCCCTGCGGCACGATTGCTGTTGTTGACCGGGCCACTGATCTTGTGCCTTTTGATCAATCCTCGGTTCAAGGTCTATGACATAGCAGCCTTTTATATGCTGTGCATTCACGCCGCATATTTATGGGGCCGCGCGCGCCCGCATTTGCCAATCCTGCCCGTGCTGGGGCTTGCGGTTGGGATATTTCTTACAGATCAGCTTGATATACCGTTCAAAGTCACTGACACGCTGCGCGCGGTCGAACGTGGCGGAAGAATTGCTTTGATGCTGGCGGCCTTTTCGTTTGCCGTTGCCGCAGTCACCGCAATCCGGGGCCGTGATCGCACATCATAGGTTTGACAAGCTAACACCGGGCTGGCACATATTGTGCCATGGGGTCCCTGCGAACACCCCGTGAGGCGACAGGCCCAAGTTTCGCGTCCCACCTGACCCACAGGAAGGATGCATCATGCCATCGCCTAATGAAATTACCGTTGCCCAACTGAACCGCCTGATCGGAACGCCGGATTGCCCGGTGATTGTCGACATCTCGATTGATCCCGACTTTGCCGAGGATCCCTATCTGATCCCTGGCTCGTTCCGTCATCCCCACACCGACATCCCCGGCCTGATCGACCGGCTGGCCGGGCGCGCCTGTGTCATTACCTGTCAGCGGGGCATCAAACTGTCTCAGGGGTTGACCGCCTGGTTGCGCACCGAGGGTGTGCAGGCCGAATACCTGCAAGGTGGCATGTATGGCTGGCGCGATGCCAAGGACACGATGCGGGTGCCGTTTGCCGCCCTGCCCGCCCCTATCGGCGGCTCCACATTATGGGTGACGCGTCATCGGCCCAAGATTGACCGCATCGCCTGCCCTTGGCTGATCCGTCGCTTTGTCGACCCCGCCGCGCGGTTTCTGTTCGTCTCGCCAGCCGAGGTCGCAGGCGTCGCCGAGCGTTTCAACGCCACGCCCTTTGACGTCGAAGGCGTGTTTTTCAGCCATCGGGGTGCGGATTGCACATTTGACACCATGCTGGCCGAATTTGGCCTGACCTCAAAGCCGCTGACCCGTCTTGCCACTGTCATCCGCGCCGCCGATACCAACAGCCATGATTTGGCCCCAGAGGCCGCCGGGCTGCTGGCGATGTCGGTCGGCCTGTCGCGGCAATACAAGAACGACATGCAACAACTGGGTGCTGGAATGGCGCAATACGACGCACTTTACCGCTGGGCCCGCGATGGCGCTGACGAAGGCCACGACTGGCCCGCCGGACGCCGCGCATGACCGGCGATACACGCGACTTTCTGCGCGCCTTCACCCGCATCGGCCTGCTGAGTTTCGGCGGCCCCGCCGCGCAGATCGCCGTCATGCACCGCGAGTTGGTCGAGGAACGTGATTGGCTGACAGAGCAACAGTTTCTGAATGCGCTTAGCTTTTGCATGTTGCTGCCCGGGCCAGAGGCGATGCAACTGACCACCTATGCTGGTTGGCGGCTGCGCGGCGTGCCCGGTGGCTTGATCGCCGGGCTGCTCTTCGTCATCCCCGGCGCGCTGGTGATGCTGCTGCTGGCCGGGCTGTATGCCTGGCTGGGTGCGGTGCCACTGGCCAATGCGCTGTTTCTGGGCATCAAGGCCACGGTCGTCGTGATCGTGCTGGAGGCGCTGTTGAAGGTGTCAAAAAAGGCGCTAAAGGGCACAGACCGCTGGATCATCGCCGCGTTGTCCTTCATCGCCATCTTCGCCTTTGCGGCCCCGTTTCCGCTGATCATCGCCACCGCAGCCCTATATGGCGCGCTAAAGGGCGGCACCGCTACGACGGCACCGCCGCTGGGCCGCGCCAACACATTGCGCACCGTCGCGATCTGGGCCGCGCTGTGGTGGACGCCCATCGCCATTCTTTGGGCCAGCGGTCAGGAAACGCTCACCCAAATCGGCCTGTTCTTTTCCAAACTGGCCATCGTCACCTTTGGCGGGGCCTACGCGGTGCTGGCCTATATGACGCAAGAGGTCGTGCAAGATCAGGGCTGGCTAAGCACTGCCCAGATGATGGACGGGCTGGGCCTTGCGGAAACCACGCCGGGGCCGTTGATTCTGGTGACGGAATTCGTTGGCTATCTGGCGGGTTACGGTGCGGGTGGCGTGCCGCTGGCCATCGCCGCCGCTGTGCTGACCGTCTGGGTCACCTTTGTGCCGTGTTTCCTGTGGATCTTCGCCGGCGCGCCCTACATTGAATGGATCAGCACACGCCCGCGCCTGACTGGCGCATTGCAGGCCATCACCGCCGCCGTGGTCGGCGTCATCCTGAACTTGTCGATCTGGTTCGCGATGCATGTGTTTTTCGGCGAGATCAGCACAACGCCGGTCGGCCCGGCGCAGCTATTGACCCCGGACATCGCAACGCTGGACACCCGTGCGCTGGGACTGGGCATCCTGGCGGCGGTTCTGCTGTTGTGGCGCAAATGGGGGCTGGTGCAGGTGCTGGTACTTTGTGCCGCGCTGGGTGTGGCGCTTTCGAATATCGGCTGAAATCACGCGGCTGGTCCGCGTGCTCTTTCCTTCCATATCGAATCCCTTATGCTGGCAGCGCACTCTCCTAAAAGGGATCAAGGAATGACGCGCACCATCGACTACGGCAACCTGATGCACCGGGCCATGCGTGGCCTTATTCAGGAAGTGCTGATTGATGTCCGCGACAACGGTTTGCCCGGCCAGCACCACTTCTTCATCACCTTTGACACGATGCACCCGGATGTGGAAATCGCCGACTGGCTGTCAGACCGTTATCCCGATGAGATGACTGTGGTGATGCAACATTGGTTTGACGGACTAGAGGTCACCGACGAAGGTTTTAGCGTGACACTGAACTTTGGCGAGAACCCAGAGCCGCTGTATATCCCCTATGACGCCATCAAAACCTTCGTCGATCCTTCGGTCGAATTCGGCCTGCGGTTTGAAACCCAGGAAGACGATGATGACGACGACGGGGATGACGATGATGACGACGCGCCAGAGGCCCCGATGGACAGCGATGTCGAAGAACCCGACCCAAAAGCGGCCGACGTCGTCAGCCTCGACAGCTTTCGCAAATAGCCGTTAAGCACTTTGAAAGACGAACCAGCTTAGGATGGAAACAGAGTTTTCCTGGTGAACGGTTCTAATGTCTCTGCCCGAATTGCAAATTCTCGATCACGTCGGTTTGCCGACCTTCGCTCTTAGGCCCGATGCCGCGGGACTTCCGGTTTATGCATTTTGGAATCGCGCTTGCGAACGGGCCAGCCAACGGCCCCGTGCGGAGATTCTTGGCCGCACGGCGCTTGATATCTATGACGAGTCCTTGGGCCGGGCTGCTTATGATCTGCATTGTGATGTACTGCAAAACGCGCGAGAGATCAGTTATGATATTTTGCTCGACCTCGGCGGTGACGTAAAGGAAGTACACACAACGCTGTCGCCGGTCCTGGACAAAGATGGTCAGGTCATCACGCTGGTCGGCACGTCACGGGTGATCGACGGTCTGCGGCGTGCCCAAAAGAACGAGTTGGAAACCCTCGCCCTTGTTGAGCAGACCCGCAACGAGATGGAGCGTTTCATCTCTTTCGCGGCCCATGATCTGCGCAGCCCGATGCGCAATGTCGCCGGATTGATCGACGCGATGCGCGATGAGATCGGGCCAGATCAGTCGCAGGTCCTTTCGCTTATTGATATGCTGGAAGAACTTAGCAAGAAAACCCTGCGCCAGATTTCTGACGTGCTGAATTTCAGCCAATCACACAACGCCCAGCCCGAACTTCAGGACTTTGAATTTTCCGCCATGTCCCGCGATATTTTTTCGGTTCTTGACCCGCATCAGCAACATGATCTGCAAGCTGATACGGCCTGGTTGCATGGCGACAAGGTGGCGATACAAATCGTGCTGCGCAACCTGGTCGACAATGCCATCAAATACGGTCAGCGTGAGTGTATAACCGTACGTGCCAAGATCGCCGCCGACGAAAACGGGCTGAAGATAGTGATCTGGGACAATGGCCCCGGCCTGCCCCAGGAAGACCAGGCCTTTCTGGACGGTGGCAAGTTTCGCTATGAAACCGGGTTTGGTTTGCTTGGAATCCGCAGATTGGTGCAATTGCGCCAAGGCACGCTGACTGCGTCCAAACGGCCCGAGGGTGGCACGATTTTCCAGGTCTTTTTGCCTGGCACAGCCCTGATAGAGGGGCCTGATTCTGCGCGTTCAGATGTTGCGTAACCCACGCAAACGGGGTCTTACGTTTACCCCAATTGAAGTCAGTCTCGTCAGTCGGACAGATTTTGCCAAAAACCGACCTCAGGCCAGCGGCCCCAGGAACATCCCTCGCAAGTCCTTTAGCGCGCTTGCCAAATGATCCACCAGCAACCGAACCCGTGTGGTACGGCGCAAATCGCTGTGTAATAACAGCCAGATAGACCTGTCCAGCCGCACCTCTGTTCCCGGCACCCGCACCATCCCTGGCATTACGGCTTCGACATATACCGGCAAATAACTCATCCCCATGCCCGCCTGCACAGCAGCGGCCACCAGTGTTCCCTCGCGTATGGCATGGCGCACGCGCGCGCGCGGGAACGGGCTGGTCTTAACCCAATCAGGCACCGCCGCGCCCTCGCCCCAGCCGACCCAGCACAGCCCTTCGCCGTCTGGTCCGGCCCGATGAAATTCACGGTCCAGATAGGTCTGGCTGGCGTAAACCCCCATCGCGTAGGTCAGCACCTTGCGCCCCACGACGTCATCATCGACCTGAAACCCCACCCGCACCGATACATCCGTTTCAGAGCGCGCAATATCGGCAAACCTGTTTGTCACCGTCACAGCCAGATCAATCTCTGGGTGGGCCACGGCAAACCGTGCCAGGATAGGTGCCAGAATTTGGTTCGCCAAAGGGGTCGGCACCGACAAGCGCACGGTTCCGCTGGCTTCGCGATCCAGCCCCTGCACCCGACGTCGCGCGGCAATGATCGCCGCCTCGGCCTCTTCGGCCAGGGGCATCAGCGCGTCTCCGGCCGACGTAAGCGCAAGGCCGGATTTCGAGCGATCAAACAAGCGCACGCCATAGGCGGCCTCTAGCGCCTTCAGGTTGCGATTGACCGTCGCGTGGGTGCCGCCAACACCCTCTGCCGCCGCGCGCAGGCTGCCGCTACGCGCCACCGCCAGGAAATACGGCAGCTTGGCCCATTCCTCTGCCTTGTCCATGCATGCTCCTGCTCGGTCTTGCGTGGCTCATTAATGATCCAGGATGTATCAAATACCGCCATATGTATCCACAAATGTTACACCTAAATGTCCCGTGTTACCAACGGGAGACGACCAATGAACCGACGCGAAGCTTTGACAGCCACCGCTGCCAGCGCGATAACCCTGACCACCCCCTTGCCCCTGGTGGCTTTGGGCGGCATGGATTTCCCTTATAACAAACAGCGTATGGCCGTGCTGGGCCATGACATGGCCTATGTCGACGAAGGCACAGGCGATCCGGTGGTGTTTTTACACGGCAACCCGACGTCGTCCTATCTGTGGCGCAACATCATGCCGGCGCTGGCCGACAGCTATCGCATCATTGCGCCAGATCTGATTGGCATGGGCGACAGCGGCAAGCCTGACATTGCCTATACCTACCCCGATCACGCCGCCCATCTGCACGGGCTGCTGGATGCGCTAAACCTGCAAAACGTCACGCTGATGATCCACGCCACCCCCGGCGCGCTGATCCCGCCCGCCGCTGCCGACGACCTGCAGGCCAATCTGAAGAACCTTACCTCAGTCGATGTCGGCACAGGCACGCATTTCCTGCAAGAAGACCAGCCGGACGCCATCGCCGACGCGCTTGTCGCATGTCTGCCAACCCTCTGATAAAAGGACAAAATCATGCCACGCATCATTGTGACCGCCATCGCCAAAGTCTCGCTTCAGAAGTTGTGGGACGTTTGGGACACCTACCCCGATATCTATCTCTATAACCCCAGTATCACCGCGTCCTACACCATCAACGACACCGCCAGCAGCGGCATTGGGGCCGAACGGCAATGCGATCTGCCGGGGCGAAATCAATATCTCCGCGAACGCATCACGCAGTATAAGCCATTGGAACACATAGAAATTGACATCTTTGAAAGCAGCCTGCCGATGAAAGCAATGAAACCGGCGTTTGATTTCAAATCGCTAGGGCCGAACCGGGCGCAAGTGACGATGACCATGGCGTTTGTGCCCAAATTCGGCCCGCTGGGCTGGCTGATGACGCTTCCGTTGCGCCCCATCATGAAACGTCAGCTGCGCCAGCTTTTGGATGGCTCTGTGCGCTTTGCAGAGACCGGCGAGACGGCGAACAAACCGCGGCCCCGCGTGGCTGCGGCATAAACCATCGTTGAACATCGGGGCACCGCCCGCTAGATCGTAGCGCAACGATCCCATGCCGACGGAGGCCCCGATGACCGCGACCCGCACCGAAACCGACAGCTTTGGCCCACTCGAAGTCCCATCAGACAAATATTGGGGCGCGCAAACCCAGCGTAGCATCATCAACTTTCCCATCGGGTGGGAGCGTCAACCAGTCGCCATCATTCGCGCGCTTGGCGTGATCAAAAAGGCCTGCGCGCTGGTGAATGTGGCGCAGGGCGACATGGACGCCGATCTGGGCAAGACCATCGCCGCCGCCGCGCAAGAGGTGATCGACGGCAAGTTTGACGACAACTTTCCGCTGGTCGTCTGGCAAACCGGGTCTGGCACGCAGTCCAACATGAACTCCAATGAGGTGATTTCGAACCGCGCCATCGAAATGCTCGGCGGCGAAATGGGCAGCAAAAAGCCAGTTCACCCCAATGATCACTGCAACATGGGCCAGTCGTCGAATGACACGTTCCCGACGGCAATGCATGTCGGCATCGGCATGATGGCGCGCGACACGCTGCTGCCCGGCCTGATCAAACTGCACAAGGCCCTTGCCGCCAAATCCGAAGAATTCAAAGACATCATCAAGATCGGCCGCACCCATACGCAGGACGCCACGCCGCTGACGCTGGGCCAGGAATTTGGCGGCTATGCGCATCAGGTCGCCCAGGGCATCAAGCGCGTGGAAATGTGCCTGCCCGACATCTATGAATTGGCGCAGGGCGGCACCGCTGTCGGCACCGGTCTGAACACAAAGGTCGGCTGGTCCGAGCGTGTCGCCGCTGAGGTCGCCAATATCACCGACCTGCCCTTCGTCACCGCCCCCAATAAGTTCGAGGCTCTGGCCGCCCATGACGCCATGGTCATGTTCTCTGGCGCGCTGAAAACCGTCGCGGGATCGCTGTTCAAGATCGCCAATGACATGCGTTTGTTGGGCTCTGGGCCTCGGTCCGGCCTTGGTGAATTGATCCTGCCGGAAAACGAACCGGGGTCGTCGATCATGCCCGGCAAGGTTAACCCAACGCAGGCAGAGGCGCTGACAATGGTCTGCGCGCACGTGATGGGCAACGATGCTGCCGTTGGTTTCGCCGGCTCGCAGGGTCACTTTGAGCTGAATGTATACAACCCAATGATGTCCTATAACGTGTTGCAATCCATGCAACTTTTGGGCGACGCCGCCAGCAGCTTTACCGACAACATGGTGGTCGGCACCCAGGCCAACACCGCCCGCATCGACACGTTGATGAAAGAAAGCCTGATGCTGGTCACAGCGCTGGCACCTACAATTGGCTACGACAACGCGACCAAGGTTGCCAAGACCGCGCATAAAAACGGCACCACCCTGAAAGAAGAGGCCATCGCGCTTGGCTTTGTGGATGAGGCCACCTTTGATGCGGTCGTGCGCCCTGAACAGATGATCGGACCCAAATGAATCAGCCGATCAACTTGAACAAGATCCGAAAAGCGGTCGACAAGGTAAAGAAACGTCAACAAGCCAATGAAAACACAGTAAAATTCGGACAAACAAAGGCTGAACGCATTCTGTCTGCGACCCTGAATGACAAGGCCCGCCGAACACTGGACAGTCATCAGTTCGAAGAGGACGAATGAGCCGACCAGAAAAACATTCCCTAACCCTAAAGGGGCACCGAACCTCGGTGTCCCTTGAGCCGGAATTCTGGGTCGCCTTCCGCGAGATTTCTGCCAGCAAATCCCTGCCAATCAACGCCTTGGCCGCCGAAATTGATGCAGACCGCGGCATCGACATAGGCCTTGCCTCTGCCATTCGGCTGTATGTTTTGCGCCACTATCGGGACCGTGAAACCGA
>Ga0315339_1001639_pt1 | contig 19101 bp, 22 predicted proteins | sample ASW17metaG_FD_204514 | JGI IMG/M metagenome (GOLD analysis project Ga0315339, IMG submission 204514) | Ammonia-oxidizing marine archaeal communities from Pacific Ocean, United States - ASW #17 | ecosystem: Environmental > Aquatic > Marine > Oceanic | place: USA: California | collected 2016-12-05
CCGTCGATGGTCGAGACCAGGCCGCCGGCTTCGCGGACGATGACCACACCGGCCGCCACGGCCCACAGACTGAGGCCGGTTTCCCAAAACGCCTCGTAGCGGCCCGCCGCGACATAGGCCATGTCGAGGGCCGCCGAGCCAAACCTGCGGACCCCGGCAACGCGGTCCATCGCCGCCGACAGCTGAGCGAGAAATTCCTCTGGGGCCGGGCGGCCGAGATGGGGAATGCCGGTGGCGACGAGCGAATCGCTCAAGCGCTCGCGCGCCGAAACCCGAAGCCGGTTGTCGTTGACGTGCGCTCCGGCGCCGCGTTCGGCCGAGAAAAGCTCGTCGCGCAGCGGCTCGTAAATGACGCCGGCGAGGATTTCGCCGTCCTTCTCGTGGGCGATCGAGATGCAGAAATGCGGAATCCCGTGGAGAAAGTTTGTCGTGCCGTCAAGGGGATCGACGATCCACCTGTTGTGCCCATCCCCGGCGATGGCGCCGCGTTCCTCCATCAGAAAGCCGAAGTCGGGCCGTGCGTTGGCGAGCTCGCGGTACAAAATTTCCTCGGCCCGGCGGTCGGCGGCGCTGACGTAGTCGGCGGGGCCTTTTTTCGAGACCTGGAGGTTCTCGACCTCGCCGAAGTCGCGCACCAAATTGCGCGCGGCCTTGCGCGCGGCCCCCGTCATGACGTTGATGATCGCCGAGCGGACCGCCATAGAGTTAGTCGGCGCGTTTGGCGTAGGTGCCGTCCGCGGTGTTGATGACCACGCGGTTTCCGGTTTCGACAAACGGCGGCACCATGGTGCGGACGCCGTTCTCCAGCGTTGCCGGTTTGTAGGATGCCGCCGCTGTCTGTCCTTTGACCACGGGTTCCGTTTCGGTAACCTCGAAGGTTGCCATCTCGGGCAAGGCGACGTGCAGGGGCTCGCCCTCGTAGCTCTCGACCGTGAGTTCCATGCCGTCTTGCACATAGGCGCCCGCTTCGCCGACCAACGCCCGGTCCACTTCGATCTGTTCGTAGGTCTCGGCGTCCATGAGGGTCAACTTGTCGTCGTCGCCGAACAAATACTGGTAGGGCTTTTGTTCGAGGCGCACGCGCTCCACGATCTCGGAGGATCGGAAGCGTTCGTTGAGTTTCGAGCCGTCGCGCAGGTTCTTCAGTTCGACCTGCAGATAGGCGCCGCCCTTGCCCGGTTGGGTGTGTTGGATCTTGACGGCGACGCAGAGCTTGCCTTGGTGTTCGATGACGTTACCGGGGCGGACGGCGTTGCCCTTGATCTTCATGGCTGCAATCGTTGCGTTGCTTTATGGGAGCCGCCGTCGCGGCGCTGGCCGCGGCGCGCGCGAACCTAACACCTCGCCGGGGCGGATTCAAACGGCCCGGCCGCGGCCCTATGACGCGCCGGCGATTGCTGCATTGAACGCGCCGACGGCGGCTCCGGGACCCTCCGGGTGGTCCCAAACGGCGGAGACAACGGCCAGGAAATCGGCGCCCGCGCGAACAAGATCGGGGCAATTAGCGACGGTAATACCGCCGATGGCGACGCAGGGGATGACAAAAAGCTCGCTCCACCAACGCAGGATTTCGGGATTGGCGCGGGATTTTGGCGCCTTGGTTCCGGTCGGGAAAAAAGCGCCGAAGGCGACGTAGTCGGCGCCCTGCTCAGCCGCCTGCATGGCGAAGTGACGCGAATCGTGGCACGTCACGCCGACGGTGGCGTCCGCGCCGACCGTTGCCCGAGCATCGGCGCAGGCTGCGTCGGTCTGTCCGATGTGGACCCCGGCGGCGCCGGTTTCCGCGGCGAGGTCCGGGCGGTCGTTGATGAGGAAGGCGGCGTTGTGGGCCTCGGCAATGGGGAGGAGGCGCTCGGCGGCGCGGCGGATGTCGTCGTCGTCCGCGTCCTTCAGGCGGAGCTGAACACAGGCGACATCGCCGTCATCGAGCGCTGACGCGAGCCTCTCGGCGAACACGTCAAGGTCAAGGCGGGGCGGCGTGACCAGATAGAGGCGGCAGGGATCGCGTTTTGGCAAATCTTTTGTCCCGGACCCTCGTACTTCGACAAGCTCAGTATGAGGGTGGGGGTGAACACACCGAGGACCTCACCCTGAGCCTGTCGAAGGGGAGGCCCGCACGGACGCCGCCTTGGGCTCAGGCGGCCTCTTTTTCCATCTCGGGCCGGTAGTCGCCGGTTCGCGACAGCCCATTCATCCGCGCCCGGTGATAATAGACCGCCTGCGCGGCCGAGACATTGGCCGGGTTGCCGCCCCATGTCTTGAGCGCCGATTGCTGGAGTGCGCGGCCGTAGGAAAACGTCAGCTCCCAAGGCTGCGGATCGCCGCTGTTCATGACGTTCAGATGCTGCGTTGCGCTCTCCTCGCTTTGTCCGCCGGACAGGAAGGCAATCCCGGGCACTGCCGCCGGCACATGGCGGCGCAGCACGGCGAGGGTCTGTTCGACTACTTCGTCGACACCGGCCTGGCGCGGGCAATCCTTGCCCGAGACGATCATGTTCGGCTTGAGGACGATGCCCTCAAGGCGGACGCGTTGCGACAAAAGCGCATCGAAGACGACGTGCAGGGTTTCCTCGCTGACCTCGCGGCAACGCTCGATGGTGTGGCCGCCGTCCATCAAGACTTCGGGCTCGACAATGGGGACGAGGTTCGCTTCTTGGGCCAGCGCCGCGAAGCGAGCCAAGGCATGGGCGTTGGCGGCGATGCAGGTGCGGCTCGGGATTTTGTCGCCGATGGTGATGACGGCGCGCCACTTGGTGAATCGGGCGCCGATTTCGTAATACCCGGCCAATCGTTCGCGCAGGCCGTCCAACCCCTCGGTTATCTTCTCGCCGGGGCAGCCCGCCAAGTTTTTGGCGCCGGTATCCACTTTTATGCCCGGAAGAATGCCCTCGGCGGTGAGGTGGGCGACCATCGACGTGCCGCCGCCGCCCGACTGGCGCAAGGTTTCGTCAAAAAGGATGGCGCCGCTGATGAATTTGCCGGCGCCCTGGGTCGAAACCAACATCTCGCGGTAATCGCGGCGGTTGGCCTCGGTAGACTCGACGCCAATGCCTTCGAGACGTTTGCCCATGGTGCCGGTGCTTTCGTCGGCGGCCAAGATTCCCTTCCCCTTGGCCACCATGGCGTGGGCGTTGGTGTCCAGTTGCTCCACGTTCATGTCTTGCCTCCCGCCTGTCGTCCCAGGTTCTATTTCTACCACGCACCGGAGTGCGGAGCACGGCTCACCCGGGTGGGGCCGCCACCGGACGTGTGGATAACTCGCCGACCGGCGAAGCAAACCAGTCGGCGCAGGCGCCGTGGGGATCGGCTGCATCGAGGAGGTCCAAGGCGTCCGGAGCCGTGTCATCGAGTTTGGCGTCCATTTGCGCTGCCATGTCTGCAAGCTTCGTCCGTACCCGATCGTCACCGCGGAAGATGAGATGCTTCCAGCCGCCACGCAGGGCCGCCATGGCGACACCGGCGTCAGGCCCGCAGTCGATCGCCGCCTCCACATGCCCGGCCCCCGCGCTTGCGTTGTCGGTGATCGCCTTGAGGAAATCCGGGCCCGCGTAACCCGCGGCGCCGCGCGCGCTCAAAAGGATCAGGGGGCGTCCATCGGCCGCGGCGACGGCGGCAACGGCGTCCGCCAGCGAATGGAAAATCACAGCGCGCGGAGGATCGCCGGATGTTGCTTCGCCGTTCAACGGCCCGGCGCTAGCCCAGCGCTCCCATGGCTCTCGCGGTATCCAACATGCGGTTAGAGAAGCCCCATTCGTTGTCGTACCACGACAACACACGGCACAGGCGCCCGCGCGTGACCTGCGTCTGCGTCAGATCGAAGATCGAGGAGGCGGTCGAATGGTTGAAATCGACCGACACCAGGGGGGCTTCGTTGGTGACAAGGATTCCTTTGAGTTTGCCTTTGGCCGCCGCCGCAATCGCCTTGTGGATCGCCGCGACGGTGGTGCGTTTTTTCGCCGTGAAATGAAAGTCGATCACTGAGACATTCGCGGTCGGCACCCGGATCGCCGTGCCGTCCAGTTTGCCCACGAGTTCCGGCAGGACGAGACCGACGGCGCGCGCCGCCCCCGTCGAGGTTGGAATCATCGACATCGCCGCCGCGCGGGCACGGCGCAGATCTCCGTGCAACGTGTCGTGGACGGGTTGGTCGCCGGTGTAGGCATGGATCGTCGTCATGAACCCTTCGACGATGCCAATCTTGGCGTTCAACACCGCAGCCACGGGGGCGAGGCAGTTTGTGGTGCACGAGGCGTTCGACACGACACGCATCGACTTGCGAAGTTTCATGTCATTGACGCCGTAGACGACGGTCAGATCGGCTCCCGCCGCCGGGGCGGAAATGAGGACGCGCCGTGCGCCGGCTTTCAGGTGTAATTCGGCTTGTTCGCGTTTGGTAAAGATCCCCGTGCACTCTAGGACGACATCGACACCGAGGTCGCCCCAAGGCAGTTGCGTGGGGTCGCGTTCGGCGAACACCTTGATGCGGTCGCGGCCGATGCCGATGGAACTTTTGTATGCGGTAACTTTGCGCGGGAAGCGACCATGCACCGAGTCGTGCTGGAGAAGATGAGCGTTCGTCGCGACCGGGCCGAGGTCGTTGGCTGCCACGACGTTGATGTCGCGCCGGCCGGACTCGTAAAGGGCCCGCAGCACGAGCCTGCCGATTCGCCCAAAGCCGTTAATCGCCACTCGCACAGCCATACATTTTCTCCTAGGTTCGTCGTTGTTACGCAGCTTGCGCCGTCTTCTATAGCCGCGAGCGAGCCTCCCCGGCCACCGCGCCGGCGGTGATACCAAAGTGCACGTACAAATCCGCGGCGGGCGCCGAGGCCCCAAAACCGGTCATGGCGACGATACCACCATCGGCGCCGACATAACGCTCCCAGCCGAAACCGGCCGCCGCCTCAACCGCAACGCGTACGGTGCCGGGGCCGAGGACTGCTTTGCGGTAAGCGGCATCCTGATCGTCGAACAATTCCCAACACGGCATCGAAACAACCCGGGTGGCAATGCCATCGGCCTGAAGAAGCGCGCGGGCGTCGAGGGCCACGGAGACCTCCGATCCGGTGGCGAGAAGACTCACGCGGGCCTCGCCGTCCGCCGCGGCGACCTCGTAGGCGCCCTTGGCGCAGAGGTTTTCGTCCCTGTGGCCTCGGCGAAACGCGGGCAGCCCCTGGCGCGAAAGCGCCAGTACGGAGGGACCCATCACCTGCAGCGCCGCGTCCCAGCATTCGGCCGTCTCGACCGCGTCGCCGGGGCGAAACAACAAAACGCCCGGCATCGCCCGCAAGGACGCGAGATGCTCGACCGGTTGGTGGGTCGGTCCGTCCTCGCCGAGGCCGATCGAATCATGGGTCATGACGTGGACCACCCGTTGCTCCATCAGGGCGGCGAGGCGCAAGGCCGGGCGCAAGTAGTCGGTGAAGACGAGGAACGTGCCGCCATAAGGGATCAGGCCGCCGTGCAGAGCGATGCCGTTCATGGCGGCACCCATGGCGTGCTCGCGCACCCCGTAGTGCACATAACGGCCGTCCGGCGAGCTTGCCGTGAAAATACTGAGGTCGGCGGTCTTGGTGTTATTCGATCCAGTCAGGTCGGCGGAACCGCCAATGGTCTCCGGAACGCATTCGTTGATCACCTCAAGCACGTTTTGCGAGGCCTGGCGTGTCGACCAGCCTGGCTCTTCGTTGGCGATACGCTTTTTGTATTCGGACAGCGCGCCGGCCAAGCCCGGCGGCAACGCGCCCGCTTGGCGCCGCGACCATTCGGCCACCGTCCCGGCATCGCGCCCGGCAAGGCGCGCGTCCCAGTCCCGGGCGGCTGCGCGGCCCCGTTCGCCGCTGGCACGCCACGCCTCCAGGACATCGCCGGGAATCACGAATGGCGCATAGTCCCAGCCAAGCGCCTCGCGCGTCGCGGCTACCTCGTCTTCGCCAAGGGCCTGGCCATGGGTGGCTGCGGTGCCCTGCTTGTTGGGCGCGCCATAGCCGATGATCGTGCGGCAGGCGATGAGCGAGGGTTGATCGGCCGCGCGCGCCGCCTCGATCGCCGCTTCGATCGCCGCCGGGTCGTGCCCGTCGATGCGCTGGGTGTGCCAGCCATAGGCGGCGAAGCGTCCCAATTGGTCGTCTGACACCGACAGATCGGTGGCGCCATCGATGGAGATTCGATTGTCGTCGAACAGGACGATCAGTTTGCCGAGGCGCAGGTGGCCGGCCAAGGATGCTGCCTCGTGGCTGATCCCTTCCATGAGGCATCCGTCACCGGCAATAACGTAAATCCAATGATCGACGAGGTCGCCGCCGAACTGGGCGGCGAGGCTGCGCTCGGCCAGGGCCATGCCGACGGCGGTGGCCATGCCTTGGCCCAGCGGCCCGGTAGTCGTCTCGATGCCAGGCGCTGCGCCATACTCCGGGTGTCCCGCGGTACGGCTCCCCAATTGGCGGAAGTTTCTGATCTCGTCCATCGTCAGATCGGGGTAGCCGGTGAGGTGCAGCAGCCCATAAAGCAACATAGAGCCGTGCCCCGCCGAGAGGACGAAACGGTCGCGGTCAGGCCAATCGGGCCGTTCGGCGTCGAAGTTCAGGAAGCTGCGAAACAGGACGGTGGCGACATCGGCCATGCCCATCGGCATTCCGGGATGGCCTGAATTTGCGGCCTGGACGGCGTCCATGGCGAGCGCACGGAGCGCGGTGGCCATGTCCTTATGGCTGGTGGCCAAAGGCGCCTCGGCGGCGGATGTTACGTCGTCCGGTGGAGCCATTGGCAAAATCCGTCGTCTCTCCAGTGGTTGCAGCCCTCCCGAGTTGCGCCCGTGCGCCCCCTGATTTGGCAGAGCCCTCCCCCGGCCGCAACGTCACAATTCCGGGCGGCCGACGGCGCAAGATGGCGGGCGCGCTTCCGGCAGTCAATGGACGAAACGCCGCACCGGCGCCAATGGGATGTCTCGCTGCGGTTGACGCTATCGCGGCACGGCGTTTATGCTCTGCATCGGGTCCGACGTATAAGCCTTTACAAAACCGGCATTTCCCGTGTCTTCGTGGGAATGTATTTCCGGCTTAACTCAGTCGCCCGGCGGAAATGCATGGCCAAGATCGACGCGGCAAAACAGAAGTTGGAACAGGCGGTGGCCCGCCTTGAGGGCGCCGTGTCCACGTTGGCGGAGCGTGGCGCTGGGCTTGATTCGGAGGCGCTGACGGCGGAAAAGGCCCAACTCGAAAGCGAACTGAGCGCCCTAAAGGCAGAGCACACGGAGCTCGCCGGGCGCCTCGATGCGGCGCACGAGAATTACGCCGCCCTGGAAAAGGTCATCGAAACCGTCTCCGAGCGCCTCGACACGACGATCGGCCGGCTGCGAACGGTGTTGGAGGGCTGAGGTGGCGATCGTCACGGTGACCGTGAACGGGCACGAATACCAGGTGGCGTGCGACGACGGACAGGAAGATCATCTCACGGGCCTCGCCGAATACCTCGACAAACGCGTCTCCGAACTGACCAAGACCATGGGCCAAGTGGGCGAAGCGCGCCTCATCTTGATGGCCAGCCTTATGGTGGCCGACGAGCTCTCCGACATTGTCGACGAAGTCAACTCGTTGCGCGGCGAGCTTGACCTTGCAAACCAAGAGGCGAGCGAGGCGGCCGGTTCCGCCGTCGAGCAGATGGCGGACCGAATCGAGAGCATTGCGGCGCGCCTGGAGACCCGCTAACACTTGTTGTGGGCGGGTTCTGTCTGGTTTGCCGGGCCACAGATCCCTGGGGCTATCGATTCTCTCGGGGGCTGTCTCTGCCGGGGCCTTGGCCTTGGTACCGCGGCTCCCACCTGCACATGCAGGCCACAGAGGATTTGGCACCCGTCGGCCGCGACGGTCCCGTCCACCTCTCTTAATTGGCCAGCCCCGCGGCGGCCATATCCCGCGGCTCCCGGCCACACCAACTTGACTTTACCCCCGCAGACCACAGACGATCGCAAGGGTATGCTGCGCGAAGCGGCGGCAATCGGGCGCATGGCCGCGGCCCGCAAAGCCGGTCCGGGCGCGGTGGGGGCACTGGCTGAGATATTCATCGCCGCCGTGCCGTTTCATGCCGGTGCCGTCGCCGCTGGTTACATGCCGATCAAGGATGAGATCGATCCCGGCCCCCTGATGGCGGAGCTTGAGGCACGCGGCCACCGGCTCGCGCTGCCCACCATCGTTTCGGACCCCGATGCGCCCGGTGACGATACTTTGGTATTTCGCAGCTGGCACGCAGGCGCGCCCCTCGACGGCGGCCCGCTCGGCACCCGCCAGCCCGCCGCCGGCGCCGAGGCCGTGCGTCCCACTGTCGTTTTGGTGCCGCTGCTCGCCTTCGACAACGCGGGCAATCGCCTGGGCTACGGCAAGGGCTATTACGACCGCGCCTTGAGCGCATTGCGCGCCGCCGGTCCGCCGGTTGTGGCCGTGGGCTTGGCGTTTGCCGCGCAACGGGTGGACGCGGTGCCGGTGAGCGCCCGCGATCAGCGCCTCGACTGGATCGTCACCGAACGCGGCGCCGAGGCGTGCCGGTGAAGGCGCTGTTCATAGGCGATATCGTTGGCCGCGCCGGGCGCGACGCGGTGTGCGAGGCGATGCCCGGTTGGCGGCAAAGCCTCGACCTCGACTTTGTCGTCGCCAACGGCGAAAACGCCGCCGGTGGTTTTGGCATCACCGGCGACATTTGCGCCCAGTTTTACGAGGCGGGCATCGACGTCATCACCGGCGGCAATCATACGTGGGATCAGCAAGACATTATCGCCTACATCGACGGCGATCCGCGGCTTTTGCGGCCGATTAACCTGGTGAAAGGGGCGCCGGGCCGTGGCGCCGGCGTGTTCGAGGTTCGGGGCGGCCGCCGGGCGCTGATTATCAACGCCATAGGGCGCATTTTCATGGACCCCGTTGGCGACCCCTTCGCTGCCGTGCGTGACCAGCTTGCCAAAGTGCGTCTCGGCGCCGGGGTGGATTTCATCCTCATCGACATGCATGCCGACGCGACGAGTGAGAAGTCGGCTATGGGCGTTTTCGCCGACGGCAAGGCGTCGCTGGTGGTCGGCTCCCACAGCCATGTGCCGACGGCCGACGCACGCATTCTGCCGGGCGGCACTGGCTATCAAACCGACGCCGGCATGTGCGGCGATTACGATTCGGTGATCGGCATGGAGAAGGACGGGCCTCTCAACCGCTTCCTCGGGCGCGTCAAGAAGGAGCGCTTCAAGGTGGCGATGGGTGAGGCGACGGTCTGCGCCGTCTACGTCGAAACCGATGACGCTACGGGGCTCGCCACCCGCGTCGCCCCGGTCCGCCACGGCGGGCATTTGGCGCCGGCATGGCCGGAGTAGAAATGGTTCTGGAGGCCGTGGATGACCGATAAAGCGGACATTCAAAAATCACTCGAGGACTTCATACTAGACGGGCTCGATTTAGAACGACTTGAGCACTTGTTGGCCGAGCCAAACATTTTCGAGGCTCTCGGCGCGGTTCGGTCCGAATTGCGGCCCTCCAGCTTTCTCGCCTACCTGCTTGATCGGTCGGAGAATTACGGCCTCGGCGATGTCTTCCGCAGACGGTTTCTATTGCGTTCGCTCGCGATCAGAAGCCAGGAGGGGGCAGAAATCGGACCGATTGAGATCGGCACCATGGACTTCGGGGGCGCAGCGGTTTGGCGAGAGCGGGACAACGTAGACGTTCTCATAAAATCCGAGACGAACAAATTTTTCCCGTTGATCAAAAACAAAACTTTTCCGAGGAGGACTCGAATCAGCTAACAAGGTACAGGCTAGAGCAAGCGAACAAGCACAAAGATTGTAGGTTCGTTTTTGTCTTTAACTTACGATTGATGGAGATCAACCCTCTGACAACTATTAAATTCCAGAGACCTATGGCCTCGTCTGCCAGGTTTTGGAAGAGATACTTGACGCCAGAGGGGCGGGATTGGGCGCCGATACGCTGCTGACGATCCGCCACTACAGTGCGCTTTTCCGGAGGCACTTCATGGGGGATTCAGAACTCAACGAGCTTGCCGTAACAATCTATTCGAAGCATCGTCGCGCGCTCGACTTCCTTTTTGAGCAGCGTCCGGATCTTCAGTCCGATATCGGTGCCGCCGTGACCAAGCTGATTCGCGGTCACGCGGACCTTGAATTAGACCATTGCACAAAGTCTGTGATCCGATTTGCGCCAAAAATTTGGGACGCGATTGATGGCCTTCCGGAGGCCGCAGGTTGGACACCTTCAAAGCGAAATCTATTGTTCGAGTTCAGGTTTAATGTCGGCAAACTGTCCCTCCATTGCTCCGTCAATAGTAACAGTAGTGCGCGTTCGCCCAACGCCTCAATGTCGCCACAAAGGATTGTTAGGTTTTACCGCCTAGGATTGGGGCCAAGGGGGACGTTGACCACACGATCTGGTATAAGCGCCCCAATTCCCTACCGTTTGTAGTTCACCAGGCTGAATATGGCGGGCCATTCACAGTTCAAGAACATCATGTACCGCAAGGGCGCGCAGGACGCGAAGCGCGCCAAGGTGTTCGGCAAGCTGATCCGCGAGCTGACCGTTGCCGCGCGCGCGGGCCAGCCCGATCCGGACGCTAATCCGCGCCTGCGCACGGCCATCGCCGCGGCCAAGGCCGCCAATATGCCGAAGGATACGATGGAGCGCGCGGTCAAACGCGGCTCTAGCGATACTGATGGAGAAAACTTCGAAGAGGTGCGTTACGAGGGCTATGGCCCCGGCGGCGTCGCGGTGATCGTCGAGGCGCTGACCGACAACCGCAACCGCACGGCGTCGGAAGTGCGCTCGGCTTTTGTCAAGTACGGCGGCACACTGGGCGAGACCAACTCCGTCGTCTTCCAGTTCAACCACGTCGGCGCCATCCACTACCCCATCGCTGCGGCCGGTGAAGAGGCGATGTTTGAGGCGGCGATCGAAGCCGGGGCCGACGAGTGCGAATTGACCGAGGACGGGCACGAGTTGACTTGTGCGCTCGACGCCTTCCATACCGTGCGCGATGCCCTGGAGGCGAAGTTTGGCCCCGCCGAGCGCGCAGAACTCACCTGGAAGCCGACGGTCGCCGTCGAGGTCGGCGAGGAAAAAGCCGTCACCATCCTCAAACTGATCGACGTCCTCGACGACAACGACGATGTGCAAAAAGTCGCCGCCAATTTCGAAGTGGCGGACGGCATTTTGGAGAAATTGAGCGCCTGATGCGCCGGGCCGCTCACCTCACCTCATGAAAATCCTGGGACTCGACCCAGGCCTGCAACGCACCGGATGGGGTGTGATCGAAACCGACGGCAACCGCCTGACCCACGTGGCCAACGGCGCCGTTGCGACCACCGTCTCGCGGTCTCTGGCTGAACGGCTGTGCCAGTTGCACGACGGCCTGAACGCCATTCTCGACGCCCACGCGCCGGACGCGGCGGCAGTAGAGGAGACCTTCGTCAACAAGAATCCGAATTCGACCCTGCGCCTTGGCCAGGCCCGCGGGGTCTGTCTTTTGGCTCCGGCGGCGCGCGGCATCGCGGTCGGCGAGTACGCCGCCAATCTAATCAAGAAGACAGTCGTCGGCGCGGGACATGCGGGAAAGGGCCAAGTGCGCGCCATGGTCGGCCATCTACTGCCCGGCTGCGAAATCACCGGCGAGGATGCCGCCGACGCCCTCGCCGTCGCCATCTGTCACGCGCATCATCAGGTGGGACGTGGGCAGGCTCGGCGCACCGTCGTCATGGCCAGCGCCGGGGTGAGGGGGCCGGGCGAATGATCGCCAAGCTCAAAGGGCAAGTCGATTCGGTTGGCGCAAGCCATGTCGTGCTCGATGTCGGCGGCGTCGGCTATCTCGTGTTCTGCCCGCGGCCCACCATCGCCGAACTCCCAGCGCCCGGCGCGACCGCGACTCTTCTAATCGATACCCATGTCCGCGAAGACCACATCCACCTGTACGGATTTGCCGACACTCTCGAACGCGACTGGTTCCGCCTGCTGCAGACGGTGCAGGGGGTTGGCGCGCGCGTGGCGCTCGGCATCTTGTCGGCGCTTGGACCGGCGCAACTTGCCCAGGCGATCGCCGCTCAAGACAAGGCGCCGTTGACTAAGGCAAGCGGCGTTGGCGGCAAGCTTGGAGCGCGGATCGTGGCCGAACTGCGCGACAAAGTACCGGCATTGGTCGAGGTGTTACCGGCGGCCGGCGCCGGAGATAGCGTGCGCACAGGTTTGTTGGGGCCGATGGCCGAGGATGCGGTCTCGGCGCTAGTCAATCTTGGCTATGGCCGGGTCGATGCTTTCGGCGCGGTGAGCGCGGCGGCGCAAGTCCTTGGCGACAACGCGCGCGTTGAGACGTTGATCCGGTCCAGTTTACGCGAGCTTGCCTCATGAGCGACGCCAGTCACGCCGACCGCCTGGTCGCCGGGGGGCAAACCGGCGGCGACAGCGCCGAGATGGGGCTGCGGCCCGCCGTTCTCGACGAATTCATCGGTCAGAATGCGGTGCGAGCCAATCTTAAAGTGTTCATCGACGCCGCGCGCGATCGTGGCGAGGCGCTCGATCACGTGCTTTTGGTCGGCCCCCCCGGGTTGGGTAAGACCACCCTCGCGCAGATCGTCGCCCACGAGTTGGCCGTCAGCTTTCGCGCGACTTCCGGCCCGGTGATCGCGCGCTCCGGCGACCTCGCGGCGCTGCTGACCAATCTGCAAGAACGCGATGTCTTGTTTATCGATGAGATTCACCGTCTCGCCCCCGCGGTCGAGGAAATCCTTTACCCGGCGATGGAGGATTCCCACCTCGACCTGATTATCGGCGAAGGTCCGGCGGCGCGCTCGGTCCGCATCGACCTACCGCCGTTTACTCTTGTCGGTGCGACGACCCGCACGGGCCTTCTGACCACGCCCCTGCGCGAACGCTTCGGCATTCCCCTGCGGCTCGGGTTCTACGGCACTGGCGACCTGGAGGAGATCGTCCGGCGCAACGCTCGCGTTCTGCGGGTCGCCGTGACTGACGACGGTGCGACCGAGATTGCGACGCGCTCGCGCGGGACGCCGCGTATCGCCGGCCGGTTGCTGCGCCGGGTGCGCGATTTCGCGGCGATCGCTGGTGTCACCGAGATTGACGCCGAAACAGCCAACGCCGCGCTCAGCCGCCTTGAGGTCGATAGGCGCGGCCTCGATGCCATGGACCGCCGTTACTTGGAGACGATCGTGGCGAACTATGGCGGCGGCCCCGTCGGAGTCGAAACCTTGGCCGCGGCTTTGTCCGAGCCGCGCGATGCCCTTGAGGAAATCGTCGAACCGTTTCTGATTCAACAAGGCCTTCTGCAGCGCACGCCGCGGGGCCGTTTGCTTACGCGGGCCGCGTTCGATCACCTTGGCGTGGACGCGCCGCGCGGCCTGGCACCCCGACTCGACCTCGGAATCGGCGAAGGTGGCGGCGATGAGTGAGCGTGCAGGGATGGGCCGGATCGAGGACGGCATTCACACCATGCCGTTGCGTGTCTACTACGAGGACACCGATGCATCGGGCATCGTCTATTACGCCAACTACCTCAAGTTCATCGAACGGGCGCGCACGGACCTGTTGCGCTTGGTCGGCATCACCCATTCTGACACCCAGGCGCGCGACGGCGTCGCATTCACCGTACGCCGCTGCGAGATCGACTACCGGGTGCCGGCCCGCCTTGACGACGAGATCGAGGTGCGCACACGGCTTGTCGACGTGCGCGGGGCATCTCTGGATGCGTTACAGACCGTCCACCGCGACGGTGAAGATCTGGTGGTCACAAAGTTACAGATCGCGTGCATCGACAGCGCCGGACGCGCCAAACGATTGCCGCCCCAGATTCGCGAGACGCTCTTGAATCTTTCCTCACAGTCGTCCGTTTCTTGAAGGAATTCGTATGGGAGAACGCGAAGCCCTTAACCACACCAAGGTATTCGAACGCTTGAGACCAACGCTGCTGTCGTCCGACTTCTTGAAGGAAATCAAAGGGCCATGGAAGAAAACGTCATAGACGCGGCCGTTCTAGCCGGCTCTTCGTCGATCGACCTGTCGATTTTGTCGTTGATTTTGCGCGCCGACATTATCGTGAAAATCGTCCTCTTCATCCTTCTTGCCGCGTCGATTTGGTCCTGGGCGATCATCTTCGACAAGATTCGCAAGCTGCGCCGGGTCAGGGCCAGTGCCGAAAAGTTCGAAGCATCTTTCTGGTCGGGTTCGTCGCTGGAAGACCTCTACGACCGGGTTGGTAAGCAGGCCGATCACCCCATGGCCATGCTCTTCGCTGCGGCGATGAAGGAATGGCGGCGCTCCAGCGCCAAAGGCGCGACCCGCGACCGTTTGAACGCGGGTGCGCGCGATCGCATCGGCCAGGTCATGCGGCTCACGATCGGGCGTGAGATGGAGGGACTTGAAAAGTATCTCGGTTTTCTCGCGACGGTGGGATCGACGGCGCCATTTGTAGGCTTGTTCGGCACGGTGTGGGGCATCATGAACAGCTTCCAATCCATCGCCGTCAGTAAGAACACAAGCCTCGCCGTCGTCGCGCCCGGGATCGCCGAGGCGTTGTTCGCGACGGCGTTCGGTTTGATTGCCGCGATACCGGCTGTCGTCGCCTACAACAAGTTCTCCAACGATCTCGGACGCTTTGCCAATCGCCTCGACGGCTTCTCGGCCGAGTTCGGCGCCATCCTGTCGCGCCAAATGGACGAGAGGGCAGCGTAGATGGCGGCGCAACTGAATGGCGGCGCGGCGTCCGGCGGCAGGCGCCAGACCTACCGGCCGATGGCCGAGATCAACGTGACGCCATTCGTCGACGTCATGCTTGTGCTGCTCGTCGTTTTCATGGTGACTGCGCCCTTACTGACTGTTGGCGTCAAAGTCGATTTGCCGCGAACGGATTCGCCCGTGATTCAGGGGCAGGACGAACCGCTGGCGGTTTCCGTTGATGCCTTGGGCCAGATTTTCGTTCAGGACACGGCCGTCGAGATCACCGAACTTGCCCCGCGCCTCGTTGCCATCACCACCAATAAACCCGACACTCGCATCTTTGTGCACGGCGACAAGGCCATCGACTACGGCCGGGTGATGGAAGTGATGGGCACTTTGAACGCGGCCGGGTTCACCAAGGTTGCTCTCATTACTGAACGCCCGCGGGCCCGATAGGAAAGCCAAGGGCAAACCCGATGCGCACTGCCGCCATTATATCCGTGGCCTTCCATATCGCGATCGTCTCCATCGCGTGGGTTGGTGTGCCGGTGCTTTTCCGCGACGATGACTTTGTCGAGTCGCCGGTTCTGGTCGAGCTGGTGATGATTGAGGACGTGACGACAACGCGGGAGCAGGCCGCCGAGGCCGAACCGGAGGCGGAACCTGCGAGGCCGCCGGAGCGTCGGCCACCCCCACCGGCTCCGCCGCCGCCACCCCTACCACCCCCGCCGGCGCCACCGGAACAGGTGGCGGCGCTTGAGCCCGTGCCCACGCCTGCTCTCAAGCCCGAGGCGGCGCCGCAGCCGCGCGTCGCTCCACCGCCGCCCCCCAGGCCGCATCGCCGCCACTCCGAGGTGCCGAATCGCAAGCCCATGCCGACGCCGCCGGCCGAGGCCGCCTTCGATGCCAGCCGGATCGCCGCGCTGATTGACCGTTCGCGCGACGACGAGCCGCCGCCGCCGCCGCCGCCGCCGCCGGAGGAGCCCGAGGAAGCGGAAGCGGAGCCCTTCCGTCTGCCGGAGATTCGCCGCGAGCCCGTCAACGAAGGCGTGCGCGTCAGTGCGCTGCCGCTGACGATGAGCGAACTCGATGCGATCCGCTTCCAGATTCAACGCTGTTGGAGCGTGCCCGCCGGTGCCCGCGAAGCGGAAAACCTTGTGGTTCGCATCAGGTTTAGCTTGAATCCGGACGGCTCCCTCAGGGGCGAGCCCGAGATTCTCGATCGCGAGCGGATGGACGAGCCGTTCTTCCGCACCGCCGCTGAAAGTGCGCGCCGCGCGGTCTTGCGCTGTACGCCGCTGACCCTGCCGCCAGAGAAGTATGAGAGCTGGAAGGAGATCAGGCTGAATTTCAATCCAAAGGACCTGTTGGGAGGATGACGATTTTTTTCCGGTCTTACACGCGAACCTCGGCGCGCCGATTGCTGGCGTCCATGATTGTGCTCGTCGCGGCGGCTGTGAGCGCCCCCGCATGGGCGGTGCTCGAAATTGACATCACGGCCGGCAACGTCGATCCGGTCCCGGTCGCGATCACCAACTTCGATGACAGCGCCTTGCCCAATGGCGGCATCGGACGCGATATCGCCGGTGTGGTCAGCGCCGACCTCGAACGATCCGGCCTGTTCCGGCCCATTGACCCCAGCGCATTCATTGAGGACGCGGCACAGGTCGCCGGCCGGCCGCGGTTCGGCGATTGGCGGCTGATCAACGCCCAAGCACTGGTGACGGGGCGGATCACGGAGGAGGCCGACGGCCGCATCCGCGCCGAATTTCGCCTGTGGGACACCTTCGCCGAACAGCAGATGACGGGTCTCGTCTACGTCACAACTTTCGCCAACTGGCGCCGGGTCTCCCACCTTATCTCTGATGCGATCTACAAGCGCCTGACCGGTGAAGACGGCTATTTCGACACGCGCATCGTCTATATCTCCGAAACCGGGCCGGCCGACCGCCGCATCAAACGCCTCGCAATCATGGACCAGGATGGGGAGAACCACCGCTTCCTTACCGACGGGCGCGATCTCGTGCTGACACCGCGGTTTTCACCGAAGCGGCAGGAGATCACCTACCTGTCGTACTTCAACAACCAGCCGCGGGTGTTCATTTACAATATCGACACGGGGCAGCAGGAAGTGCTCGGCGACTTTCCGGGAATGACCTTTGCGCCGCGATTTTCGCCCGACGGCGACATGGTGGTCATGAGTCTGGCCCTTGAGGGCAACTCGGACATCTACACGATGGACGTGCCAACGCGCCGCGTTGAACGGCTGACGCGCCATCCCGCGATCGATACGTCGCCGTCGTTTTCGCCGGATGGTGGGCGCATTACGTTCAATTCCGACCGCAGTGGCACGCAGCAACTCTATGTCATGGACGCCGACGGCGGCAGCCCCAAGCGCATCAGCTTCGGCGACGGACGCTACGCGACACCCGTATGGTCGCCGCGCGGCGACCTGATTGCCTTCACCAAGTTCCGCCGCGGCCGCTTTTCCATTGGGATCATGCGTCCCGACGGTTCCCGCGAGCGCCTGTTGACCGAAAGCTTTCTCGACGAGGCGCCGACCTGGGCTCCGAATGGCCGGGTCCTCATGTTCTTCCGCGAGAGCCCGCGCGACTCGCAAGGCCGTGGCGGCAGCGTTGAGCTGTGGTCGATCGACCTCACCGGCTTTAACGAGCGGCGTGTGATTACGCCGCTCGGCGCATCGGACCCCGCCTGGTCGCCACTATCGAGCGTAACCCGTTAGAATAGTTGTAAAAGTTTCGCATTGGGGCTAGACACTGTAGTATCCGGACAGTAATTCTGGTAAATGAGCAGGGTAGATACCTCGGTAATAAAGGGCTGCCAGAATGGGCGCCCACGGGGCCTCCCGGAATCATGGGTTGGGCTAATCCCGATGGCTCGCGCCCGTGCGCCGAAGAAAACGCCGGAATGGAGAAAAATCGATGCGCCTTAAGTATCTGACACTCGTCGCGGCAATGTTCCTGGTCGCAGCCTGCACGACGGCTTCTGAGGAATTGGCGGACACAGGTGGAGAGGGCGCAGCGACGACGACCTCGAACGATGGGGTCACGACGGGACCCGCCACGACCGCCGACGACGACGACGAGGCCATGGGCGAAGAGGCCACGGAAGAGGAAGAGACACAGGTCGCCGCGCGCACACCGCCAGGCATTCAGCCGGGCTCACAGCAAGACCTCATCATCACCGTCGGCGACCGGGTTTTCTTCGATTTCGATAAATTCAATATCAGGCCGGACGCGCGCACCGTCCTCTCGGCTCAGGCGGCCTGGATGAATCGAAATCAAGAGGTCTCGATTTCTATCGAGGGTCATGCCGATCAGCGCGGCACCCGGGAATACAACTTGGCGCTCGGCGAACGGCGGGCCACGACCGTTAAGAACTTCCTCGTCGCCCTCGGTGTCTTGGAAAGCCGCATCACGATCATCAGTTTCGGCAAAGAGCGCCCGGTCGCGCTTGGCTCAAACGAAACGGCGTGGGCCCAGAACCGCCGGGGCGTGACCGTCGTAGACTAGATCGGTACGTTTAAAGGATCGCCGCCCGCGCGCTGGCTCATCCAGTGGCGGGCGGTTTTCTTTGCCGGGTTCCGCATTTCTGCCACAATGATCCGGCCCTATGGGGCGTCGCGAAGGCGCGCGAAACTGGGCGGTTGGCGAATCCATGACGATGACAGGACACAGCGTTAGGGCGGTCACGGCGTTCGCGGGCGGCCTGTGGGCGGCTGTGATTGCCGCGGCACTGTTGATCGGCGCCGCAGCGCCGGCGGTCTCCCAGGACAGGACCTTGGAGGTGTTGTTGGAACGCCTCGACCGCATGGAGGCGACGGTGCGCGACGTCCAAAGGGAGCTCTTCCGTTCTACGCCCGGCGTGCGGGTCCGCCCGGCGCCCGGCGCCGCTGCACCGGCGGCGCTAACAACGGCGGCCGGTGTCGAATTGCGCATCGGCGAGTTGGAGGCGGCGATCGCGCCCATCACCGGCGCCATGGAGGAGGCCGGCCACCGCATCGACTTGATGGAGACCCGCCTCGAAAAGCTGGTCGCTGATGTGGACTTCCGTCTTACCGAAATTGAAAACGGCATTGCCACGCTCGTCGGCGATCTTCAGACCCTAGTCGAGGCGCAACAGGCGGCCACACAGGCGCCGCAGCGGCAGGCGCAGCAACCGGTTCCCCGGACCGAGACGGCGGCGCGCACCGACGCGCCGGTCGAAGAGGTGGCGCCCGTGCCTATCCTGCCCGAAGGCAGTGCGCAGGAGCAGTACGCCTATGCGCGATCCCTTCTCACTCGCCTCGACTATGAGAAAGCGGAAGAAGCATTCCTCGAATTTCTGGCCCTGAACGGCGAACACGAACTCGCCGGCAATGCGCAGTACTGGTTGG
>Ga0315339_1001640_pt1 | contig 19101 bp, 14 predicted proteins | sample ASW17metaG_FD_204514 | JGI IMG/M metagenome (GOLD analysis project Ga0315339, IMG submission 204514) | Ammonia-oxidizing marine archaeal communities from Pacific Ocean, United States - ASW #17 | ecosystem: Environmental > Aquatic > Marine > Oceanic | place: USA: California | collected 2016-12-05
TTCAGGCCATCCAAAAGATCAACAGCAGTTCGGTCTGCGGGAGTAGAAAGGGGTATTAACCCTTTATCGCGGGCCCTTTCAAACAAGACGGTGAATTCAGAATGTCCAAGCTCGAGACGTCGGAACATGGTGAGCTGCGATTCTCGCACCACTTCACCCTGTGAAATATATTCATACATTTCATCCGGTTTGTTAATAAATTCGTCGGCTTTGAATGTCTGAAATTTTACGCAATCGGCACCGGCATCGGCAATCGCGTCGATCATGGAAAGCGCCGTATCAGTATTACCGTTGTGATTAACTCCCACCTCCGCAATAACAAAGCACGGGTGACCAATCCCAATTCCTCGACCATCAATAAAAAATTCATTTTGCAAACTACTCATTATAATTTGTTTGCATCTTTTGTGGTTATAGAAAGGATGGCACTTGCAACCCGTTCTGAACCCAGACCATCAACTAATGCTCGACCAGCGAAGTGCATATTCTGTCTTTTATATTTGTCGTTCAAAAGACTGCGTATTGCCGCAACAATGTCAGTGTCTCTTACTGAATTAATACCTTCTAAACATAGAGCAGCTCCTGCGAGCGAGCGAGCGAGAGGCATCTGATCTGGCGAAAGAGGCAAAACCACCATAGGAACTCCTAGATATGCCAGTTCTAATGCGGTGCAACCGCCACCACAAATTGCAAGGTCTGCCGTAACCATTAGAGCTCCCATGTCAAGAACACTACGAACCGTTTTGACACGGCCATCGGCTGTTGGCGCCTCAACCGCCCGTCCCGCATAGGCAGGACCTAATACTGCTACTATTTCAAAATCACCATCAATATTTGCCATCGCATTCAACACTTTATGGGTTACATCGTCCGGATCACTTCCACCAAAAGTAACAATAATGGTTTTAACTCGATCCGCGATCCCTTCTTTTCCACGCGCTTTCTTGAATTCCTGACGCAACGGAAAATAGTCCGCTCCAAGGCAGAAACGTGTTTCTGGGAAACCCCGATAGGGAAGGGTTGAGGCTCCTGGGGCACAATCGATTACCAATCCACAGCCATAATCTTCGAGGCGCATGCCATCGTCAAACAAGGCTACAACAAAACCAGCGCTGTGCAATTTTTCTAAATCGTCAAACGAGATTGCGTAGCTGTCAAACAATAGTAGGCTATTTTCAGGTCTTAAGGCTGCAATAATCTGTTCAGCAGGGAATTCGTATTGTTTAAGCACTATAACGTCATAACCATTCGCTTCAACCAGGGCATGGTCACTACTTGGTTCCATTAAAAAATTGACCGCAACCCCCAATTTCTTGAGCACCTCTGCCACGGCCAAACACCGCATGACGTGACCGTATCCAACGGAAGCGTTTGCATCAGCACAAACACAAACGTTGGGATGAAAAGTTTTGTGAAAACCAATCATAATTGATCAAGTTCAATCCAATGATCAGAAATTTCTATTACGATTATCGGTCCCTTTAACTTTACGGGTCGTAGTCCGTATCCTATTCAGATCAAAAATATCAGACCTTTTTTTAAGAACTTCTAGCACGGTTGCCATACTCGGAATCTGTGGTAAAGAGGGCAACTCGGATAACAAAGCACGCAGAAATTCTAAGTCCTCTGGATAGTCAAGGGTCCAGCGTTGGTCAATTAGCTTGCCACCAGGTCCCTCTAAATTGACAATTCGAGCGTCGGGATGACGTCGCATAAACGGCGAAACGTGTTCTCTTTCATCTGAATCAGTTGCTTCATTAAAAGCTCGCTCTAGCCAACTAAATGTGAAAGCTTCGCAATCTAAGCCGTGTGGCCATGAAGGCGGTAAATTGTTGGTAGCGAAATCGGCCTTTTCTTTTATAAGTAAATCTACCACTTTTTCGGCAATTTGTGGGTCTATTAATGGACAATCGCTAGTGACACGTAAGACAACTTGTGCGTTAAGGGATACTGCAGCATGGTAATACCGGTCCAATACATCCAGTTCAGAACCTCTAAAAACAGTTGCCCCACAACGCTCTGATTCTTGAGCCACAATATCACTATCGCGATTTTCAGAAACGGCACAGCAGACCACGTCGGCATTGCGGATTGCCCGACAGCGTCCAACTACATGTGATAAAACCGTTCGCCCGGCAAGATCAAGTAACACCTTACCTGGCAATCGACTTGAAGCCATGCGCGCCTGTATAATTATGGCAAAAGTCATATATCTGGTACCACAAAAGGGACGGACGCTAGAGGGCTTATGTCGGTTCCGTTAAATTCATTCTTTTTATGTATCACACTCCATATACGCTAGTTCTTGATACAAAATTTAATCAGAACAGTGTCCCAACCGATGCTAATCTAAGTCCCTATTTTTTTCTTCGTTTAAGTGTTAAGCGCGCGTCCTAGTGCAGCTGTAACACGTTCAACATGTGAATAGTCCATTCCAACAAACAATGGAAGTGACAAACATCGCTTATAAAAACTCTCCGCCCCTGGCAAAGAACTTGGACTGTAACGGTCTCGATAATATGGCTGATATGGGACTGGAATATAATGGACTTGGGTGCTTATCCCCTGGTGTCGCAGCACCTCCATTAACTGGGTCCGGGTGACACCTGATGTGTCAAAATCAATCAACACCTGATAGAGGTGCCACGCTGGGTTGCCACCGGAGACCCGTGCAACAGACTGCACCAATGGTACCAACGGCGCCAGTAATTTGTCATAGTAACTAACCAGGGTACGACGTTCGGTAACAAAACTATCCAGCTTTGAAAGCTGTTTCAACCCTAGCGCGCAATGAATGTCACTAGCTCTGTAATTAAAACCCATCTCGTGCATTTCATAATACCAAGGGTTTGGTTTGCCATCTTCTTTTCCATCCTCGAAGGCCAATTCTTTGTTTACAAAATCAGCGGGTTCTCGGGTCATCCCATGGTTTAATAGCAGCCTTAGTCTTTTGGCTAAAATTGGGCTTTGGGTAGTGATAGCACCACCTTCTCCCATAGCAATGGTCTTGGCAGGATGAAATGAAAATGTAGCCATGTCACTGTGTACACACGCTCCAATGTTTGCTTCACCATTGAAGCAGGAATACGTGCTACCAATTGCGTGACTCGCATCTTCTACAATGGCTAGGCCGTTTTGTTTAGCAATTTTGTGTATAGCAGACATATCAGGGGTTTGCCCACCCAAGTGAACGGGGAACACTGCCTTAATATTTTTTCTATCCTGTTTTAATGCTTGATCAAAATTTTCTGGCGTCATCAGGCCGGTTGAGGCGTCAACATCGGCAAAGATAACCTCGGCGCCAACATAGCGTACAGCATTGGCTGTTGCTAAAAAGGTGATCGACGGTACTATCACAGCATCTCCAGGTTGTAGCTCCAAGGCTAATGCCGTGAGGTGTAACGCTGCTGTACCGCTCGAACAACAAATTGCGAACGAAGCACTTGTTACTTGGGTAAGCTTTTCTTCAAAATCTTGGACCATCGGACCAGAGGTAAGAAAATCGCCGCGCAACACACTCGTGACAGCAGCGATGTCGTCGTCGTCAATCATTTGCCGAGCATATGGCAAAAAAGTAGCGTCGCTATTCACAAGTTCAGCCTCAATCACACAGTTTAAGCAAAGCTTTGGATGTTAGCCATTCAGAATTTTTGTCGCTGGAATAAACAAAATCAGAGGCAACGGGTTCCGAGTGTTTTGGTACTACTGTATTATGGTCCCAGAATTTGAACGAAGGCATAATCATGTAACGGTCATCCATCTCTAACGTATTACGTGCTTCATCCTGGGTAATCATGACTTCGTGTAATTTCTCGCCTGGCCTAATCCCGACAACGTGATGGCTAATGCCAGGCGCAAAAGATTTAGCTAGATCTAACATTTTCATGCTCGGGATTTTAGGGACAAAAACTTCACCACCAGCCATAATCGAAAAGCTGGACAGAACAAAGTCGACAGCCTGTTCTTGTGTTAACCAGAACCGTGTCATACGTTCATCAGTGATAGGGAGGCTCTTACTTCCCTCGGCAACAAGATTTTTAAAAAATGGGATCACGCTTCCACGCGAACCAATGACATTGCCGTAGCGAACAACGCTGAACCGGGTTCCACTGGCCCCGCTGAGATTGTTAGCAGCTATAAAGATCTTATCCGAAGCGAGTTTGCTAGCCCCGTAAAGATTAATAGGGTTTACCGCTTTATCGGTAGAGAGAGCAATAACCTTTTTCACCCCTGCTTCTATCGCCGCGCGAAGGATATTTTCAGCGCCCATGACATTTGTATTTATACATTCCATGGGGTTATATTCGGCTGTAGGTATTTGTTTTAAGGCGGCGGCATGGATCACATATTCAACGTCCCGCATTGCTATTTGAAGGCGGTCGCGGTCCCGAACATCTCCAATAAAAAAACGAATTGAGCGGTTAGTAACATGAGGAAAATCTTGTGCCATGATGCTTTGTTTAAGTTCATCACGCGAAAAGATAATAGTCTTTCTAGGTTGAAAACGTCCTAGAATTGTAGCAACAAATTTTTTTCCAAATGAACCTGTTCCTCCAGTAATCAATATGGATGCTCCATCCAATTTGGGCTCTGGATATTTAAAGTTACGAATGATTTCTGTATCACTCACGGCGTATTACTTGGGTTTTATCTTAACAATCTTAGTGAGCAAGGGCGTATTTATTATTTGAATTTCGAACGTTACCGTCAATAGCGTCACCATTTTCACCCCGTTCACGAACTTTGCGAAACAAGGTTTGAACAACTAACCGGGTTACAATTTTAGACAAACCATTGACGTCAGAGCCAAATCGGCGAAAAGCATCACGACGGGAGCTTTTCTGGTCCTCAGTAAACTCAAAAATATACTGGATTGACGTCCCCGAAACATATTCTGAAAGCGGCACACCCTCAGGACTTTCAAGCCATGCTATAAAATTGTAGGGGCTCACCATTTCGACGATCTCATCACCAGTATTTGCGTCTAAAAATTTCCATGTTTTCTTCCTATTAAATTCCGCCAGGGTATCAATTTCCATTTCCACCTGTTCAAAGCTCTGACCTTTTGACAGATTCTCACGCCCTAAAATTTTTAGTTGATCCGTAAGAAAAGAAATCCAGTACGGCATGCCCAAAGCCAGGCTCATAGATTTATACTTGTATATTAAATTACCACCAAGTTCTCCCGCCTCCAACCGCCGATAAGCTCGGTCTTTACTGTAGTGATCAATCATGTCTTTTTCGCAGGCCCATAACTCGCCGGTGGTTTCGCCCATAAATCCCTCTATAATTTTGCAAACTTCGTTTGGTGCCTCATCGAGCTTTTTGAAAATTTGGTGGAGAAATTCAAACCTACTTAGACCAAGTGCCAGTGCATAGCGAAAAAACTCCTCGAACGGTCGATTATTGTAAAGTGTTTCAACAATCAGGGCAAAACGCCGCAAGTACAGGTAATCATCAAAGTTTAAGTCTTTGGTCGCAACGCCAACTTCTTCATAATCAAAAATTCGTTCGCCTTCGTATTCGCCAAAATTCAAGGGTACGATGCGGTAACGCCCGTCATATTCGTATTTTTTCCGATAGGCTGTATTTTGAAACTCTGTGCCAAAGAGTAGCATTAGGGAGTAAATTGTAACTGACGAAACACCCGCGGAAACCACCTTTTCAATCCCTGAAATGAAGCTTTCCTTAGTTTCCCCAGGAAGACCAAGGATCAGTTCTCCTGTTGTTGCCCTACCTTCTTTCCGCAAATGTTGATTAATTTCCATATAGTCATCAAGTTTTATATTTGAACGGTTTATATTTTTAAGCACCGCGTCATCCATGGACTGTACTGACATGGTGACGTCGAAGGTATCACCAAGGATCCCTGTTATATCAATCACTCTTTTCTTGTTGTTCTTTCCTGTCGTCGATTGAATGTTCAGAGGCCAGCCGTACTTGCCTTGGGTTTCAAGGAGCATTTCGCAGATAGCCCTGTCACGAGGAAACATTCCGAAGTTAGTATCTGCAAGTAACAAGCCCGTTAGCCCTAATTTCTGGGCTTTCCTACCGCAAAATTCTAACTCCTCAGTAATACGATCCAACGAGAACATGTTCACCTTTCCAAAGTAATCTGCGCCTGTATGGCAGAATGAGCATTTGAAAGGACACCCCCGGTTTGTCTCTATGAAAGGCACCAGGCGTCCATCGAAGAATTTGTCCAGCAAACCCGTAAGATAGGGAGAAGGTATCTCATCTAGTTGACGGATACGTTCAGGAGCATTCCCGACAATCAAATTGGGCGATTTACTTGAACGAGTATCTGGATGAATAAATACGCATCCGTCAACCGGCGCATCAAAGATACCGGGACCTCTATCGCGGGCATCGAGTACACGTGCAATAACGTTAGAAAACGAGACCTCACCTTCTAGCTCTACATGAAAGTCGGTAGCGTGACGCTTTTCCAGAAAATCTGACTGCTGGTCCCGGTTGTGTGGAAAGTTAGTGCCCCCTTGAACAGTGATTACATCTGGATTTTTAGATTTTGCCAACTTAGCCATATGTTCAGACAGGTGACTATTCCAGGAATAGTTGCTAAGCGCCAAGATATCTGGAGGATCTTCCTTAATTGCCTCGATAGCACTTTGTGGGTATTTGAACAAAGACAGGATGATATCGGGCCCATAAATTTTTTTTGCAAATGCACCCACATACCCTATGTTCACCGGAATGGTATCCGACACCAGGATCACTGTTTCGTGCGTTAGATCGCAAAGATAGATTTTTAGTGGTTGCATCTAGTGGAATGTCGTAAGTTTAAAATATACACTAATCACATTTTGCCCTGTGTTTGAGCCTCTAAAAATAGGGATTTATGAAGAAAAAAACAGTCCTAATTTCTAATAAGAATTTATTTTGATACACATAGTCGAATTATCGCAGTTTTTATCGCTAAATCGGTGAACAGTCACTAAAACTGGGAAAATTTTCCTTACCTGATAACTCTTCATTGTAACCATTCTATTTTTTCCACAAGGTAATTTGCATAATACATAGTTGAAAGTAATTGGGACAACCCGTTATTTGATTCCTAGCACAATGTGCCGTCTGATCCTGGGGAAAGAATAATATTTTGCTGAATTGAATACAGTTTAATACAATAGCTACAAATATTTTGATCTAAAGGATCCATCCCGCTTATTATTGCGGTGTGGTGGTGATGTACACATAGGGTATTCAATTTCTAAAATCATAGATAATAGCTGTTTCACTAATTGTTTTACTTTCCTACTATCCCAAAATTTTTAAGTTTAGAAAGTCCCCACGCTACCGCAATCCGGGTGACAAAGCCTGCCGGATCAAATTATCTATTCTTCCTTAGAAATTCCTATTTAGCCCACGGGCAAAATTTGCTCTAAGGAAGCGTTGACCTTTATTCGACGGCCCATCAACTCCAACAGTAGCATCACACGATTGGGGCCGTGCATTTCTTCTACAATCCCAGTCAGGTTGCCAAACACATTATCAACTATTTGCACGTTATCCCCCGAATAAATATTATTTTCCCTCCCAAGACTTACCAAACCATTCTCATCTTCGCAGCTTTTCAAATGTGTAAGAACCTTTTTTGGCACTTTTAGAGGTTTATCATCGGAACAGACAAGATTTGAAACACCTACTGTTGACCGTATTGCTCGCCACCGTACCTTTTCGATGTTCATTCCAACAAACAAATATCTTGGGAAAAAGGGTGCAGGTACCCAGTCGACCCGGCGAGCATGTTTACGCATTTTCAAAAAAAGCGGAAGATAGCAATCAAAACCTTGCCGCTTCAAATGATCCACCACGGTATATTCAGCGCGCGGACGAGTATGAATAGCGTACCAGTTTTTCAAGTTTCCACATCCTCTAACTGGTTCGGATGGGACAATTTTAAAATTTGGGGGGCAAAAATACGATGCGCTGGAAATATCTCTGATAAGTTTTTTAATGTAGCCTGAGGATCACCTAAATCTGTTATTACGATAGCATCAAACGATGCTAAATCTTTGATGTTCGATACAATTGGTATACTAATATATTCCTTCAGGAAAGAAGTCTTATCTACTATTCCTACGATTTGAATATCAAAGTTAGTAGAGCAAAGGACCCCAATCTCTGCGATATCAGTCAAACCATGAAACGCAACGTTATGCCATTTACGACTTTGAATATGTTCAAAAATTTCGATTAATTGAGTTCTAGTGAGCCTAAAAAACTGAAATCCTTGTGAAAGAAACTCGCCGGTCAGCCGACTTTTTTCTGCAAATCCTTGGGGGGTTAAATAATAGGCGTATCGATTAGCTGGGGCTTGCTGTACTTTTATTAAGCCCTTTTTTATACAGCGCTTTAAATAGGCATTTGTTAACCCTAGGGCTATTCCAATATTTTTTGCTACATCTCTCTGTGTTACCCGACTATTTTTCTCCACTGCATTGAGTACACCTAGTGTAATTTGTGGATCACCTTCGCTCATAGACGTATATAAATTCTCAAGAAAGATTTTTAGGATTGATAGAACGTAGGTTGGCCAAACTTATAATCGCCCGTGGTAGTTGCATAAGTGCAAAAACAATATATTGTTTGTCGAAATAGGCGTTCATAATATGAACATACCATGTTCCTCTTATGAACGTCAAGCTAGACCAAAATAGTAAAATAATTATTTGTACGCTTTTCACCCAAAGAAACATAAAAATTAACTGGTATTTTCAATACCCATATATTTGATTAATTAGTTTAACTCCTAGACATTCGCTAAGAACGAGCAATAATAATTAATGTCTGCAATTTGGTTTCTAGGTTCTTTCGGCTTTTTCGAACTTCTTTTAATTTTTCAAATAATTATCTTTCTTGTTGGTTTCATATTCTTCCATTTTAAATCCGTAAACATTGATAACCGAACTAAGAGCTTTTGGATTGGTTGGAGTATAGTTCTTTTTTCCTGCGCAGAAATGTGGGTCTTTGGTCCGTATTCTTACTCGTTTTCCTTAGATCAAACTGCTCTTGCGCTGCATAAGTTTCTATTTGAGTATTCCGGTGCGGAACGCCATTCTTTTGCATATGGTGGTGGAACCGATATAGCGGCAATGTTCCATATGACTGGCCAGTTGTTATCACTTGAGCGCCTTTTTCTAGGCTTTTTGCCGTTGTCACTAGCTGTTCTATTTCACAAAATTTTAGTTTCTGGAATTGCTTACCTAGGCACATACATTTTGTGTAGGAGAGTTGGTCACGTCGATAGAATTATCGCAGTTGGTTTAGCTTTTTTGTTTATTCTTTCCCATCAGCGTTTAGTTAATATTACATGGTTCCACGGCGTGGGTTTTGCGATTGTCCCCATGGCTGTTTATTTAATTATTGGACGAATGGGACGTAGATACTATTGGTATGGCGTTGCAGGAATCGCATTTTTAAACGCAATCAGTTCAACACCAACGCATAGCAATTTATCTTTATTTGCAGCCATTACACTTGCTAGCTTCGTTCTAGGCCCAAAAATTCTTCTCCGATCAGTACCCGCACAAGTTGTGATACTTGTTTGTGTGTTACTCAATTGGCATGAGTCGCTTCTAGCAAAAATGCTGTTTGCGCCACATAGTTATCGTGGGCTTGAGATCTCTTATGCCAAATCTGTGGGACTTACTCAATTAGGTGTTCTCAATGTTAACGGCTTCAACTCAATAGGATCCTATTATTTTATTGGCGCTGTAATTATTATTATTTCAATATGGCGTTTAAGCATTTGGCGGTCCATGCGGATTACGCTAGCTCTTCTTGCCGCGATATTTACTGGAAGCATTTTAGAATTTGTTCCATGGAGCTCTATAGGGCTTGGTTTTCTCTCTGGTGTCCATTTCATAAATATATTTCCAGCGTTCTACACAATCGTTTCCCTGACGGCCGCCAATACCATCCAGCAATTAGCACTACCGTACAAACCTACCTTCCAACCCATTTGGACAAACAATATATCAATTCATCGATTGATCATGATAAGCGTGCTAGCTGCTGGCTTATCGAAATTCGCCTGGAGCAAAGCTTATAATTTATCTATCTGGCTCTCTGAAGGCAGCCTTCAAAATTATGTTAAAACTGTCGAAGCGGTCAAAAAATTGCCTCACCAACACCAATTTCCGACGCGCTTCTTGACGGTTCCTTATAGAGTTCCTGTCATTGCTGCCGCTGCCGCCGGTCGGGATACACTAGACGGCATATATGGACTCCAGGCTATGGGAACCGCAAAATTCTGGAGAAATGTAAGCGATATTAACGGCCTTGAAGGGTCATATGTTCATATGATCTTCCCTGAGAGCGCGTACAAGTGTTGCGCAAATCTAGATATAGGATTGTATTATTCAATGAAAGCGATGACGCTTGCCAATGTGGGTTATGTAATAAGTGTACTCCCGCTAAAGTCAAATGAAATGACTTTGGTATCCCATCCTCCTGAACCAACCGTATTACCAAGACGATCCTGGGCTATTAGAAAAAAAATCAAAGTTTATATTAAATACTTATTTGAAACTCCTGAACCATACATTTATTCTTTAAACGACCCGATGCCCAGATTGTTTAGCGCCAAACGCGTCATAAAAATATCAGACAAAATTACGGAATCTCAGAGGTTTTCCCTAGTTACTTCTCAAAATTCTAGGGAACGCATAGCTTACATCTTCGATGATGCTACGTTACCTGATGAAATTGGTGTAGCCCGCTTAATAACCGCAAAATATCTAATCGACACCATCAAAATAAATACTCATGCTCCAAAAGGTGGCCTATTAGTGGTTTCTACGCCTCACCTTCCATTTTGGAAAGCACACGATCAAAACGGTGCGGATCTGAGGGTCTTCCCCGTCAATATGTTTCAAACGGGTATTTATATCCCGCCAAATACAAAGCAAATTGATCTGAACTATGAGCGTAACTCTCTTAGAAATTTGTTGAACTTTCCAAATAGTTAAGGCCAAACAAATACTTTTTTGTGGGTAAGACTGACAAAACGCCAAACTTTGCCCGCTATGGTCCCGATAGTTTTCATTGAACGCATCCGGACTACTAACCAGGGGAGCTTCTCGGTTGGTCAGTCAAGCAACCATTTTCTGTTTCACAGACTTTTCTGTCTTCGACGAACCGACTATTTGATACTTGAACTCACGTGGTGGGCTGCAAGAAAAATCCCATTTTGGCCAACGGTTCTTGGCGTAATAATCGGCATAATGGGTTTTGCTCGTGGCCGACAAAATAATAAATTTAAAAAAGTAATACACATCCCAGAAAATTTCTAAGGTACGGATACCCCGAAGAAACCTTTGCAACCAGAATCGCGGATTTAATAATACAGCCCGGCGGTATGAATATTTCATGAATCGTAAAATGGTATTGTAAGAAATATTAGGATGCGAGAATATTGGTTCTTCCGAATAAATAAAGTAATCGTCCCAATTGTAGGAACGAATTGTCCTTTCTTGCATTCCTTTCGTGAACATAGGCGTCCCTGGAAAACCAACCGTAACTCCAAACTTTAGAATATCGAGTGGCAATCTCCGGGCAAACTCTATTGTATCATGCATAGACTCCTCGGTATCACCAGAGAGGCCCAATAGGAAAAAGCCTGTTGTATCCAACTTGGCTTCGCGCGCCAGTTTAACCGCTATTTCACCTTGTTTGATGCTTGCTTTACCTCCTTTTCCAAAGGCCGCTAACACTTCATCATTGCCGGATTCAAAACCGAAAGAAACACGGTAGCACCCAGCTCGGTGCAATTTTTTGAAGAGTTCAGCGTCAGCACTTTCTACCCTGATGCCATTGCTGGCCGTCCATGTGATGTCTGTGTTAGTTTCATAGATAGCGTCTGCAACAGAACCCGCCCATTTTTGATCGGAAGTGAATATATCATCGGCTAGCTTGAATTCGCGGTAGCCTAATTTTCGAAGATAGACGGCCTCCTCGGCACAACGTTCTGGTGACTTCTTGCGGTAACCCATTCCCATAGAAATCTTGCTGGCGCAGAAATCACATTTGAACACACAGCCGCGAGAAAATTCAGCCATGGTAATTGGTGTCTGGCGCGCATATAGCTTAGACATTTCCCTATAGTTTCGAAGATCATAGAGGTGCCAGGCAGGCATCGGCAGGTCATCGAGTGATGATATCAACGGTCTAGGGTCAGTAGAACGAGGCTCGCCATTATCATTAAAATAAATTCCCTTAATATTTTTTGGGTTGGTTCCGTCACAAAATTCAGCAAAGGAATAGTCGGCCTCACCAACGAATACGGCGTCTAGCATTGTCTCCCTCATAGTTTCATAAGGAAGCGCTGAAGGGTGTGGGCCACCCGCGACAACTGCTATATCGTTTGAAATATCCTTTACCAGCACGCTGATATCGCGTAATTGGTTCATCAATGGCGTGGTTGCTGTGACACCCACGATGTCGGGCATAAATTCTTTAATCTTGTCCCGAATTATCACAAAGTCGTAGGGACTGCTCGACAAGTCCAAAATTTGAACCTGACAACCGCGCTCCAAAGCAGTCGCCGCAATTGTTGCAAGGCCAAGAGTTGGATGCACTGGATTAATTATTCCCGCCTTGGCATCCCCATAGCTTCCATAATACGATGGATTGATCAGAAGAACTTTGGACATTTCTTAATTCCTATCTTCGTCAATGCCTAATCTCAATTTCTTTCTTCGTCAACGCCTAACGGATTTGTTTCATAATTAATGAGCATCCTTCACGTGTGAAATTGACAAATTGGTGAAAAGTTGAGATACGCGTGAACCGCGTCATCAAATATCCTGGTCGCAAGTAAAATTTACGAAAGGCCTGTCGGTGAAGGTCCGTAATTTCTTCGTTTTTAATCTCCTGATCTCTCCATTTGGGGATACTGCCGGAGGAATCAACGTCGATATTTTTTGCATCAACAATACCAGCATTCACGGCCTCCTTACGCAAGGTTGTTCCTAAACGTGGCATTGCTCGATTGAATGAAGCAAAATCTATTCCGGATTTTTTCGCAAATTCAATTGTTTTTAAAATCATTTCCCGGGTATCGCCCGGTAATCCTATTATAAAAAAGCCAACTACATCCAAGCTGTGTCGCGCACAGAGTTCTATTGCAGATCGAACCTGTTTATTTGACGTGTCTTTCAAGTATTCCTTTAGCAAAGTCTCGTTCAATGTTTCAATACCAAACATCACCGTATGACATCCACCCCGTTTTATAGCGGCGGCAAGTTCTTCATCTATTACATCTACCCGCGTAAAACATGTCCAACCAATGTTCAAAGGGGCCAATCGTTGACAAAGTTCCTTGGTGCGCTTTTTGTTGACACCAAAGGTCTGGTCTCGAAAATAAATATCTCGCACGCCCAGGGATTGCAGGTACTTGACTTCATCTATGACTTCGTCAATCCCACGTAGCTTGAAGCCAATCGTTGAAATAGGGCAAAATGTGCACTTGTAAGGACAACCAAAATCGGTAAGCATGGAAGCAAATTGACGCTTACGCTCAAAGGGATAACAGTACCGGTCAAGCTTCACTAAATCCCACCGTGGACGGGGAATGGAAAACCTCCCATTGCTGTGCTGTTCTCCACCGTCAACAATATTTGTTCCACTTCGGAAAATAATATTAGGAATGGGTTGATCATCCTCACGAGCAAGATAGGTCAAAACGTCCGCAGTGGAAAAGTCGAGTATAACTGCCTCAATTTGGGGAAGTTTTTTGAGTTCCTCGGAACCGTATTCACGAAATACATCACCTGTAGCCATCAAACGGCATCCCGGCAATTCTGCGGCGACTTTATTTACGAACGTGATGTCAGATTCAAACGAAATACCCGCTGTTAGAAATATTATCAGGTCAGGGCTTTCGTTTTTTAATCTGACGAGGGTTTGGGCTTCAGAAAGTTTTTCGGCAATCGCATCAACAAATGCCACTTCATACTTTGTCGATAATGTCCCACTTAAATAAATTAAATCTGTTGGGTGATAATAGTAGTGTGATTTTGAAATTTTTGCACAAAAATAGTCGCGTATGTATGTCTGGTCCGCAGGTAAATTGAGGAGGAGGACTTTCGTCATCTTAGACCTTGGGAAAGTTACGTTTTACAAAACCGGGTAAAATAGTCAAACATTATGACAAATCTACATTGTTAAGATCCTTCTTTTCAATGGGTTAGAAAAATTAAAAAGGGTAGATTCTATTAGTAGTCAAAGATAAAAAGGGTGCTATATTAAGAAATATTTAGGCACCAAATTTCCTTTTTCGTTGTACAAAGAAGTTATAATACTATTTCGTGTTACTTGCAGAAAAAAGATAAACTCTATTTATTTAAAAGGAAATTACGCCTGTTGATCCGGCGGGCTCTAATCTTTAATAAATTATTTCGCCGGCTCTATTTCTTCAAATTTACTTTTATTTCTGGTTCGTGATTGCCTGATATTCAGCCGGTATAAAGGGCGACTATCTGAGTCAAGCATAATTTGGGTCAATAGTTGTCCCAAAATTCCTTGCCCAATCATCGTAAAACCTGCAATTAATGTAACCGCACCAAGAATTAACAATGGGCGGTGGCCAATAGCCTCATTGTAAAAGAGTTTTATAAAGCCTAGGTGAAAAAAAATACCCACCCCAACAGCCATCATAGCGAACCCTATACCACCAAAAACGTGCAATGGGCGTTGCAAGTACTTTCTTAGAAACATCACTAGTAACAAGTCAAGAATGACACGAATTGTGCGACCCAAGCCGTATTTTGAAACCCCATATTTTCGAGCATGATGGTTAACCTCAATTTCACAAACGGTTCCTCCCACCTCGCTTAACAAAGCAGGTATAAAGCGGTGCATTTCGCCATATATTCTAATTTGTTGGAGCATATCCCTCCTATAGGCTTTTAGTGAACAACCAAAATCGTGTATCTTAATTCCTGTTAAGAAAGATATTATTGTATTGGCAATTTGGGATACAATAATCCGTAATTTTCCATCTTTACGATCTTTGCGCCAACCGGATACAACATCTACATCCCTTTCTTCCAGTGTTGCGATTAGGTGCATAATGTCAGCAGGGTCGTTTTGCAGATCTCCATCCATAGTCACAATAATGGAACCACTAGCGTTATCAAAACCTGCCTGCATAGCCGTTGATTGACCATAATTGCGAGCTAAAAACACTCCTTGAAGCCACGAATACGTATTACGTAATTCCTCAATGATAGAGGTTGTTTTATCTGTTGAACCGTCATCAATTAAAATCACCTCAAAAGGGCGATCCAACGAATGCAGTACTCGAGAAAATCCTTCTACTAGACTTTTTATTGATTCTTCTTCGTTGTAAATTGGCACAACGATACTAACCACATTATCATCGAAAACCTTTTTAGACGCTTTCTCGGAGAAAGTTTTTTTATTATCGGATGTGCTCACAATAGTTCCGATGTCACCTCAAAAATGGAAAGTGTGATTATTATTTAATATTTCTCTCTCTATTACCCACAATCAAACTCTAACTCAAAAAACAGGTTTTTTTCTCGGATAACCGTTACATTCCATTATTACGTTTATCCTTTTGAGTAATAGAAAACAACAAGAACAAAGTCCCTCATACCCTAAGATTTAGCAAAAATAACTGGCCTGGCTCTATATTCCACTTTGGTCATTTAACGCCTAACCAAGATAGGTGAGCCGTAAGACCACACTGTTAGCCACATCTCGGGGATTTAAACAATCACTTTTATAGGCAGCAAAACATCCGTCTCGCATCATGAAAAGCTGTGAAACCAACTCGCCCTGATACTACGACGGAAATTTTTAATTAACCCACGACAATCGGAAAACAATGAATATATCGATATCGTACGGGTACAAGAAGCAGACTAACTCTTCAAGATTTTGTATCCTCTAATCAATATTGACGGTTTAACAATTTATGCCTTTTGCACCTTTTTACTAACAAGTGGTATTTTACTAATAACATTCCGCGTATCTACCACTAATCGGCTGTGATCGACTAAACCAGAATAATCTAGCCCATCATGATCGGTGCAAATCAAAGCAGCGTCGTATTTAGCAAAGTTCGCCAGTACCCATTTTATAGATTCCCGGCCGGCAAGATGAGAATGTTTTCTAGTTACAGGAATTATAGGAACATAGGGGTCAAAATAATCAACTTTTGATCCCCTATCCTCTAATAAATCAATTAGCACAAGAGCCGGGCTTTCACGTGTATCATCAACATTTTTCTTGTAGGCCAGACCAATCAGCAGAATAATAGAACCGTCTAAAGAAGTATTAAATTGGTCTTTTAAAGAAGTTGACAACGTTTCTACAACCTTTTCCGGCATCGCCGTATTGATTTCACCGGCCAACTCGATAAACCTCGTTGTCTCTCCCGCTTGTTTTGCTTTCCACGTTAGATAAAAAGGGTCGACAGGAATGCAGTGACCTCCAAGTCCAGGTCCAGGATAAAATGGCATATAACCGAACGGTTTAGTCTTTGCAGCTTCAATTACTTCCCAAATATCAACGCCCATCTTTCCATATATGACCTTTAACTCGTTAATAAGGGCAATATTTACTGCTCTGAAAATATTCTCGGTTAGTTTGACAGCCTCAGCTACGTCCATAGACGAAACCGGCACCGTCTCCACAACAATTTGATCATACAGCGCTATTGCCACCTCTAGGGCTTTCGACCCATCTCCACCAACTACTTTGGGGATGTCCTTGGTCGAAAACTCGTGATTCCCTGGATCCTCTCTTTCTGGAGAGTAGGCTAAATAAAAGTCTTTAGCAGAGATCAACCCACTTTCTTCCAGAACAGGTTTCACAACTTCTTCGCAGCAACCGGGGTATGTCGTCGACTCGAGAACAACTAGTTGCCCTTCCTTTAAACAAGAAGTTATAGACCGAGCTGTTGCTTCTAAATAGCTCAAGTCTGGTTCCCGAACATGGTTTAGAGGAGTTGGCACACATACGATAATTGCAGACATCCCGCTCAACAACGAGAAGTCATGGCTGACAGTTAGAGTTTTCGACGAAATATGTTGCTGAATAATATCGTTTTCAATGTGTTTGATATAAGACCGACCTTCCATCAGTTGAACAATCTTCTTCGGATCCACGTCGAATCCCGTGACCGCAAACCCTTTGTTGGCGAAGGTGATGGCGAGAGGCAACCCCACATAACCCAAGCCAATTACACCGATTTTTGCTGTTCTGTCATTAATAATCTTGAGTAGTGTTTTATAGTTCATATCTGGTCTTAAAATACTTTATCCAGGAATATTTATGGCCGCCTGCCTTGCATCTAAAGCTATCTCGCTATTCAACGAAAGCGACCCTAGTTTGGTTGTCAAAGGCTATTTTAGGTGCGTCTCAAACTCCATTTTATAGATGCACCTCGCCCCAATAGCTCACCATTAACTATTAACTGCTGGCTTCGACGTGGTCGGATGGCCCTATCCAAATATATACTGTCTTCTATTAAAATCGCCTGGTTATTTGCAGCAAATTTCCATCCTGCTCCTCGTCTAGGTTTTAGCAAGGCGGCTTTTCCATGCTGAATGAGAGTAGCCTGCACATTCGGATGGAGGTGGAACCTTAGAATGTATCTACGGCCACCTGTCCCTTGAAGTTGATCTTCTCCCAGTATTTCAGAACCATCAGACGACATCATAATAATCCGTCGGTGAATTAGGTCTAATATTTCCTCATACCCATCGGTTTCTGCATCAATGACAGCTTTGCCCCCTAATTCCCTCCGACTACAATTAACTTTTGTAGGTATTCGCTTAAATCCTCCCAGTACATCCAGTTCCGCGGAATTCACATCATCCACACAGACAGTCGAATGGGCTGCGGTAGACCTAAGGGCTTGATGCCAATCCTCTCCCAGATTTCCCGTCGCTCCGCAGTTCACTATAAGTCTTTCTTTGCCTGCGCTTAATTCAAATGATAACGCCCCGGCATGACCCCATCTGTTTGCATTTCGTGCTGGGGGGGTCCCGACGTCCATGACCAAAACGGTTTGGGCGGCTTCCAGTCTATGAAACCCCGACCGGAGGTAAGCAGAGGGTGCCTTTTTCCTTATTTTAACCTTGGAAAGCAACGTCTCAATTTCTTCAGACTCGCAACTTCTACCGCCATTAAATCGCGCAAGCCCACCATCACCAAGACGCATTCCTTGAAGCGTCTCCGCAATACTGTGATTTGATTGCTTTAACCAATTCGGGACACGAAAATAGGCTGTTGTTAATGCCGATTCAATTTCTAGCAAATCCCTTAAAAAGTCCTTCTGGATGCTTGGGTTTCTTGAGATATGTCCACCATCTGGATACCGCTGGCGGTTGACTTCAAGTTCAAGGGCGGCCATTCCCTGAACCAAATAACTTTCGGATTGAGGTAGCGCAATGCCGGCATAAATAAGGCCCTTGAGGGCTGTAATTCTTGGGTGCCCAGGCTGCCCCTGCAATATGCTTCGAGAAAGGTGGCGCGACTGCCGCCCGAGCTCACAAAGTACTTTATTCAAGAAAATCTGATTGGCTCCCATGGAGAGGAAGGCGAAATGAGAGATCCAGCTTGCCACGCGAGCACCGAGAATATCGGGACGCCAACAAAAATCATCCCATTTGTCATAAACCTCAAGCCATTGGGCTATAAGCTCCTGTCCGTAACGGTGTGTATCTTTCGACCTTACACGCCTAAGGTCAGAAAGCCACTTGAAACTATGAAGGAATGCGAGCCATTGTTCGTTGCTCTGTTCTGACAGGTCTCTGAACGACGTAAAACCATACCCCCTACCCTGGAAGGGGAATAATCCCGCCAGGATAGACTGCCCAGTCGCAGCATTCCCCGTCAAAAGTTCCGGTGGAGTGCCCAATAAACGTGGCGGATTGCGTCCCTTTAATGTGTAGTTATAGAGAGGATTGCTATAAGTCAGTTGCAACAACCCACTCAGAAAACCTCTCGGGTTCTCAGTCATCATTGTCTGCGAGAGCAATTTCTTCGCTCCTATCAATCGGATACTTTAAAACTTCTAACTATAAGCAAATAACAGACAAATAG
>Ga0315339_1001642_pt1 | contig 19093 bp, 21 predicted proteins | sample ASW17metaG_FD_204514 | JGI IMG/M metagenome (GOLD analysis project Ga0315339, IMG submission 204514) | Ammonia-oxidizing marine archaeal communities from Pacific Ocean, United States - ASW #17 | ecosystem: Environmental > Aquatic > Marine > Oceanic | place: USA: California | collected 2016-12-05
GTCCGCGCGGACGCGGCGGAGGTCGGCCGCGAGTGTCAGGTCCGGGTGCTCGACCAGTTGCGGCCGGCGCGAATTATCGCGGAAAGTCCCTACGATCCCCATAACGCGGCGCTACGCGCATAGGCCCGATCTGCCCCACATAATGGTATTTGAGCAGATTCAACTCAGTCGAAGGCTTTACCGATGAGTAATCCCAATTCTTAATTGGGTGATAAACTGACGCGGGTAGAATTCTTCGATGTGGGAACAGCCGTTTGTGGCGCGTCTGGTCGGTTTCAGTACCAAGATGATGTAGGGCGCTCGGCAAGCTTGGTGAGTCCTTGATTGGATTAACGTATCGGGGGAATTCGTGACATGAGCAAGGAGACTGCCTTCTAGGCTCTGAAGTTTGAGGCCAACAAGGTCGTCCTGGCTGAGGGTGACCACGGCGATCAGGCCTATCTGATTCGCGAGGGCGTCGTCGAAATTCGCAAAGGGGCCTACGGTGAAAGCCCGCGTGTTCTGGCGCGGCTCGGCCCGAACGATGTCTTTGGGGAAATGGCGCTCATCGACAACCGCCCGCACATGGCGTCCGCCATCACGACGGAGCCGACCGAACTGGTGGCGATCTCGCGGATCGAGTTCGAACGCCGGCTCAAAGCCATGGACCCGACCGTGCGCAGTTTGTTCAGGCTTTTGTCCCACCGGGTGCGGAATATGGCAGAGGAAATGGTGGGCTGGCCCGACCACGTGAATTGGTCCGTTAGCGGCCCAAAACCAAGAGATCGAAGGGATCTTAGACACATTCCTGTGCGATGGATGACGTGGAGCGTGGTTGCGGCCACCGCGGCACCGCCGTAACCTTGCCCGAAGCGTGACGCGAGGGTCTGTATTTTGACATTCCGATAGAGGAAGCAGAGGGAGGCAGCGATGAGCGACGAAAATCAGAATGGCGGCGAAGGCGGCGGCGAAGAGAGTCCGGATCCCCAGTCGGAAACCTTCCTCAGCAAGCACGGATGTCTCCTCACGATCGTTGCCGTACTCCTCATCGGCTCGGCCGCAGGCCTTTGGGGCTTCATCTCGTGGCTCGAGCGCGGGAACTGATCCCCGGTCACCTCTGACGTTGTTTTCACCCGAGTGAAAATATCCGTCCGCACCCGCGGCGAGTCGTTTGCCTTCGACTGCGCCGCAGGAGAGAAGATTCTCCAAGCTGGCCTGCGAGCAGGGTTCGGCCTTCCCTTTGAATGCGGCAGCGGGACTTGCGGGACCTGCAAGGCCGAACTGGGCGACGGTGAGTTGGACCAGGGCTGGCCTGAGGCGCCCGGGCGGGCGTACGTCAAGGCCGAGCGGTCCGAATTCCTCATGTGCCAGGCCTCGCCCCGGAGCGATTGCTCGATTGGGGTCAGGTCTAAGGTCGAGGCGCTACCCGACGACGTCCCCGTTCCGAACGCGCGATCCGGCCAGATAATGAAGATGGAAACGCTGACCCATGATGTCTGCCGGATTGAGGTGTCGATCGACAAACCGACCTCGTTCAATGCCGGACAGTTCATGCTGGTCAGTGCCGAGGCGGTCGTGGGCCAGCGCGCTTACTCCATGGCCAACTACGCGGCCACCACGGACAGCCTGACATTCGTCATCAAACAGGTGTCCGATGGCGGATTTACGGACTGGCTGTTCGCGGCGGATCGGACCGGAATTGATCTCGAATTGTTCGGCCCGCTCGGCGTGGCGACCTATGCGCCAACGCTGCCCAACAATCTGGTGTGCATTGCCGGTGGTTCGGGACTGACGCCCATGTTGTCGATCCTGGATCACGCGATCCAGGCGGGACATTTCAATACCTACGTCGGAGACTTGTTCTTCGGCGTGCGCACGGAGCGCGATATCTATTTGCTCAATCAGCTGAAGGAATTCGCCACCAAGGCGCCGGAGAAGCTGGGTATCACAGTGGTCTTGTCGGACACCGCGCCGTCCGCTGAATTGAGCGCGGCGCACCCGGAACTGCAGTTCGACGAGGGATTCGTGCATGAGGCAACGATGCGCCACATGGTCGGGCGGTGGGAGAACGTCATGACCTATTTGGCGGGTCCGCCACCCATGGTCGATGCCACACTGCGCGCGCTGGTCATGGAGGCGAAACTGGCCCCAGCCGCCATCCGCTACGATAAATTCAGCTAAATCGTGCCTGGCACCGAGCCTGGCACGGGGGGCATGTTGTGAGGGGTGGCAGACGCCGCTATTTTTGCCAAGCAGTGTGTGAAGGGGAGGATTCGGGATGAATTGGCAGCAGGTCTGCACCACCGACGACATCGACGAAGATGAGCTGGAGGAGTTCGAGGTTGGCGAGATTACGGTGCTGGTCGCCAACGCCGGCGGCGAATTTTTCGCTTATCCGCCGCAGTGCCCGCATCAGGAAACACCGCTTTCTCTCGGTATGATCGATGGCGATACGCTCACATGCATCAAGCACCTCTGGCAATGGAATCTGAAGACGGGCGAGATGCGCGATATCGCCGAAAGCCCGGTGCTCCTGTACGACGTCAAGGTCGAAGACGGTGCGGTTCTCGTCAATCTGGAGAAAGAGCTCAAGTACGACTACCAGTGAAATCCAGTGGCAATGACGCACGCGCGTGAGCCGGAATTCGCTGGTGATTCCACCTGAGCGACTTCTATTCTTCGTTTGCTGAAATTGTCCCTTGTCTCATGATGTTATATGATTGGGAATTAGGTCAATAATATTGACATAAGCGCTGCGGGATAGGCGCGACAAACCGGGAAATAGACATGCCACGCACAGCCGACCAATACCTCTCAGCTCCCCAGGTGCCGGGCGATAATTACGTTCATGCATCGGTCTACACCGATCCGGAACTCTACGAGGAGGAGAAGGAGAACATCCTCCGCCGGACCTGGAAATTCGTCTGCCATATCAGCGAGCTTGCGGAGGTCGGCGACTATCGCAGCCACACTTGGACGGGTATCCCCCTTGTCACCGTGCGCAGCACCGAAGACAAGATCAGCACCTTCGTCAACTCCTGTTCGCATCGGGGCGCGAAGATCGTGCGGGATCCGGCCGGCAACATGAAGCACATGACCTGCTTCTTCCATCTCTGGGAGTATGATCTCCTCGGCAACTGCACGTATCAGACCCGCGACGAGGCCTACGAGGCGCATGGCCCTGCCAAGAAAGACCTCGGGCTGCGCGAAGTCCGGACCGATGTGTTCGCGGGTCTCGTGTTCATGAATTACGACGGCGAGGCCATGTCGCTACGTGACTACATCGGCGATGCCGGAGAGCCTTTCGAGGACATCTTCAATCAGTACGACTTGGAGGTCTTCCACTATAACCAGACCCACGTGCGCGGGAATTGGAAGGCCTGGTATCTGACGAATTGCGATCTCTATCACGAGTGGGGTCATCTGGTGAACCGCACGACCAGCGTGCTGGCGCCCGGTTATCATGATCGTCCCTGGCGCCTGAATCCCGAAGGTCACGGCTATAACGCGCACCTCCTCGATGGCAGTCCTTTCCAGGTGCAATACCAAAAGTACAAGGGTTGGCAGAACCGCGATGACCTCGTCTTCAAGGGCCTCGTCCCGGGCGAATTCCGGGTCATCGATATCTTCCCGAACCTGTCCGTCTTCTTCCGCGCGACCTGCATCCGCCTCAACCATTCGACCCCCCTCGCCCCTGGGCACACCCTCATGGAAGAACGCGGACTCGGCGTTAAGGGTGAGTCGAAAGAAGACCGCAAGGTGCGCTCGAAGCAGTTCGTGCAGATTTGGGGTCCGTTCAGCCGCAACGCGTCCGAGGATTGCGCCTATGTCGAGGCGACGCATGAGTGCCAGGAACACGGCGCCAATCCCTATGATTTAATGTCGCGGCTCGAATTGCTCGAGGACAACGTTCACGAGCGGATTCACAGCGATACCTATCTTCGTCACTTCTTCAACAAGTGGGGCGAGTACATGGGGCGGCCAGCGAATAACCCGAAGAACTTCATGACGGCCGCCGAGTAGCACACTGAATTCGGGGCTGATCCATATGGGCCGTCCCGCTAAAATTTGAAGGCTAAAATTTTGCGGCCATAGCTTGACGGCCAAAGGTTGACGGATAGCCATGACCATCTCTGACGATCAGATTAAAAACGTGATTTACAAATCGTGCAGCGTCCTCGACGCTGAGGATTTTGACGCTTACATGGACCTTTATACGGAAGAGTTCGACTACAAGGTCACCAACTACTCCCGGGAAATTCGCAAGGAACAGGAGTGGATGGATGTCAACCGGGCCGAGTTGAAAGGTCTACTCGCCAACGTGCCGCAGCATTCCCGCCTGCTCGGCTCCTTCATGCGTCACGCCACGGTCTATGAGATCGAACGCAACGGCGCCGATACCGCCAACGCCCTGACCTACGTGACCATCTACTACACCACGCCCGAAGGGGCGACACGGGTCTGGGCCGTTGGCCGCTATCACGATGTGATCGACGTGTCGGGGGAGACCCCACTCATCGCCGACCGGGACATGAAATTGGAGACCCGCGAAGTCGGCATCGGCACTCACCTGCCGATGTGACTTGGCAATCGTCTTGGCGACTTGCGTTGTCCCTGAATACCCGGTTCGGTGAACATTCCCTAACTTCCTCGTTACCGCATCGCCGTGTTAGTGTCTTTGGCATGACAAACCGGCCGCGTGCGTGAAACTCTTGCGGCGCGATCCTTTCTGTGCGCGACCAAACGCCCCAAGATTGTGAGCATTTTCGTAGCCTGGGACATTAGACATGCCACGCACTGCCGAAGAACACCTCGCGCCGCCAGCGGTTCCCGAGAATTGCTACGTCAGTTCGTCGGTCTACACGGACCCCGAGCTCTACGCCGAGGAGGAGGGAAAAATCCTTCGCAGGACGTGGAAGTTCGTCTGCCATGTCAGCGAGATTCCCGACATCGGGGACTATCGTACGCACGTATGGACCGGTGTGCCGCTGGTGACCGTGCGGAGTCCGGACAAAACGGCCCGAACGTTCGTGAATTCATGCTCACACCGGGGATCACGGGTCGTGCGCTATCCCGCCGGCAACATGAAGCACATGACCTGCTTCTTTCACCTGTGGGAGTACGACCTCTACGGCAACTGCACCTACCAGACGCGGGATGAGGGTTATGAGGCTCACGGGCCCACCAAGGAGCAGGCCGGCCTGCGCGCGGTCAGGACGGACACGTTCTGCGGCCTGGTCTTCATGAACTTCGACGGCAATGCCGTCCCCCTGCGTGAGTACATCGGTGAGACGGCGGAGGCCTTCGAATCGATTTTCGGAGAAAACGACTTCGAGATTATCCACTACAACCAGACCCACATGAAAGGGAACTGGAAGGCGTGGTTCCTGACCAACTGCGACTTCTATCACGAGTGGGGTCACCAGGTGAATCGGTCCACCAACCTGACGTCGCCGGATTATCACGATCGTCCCTGGCGCTTGAACCCGACCGGTGGTCACGGCTACACCGGGCGCAAGCTCGACAATGAGCCGTTCGTCGTCCAATACAAGAACTATAAGGGCTGGAAAAATCGGGACGGATTGGTCCTCAAGGGTTTGCATCCGGGCGAACTTGTCTTGACCGACCTATTTCCCAACACGTCGGTATTCGTCCGGACCACGTGCGTCCGCATCAATCATTCAACGCCCTACGGTCCCGACCATACGGTCATGGAAGAGCGGGGGCTCGGTATCAAGGGTGAGTCAGAGGCGGATCGCAGGCAGCGCGCCAAGGAGTTCACGCAAGTCTGGGGTCCGTTCAGCCGCAATGCCGCGGAGGACGTGGCGTTCGTGGAAGAGACCCACAAGTGCCAGGAATTCGGCGCCAACAAGTACGACGTGCTCTCGCGCGTCGAGCCGCTCGGGGATCGCTGGCAACGTCCCCAAAGTGATGCTTACGTGCGTCTTTTCTATGAGAAGTGGAGCGAGCACATGGGACGGCCCGCCAACAACCCGAAGAATTTCATGACGGCGGCTGGGAAACAGCCGTAATCCTTGGGACGGCATGTCGCCGCCCCGAGGATGACGCGATCTCTGACGATGCCGATCTCTGACGAACAGATTACCAGGCTGATCTACAGGTCCTGCCTTCGGCTTGATGCCGAGGACCTCGATGCGTATCTCGAGCTGTTTGCGCCAGAGTTCGCTTACAGGATCAGCAACTACAGTGTGGAAATGCGCAAGGATCAGAACTGGCTCGATCTGAACCAGGACGAATACAAGGCTCTGCTCGAGAATATTCCTCTGCATTCCCGGCCGCTCGGCACGTTTGCGCGCCATGCCAACGTTTACGACATCAAGCGTAACGGCGAGGATCGGGCGAAGGTCACGACGTTCCTCACGGTCTACTACACGACGCCCGAGGGGGGCACGAGCGTGTTCGTGGTGGGCAAGTACTTTGACGAGATCGATATCTCAGGCGAGCAACCTTTGATCGTCGATCGTGAGGTTCGCCTTGAGACACGTGAGGTCGGCATTGGCTCCATTATGCCGATGTGATTCGGCGTTCGTCTTGGGGCCTTCCGTTGTCCTTAAAAATTCGGTTTAGTGAGCACTCCGACACTGCGGAGTGGTGACGCCCGCGCAAAGGTGTTTCGGGCTTGTGCCGATACGCATGAGGATAGAAGGCTAACTACGGTGAGCGTGCAATACCAATCCCAGTCTATGCCTTACTCAGGGTATACCACCCGCGCCGACACTCCGGCGCACGATCTTGAATTGACTCACGTCGACCCTGGCACTCCGACGGGCGAGTTGATGCGCCGCTTCTGGCAACCGGTATGCCTGTCTTCGCAGCTCTCCGACTTACCGGTCGCCATCCGTATACTCGGCGAAGGTTTGGTGGCGTTTCGAGACAAGCGAGGACGCCCAGGCGTTCTGCACCGCCACTGCAGCCATCGCGGCACGTCTCTCGAGTACGGCATCGTGTCGGAGCGCGGCATTCGCTGCTGTTATCACGGCTGAATGTTTGACGTCGACGGCGCCATTCTGGAGACACCCGGCAAGCCGCCCGATAGCAAACTCAAGGACAGCCTGCGGCACGGCGCTTATCCGGCCATCGAATACAAGGGATTGTTGTTCACCTATATGGGCCCGTCGGACGAACAGCCGGAGTTTCCCATTCTTGATACCTTCGAGACGCCCGGCAACGAGATGATTCCCTACTGCGTCTGGTACCCGTGCAACTGGCTGCAGGTGCACGAGAACATCGTCGATCCAGCGCACGCCTATTTTCTACACAGCACCATGTCGTGCGCGTACCGGGTGACTGGGACGTGCAGGTGAGCCAGCGGCCGATCGCCGTTCACACGCTCGAACACCTCGGGGAAACCGATCTTGGTGTTGCCATGTGGCGGCGCGTGGTGCGCAAAGCCATCCGTGGCGAGACAGAAATTACTTGGCAACGGCCGCGGCCGGACGACGAACCGGTCCACACGTACACGCACGACACGGTGCTGCAGCTACCGAATAGTCCCCAGCTGAGCGATCACGACGTTCTCAAGAAGATCGGGCGAGAGGTGCTGGGCGCGAACCTGGAAGGCGATCAATGCCAAGGCGCGGCGCGGCAAGCGCGCATTGAAGAATGTCTCGAGTCGGTGAAAGCCAAGTACGGCGCCTAAAATACCGCGCCCCTCGCCGCGACCGGCCAGATGTCCTCAACAACATCATTTCGGATGCAGACGTACCAGTCGTGGAGATTGACCGTCGGGTCGCAATGGCCCGGAATGAGGCGGATCTTGTCGCCCAGCACCAAAGCCGGTGCACCCGGACCCAACGCGAGATTCCCGTGCTCATCCGAAGCGCCGACGTAGTCGACCCCCGGCAGTTCGTGAGGCATGGCGTACCCTGAATCGACCGCAATCGCCTTCAGGCCCGCATCGACGACAGCCAAGCCGTCTTCGGGCCGGCTCATTATCGTGGCGAGCACGAACAGACTCTGCTCGAAGGTCGTAAACTTGGAGCCGTCCTCCAAAAGGTTCCGGGCGTAGTCGGCATCCATGAAGGCGTAGGAGCCACACTGGAATTCGTCCCACTCGCCCGCCTCTGCCTCGAAGGCAAAGCTGCCCGTACCGGCGCCCGTAACTTTCAGGCATGAGAGACCGGCACCCGACAGCGCCGCCTTCGTGGCGCGCACCTTCTCGGCGGCGGTGAAGATTGCCGCTCGGCGGTCGCCATGGCTTCGGATGTGCTGGGCGCCGCCGTGGTAGGCCTGCAGGCCTGCAAACGTCAGGTGGTCCGCCGCGTCGACTTGCCGTGCCAGTGTCACAGCGTCTTGGGAATGGCGGACTCCGCACCGCCCGCTGCCGACATCGATCTCCACCAGAACATCGAAACTGGCGTCGTGCGCCGCGGCCGCTGCGGCAAGATCGGCGAGATTCGTTGGATCGTCGACGCAGACTGATAGCTTTGCCCGACGCGCCAGCGCCGCCAACCGGTCAATCTTGCGCTGCCCGACAACCTGGTTGCTTACAAAGACGTCGGTGACGCCGCCGTTCACCAGAATTTCCGCCTCGCTCAACTTCTGGCAGCACTGGCCGACAGCCCCAAGCTCGATCTGCAGAGCGGCGATCTTCGGCGATTTGTGCATCTTGGCATGCGGCCGGAGTGCGACGCCGAGTGCGCGCGCTCGGTCCGCCATGAGCTTGAGATTACGTTCGAACGGAGCAAGCTCGATCACCAGCGCCGGTGTGTCGACGTCTTCAATCGGCATGCCAATATCGGCGGGAGGTGGTTGGGTCATGTCCGGGGACCTTCGGCAAAGCGGCGCGGATCAATATCGCACGAACGAGCCGAAGCTTAGCGCAAAGAAAGGGGCGCCGAAGCAGAACTTCGACACCCCCTCGGAGGCTCGATCTGGTCTAGCGCACCGCCTGCTTGGGAATCTTCTTCTTCGGGTCCTTGAAAGGTACCGGGACGACTTCGGCGTTTACCGGCCCGCCCTCCGCCGGCAGCACGACCTTGAGCTTGGTGCCGTTCTTGGCGTAGGCGATGGGCAACGTCGCGAGCGCGATGTTGGTGTTGTGTGTCGGCGACCAGAAGGCGCTGGTGACGTATCCGACTTCCTGACCGGCGCGGTTGGTCACGTACCAGAAATCCTCGTTGTACCAAGTGATGGGGCTGCCGCCCATGGTCAGACCCACGAGCTTCTGTTTGACGCCCTGTTTCTTGATTTTCTGCAGCGCGGCCTTGCCGATGAAGTCATCTTTCGAAAAATTGACCTGCCAGCCGAGTCCAACCTCGTAGGGATTGGTCTCGATGTCCATATCTTGTCCGTAAGACAGGATGCCGGCTTCGAGGCGGCGAATATGGCTCGGCGCAATCACCCGCAGGTTGAATGCCTCGCCCGCTTTCTTGACCGCGTTCCACATCTCGTCGGCATGGCGTACGGCATCATGCAGGTAGATCTCGTAGCCGACCTCGCCGGAGAACCCAGTACGCGAGATCACGACGTTCAAGCGTCCGAGCTTGGCGTGCATCAGACCGTAGTAGGGGATTTTGAGCACCCGGCGTCCGAACAGCTTGGTCATCAGTTTGACCGACTTCGGCCCCTGGATCTGCACCGGCGAGACGTCGATCTCCTTGATCGTCACGTTGTAGCCGGCCGTCGCGTTGACCCCTTGGGCCCACAATAGAACGTCGGAATCAGAGATGCTGAACCAGAACTCATCCTCCGCCACGTGCAGCAGGACGGGATCGTTGATGATGCCGCCGTCCTGATTGCACAGGATGACATAGCGGCACATGTTGACCGGCAGCTTCTTGTGCACGTCCCGGGTGATCAACTTGTTGACGAAGTCGGCGGCGTCCGGACCCTTCACCTGGATCTGCCGTTCGACTGCGACGTTCCACATCGTCACGTGCTTGGTGAGGTATTCGTACTCCTTCATCAAGCCGCCCTGCATCATGCTGATGTAGGCCCGCGGATGGTACATATGGTTGTAGACGGTATAGGCCCAGCAGCCCTCCTGTTGGGAGAGGTGCCAATAGGGGTTCTTGCGCACGCGCGTCGAGATCAGCATGCGGGCTTCGCTGTTGCCGCTCTGGCGCACGTTGATCGGGACGCTACGTTTTTTGATGTCGATGACCCGAGGTTGTTTGGCCTTGGGTCGGCGTGAAACGGTCTTGGCCGGGTGAGATTTGAGAGCGATGGATCTCGGTGCCATGACAATGAACCTTATAAAAGATAGACAATCGAAACTCGGAAGTAACCCGCGAGCGCGTCACCTCTCCGTCAATCGAAATATCTGATTCAAGTGCTGCGCCGTCTGTTCCCGGCGCGACATCCGGGGCGCCCCAAGCAGCACAAACGCGACCGACCTGTCCCTCCCCCTGCAAGGGGGGAGGAGAAAATGAGAAATACTGACGTAGGTGTGTCTTAGCTCAGGGTTCGTTGCAGTGCCTTGCGCGCGGCGGCTGTCAAGGCCTCTTCATCGTGATGTCGGCGGTCCTGGACCATCCATTGTCCGCCAACCATGACGTCTTTCACCAGACCCGCACCAGCGGCGAAGACCAGGGCATCCAGGATGGCGTCCCCCTCGAACTCGGTGAGCATGATGTTCTCGCTATCCAGCACGACCAGGTCGGCGCGCTTGCCCACGGCGATCTCTCCGATGGGCCGGGCCAATGCCTGTGCGCCACCTTTAAGCGCCTCGGTGTACAAGGCGGCACCGACGGAGGGTTGCTCCTCCGTCTGTAGCATGTTGCGGTGTCTGTACAGCAGCCGCTGCGCGTATTCGAGAAGCCGCAATTCCTCCGCGGGATCTACCGAGATATGGCTGTCCGATCCAATGCCGAACCGCCCCTTTGCGTCGAGAAAGGGGCGGGCGGGAAACACGCCGTCGCCGAGATTGGCCTCGGTCGTGGGACAGAGTCCCACCACCGCGCCACTGTTCGCGAGCCGGCTGATCTCCGTTCCCGCGAGGTGCGTCGCGTGTATCAGACACCAGCGCTCCGAAATGTCGAGGTTGTCCAAAGCCCACGCCACGGGACGCATCCCGGTGTTCAGGACGCAATCCTCGACTTCCGACAACTGCTCGGCGATATGCATGTGAATGGGTGCATCCGGGTAGCTCTTGTTCAACGCGCTGAGGGCGTCCTCCAGCATGTCTTCGGAAATGGCGCGCAGGCTGTGCGGCGCGATGCCGATCGCGAACTGGGTGTCCTCCGCCGTCGGCTTGGCGATGGCATCGACAATCCGGAACAGCAGGTCGGAGTCACAAACGAATCGCTGTTGGGACGCGTTCGGAGGTTCTTCGCCAAAGCCGCTGTAGGCATAGAGCACGGGCAGGTGGGTGAGCCCGATGCCGGTCGCTTTCGCGGCCGCCACGATTTGATGCGACATCTCCGCGGGGTCGTCGTAGGCGACACCTTCCGGTCCGTGATGCAGATAATGGAATTCACCGACCGACGTGTACCCGGACTTCAGCATGTCGGCATAGAGCCAGGCGGTAACGGCTTGCAGCGCCTCGGGGTCGACGCGATCGACGAATTGGTACATCGCGTCGCGCCAGGTCCAGAAATCGTCGCTGCTGGGACCCGCGCGCTCGGTACGGCCCGCCAGTGCCCGCTGGAAACTGTGTGAGTGAAGGTTCGGCATTCCCGGGATAACGGGCCCGGCGGCGCGCTCAGCGCCGAATTCGGCCACCCCGCTCTCGACGCTGACGATCGAGCCCTCATATTCGATTTCAAGGCGAACGTTGCGGAACCATCCGTTCGGGAGGAGGGCACTCGGACAATGCAGGCTGGTCATGGATGAAGTCTGACGATTACGCTGTTGGCTGTACGGGAAGGGCGGCCAGACTACGGCCCCGGATGGGTCGCGGCAACCGGATAACGGATTATGTGGGACGCACTCTGGATCAACGGCAATATGGCGACGATGGCGTCGGCCACGGGCGGCCCATATGGGGCCATCACCGATGCTGCCATCGGGGTGACCGACGGCCGGATCGCTTATGCGGGGCACATGTCTGACCTACCGGATCGCCCTTCGGCCTTGGCCAAACGTGTGCACGATCTCGCGGGCAATCGGGTGACGCCGGGGCTGATCGATTGTCACACCCACATTGTTTTCGGCGGTAACCGGGCTCAGGAATTTGAGCTGCGACTGGAGGGCGAAACCTACGAGGAGATCGCGCGCGCCGGCGGAGGTATCCGGTCCACCGTGGCGGCGACCCGCGCGGACGACGCGCAAGCACTGGCGGATCAAGCCGCGAAGCGTCTACGGGAGTTGTGCGCCGAAGGAGTCACGACTGTCGGGATAAAGTCCGGTTACGGCCTCGACACCGAGACCGAGCTGAAAATGCTCCGCGTGGCCCGCTCGTTGGCCGAAACACTCCCCCTCGATGTACGAACCACCTTTCTCGGCGCGCATGCCCTGCCGGTCGAGTACGAAGGACGTGGGGACTCTTATATCGATCTCGTCTGTGAGGAGATGATGCCCGCGGCAGCGAAGGCGGGAGTCGCTGACGCGGTCGACCTGTTTTGAAGACGCAAGATTATGGAGAATTCGAATGAGTGACTCAATCTTCGAGGTAAATCGACCCGACGTCACAGGTCTCGGGGCGCCGGTCGCCGATTACAGCTCAATTGTCGGTGTTCGCGGCGGTCGCGTTCTATTTATCGCTGGAAAGGGACCCGTGGACGCGAACGGCAAGACTGTCAGCGACGATCTTGAAACTCAGATTCGCCAGGCCATGACAAACATGAAGGCGGTGCTCACCGTCGCAGGCGCCGGGTTCGCAGATGTTGTCAAGGTCAACGCCTATTTCACGACCAAGGACTGCATTCCCTTCTGGAAGCAGGTCCGTCTGGAATGCTTTCCAAGCGCGTTCCCCGCCGCCACCGCCATCATCGTCGTCGGCCTCGCCATCGACGACTGGAAAGTCGAAATCGAAGCCTACGCTGCGGTCCCGTAACTCGGTCTACGGCGCCATTTCGCTTATCTGGAATCGGATCGCGAATTCACACAGTGGATTTTTAACACCGAGGAAGCCGAGTTCGCCGAGAACACTGAGGGATTTCGCTGGTGGCCCGATTGCCGATGAACAATTGGGCGATTCGAAAAAGGTATCGTTTCGAGTTTTGTCGAGGCGCTACGCGCCTCAAAATATTGAAACCCCAAGCTTACCGATCACGAGGGTTGGTTTACCTACCGGATCGTCCACTTGCGCGGTCCCTCAGTGGTCTCGATGAACTCGGCTTCCTCGGTGTCACTACTTACTTCCGGAGCCGTATCACCGCCTAATGAAGGGCTTCTTCCATAGTCAATCCTGGCTAGACCCCGTCCAACTCTCGGACCAGCGCCGCGACGGCTTGGCCGATCTCGTTGGGGCTGTCTTCTTGGATGTAGTGGATGCCGGAAACCGCGACTTCGCGTGTGTTGGGCAGGGACCGGCAGAAATCGATGTGCGGTCCCTGGATCAGGCCGCCGGGCTCGCCACGGATGAAGACTTTGGGGATCTCCGTTTCCTGAAGCCACGCCGCGTTGGCCTCGACGGTCGTCACGACCTCAGCCGGCTCGCCAGAGATCGGCAGGTTGCGTGCCCACGTCAAGGTCGGACGCCGGTCCTCGCCAGGCACCAGATAGGGCCGCCGGTAGACGTCCATCTCCTCTTCGCTGACCTCGCGCAGAGTGCGGGTCGGGATGCGGGTCTCCACGAACAAATTGTCATCCAGGATCATCCGCTCGCCTTCAGGCGAACATAGGCTATCGAACCAGGCTCCAGCCGAGTCATCGTCGTCCGGATTCTCCGGGAATTCCTCCCAGGTGAATGGGGTCACGATGGCCTCGAAGTGGACGATTCCGCCCATGCGGTCGGCGTGGCGGCGGGCCCAATCGAAGGCCAGCACCGAACCCCAGTCCTGGCCCACCATCACGACGCCGTCGCCGAGGTCGAGCTCCTCAAGCAAGGTATCGAGATAATCCCGATGAACGGCATAGCGGTACGTCTCGTCACTCGGCGCCGGGAGTTTGTCCGACTCCCCCATGCCGATCAGGTCGGGCGCGATGCAGCGCGCCACGGGTTCCGCGTGTGGGATGATATTGCGCCACAAATAAGACGATGTCGGGTTACCGTGAAGGAAGACGACGGGTCGCCCGGCACCGGCCTCGACATAGGCCATGGTGCGGCCCTGGACGGTGGCGCGGTGGCGCGGATAGCGGTCGTTCGCGGAAATCACTTTGCTGCGACCGGCGGTTGAAGCTCGTCCCAGGCCTTCGAGTCATCGCCCGAAAAGCGGTCGTCATCGGGGGTTTTCACCTGGAAGATGTTCTCTGGCTCGATGATCGTGTAGTCGTAATAGCCCAACCGCGCCACGGGACGCAGCATCGTCATGTCGATCAGCCCCTCGTCGGTGATCACCTCGTCGGCGACGTGGATCTGGACGACATGGCCGATCACCATCGTCGCTCGACTGCCGTCCTGCGGCGCCGGCAAATCGATGGTCTGCAAGTACTTGCATTCCATGGAAATGGGCGATGCCTTCAGGCGTGGCGGCTTGACCTTCTCGCACGGGACGGCCTCGAGCCCGGCCTCGGCCAATTCGTCGTAGTTCCGGGGTGAGTGCTTGGACGTGACAACCATCTGGTCGAGAAGGTCGGCGGTGCACATGTTGTAGACGAATTCGCCGATTTCCTCGGCGTTGGTGAGCGAGTCCTTGGTCTCGCGCGTGCCCGGCTTGAAGTAGTTGGGGCAATACACGACGCAGGGCGGCGATCCGCTGACCGAATTGAAGAAACTGAAGGGCGCCAGGTTGATGTCGCCGTCCGGACTCATGGTGGTGATCCAGCCGATCGGCCGCGGCACGACGAGGGCGTTATAGACCGTGTGCTTGAATGGTGGCGGGTGCATGCCGACTTCATTTGGGTCAAAATGCATGGCATTGTGCTCCTGCTTTTCGTCAATTCTCGGCATGATATACACTGCCGCCAAGTCAACAATGCTGACGTAAATTAATTCCACCATTCCAAAGATTGAGAAGACGCGATCAATGAGTTCAGGCAGTGATACCTCCCATCCCGAGTTCAAACGCAGCGGCAGCCAGGCCTACAAGGGCTTCGCGCAAACCGCAGTGCTTCCAGCGGATCCAGAGGTCACGCATACCGATCCGGGCACGCCGATGGGCGATCTTATGCGCCGCTTCTGGCAGCCCGTGTGCCTGTCGGAGGAATTGACCGATGTGCCCCGGGCGATCCGCATCATGGGCGAAGACCTCGTGGCCTTCCGCGACAAGTCGGGCCAGGTCGGCGTTTTGCATCGCCAGTGTCGCCATCGCGGCGCCTCCCTCGAATACGGGATCATCCAGGAGACCGGGATTCGTTGCTGTTACCACGGGTTCCATTGGAACGTTGACGGAACGCTCCTGAATGTGCCGGGCGAACCGGATGCCGGCAAGCGCATGTCCACCCAGGTCGGGCAGGGCGCCTATCCGGCGTTCGAGCGCTTCGGCTTGGTATTCGCCTATATGGGTGATTTCGACGAGATGCCCAAATTCCCCGAATGGGAATTCTTCCACACTTACGACGATCTGGAATTTGCCTCCTATACGAACATTTACCCCTGCAACTGGCTGCAGGTTTTCGACAACATTCCCGACCAGATGCACACCTCGCAGCTGCACAGCCCCACCATGCGGGTGATCAGTGACGATGAGGACGGCAACTATCCGACGACCGCCTTCAACCCGGTCTTCGCGCAGGTCCCGGTGATGGAGTACGCGTCTGTCCGCGACGACACGGCGATGGTCTTCAGCGCTGGACGCCGGGTGGGCAAGGACAGGGTCTGGGTGCGTCTCAACGACGTCATCCTGCCGAACCTCACTCTCCATCCCCACGTTGCCGAAGAAGGCCGCGAAGTCCGCCATTTCCATCGCGTCTATATGGCGCGATGGTACGTTCCCATCGACGATGAGAACAGCATCGTCTTCGGCATCCGCATGTTCGGCGAGTCGATTGATCCGTTCCACACGGGCGACAAGTCCAGGTGCGGTTACAACAGGACCGATTTCCTGGACGGTCAGACCGGGGAGCGTCCCCGGGACATCGCCCAGCGCATGCCCGGCGATTGGGATGTGGTGACAAGTCAGCGGTCGATCGCCCGGCACGCGATGGAGAATCCGACGAAGGAGGATGTCGGGGTCTACATGAACCGGAATAACCTGCGCCAGGCTGTCCGCGGTGAGAATCCGCACATGGCGCAATCCGCTATCCATGCGCGCGCCAACGCGGATCAGCACAACAACGTCTATACCAACAACACGGTTCTCGACATTCCCGTGCAGGACGGCCGGGACGATGACGAACTCGTCCGCGAAGTCTGCAAGAAGGTGCTCGAAATCGCGGTCGCGGGCGACGCCTACGAAGGCGCGGAACGTGACACCTTCATCCACAACGCCTTGCGGGACTACGAACAGTCCTTCGCAAACGCTGCAGCCGCGGTGTAGCGCTTCCGCTTTACCCTCACTCTAACCCTCTCCCGATGACGGGAGAGGGTTAGAGTGAGGGGAACGATGGCGGCTTTCTTTGGAGGGTCGGACCGTGCAGATTTACCCCTTGATCCACGCCAACGCCTTTTCACGTGAGTCGAAGTTCCCGGTCGGAGAGTCAGCGGGGCCCTCCGGGGCGGGATCATTGGTGATGGGCGGCACTCCCGCCGGCAGGAGGAACGCGAATTTCTTGACCCCGGCCGCGTTGTATCTCGGGATGATGTTTTCGTCGCGCCATCCGAGACTCATCTTGGCGAAATCCATCCTGAATTGAACTGCATCAACCAGCGCGCTACGGCGTCCGCAGACTTCAACGTGCCCCGCGTAGGTTCCGAGGAATTCATTGAATTCGTCCCCCGACATGTCGATGCTCGTGTCGAACCAGCGAATTTCAACGCAGTCGTCCTCCGGGCGGTCGAGGGTGTCGCCCCATTGATCGCTGTAGAGCGTTCGAACCATTGTCATGTGTCACCCTGCCTTTCTGTCGGATGCTCCAGGCATCGAGAAGGAACTTATTGATTCTCTCTTCGTAGCATATTATATATAGTCAAATGCCTATACAATATAATGAGTCGCTCGACCTGACCTTCCACGCGCTCGGTGATGGCACGCGCCGCGGCATGCTTGCCATGCTCGCGACGCGCGGCGAACACACGGCCGGTGAGCTGGGTAAACCGTTCGGCATTTCTCAACCCTCGGCCTCGCAGCACCTCCGCGTGCTGGAGCGGGCCGGGTTGCTTGAGCGTCACGTGGAAGGACGCATCCATCGCTTCAGTCTGAAGACGGAAGCGTTGCAAGAGGCACAGTCTTGGATCGGGCGGCATCGCGAATTCTGGAAAGGGTCCCTGGACCGGCTCCATGCCTATCTGGAGAACTTGGACACTAAGGACGCCGATAGATGAAATTCCAATTTGAAATTGAGATTTAGGGAGGACGGATCATGCAGGAACACACCATCGTCTCGCGGGAGGATTGGATCGAAGCGCGCAAGGCGCATCTCGCCAAGGAAAAGGGATTCCCCAGCTGCGCAATCAGCTCAGCGCCCAGCGCCGCCAACTGTTCTGGGTGAAGATCGATAAGACTTACGCTTTCCATGGACCAGACGGCCAAGAGTCACTGTCTGACTTGTTCGACGGTCGCAGCCAACTTCTGATTCAGCATTTCATGCTCGGACCGGACTGGCAGGAGGGGTGCCCCAGCTGCTCGTTCTGGGCGGACGGCTATGACGGCTTCATCGTCCACTTGGCTCACCGCGACGTGACGATGGTCAGTGTCTCGCGCGCGCCCTTGGCCAATATTGATGCCTACAGGAAGCGCATGGGTTGGAGCTTCAAGTGGGTCTCATTGCTCGACACCGACTTCAACCAGGATTTCAACGTCTCGTTCACGCCCGAAGAGATCGAGAAGGGCGAGATGGTTTACAACTACCGCGTCACCAAGTTCCCGGCCGACGAAGCGCCCGGCGCCAGCGACTTCTACCGGAACGACAGCGGGGACATCTTCCACACCAATTCCTGCTATGGCCGTGGCCTCGATATCTTGAACGGCGCCTACAACTACCTGGACCTGGCGCCCAAAGGCCGCGACGAAGACGACCTGCCCTTCACCATGGCCTGGCTAAAGCGGCACGACCAGTACGAGGACTGAGACAAGGAGTCTCCCAGTAGAACACAAATTCCCCCTCCCAACCTCCCCTGCAAGGGGTGTAGGACCCGCCCCAATTGATCTCTGCCCAAGTGGGAAGACGGCTCAAAATACCCGCCCCTAGCAGGGGGAGGGTAGGCTGGGGGTGGCCTCTCGCGAGGGAATTCACGCCGTGGACTTGCTGCCACAGCATCTGGATGGCATTTGTTGGCCCTAGCACATCAATTCCGCCGCAAATGCAATGAGGTCATCCGCCATGATTCCCACTTACAAACACGCCCTGATCGTCGGTGCCGGTTCCGGCCTTTCGGCGTCCCTTGCCCGTCTCCTGTCAGCAGAAGGCATGAACGTGACTCTCGCCGCGCGGAGTATTGACGACCTTGGAGCCCTCTGTTCCGAGACCGGCGCGACGGCACAATCCTGCGATGTCCTGTCGGAGTCAGACGTTGATGCACTGTATGGCAGCTTCGCCGACGACGAACCTGATGTGGTCATCTTCAATCCAAGTTCACGGGTGCGGGGGCCGGTCACCGATATCGACCGTGAAGCTGTCAAACAGACTATCCTGACCAGCGCCTACGGCGGTTTCCTCATCGCCCAGGGAGCGGCTAAGCGCATGGTCCCGAATGGTCACGGGGCCATCCTTTTCACCGGGGCTTCGGCCAGCGTGAAGGGTTACGTCCACTCCGCCTCGTTTGCGATGGGGAAATTCGCCTTGCGTGGCCTCGCCCAGAGCATGGCACGCGAACTTCATCCGAAGGGCGTCCACATCGGCCACTTCATCATCGACGGCGGCATCCGCAATCCAGACCGGCCGGAGCGGATCGACGCGGCCGATAGCCCCGACAGCATGCTCGACCCCGACGCCATCGCGGGCAGCTACCTGCACTTTCTCCAGCAAGACCGCAGCTCCTGGGCCTGGGAACTCGAACTCCGCCCCTGGG
>Ga0315339_1001643_pt1 | contig 19092 bp, 16 predicted proteins | sample ASW17metaG_FD_204514 | JGI IMG/M metagenome (GOLD analysis project Ga0315339, IMG submission 204514) | Ammonia-oxidizing marine archaeal communities from Pacific Ocean, United States - ASW #17 | ecosystem: Environmental > Aquatic > Marine > Oceanic | place: USA: California | collected 2016-12-05
CCCGCGGGTCGGTCGGAACATCCGCCAGCGCATTAAAGAAACGGATCTCAGGGTCATGCGGCCGCTCTTCGAGATCAGCCAGCATGTAGGCAAGTGCTTCAAGGTCTCCGTTGCGCACTCGAGTCACCAGAGCAGATCGTGCGGCATCTCTCACATCGAGTTCGGCGTCGTTGCGGCGCTCCAGAATGGCACCCAGGGCAACCGAAGAGGGGTGCTGCCCAAGCACTCGAAGCGCTGCCTTGGAGACCAGACCGTTGGGCGACAACCCGCACCGGGTGAGCTCTTCCATGACCCCCGGCGTGTCTTCCGAGTCATAGGCCAGCATGGAAACAAGCTTGGACAGGTGAATCATGTCGTGGTCGGGGAGGGCCTCCATCCGGGACAGCACCTCTTTCGCCAGACCACGCGGATGCTCCTCCAGAGTGGCGATCGAGGCCCGGATCGCGTCGTGGCTGCCCCACGAGAGGCGGTCGAGCGACCGGAGGACCTCGTCCTGTCCGCCGCGCTGGACCACCCAGCCAGGGGGATCCAGCAACTCCAGCCGTGGAAGCCCCAGCAAGGCTGCAGCCACATCTGGCCCGACAGCAGCCGACCCAGGCAACATATAGGGCCCGCTGGCGATGCCTGCCTCATCCCGGCCAGGCATGAGGAAAGCCAGCCCCAGGAGGAGCAGTATCAGGATGGCGGGGAGAAATGATGAGCGCATAAGAGCCGATCCGGTGTTGTTCAGTGTAGCCTTGCCGGGCACCGTGTTGCCTCATCAGACTCTTGTCCTATCCCTACTTTGACACTTACCGAGGGCCTTGCTACGTTTCGGGCCCCCTGAATCCATTCCAAGGATCTCGACATGACTTCCAAGCTGCTCCGTCGTCCGGCTCTTGCTCTGGCTCTCCTTGCATTGACGACTGGCTGCCTGTCGCCTTTCTCTGACCATGGCCAGGACGTCCGCAACGCCTGGGGCCGTGCCGGCCACAACGCCCACCGCCGGTGGGACAAGTACGTGCTTGGCCTGGACTGGGATGATCCGACGATCGAATGGGTGGACCCGTCTTACGCCACGGGCCCCATGCACCGCTGACACCCTGAGTGAGCCCCTGCTCACTCTCAATCGATTCAATCGATGAGGCGGCGCTGACCCGCCGACTCGTGCGCTCTTCTTCGCGGGACAGGGTAAGGATGACGCTCATGCTGTCACGCTCGCTCCTGTTTGCGTTGCTGGGGCTGTCCTTGCTGACCGCCTGTGGGGCTGCCAGCCGAGCACGCTTTGCGAACATCGAGATTTCAAAATCTCGCGGCTCACCCGAAATCCTTGCCGAGGTGAGGGGTTATGAACCCCTGCTTCCCGGCATCTGGGCCTACTCCGTGGCGGCTGCCGCCAACAACGGTTCCCCAGAAGAGGCTCTGCGCCTTCTGGAACGCGGCCTGACCTTCCAGCCACGCGACACCGACCTCCAACTCATGAGAGTCAATCTGCTCATGAGCATGGGGCGAGCTCAGGAAGGGAGCGAGGCCATTGCCGCGGGACTTGCCTCCATGCCCATCCCCCAGGCCGAAGCCTGGCTGCGCGCCGCACGCATCGGCGAGTTGCTCGCCATGAATGACCTCGAGGCAGCCGAAGCCGAGACCATCATTCTCGGCGGCGTCAGAGATGTCCCCCCCTCCATGGTCGCTGCCAGCTGGGCGCAAATCGCCCTGGTGGCCGAGATTCTCGGCCAACGCGAGCGAGCCGATGCGGCGATGGACCTGAGTCTCGATCGAGGACCAGGCGCCCGTCCCGCACTGCTCGAAGCGACTGTCATGGCCCCGGAGCGCCAAGCCGCCGATCGCAATCTCCGGCGCCGTAGCGCCTTGCGCCATCCAAACAACGTCGACATGGCTCTTTCGCTCATCGTGGATCAGATGGTGGCTGGCGAACTCTCCGAAGCAGAAGCAGCCATCTCTGACCTCCCAGAGCCAGTCCCCGCCCGTCTGGCTCAGGAAATTTTTGCTCTGCACGCCCGCATCGTCCTGCTTCAGGAAAGAACGCAGGAGGGGCTTGCTCTGCTCACGGAGCAACTCAACCAGAACCCTGGCAACAGCTTCGCCCTCGAGGTCTTGCTCGAAGCCTGGCTGAATCGCGAGCAATTCCAGGATCAGGAAGTCTACGAGGTGCTCGAACAGTGCTGGCAACGACTCCGCCCGGGACCGACCCGAAGCAAAATCGAAGCAGCCCTCCAGGAAGTCATGTCACGCATCCGAAACGAAGAGGCCGAAAGGCCGCTTCCGCCGACGAACTCACTTCCCCCGAACGCGCAGAACTGAGTCACGGCGCGACTCAGTCCAGGCAGAGACACTCTCCGACACGCGCGGCGAGATCTTCTTCTGACTCGCCCGGACGAACGTCCACCCACTGAATCTCGGGAAAGGACGACAAGAACATGCGCTGCTTGCGCACGAGTTGACGTGTTCTGATCGCAATGCGCTCGATGGCCGCCTCCTGAGTCATGCGCCCCGCAAGAACCTCCTGAGCCTCTGCGTAGCCAATGGACTGCCCTGCTTCCCGCCCAAAGGGCGAATGCGCAAGCAGCGCCGTCACCTCGTCCAGGAACCCCTCGTCAAACATCCGGGACACGCGACTCCGCACCCGTCGCTCATGCTCGGGCGCTTCATGACGTAGCGCCACGACCAGAAACTGCCCCTCGAGGGGCCGAACCGTCTCTTCTCTCTGCCAGTCGGAGAGTGGACGCCCGGTGAGTCGGTGAACCTCGAGACCGCGCACCAGGCGTTTCTTGTCGCCAGGAAACAGCCGACCCTCCAGTTCGGGATCGACTTCAGCGAGTTGCTCGCGGAAGTGTGCCTCTCCCTCACGCTCCCAGAGCGCTTCCAGCTCTGCTTCCAGTGCTGCGTTCCCAGGTGGTACCGGAACAATTCCGCGCAGGAGCAGACGCAAGTAGAGCGGAGTCCCCCCGGCAAAAAGCAGAGACTGCTCCGTCTGATTCGCAAGCTCCGCCGCCTGACCGACCCAACGACCAGCCGAATACCTCTCGTCGTGACCCACGAGATCGAGAAGTCGCCAATCGAGCTCTTCGATCAACGCTCTGGGCGGCTTATCGGTGCCAATGTCCATGCCACGATAAACCTTCATCGAGTCCATCGAGAGCGGGAGCAAGTCATGCCGGCGACAGAGGCTCGCCGCAACGGCTTTCTTGCCACTTGCCGTCCCACCCACCAAGACGCGGTGAGTTAGCTTCCGCACGGCCTCACCAGGGACACCGCAAACGCATCCTCACGGAAGTGCTCGCGGAGTCGATTGTCGAGTTCTTCCACGGTGAGCTGCTCCACCAGTTCCAGCGCTGCGAACGGCTTCAAACCATGGAAATGCTCCGAGAGCATTCCAAAGGCAATATTTTCCGTCGAATCCAGCGAACGCAAAATCATGCCATGTATTTTTCGGCGCACTCGTTCGAGTGCCGCGACCCCCAGCCCCTCATGGCGCGCCTTCGCGAGCGTCTCTCGAAGACGGTCTTCGAGTTGATCCGGCTCGTCGGTGTCGCCTCCAAGAGTCGAAAATCCAAAGCTTGGCTCTCCGGAGTAAGAGGCTGAAAAGCTCTCGTCCACCAAGCCGTCAGAATAGAGTGACTGATAAGCATCGCTTGCTCGACCAAACAGAGCATCCAGAACAATCCGCGAGCAGAGTTGCCGCCGAGCCACCTCAAGTGGCCCCCCACCCAGCACTGTCTCCTTCACGCCCAGCAACAAGCGAGGTCGTGAGACGGACAGTTCTTCTTCGTGACGATCAGAAGTTGGAAGCAGCTCTTCCTCGGGGTTGGTACGCACATGCGGGGCCAACTCATCGAGAGGCCGTGTTGCCTGATCGCGTTCGACCACTTCGGCGACGACCTCCGGGTCCAGTGCGCCCGAGAGAGAGAGGCACATGTTGCGCGGGTGATAGAACAACTTGTAGCAACGGTGCAATGTCGCCGCATCAATCTCCGCGATCGACTCGACGCTCCCGGCAATGTTGTCCCGGACGGGGTGCGATGCATACAGACAGCGCAGCAGCCCGAAGAAAATGCGCCAGTCCGGATCATCGTCATACATCCGGATTTCTTGCGCGATGATCCCCTGCTCTTTTTGCACGAGTTCGTCGGTGAACCATGGTGTCTGAACAAAAGAGAGCAGCAGCTCGAGACAAGCCGAGACCTCGTTCATCGACGAAAAAATGTATGTCGTTCCGCTAAAGCCGGTCATGGCATTCGTACTGGCGCCCAGGGCGCTGAACCGGTCTGACACATCGCCCATCTGATCCTCGAACAACTTGTGTTCAAGGAAGTGAGCAAGTCCCTCCGGAATCACTTGACCTTGCCCATTGCCCACTCGATCAACGGAGCCAAAGTTTGTTCCCAGCGCGCCGAATGTTCCGACGAACTCGGGACGGGGATTCACAAGGACACGCAACCCTCGACTGGAGAAACCTCCCAAGATCGTCTCAGAAAGGCTGTTCTCAATCGGCTCGAGTTTCATTCGGCGTTACCGTGAAGGACAAACGTGGAGTCTAGAGTGCACTCGGCAGCCACAGCGGCAATCTCCGCGGGTTTGACGGCCTCGAGTTGATCGAGAGCCTGCTCAGGAGTGGTGGCGCGGCCGCTCATCAGGCCCGCCAGGCGAAATCCAAGTGAACCGCCGGCAGAGTCTCGAAGGACACTCAGGCGGCGACGCTGCGCCCGAACAGACAAGTCGAACTCTTCCTCCTCCACCCCCTCGGTTCCCAGCCGTTGGAGTTCCTCGAGCACAAGCTCCCGCACCCTCTCGACATGTGCATCGTCCATTCCCGCCTGCACGATCAGAGTGGCGCTGTCGAGCATGGCCGATGAACCGCACCCGTACGCGAGGCTCTCAGCTTCACGGACGCGCTTGAAAAGACGCGAATGCGAGCCTCCACCCAGCACAAGAGACATCAGCTGGCATGCGGCTCCCGGCAAGCGTGTGGGTGGCAGGCGAAAGCCCATCGCCAGGCGGCTCTGCGCCAAGGGCTGACTCTCTTCTACGACGCGAGCAGCCCTTGCAGGGGATCCAGGCGCAGCCGTAGGGCTGGCAGGCACCGCACGGGCACGAACACCTGAAAGTTGCTCAGCCGTCTCCAGAGCCTGTTCGGGGGTGATGTCCCCCACAATCATCAGTCGAGCCGGAGCCTCAGTCCTGACGAAGTCCCAGGCCTCGTGAACCTGGCCTTCCGTCAGCGCCCGAGCCTCCTCGGCCTCCCCCCAGGAGTGGAGTGCAAAAGGCGTCCCCTCGTGCATGACCTCGACCAGACGTCGGTAGGCATACAGGGGCTTGTCATCGACCAACGCCTCGATGGAGCGAGCCAAGTTGACCCGCTCCTGGTCGAGGTGATCCGGGCGAAAAGCCCCCTTCACCAGCGGTGGCTTCTGCAGGACCTCGGCCAGCAGATCGAGCGCTCTCACATAAAGAGGGCCATCGAATGAGAACTCATCGGCAATGGTTTCCACACCAAATCGCAGAAGCTGGCGGGTCCCATGGGCGGTCACCCCTGCCAGCAGGTCGGTGTTGTAGAGCTCTTCGCACCGTGCCGAGAGGGCCGCCAGATCAGGAAATCTGGCCGTTCCACGCGTCAGAAGGTCGGGCAAAATGGCTCGAGCCGTCCGCCCCGTATCGAGAGGGGCTTCTAGAAGCCAATGCAGGTGGACTGCCTTGAAACGGGCGGTCTGCTGCAGATGGACCTCGACACCCCCTGGGGTCCCGAGAAGCTCCAGGGGCGCGTTTGTCATGGGATGGAGAGAACTCACGTGGCGTCGACCAACATGTGAGGACGATAGCGGATGGCCGCCTCTGTGACGAGATAGCAGACAAGCTGGATTGGCCGGTTGCTCCAGACGCTCAGGAGCGCATAATCCGCGGTGTGCAAGGTGTCCCATCAGCCTCGACGGCTGTGACCTCCCTGCGAGTCTGCTCCCGTCCGTGGTTGATCGGCGTGCTGCATCTGCCGGCCCTCCCCGGAGCGCCGGGGGCTGCTATCCCGATCGAAGACGTAGCACGGCACGCTTTCGAGGACGCACTCATCCTCCAGGACCTGGGTTTCACCGACCTCGTGGTCGAGAATATAACGATGTTCCATTTCCTGCCGGCGACGCAGCCCCCGAAACCATCGCTTCGATGGTCGTCGCGGCGCGAACTGTCGGCGAAGCCACCAGAATCCCTCTCGGGATCCCATGGCTTTCGGAACGGTGCCCTGGCAAGTCTCAGGGTCACCGTGGCGTCGCATGCGAACCTCCTCGAGGTGAGCGTTCTCACAAGAGCAACGATCACGGACCAGCGACTGATACAGGACCAAGCCGATGTACTGCTGAGAAGGCGGGAAGCACTGGAAGCGGATCTCATGATTCTGGCAAACGTCGAAAGCCAACATGCGACCTCGCAAAATCGGTGCTCCCGCTCTCAACGACCCGTCGGCTCTGCCCCTGCTTTGACGACCAGTGGCATCACCCCGGACACCTTGCGCGCAACCCTGAATGGCTGTGCCGGCACGTTTGTCGGCAGCGCACTCAGGAGAGACGAGTCGGATCGAATCGAATGGATTCGGTCCGCGACCTACGCAGAGCGCATAACTCGATGAGTCCAGATCCTGTTCGCCACGCGAACACCATCATTTTTCCGGCCAGCCTTGACCCGCAGGCCGTCTCCGTCGTCCGTAAACTTCGCGAAGCTGGCTACGAGTCCTATCTCGTGGGTGGCTGCGTCAGGGACTTACTGCTCGGACACATCCCCAAAGACTTTGACGCATCCACCGAGGCTCGCCCTCGCCAGATCCGTCGAGTTTTCCGCAATTGCCGGATCATCGGGCGGCGGTTCAAGCTCGCGCACGTCCACTTTGGCAGCCACATCATTGAGGTCGCCACCTTCCGCAAGAATCCGAGCTCAGTAGGCGCCCCCCCCGACTCCAACCAGCACGACGCCGACGCTGAAAAAGACGAGCCCGTTCAAGATTCAGACCATGGCGATGCAGCAGAAAGCCCTCACTCGGACGACCTGCTCATCACGCGGGACAACGTCTACGGCACAGCAGAAGAAGACACGCTGAGGCGCGACTTCACGATCAACGCACTGCTTTACGACGTCCTCACGGACGAAGTCATCGACTACGTCGGTGGCGTCGATGACATCGGCAACAAAATCCTGAGAACCATCGGCGATCCCACGGTTCGCATCGCAGAAGATCCGGTTCGCATGCTGCGCGCCGTAAAATTCACTGCGCGACTCGGGCTAAAGATGGACCCATCGCTTGATGCAGCCATGCACGCATCTGCAGAGCAGATCGATCGCAGCGCGCCACCTCGCGTGCTCGAAGAGATCTACAAAATGATGACGTGCGGCGCAGCAAGCCGCGCACTTGAGTTACTCTTGGACTACGGCTTGCTCGAGCGCCTCCTGCCAGAACTTGCCGAACACTGGACGAAACATCCTGAAGAGTGTCGGCGACTTGGTGCCGCACTCGATCATGTGGATCGAGCCAAGCGCGGAGTCGATAACTCCTTTGTTTTGGCGCTTCTCTTTCATGACGTCTGGCGCAGCGTGCTCAGCAACTCCGAGCGCCTGGATCCACTCATCGCAGCACGAGATCTCATGGCCCCTGCGGCCCTGCGCATGAACATCCCACGCAGAGACGTCGCCGCAGCGACGCAACTCATGCTGAACCAGTCTCGCCTCGAGCGCAGTCGACGAGGACGCCGTTTCCGTATGAAAGAGTTCCTGGCTCGCGACACCACCGTCGTAGCCCTCGATCTACTCTACGTACGCAGCCTGGCTGGACTTGCTGATCCGGAGTGCCATGCACGCTGGTGCATGAGGTTGGCAGACCATTTCGGCCACGAGACGGTCCCCGGCCATCCGAATCTCACATCCACGCCGTCTGAATCAGCCGAGCCGGCTCGCAAGCGTCCCCGTCGTCGGAGCGGACGGCGCCGCGGAGGCTCTCGCGCCAGCCAACAGGAACGCCCCCACGAGCAGGCAGAAAAAAGCTCGCCCGAACGCAAAGGCGGCGCACCGCAACACAGACAAAGGTCTCGCGCTCCCAGCGCGCAGCCATCCCAGGACCGCAGGTCGCCCCCCCCGCCTCCGAGCAAACCCAAAGAGGTCGAAGCTAAAACTCCGTCCGCCTCGACACCGACTCCCAAGACGTCTTCTGCTGGATTCGCGGGGCGCCTCAAGGGATTTTTCAAGCGAGTGGTTGGGCGATCAACTGGAGAAGGCAGCGAAACCTCTTCGCCCCCCACCGGCAGTACAGCGCAATCCCACTCCAACTCACGGGGGTCAGGCCAGGCTCAGACTTCAGGACAGCAGACATCGTCCGGAAACGAAGAGGCTGCGCACGGCAAGCAAAAAGATCCAGGCAGCTCCACAGCATCAACCGGTTCTCAACAAGGCGAAGGTGCAGCCCCATCCGGCCGACGACGCTCACGGCGCCGGCGAAGGCGTGGAGGAAGGGGCCGCAACAATCAGACACAGGGCTCGAGCGAGACGAAATCGACCACGGCCACGGAAACCGAAAATACGCCTTCCTCGAAGGCATCATCGGAGAACGACACCGAGTCCAAGCGCCGCCCCGAGCGAAAAAACAACAGCCGTGGAGACTCTTCCAATAAATCTTCAGGCGGATCGGGGCGTCGACGAGGTCGCCGCGGAGGTCGCTCTTCCGGCAGCGACCGCAACAAATCGTCCAGAGCGAGTACGGCCGACTCCAAGAGTCAGTCCAGCAAGTCCAAGTCCTCGGACAAGGAAGACTCAGGCCGGCATCCCGAAGATATCGAAGACACCTTTGACTGGTGAGGCGACCTCGCAAAGGCCTGGTCAGTGCGGATTGAAGGTCTCGGCGTCGTAACGAAAACACGTCTGACAGGCCAGCGCATCCAGTCCGTGAACAGTGGCCACCCGCTCGGCGCGAGAGATTTCAAATCGGTGACCTTGTCGAAGGTGAACCGTCCGCCGATCGTTGTCATGCGTAAGGACTCCCGGCCCCCGAGTCACATCAACACGCACCACGCGACTTGAATCGAGTACGACCGGAGGCAGGGCTGCGCGCGTGCAGTTGTTGAATGCGATTCCGATGCCCTCCTCGAATCGCTGCCTCGTGAGCGTGTGATAGTAGCCCGTGCTGCCGAATGGCGTGGCCAGCACAACTCCGTCACCAGTGGTTTCAGAGCCCAACTCGACATCATCCACAAACAAACGAAACCTAAGTGCCAGCGCAGGATTGTCATTTCGCAACACGACATCGTTAAGTGCAAAGAAACGAGACTCACCCAGAGAGCACTGCAACATCTCAAGTTTCGAGCACTCCAGCTCATCTCGCCGGTAACGATCGAGAATCGAGTCAAGCGAGTGCTGCTCGCACAACTGAGCGCCTTTGCCCAACCGTGCGGGGATTTTCGGAATTTCTGGCCACATTCGCTCGGCCCGAAGCAACGTCCCGTCACCACCGTGACAAAGAACGACCGCGGGGTTTCGTTCGACCACCTCGAAGCCAGCGGCTTCGGCACACGCGATCGCACGCGTGCGATCATCCCCTGCGATGAGCATACGCGGCTTCATCTCACTCCTCCGCGTGACCTTGCCCGCCCTGCACTTTCGCGCCGGTCAGCGTTGACAAGATGATCGAGTGCACGTCTGTGTGTCGCAACGACTGACCCTCCGGACGAACCACACCCGGCGATCCCATGATGACCGGCCACAGAGAGCGGTCCTGGGTCCGATGCCCATGGCTCCCACGCACCATGCTCGGGTCGAGAGAAATCACGTCGAGTAGATTGCGGAAACCCAGACGCCGAGCAAGCAAGCGTTGAGCAATGCGGAGCTTGGGCAGGCTCAGAGAAGGATCGAGGAACAATTCTGCGGGGTCGTATCCAGGCTTTCGATGGATGTCCACCGTACGCGCGTAATCCGGTGCCCTCTGGTCATCGAGCCAGAAGGGATAGGCGAACCAGGCATCGGGCGTCGCTTCGACCACAAGCTCACCTGATCTTGGATGATCCAGACCTGCTTCCGCACGAGCCTTGCCCTCGAGCACGCGGGCCACTCCTTCGAGCCCTTCAATCGTCGCGCGCACCTGCGGCAAGTCGGCTGGATCCGCAACATAGACATGCGCCACCTGGTGGTCGCACACAGCAAAAGCACGGCTTGCCCCGGCGTCGAGTGTCTCGCCCACGGAAGACTGCCAGAGCGCCGTGAGCAGGCCCGCCTTGCGCAAGGCGCGGTTGGGGTACACCACCTGGTTCACAGCACCGATTCCATATTCCGAAACCACAAGAATGTCCATGCCTGCCGTTTCAGCGGCATCAATCAAACGCCCCGCCTCGGCATCAACCTGCGCTGCGTGCGCGGCGACATCCGGTCCATCTGGACCCTGGATCTGCAACACATAGTCCAGGTGTGGAAGGTAGCCGAACAAGATGTCCGGACGATCCTCGTGCAACACATCCAAGCAGGCATCTGTGATCCAGCGCGTCGAACTGATGTCAGTCGCAGGCCCCCAGAACCGGAACAGTGGAAAGGGCCCCAACCGTTCCTCTAATCGCGATCGAAGCTCAGCAGGGGTCGTGTACACACCCGGAATCTTGCGCCCGTCTGCCGGATATTCCGGACGCGGGGTCACGGACATATCGGCAGACGAGTACATGTTGAACCACCAGAACATCTGGGCCACCCGAAGGTCCGGCCGTGTGGCACGCGCCGATTCCCAGACCGGAGCAGCCTGGACCAGCCGGTTGGACTGACGCCAGAACAACACTTTCGACAAATCGTGGAAGTACCAGCCATTCCCGACGATGCCATGCTGATTCGGATCGCACCCAGTCAGCATAGAGGCCTGGGCCGTGCAGGTGACGGCGGGGAAGGCCGGCTCAAGCACGCTTTGCCAACCGGCCCCAGCAAGTGCAGCAAGCCGGGGACCTACGAGAGATGGCACCAGGCCCACGACATCGAGAACCAGCAGTCCGGGCGGCATCCTTGAAGCATAGCGAACCGGAGGCCTCCACTCGCGCGCCGGCTCGGAGGGTTACCATGCAGAGCGACCCCCGGTGCCCGACGCCTCGGCCACTACCCCCTTCCGAAACGGAGAGAGCCAACCCTTGAAGAGCCCCTCGTGCTGACGGACAGGCTCCTGAGCGCCGTGGCCAGCCGCTATCTGGGAAAACCGGATCTGGCCGAATTTCTGAGCATTCGCTTCCCCGACCTGCCGAGCGTGCTCTCGGGAGCTCGGAACGAAGTGGCGCGCCTCCTCGGATGGGATGGGTCAGCTCGACTCACCACCCTCAACGTGGAGCTCACCAGCCGCTGCAACGCAGCCTGTAGCTACTGCGACGTCAATCGACAGCTCGGGCGCCCCAACCAAGACCTGGACCTGAGCCTCTACGCCCGCTTACTGGAGTGCAGCCCAACGCTCGAGGCTGTCCTCCCCTTCCAGTGGGGCGAGCCTCTGCTGTATCCGGCGCTCGACGAAGCACTCGCTCTGTCCACACGACGAGGCCTGCGAAGCTATCTCACGACCAATGGGCTTCTGCTCGATGGCGATCGCTTTCGACAGCTTGCTGCGACAGGCCTCGACCGACTCACGGTATCTCTCGACGGAGACGCCTCCGATCACCGAGCCCGCCGCGGCTACGACCAGACGGCCGTCATCGAGCAACTCGCGGAAGCGCGACAGGCTCAGATGCGCGACGGGCTGAAAACCAAACTGGACATCTCCATGGTTGTCGACGAAAGCGTGGCCGCAAGCATGCCCGATTTTCGTAAACGACTTTCGCCGCTCTGCGACCGACTACAATTCATCCCGCGCATGATTCAAGGAGAGCGAACCCAGAGCTGCCGTGAACCGTCCCGAGGAGTGCTCGTGGTGCTAAGCGACGGAAGCGTGACCACCTGCTGTGCGGATGTGCGCGGAGAACTGGCGCTCGGACATCTGAACGATGGCGATCCGGCGAGCCTCTACAACGGCCCTCGCTGGCGGGCTCTCCGGAAACAACATCGCAAGGGCGATCTACCAGTTACCTGCAAGAACTGCGCCGAGTGCAACGTCCCAGGCGTGAGCCCACGATTCTCATGAACGCCCGCAGCCGACTCTACGACGCACTCAAATCCGTCGACACACTCGCCGGGGCATTCACGACCCGGTACCTCTGCAGTCCACGACGCCCCATGCCAGCGGCCCCACAGGATGTCCTCGCCATCAGGCTCTGGGGGCTAGGGAACCTGGCGCTGCTCGCCCCACAGTTCCACGCAGCACGTGGATCCCACCGTGTGCGCCTGCTCACCCTCGAACGCAACGGCGACTTCGTCACGCAGCACACACCATGGATTAAGCCTCTCTTGCTGCCCGACCCCGCATCACTGCGCTTTGCCCCGCGCTTGGCACGCATCCTGAGAAACCTGCGGCGTGACTCACCCGAAGTGATCATCGACTTCGAACAGTTCCTTCGATTGCCTCTCTGGGCCGTGCGCACGGCCACTGGAGCTCCGAGCGTTGGGCTGAACACTCCTGGGCAGGGCCGCCTTCCCCTTCTAGACCAAGTCGTTCCCTACGACCCGACACGGCACGTCGCAGACACCTTTGCCGCGCTGTGGGATGCGGCGGGCCTCCCGGCTGCAAACGGCCCGGGCCCATTGAACGTCGCCCCGAGCGCACTGCCGGCCTCGATCGCCGCCAAGCTCGACAGGAATTCAGCCCGCCGCCCCCTTGTCGTGTTGCATCCCGGATCCGGTGATCATTTCCCGGGCCGTCGCTGGCCCCCCGAACGCTTCGGCCAACTTGCTAGCCGGCTGGCACAACGCGCTTCTGCTCAAATTGTCATCACAGGCCTGCCCGACGAACGCCGCCTCATCCGGAGAGTCCGTGAGTCTCTCGGCTCCACAGCACACCTCGATCTCTCCGGCGAACTGGACACGAGCGGGTTGGTGGCCCTTCTGGCTCGCGCCAATCTCTTGATCACCAATGACACAGGACCTCTTCACCTCGCCGATGCAGTGGGAACCCTGGCTGTCGCCCTTTATGGCCCCAACACGCCACACCGTTACGGCCCCCGCAAAGCGGGGTCGCGCGCAGTCTTCGCAGACCTCCCGTGCAGCCCATGCCTGGACGACAGAAGCATGAAGCGATCGAAGTGCGAACATTTCGCATGCATGGAAGCTGTGAACGTCGACGTGGTCGAAAAGATCTCTCTCGAGCTTCTCGAACAGCAACTCCCTCACCCGCACCGGGAGAGCCTTCATGCTGTCAGTCGTTGAAACGGCTCATCGATACATGGCGCTGGCACGCGCCGTCTTGCGGGCACGTCGCGCCGCTTATGATCCTTTCAAACTGACCTGGATTCTGACCGAGGCATGCTCGCAGCGCTGCCAGACCTGCAATTTATGGGCCACGGATCCGCATTCTGGGCCCGATCTTCCCACCATTCAGAAGGTCCTCAAAGCCAACCCGCAAATCACCTGGCTCAACTTATCCGGTGGCGACATGGTCGAACGCCCCGATGCACCCAGCATCATGGAGGCTGTCACATCCGAGCTTCCCAACCTCGCGCTGCTCGACTTCCCCACTGCGGGGCAAGATCTCGAGGCCACACTTGCAGCCCTCGCCCCCGCTCTCGAGTCGGCCGTACCGCGCATCTACGTGACCGTGAGCCTCGACGGGCCAGACGACATTCATGACACCGTACGCCGATCAAAAGGTTCCGCTGCGCGCGCACGCGCGACTCTCAGAAAGCTCCAGACCATTCGCAGAAAAGGCTTTTCTGCCGTGGCGGGCATGACGCTCTCGCGACATAACGTACCCGAGCAAATGCCTGCCGACCCCAGCAGCCTTTTGCCGAACCAGCTGCCACTGGACAGCATTCATCTCAACCTGGCCCACCACTCGTCCCACTACTACCGCAATCTTTCTGACGTCGCTCCTCCGGTCGAAAGCACGCAGAGCCTCATCGAAGCCGTTGAATCCGGACGCAAGAAACGTTTCTCGCCACTGGCGTTCATGGAGGCTCGTTATTGGTCCATAGCCAAGAAATACCTGAAGAACGGCGACGTCGGAGGCCGGTGCGGTGCCCTCCGCGCCAGCGTCTATCTGGCAGCAGATCTCACCGTCTATCCGTGCTCCATCTTTGACCGCCCGCTGGGCAACTTGGCTGATGTCGGCTATTCACTCAGGCGCATCAACACTCTCGAAGAAGCTGCGCCCACCCTGGCCAAGGTCGATGCGCGCAGTTGCCCGGGCTGCTGGTCACCCTGCGAGGCCTTTCCCACCTTGCTTGTTGGCCTAGGAAACCCGCTGTGATCGGAAAGCTCGCGGCCCTGATCCTTCTTGCCATCCTGGCCCATGCTCTCAGCCTCTCCGGAGGCTTTGTTTACGACGACCATCGATTCGTCGAACAGAACCCGGCACTCGGCGAAGTGACCCTCGGGGATGCTGTGCTCGATGCGTCGACACACACCTCGGATCGCGACCGTGATGTCTACAGGCCCTTGCGCCTGATCAGCCATGCATGGGACGCCCGCCACTGGGGACTTGACCCATTTGGCTTCCACGTGCACTCGCTCGCTCTCCACGTCCTCAACGTGATTCTGGCTTTTTTCGTGCTGCGCCACCTCCTCGCCCCCGAGGGCACCACGCCCGCCATCCTGGGAGCGGGGCTACTCGCCGTTCATCCACTGGGTGTTGAAGTGGTGGGATGGATTTCGAGTCGAGGCGATCTCTACGCGCTTGGCTTCGGGCTGCTCGCGCTGGGCCTCGCCACGGGTTGGTGGAAGAGTCGCGCCGCGCTGGTCGGTGCGGCTCTCGCGGCATTCCTCGCAACCATGGCCAAAGAGTCGGCAGCCATCCTGCCCGTGGTGGCCTGGCTGCATGGAGTCTTACTTCGACGAACGCCTCGCGACACCGGCCACTTCCGAAACCTGCGTGCAGGGCCCTGGGTGATGCTTGTTGGAGTAGGCGCCTGCTTTGTCCTCAGACAGATTGCCGTGTCGGGCGCCTCGCCCGTGCAAACAGCACCCCATGGGGGCGATCTTCTTTCGCAGGCTGGCTGGGCACTCTTTGGACTCTCCCGCACGCTGGGCGCGCTTGTGTTTCCTACCGGCCTGTCCGTGGAATACCCCCAAGACACCTGGGCCCTTGATCCGCTCCCGATCTGGCTCCGCCCCACCACCCTGCTCGGCTTGCTGGCAATTGTGACCCCCTTTGCCTTCGCGCGACGGGGACATCCACGCGCCGCCTTTTTGAGTGCCTGGGTGTTGCTTGCCTACCTCCCCTCCAGCAGCTTGCTGGTCACTTTGCGCGAACTCGTCAATGACCGGGCCGCCTACCCGATGCTGCCTGCCGCAGGAGCTTTGCTGGGTCTCGCCTGCAGAGGTCGCCGTCCACTGGCCTGGTGCCTCTTGCTCTGCCTTGGCCTCCCGCTCGCCCTCGCATCAAGTGCACGCTCCACGGTCTTCCGAAATGACAAAACACTCTGGACCGACGTCCTCGTGCACCACCAGGACTCCGTACGCGCTCATCTTGGCCTTGCCGAACTCGCAACCGAGGAGCCAAGTCAACGCTTCCACCTCACCCGAGCAGCGGAGAACAGCAGACCCGGCAGCAAACTTCAGGCGATTGCCATGTCCCGGCTCGGCGAACATCTCTTGCTTCAGACAAACGACCCACCGCAGGCCATCCCCGTCCTTGAACAGGCCTGGGCAGCCAGCAAGCACTGGGAAGGCCGCGATCGAACAGCACCAAAGTCACGCGCACTCGCCGCAGCACTCGCCCAAGCGCTCGAAGAGGTGGGCCGCTCGAACGAAGCCGAAGTCGTACTCTCCACAGCGATCAGCGAGGCTCCCGAACCCACGATGCTGCTCGTCAAGCGAGTTCAGATCCGCCTTGTACGAGCACTTCGGTCTGGCGACGCGTCCGACGTGACGGACCTCATGGAGAGCATCGAGGATGCCGAACGCAGAGCGCCCAACCATCCACTTGTTCAGCCTCTTCGAGAACTGGCACGCCAACGACTCGGAGAGTCGGCGCTCGAACGCTGAGCGCCCCTTGCCCGGTCTAGACCTTCAGCCGGGCCTGGCGGGGCGAATCAGCCGTCGGTCGTCTCAGGCGGGCTCTCGGCCGAGCCGGGCGCGTCGTTCGCACTCTTGCTTCCGCCGCCACCCTCGTTGGGATTGACCACCTTCTTCTGGGTGCCTGGCCGCTTGCCACCCAGCGTGATGGGTGTCTGGCCCTTGGGCAACTTACGCATGGTCGGCTGTGCAGCCGCGTTCTTCGGCGTCTTCATATCCCTCAGAAGCGGAACAGCCGCCCGCTTCTTGTATGTGGCCTTCATGTAGAGCGGCTCGCCGTAGCGCCCCACTCCTTCGATCAACTCAGGATGGACCAGCATGGGTGTGCCACCATCATCGATCACCTTGATTGCGCCGTTCTTGAGGACCTTTCCGGTCCGCTTGTACTCTTCGAGTTCCTCCCGGGCATCTGCAAGATTCTTGGCCAATTTGCGTTCGTGGGGAGTGATCTGCATCACCTTGGGCGTCTTCTGAACTGGAGCCGCCACCACAGCCGGATCGGCTTCGATACGTGAGTCGCCGGTGGCCATGTAGGCAACACCGCCAATCAAACCTGCGATTCCAAACAAGACAACGGCCGAGAGCGGAGAGTTTTTCACGAGAGAAGCACCTCGTCAGGCAATCAAGAGTTCAAGGATTCAAGCAATGGGCGGGGCAAACAAGCAATCATCGGGCTGCGATTTGCCCCTCGAGAGGGATAATCAGTCGAAGTATACCACCGACCTGACTCAGCGGCCTTTTCGGGGAAACCCTGAAGCCCCCTGGACATGTCGGGAAACCGGATCCGTCACGTTGGTACGATGGCACGTACCTTTCTGACAGGCCGAAAAGATCACAATTCAGCGACTTATGGAGCCCTCCCGCATGTCCACCCCATTGCTCAGTGCCCTCACTCTCTGGGCGGCTCCATTTTTCCTGGTGACCACCCTGGTGGCCGCCCAGGAGGCCCCGATCACCGGTCCCGCCGCACCGAAGGCCTCTGGCAAACCCCATCTGACTGCCGAGCCGTCCCACGTGGAATTTGGAGACGCTTTTCAGGGTGAACTTCTGAACCAGGAGGTGGTGGTTCGCAACTCGGGAACGGGAAACTTTCCACTCGCGACGATTCAAACCAGTTGTGGTTGCACCGCCGCTCGCATCATTGGCCCCGACGGCACCGAGTACCCCACTCGGGGACCAGGCAACGAGCCCATCCTCGTCTTGCACCCTGATGAAGAGATGAAGGTCATGGTGGAGTTCAACACCGCGGGCAAGAGTGGCGATGTCAGCCAGAGCATGAAACTGCACCCAGCCGACCCGAGTCTTGAGCCACTCGAAGTCGACGTACACATCCGAGTGACGAAAGCCCTTCAGGTCACACCCGCCTGGCTCAACCTCAACAAGATTCCCAAGACGGGACCGCTGGAAGAAATCGTCCTCGTTGAGTCTGTCGAGATCGGGGACTGGGACATCACCGGATTCAAGAATCAGACCGAAGGCATTCCCCTTCCAGACTGGATGCAGTTCGAAGTTCTCGACCAGGAGGGATCGCGGCGCCGCGTCCGCGTGAGCCTCGGCAACGACCGGCCTGTCGGAGCGATTTCGACTCGCGTGGCCATTCAGATTGACCATGAGCGCATCAAGCAAGTTGACTTCGCCGTATCAGCCATCGTTGAGCCCAACGTCAGCTTCAACACGGAAAGCAGCTCGTTTCAAGACAGCGTGAATTTCGAGCATGTGAATGCGGATGACAAAGTCACGCGCACGATCAAAGTCCTCAACAAGGACCCGAGTGTTCCGTACATGCTCGAAGGCGTCGACATCCTCACCAGCCAGAAGGATTTCTTCGAAACGGAGATACGAACTCTTGACGAGGGAGTCTCCTACGAGATTGACATCACCGTAGATGGCGCCATTGGAGCGCCGTTTTTCCGTGGGAGTCTCGTGCTAAGGGCAGAGCACCCTGACCTGCCGAGCAAGATGATTCCGTTCCACGGCTGGGTGCAAAAGTAGCCAGCGTGAAGGTGGAATCTGAGCAAACCTCACCCGAAGCCACACACTCGGGCTTCTCGTCGAGCTTGCTGGCGGTTGTGATTGGCGTCGCAGTCCTGGCTGCAGGCTGGTATCTCTCCAAAGAGCAAAAGATGACGATTCTCGTGGTGTCGCTCGACACCACGCGCTGGGATCACCTCACGGCCTACGGCTACGACAAACAAACCACTCCGACCCTGGCCCGCCTTGCGGAAGAGGGGACGCGATTTACGAACGCTCGGTCGACCACGTCCTGGACTCTTCCCTCGCACATGTCCCTGTTCACCGGACTGCCAGCGGACGTACACAACGTCACCATCGACTTCCAGGTTCTCGACACCGGGCGTCGCACGATGGGGCAAGTCTTCCAGGACAATGGATTCCACACGGTTGGAATCTACTCGGCTCCCTACCTCCACGGCCGATTCGGGTTTGACCGAGGCATGGACTTTTACGAATCCGCCACCCGGCTGCCCATGGTGTATGACCTCCCACCGGAGCAGATGTCCCGCAAAGAACGCATGGAGCAACTCGAGTTCGCATCTCACCGAGAAGTCACGAGCACTCGGGTTCGTAATCGCGCTCTGCAATCGATCAAAAACCAGGAAACGCGCCCCAAAGCGTTCATGTTCCTGCACTTCTTCGACCCTCACTATGACTACATGGCACCGCCCGAGATTTCACAGAAGTTTGTGGATCCCGGATACAGGGGGCCGGTCAACGGTGAAGGCGTGACGGGAATCCCCAGCGGGATTCCAAAGAAAGACATGGCGCAACTCATGGCCCTCTATGACGCCGAGATTCGCTTCGTTGACGAGAATCTGAACACGGTGTTGCAGTCACTCGAAGACTCGGGGCGCATCGGCTCGACAGTCGTGGTCGTCACCGCTGACCACGGCGAAGAATTCTTCGAGGATGGAAAGATCGGACACCGCATGGGGCTCCGCGAGGAGGTCATCCGAGTCCCTCTCATTTTCTGGGGACCTGGAATCATTCCGGAAGGCC
>Ga0315339_1001646_pt1 | contig 19052 bp, 15 predicted proteins | sample ASW17metaG_FD_204514 | JGI IMG/M metagenome (GOLD analysis project Ga0315339, IMG submission 204514) | Ammonia-oxidizing marine archaeal communities from Pacific Ocean, United States - ASW #17 | ecosystem: Environmental > Aquatic > Marine > Oceanic | place: USA: California | collected 2016-12-05
GTCTCGCTCGCAAGAATGAGTCCAGCGTTTACGCCAATAAATCCGCCAGGAAGGGCAAATGCGTTGATAGCGTCATCATCTACCATAAAAAATTGAAAACTCTGATCCCCGTCGTTGGCGTGCGCGGTCAGCTGTGCGCCGAGCGTCTGGATGTACTCGGTGACCAGCGGATCCTCCAAGATTGCTCCAGCATTTCGGAGCTGAGCCACGACACCGCGACCGATCTGCGCTTCCTGGCTTTTACTGAGGACGGAGTCCGAGGGGCTTCCGAAATCCGGCAGATTCGGGTTCTGCGCCGCCGCGGTGACGCAATGTGCGAGTGCTAGAATTGCCGCGATGCTTCGTTTCATGTCTTGTTGGACCGCTATGGATAGCTGAGTGTTCCGTTCCGTAGACTCCTTGGAAATTCCCAGAGTAGTTCCGTGAGGCACTCGTCCTTCTTGGGTCTGGCGACAGCTCAGTGTACCCTGATCATGGGACCGTGTAATGCCCGGGCCGACTGGATCGGACGCTTCTGGTTGCGCCCCTTCCAACGCATAAGTACCATCGCGGCCTGTTGTCTCACAGGGTGGATATGATGTTTTCCGGTAGCATCGTGGCGCTGGTGACGCCGATGGACGCCGCTGGCAGTATCGACCAAGATCGGCTGGCAGGGCTTCTCGAGTTCCATATCGAAGCGGGTACCGAAGCATTTGTCATTGCCGGTACAACGGGGGAGTCAGCGACGCTCAGCCGGGAGGAGCACATCCGGCTAATTGGGCGCGCCTGTGAGCTTGTGGACGGGCGAGTGCCTGTCATTGCCGGCACGGGCTCCAACTCCACAGCTCAGACGCTGGATCTTTCCAGGGAAGTGGCTCACTTCCCTGTGGCAGGGCTTCTCGTCGTCACTCCCTATTACAACAAACCAACCCAAGAGGGCATGTACCGTCACTTCACCGCGGTGGCCGATGCGGTTGAGCGACCGGTGATCCTGTATAACGTGCCGGGACGCACGGGCGTGGACCTGAATCCCGATACGGTCATGCGGTTGGCGGCCCACAGCAATATCACGGCGATTAAGGAGGCAACCGGGGAGCTTGGTCGCGTCGCCGTGATGCGCGAGGGTTGCGGGCCTGAGTTCTCGCTTTTGAGCGGCGACGATATTACGGCTTGCGAGTTCATGCTTAGTGGTGGACACGGTGTCATTTCCGTGACGGCCAACGTCGTTCCGGAGCAGATGAGAGCACTATGCGACGCTGCATCTTCCGGCGACCGAGAGCAGGCCGAACGAATCGACGGACAACTCGGAGCACTTCATCATGCTTTGTTTTCAGAAAGTAACCCGATACCCGTGAAGTGGGCTGTGGAACAGCTTGGGCTCGTCGAGGAGGGGATCCGTTTGCCCCTTACTGTGTTGGCCGACGAGTACCATGCCACAGTCAGCGAGGCGATGGTTGCGGCTGGAATCGAGAGTGTTACGCAGTAATGCGCTGTAAACTGTTAGTCGGTATTGCCCTCCTATTGTCGTCCACGGGGTGCTTCTTATTCGGTGATGATGCCATACTGATTTGTGAGGATCAGGAGCACTATTCCGGTAGCCAGGAGATTGCGCCGATCGAGGTTCCCGATGATCTTGACGCGCCCGATGATTCCCAGGCTGTGAGTATTCCGGAAGTGGCTGAAGGGCTCAGCGCGCCGACGGCAGGGCCATGTACGGAGTCACCGCCAGACTTTTTCTCGGAAGATCTTCCTGAGTGATTCGCCCCGAAGGGGGTATTCAACTCGCCTTGCGAGCGTCGTGGACGAGGAGCGGATGCGCCTTATCTTGAAAATCAATGCGGGGCCATTGTTCCGGTGTGATGCACTGTTTCGGTCTCATATCGGTTGGTGTTGGAATATGTGGTGCGTGTCTAGGTTCCCGACGCCAACTCGATCGCGGGAGCGCATGCGTTTTGATGCGTCCACTGTGGTGAACTAAGCCCTGCGACGATAGTCGGACCTTGTGACCAGATGATTTTCATCGAGGTTGAGGATGACATCGGCGGTTCCCGGCAACAGCTCGATACTGGTTCTGGTCAAACGTTCAAAATGCTGAAGGAAGTCGGCGAGCTGGGTTTCGTTCATGATTCCCCGATTCGTTTCCCCTGCCTTTTCGGCGAGCTTCCTTTCCTGCTCTAGGCGCCAGCGATGTACTGCCTTGAAGTCGGGGGCCCGCAGAAATACGAGCCGGTCAATAGCCGCAAAAAAAGCTGTATACGCTGTGCGGAGCCGATTGTTGACGTAGGCGCGCCATGCGCCATCAGGGTCCCTTGAGGCTTCGAGGTTGTTTATTGGTTCAGCTAAAGCTTTCGGTTCTTGGGGGATAGCTCCGAGACACCACCCCTCGAGAACGATTAGGTCGATCGGTCCGGTGACCGTTGGCCATTGGTGCGCGGGCAACCGATCGTCATTCGCTTTGTCGAACCGGGGAATCTCGAATCGTCGGCCCCGGTCCAGGTGCTTGAGAGCCTCCAGGCAGCGTATACAGAGTTCCAGGTCGTGCGTGCCCGGAGCACCCCGGGTGATTAGGAGCGGGTGGACGTTTTTGCTCAGTTGCCTGCGTTCCGCCCGAGTGAGGTAGAAGTCATCCAGGGACAACGTTGCGACGGACCAACCGCATTCTTTTTCTAAGCTTACGCGCAGGAAGTCTGCCAGCGTGGATTTTCCTGTGCCCTGTGCTCCGCTAATTCCCACGATTTCCGTGCGAGGCGTTTTTATCCCCCGTATCCAGCGGGCGAGGGGCAGATAGTGATCCTCGATGACCGCTCGAAATTCATTCGGTAAACGGTGGGTGTCCAGAAATGAGTCGAGCTCAGACGCCGTCGGGCCGTTCATCTTGCGTGATACTACCTGAAGTTCCCCTCCGATCGAGACTGCGCTGTGGTAGAGGGAAGCTATTGAGCCTCAGGGCGATCTGACGATGAAATAATCGTATAGAATTCCTTATCGCTTGCGTAGATGTTGGGGATATTGCCATGGGGCTTCAATCTTTAAGCCGGATCTTGTTACTTGCCACTGGCCTGACGGCCACTTCGATTTGGGCGCACCATTCCGTCGCCGGCGTTTTCGATTCTGAGCAACCATTCGAGATCACGGGCGTAGTCACGGACGTGGAGTGGATTAACCCCCATATCTATATGCATCTGGATGTCACAGACGAAGAGGGCAATGTGACGACTTGGCGGCTTGAGACTCTTCCCACGGCGTTCATGCGCAAGGCCCGAATCAGCGAGGAGATGCTGATGGGGCACGGACAGCTAGTGAGGGTGACTGGGATTACGGCCCACAGAGATCCTAGCCTCGGCTGGGTCCACCGCATCACCTACGCGGACGGTCACTACTACCAGCTCTCGGATAGCTAACCCCGTATTGCTGCATTGTTCAATGAATGCCTGAAGGGTAATCAAGTACGGGATGCATCAAAGATCGATTGAATCGATGCGTCCATCATACTGTTAAATGCCTCTTCGGCTTGCTGCGCCGACAGGCCCTCTGTCAGCGCTCTAGAGAAGCTGGCGATCATGCCGTTGTTGGCTGCAAGTCTCCGATTGGCCTCTTCGCGCGAGTAGCCGCCGGATAGGGCGACGACTCTGAGCATGTTCGGATGCTCCTGGCAGGCGTGATAGAAATTGCTCTCTTCCGGCAGTGTCAGCTTGAACATCACCATCTCATCGACGCCCAGTTTGTCGAGATGCGCTAGCAGCTGTTCCCTCAACAGGGCCTCTGCCTCAGCCTTGTCCGGAGCGTTGATGTCGATCTCGGGTTCGATGATAGGCGTCAATCCGGCAGCGACGATTTGTCTTCCGATTTCAAACTGCTGCGCGACGATTTTTTGGATGCCGACGGCGTCGGCCGATTTTATTACCGAGCGCATTTTCGTACCGAAGACATTTTGCGCCTTTGCCTTTTCTAGCAGGTCGGAGAGATTTGGGATCGGTTTCATCACCTGCACACCGTCGGACTCATCGGCCAGGCCCTTGTCCACCTTCAAGAACGGCGCTACGTTTTTTTCCTCCCACAGGTAACGTGCCGTTTCCTTACCCTCGATTTCTCGGTCGAGTGTGTTTTCGAAGAGGATGGCGCCGAGGATTCGGGATCCATCAAATGCTGAGCTCGTGATGATACGGGCCCTCATCTCGTGGACCACAGAGAACATTTCCTCATCGTCGCTGTAGGCATCGCTCTCGATACCATAAAGCCGCAGCGCCTTAGGTGTGCTCCCGCCGCTCTGATCCAGTGCGGCTATGAAGCCGTCAGCAGAGCGGACTTTGTTCAGTTGATCTTCATAGTCAAACATAAGGATTTATCTGCCCCTTTTATACTGGGTCAACTCACCGGTCTCAGGATTGGGGTGAATGATAGCGGACTCGGGCTAGGCGCGCAGACTGTCCGACCCGAAAGTTATTCTTCCGAGCCCGATGGGTCGGGTTGGCGTTTGGCGTGCAGCGGCCTCTTGCCCACGAATCTGGAATATGAAGAATCGTTCAGATTAGGAGTATGCCTGCTTAGTCCCCTAGTTCTGATGCGATAATTCGGGTCTGCCGCGGATCCGCGGTGCTTGAAGAGGGTCGTGGGTGATTCATCGCGGAGTCGTCTGTGTTTTTTTGCTGGCGGGATTCCTCGCCACTGCGCTGGCTCAGCCGGCGGGCGACACAGAGAAGTCCGTGCAGATCGTTCGTACAGACACCGCGCCGGTCATTGACGGCGTGTTGGATGAAGAAGTTTGGACCAGGGCTGGGAGTCTGGACGACTTTCACGAGATCCAACCGATCGAGTACGACCCCGCCGCCGAGCTAACCCAGGTTTTTCTGCTCCACGATAGCGAGAACCTCTACATTGGGGCCAAGCTCATGGATAGCCAACCCGATGAGATCGTCTCGCAAATCTTGAGGCAGGGGTCAAATGTGAACGATGACGATTACTTTAGCGTGATCCTAGACCCGTTTTTTGATCGACGGAACGGATACTTGTTTCGGCTGAATCCGAACGGCGTGCGAGAGGAAGCTCTCTACAAGAACACAACCCAGACGAATTTCGATTGGGTTGGTATCTGGCAGGCGAGGGCGAGTGTTCAGGAAGATGGTTGGGTCGCTGAGATGGTCATCCCCTTCAAGACATTATCGTTCGATCCTGAGAACGACACTTGGGGAATCAACTTCACTCGAGAAATCGCACGAACCCGCGAACGAATGGGCTGGGTGTCTCGAACGCGGTCGCAGAATCCCAGTGTGGCCGGCACCGTGGTGGGACTCGAGGGCCTCGAGCAGGGAATGGGCCTTGACGTCGTTCCGTCTCTCTCCGCAACCGAATCGAAGGACTTCGATGTTGACGGAAACGTGACCGATACGGAGCCCTCCCTCGACGTCTTCTACAAGTTTACGCCTGCGATGACCGGCGTCCTCACGCTCAATACCGACTTCTCCGCTACGGAAGTCGATGATCGTCAGGTAAATCTCACGCGTTTCAGCCTCTTTTTTCCGGAGAAACGGGATTTCTTTCTACAGGACGCGGATATCTTCGAATTCGGGGCTCTTTCGAGTCGTGGCTTCGGCGGGTTCGGTGCCGCCGATCAAAATGGCCGGCCATTCTTCTCCCGTAAGATCGGTCTCGGCGCTTCTCGGACACCGGTCGATATAAACGCTGGCGCGAAGTTAACCGGTCGGGTGGGGCGTTGGAATCTTGGTGTTCTTGACATCGAGCAGGATGCGCTGGGAGACCTCGATGCCACCAACCTTTTTGTTGGACGCGTGTCCGCGAACGTGCTCGAGGAGTCCAACGTGGGTTTCATTGTCACGGATGGGGACCCTCAGTCCAACCTGGACAACACCCTGATGGGTGTCGACTTTCGGTATCTAAATACCCGTCTACCCAACGGTCGCTCCGCGGAAGGTGACGTCTGGTATCAGAATTCCGACACGCCCGGGCTGGTCGGAGACGATGAAGCGTTCGGACTGGGTCTTCGTATCCGCAGCCCGGACAAGTTTAGTGGGGACTTCAAATACGTGGAGATGGGGGATGACTTCAATCCCGCTCTCGGTTTCGCTAACCGCGTTGGGATTCGCGAGGTCAGGGGAAACCTCAACTACACCTACCGCCCCCGGGGAAAGTGGTATCGCGCCATTTTCGGCGGTCCCACCTTCCAGCGAAGTGAACGCCTTCTAGATGGGAGCCTCCAGAGCGAATTGGTCAGGTTCCGCGTAATGGGTTTCAACAACAACGGTGATCGAGCTCATTTTCACTGCCAACGCGAGAGAGAAGGGCTGATCACCCCCTTTACCATTTATAGCGCTCAAGATCCCGAGCCCGAAGTGGTGATCCAACCGGGTCTATATGAGTTCGATAGCTGCCGCATTAACGGTGAAACTGGTAACCAGCGAAGATTCTCCGGTAGCCTGTCTTACGAAACTGGAGATTTCTACAACGGTGAGCGAAGATCTTACGCACCCGGTTTTATCTGGCGCCCTTCTGAGCATTTTGCTCTCGATGTCACATACCAGGTGGATGATGTCGTTCTTCCTGAGGGCTCATTCACCACTCGTCTTACCAGACTGCGGAGCGAGCTTGTCTTTTCGTCCACACTATCCTGGGTAAATCTCGTTCAGTGGGATAATGATTCGGGCGTGTTGGGCATAAATAGCCGCTTGCACTGGATTCCTCAGGCCGGGCGGGAGGTCTATCTGGTGTTGAATCACAACCTGGAAGATCTCCATGGGAACAGGGAGTTCCATTCCATGGGCGCCGATCTCACCGCAAAGGTGAATTACACGTTCCGTTTCTAGTCGCCCGTACCTTGCACAGTTCGTTTTTTGTGCTCGAGAGGGGTTTCACTGGCCGTGCCCGATTTGAACCACGTCCTGAACGACCGCTTTTGACCGGAAGCGATGATTCAATTTTTCAGCTATTCGCATACCACTTTCCTCCGTTTGAAATGGTGCTGGTAGTGGACGTCGCTGGTTGTCAGAGTAGAATCTTCCTTACAGAAAAACCGCTTAGGTTGGGGGGGGGCATGGCGCCGATAGTAGAGTGGTCCAGAAGACTAAGTAGGTGTGGGCGGACAGTTTGGGTGCTTTTCGGGCTGCTGATCGCCTCTGGCCAAATCTCCGCACATCACGGCACCCGGGTCTCATATGATTGGACGAACCCTACCCGGATAACGGGAACTGTCACAGAGTTTGTCTGGAGAAACCCGCACGCCCGTTTGTTTTTCGACGTCATAGACGAGGAGGGTAACGTCGTCAATTGGGGTGGAGAAATGAGTAGCCCCATGGTCCTGGCCCGGTCCGGGTGGGCCCGAACGACGCTGGAGCCGGGAGATGAGCTTACGTTTACCATCTACCCCTCGCGGGCGGGCACCAACATTGGCGAAATGAGCCGGACTGAGCCGATTATCGTCAATGGTGTGCAACTACAAAGCCGTGGTCCGACAGGGTTGGTCGAGCCTGCTCCTGGACCGCAGGAAGGTGAGTATGACGCGCGTGACCTATCGGGGGTTTGGGCCAGCACTGAGGGGCCGAGACGTTCGGTCACGGGCGAGGAGCCGGTATCGATGACGCCACAGGGCCGGGCAAAATACGATGCACAGCTACCTTCCTATGGACCGCGAGCCATTCCTCCGGCGCTTGGGAACGATCCATGGGGGGAGTGCAATCCGGCTGGCGTTACACGAATGCTCCTGGGCATTAGGCCCATCGAAGTTTTTCACGTCTCTAACCGAGTCATCCAGCTTTTCGAAGGTGGGCGGACGTGGCGCGATATTTGGGTGGATGGTCGCGATCTGCCGGTGGACCAGGACCCGCGTTGGCTCGGGTATTCGGTGGGCCGGTGGGAGGGGGATACGTTCGTTGTCGAAACGACGGGTTTCGATGACAGAACCTGGCTGGACTCCTACGCCAACCCGCACAGCGACGCTTTGCGCCTCGAAGAACGGTGGAGGCGTACGGGTTACAGCACGTTGCAACTAGACATGGTGATTCGCGACCCGAAGATCTATACGGTCCCCGTCGAGGTAGAGACGAAGACCTACGCTTTGCTGCCCGATCGAGAGCTCCGGGAGACTCTCTGCGCCCCTGCGGATGAGGGCTCCTTCAACGAAAGGATAAGAAATCCTGCTGGGGGCCTCGAACGGGCGAGCACGGACGGCATTTAAGGGTAGAAAACGGTCATCCGACCACGCTGTGGTTAGACTCGTCCTAGTGAGGTTAACGCACGTTAAGGGGCAATAAGGGCTTTCGGACACCGCTGCCGTTTGGCCCTTAGGTTGCTGGGAGCAAACAGCGTTAAGCGTTAACCGGTCTTGTATCTAGCCCTGCTAGTATGCGCTCCGGCGTGAGCGGGATCTCGCGGTAGCGAACACCAGTTGCATCGAAGACAGCGTTGGCGATCGCTGCAGGAACAACCACAATCGGAGTTTCCGCTGCGCCATACGCAGGCATCTCCGGGCGGTTGATCAAGACCATTTCAACCTCAGGTATGTCCCGGAACCGAAGGACCGGATAGCTCATCCAATCAACGCTCTTCACGCCGCTGGCATCGAACTGCACTTCTTCTAGCAACGTCCGGCTGACTCCCTGGATGATGTTACCCTCGATCTGGATTCTCACTCCATCTGGATTGATGATGAGGCCACAGTCGAAGGCCATCGTTACTCGGCTGACGGCCACCCTGCCTGTCGTCCTGTCCACTTCGACCTCAGCAACAGCGGCTGGAACGCTGCCGCCTCGCTGATCGACTGCGATCCCTCTCCCACGGAGGATTCGCTCGCCCGAGTTCGGTAAGGGTGACGGTCGCTCGACCCAACCTGCTTTCTCCGCTACGGCACGAACCGCATCGCTAATCCGTTGATCGTGCGCGAGGTATTTCAGTCGGAATTGCACGGGATCCGCCTGAAGTTCGGCGGCGAGCTCGTCCATGAAAGATTCGCTCGCGAAAACGCGGGGCGGCTCACCCGGGGAACGCAGAGCGGCGGTTCGAAGAGGCATGGGCTCTGCGAATATCCAGGGAATAGTCTTGGATTCGACGTTTAGGTTCTCGAAGTTGTAGATTGTGCCCGCACCGCCAGTCCCATTGGCGTTTCCAAAGTAGGTGGGCTCGATACCGATCTGTCGCTCCGCCAGCTGCGGCATGCCCTGGGATTCGGTCCAGGGCAAACTGCGATCCTCAAAGTCCCAAGCGGCGACATTGCCTTCGGCATCGATCGCAGCGCGCACCCGCGTCAAGTGCTGTTCGCCTTTGGGATCCCAGACCTGTTCATCGTCTCGCATCCACTGGACACGCACGGGTCTGCCGGTAGCGCGAGAGAGCAGGACTGCGTCCTCCGCCGCATCGTCTACTGTTAGGCGTCCGTAGGTGCCCGACGCCTCTACGTATCGGACGTCCACGTTCTTTCTCGGGACGTTCATCATCGTTGCCACTCGATCGCGTGTCGTGAACGGCCCCTGGGCGGGTGTCCAGATGGTCGCTTCGTCTCCTCTAACGTCGGCGACCGCGCACGAAGGGTTCATCATGCCGTGATTTTGGAAAGGCCAGTGATAGACGGCCTCCAGCGTCTTCGGAGCCTCGGAAAAGGCTACTGCGACGTTGCCCCTGTTCTCCGGTCGGGTGCGTTCCCTCACGGGTTGCGTCTCGTCCAGATAACGATCGACTTCGGGGCGATCCGCCGGCATTTGTGTCTGCGGTGTCGACCAAGTCACCTTTAGGTCCCGAGCGGCCTGGATCGCAGCCCACTCTGTCTCTGCCACCACGCCGACAAAGCTCCCTTCTCGTACGATCTTGACCACACCGGGAATATGCGCAATGGAGCTTTCATCTACACTCGACGGTTCTGCTATTGCGGTGTGCGGTCGAACCGGGCGACCGTGCAGCATTTCCGGCACCCGAACATCAGGCGCATACGTGTATTCCCCAGTGAGTTTGGCTGGCAGATCCACACGTGGGACGGAGGTACCCACGATCTTGTAATCCCTGTAACTCTTGGGTTGGACCTCGGGCGCCACTTCCAGGTTTCGTTGATATCCCGTCGCGGTGATCGTTACATCGAAACGCCGGCCACCGATGAGTTCACCGTAAGATACGCTTTTTGCGGAATCGTCCGTGACGCTGACTAGCCCATCCGTGACGATCAGGCCGCTCACGGGGGCTTCAAGGCGGCCGGCGGCCAACTTCAACAGTTCTTGTCGAGCTGCCGCTGCGGCCTGTCGCAAATGTTTTCCCGCTCCGGGAATCGTTCTGCTGCCGACGGTGCGTCCCTGATCGACCGTTCGGACTGTTTCGCCCATCACCATCGTGACGCTACCGAACGCTACATCCAGTTCCTCAGCGACGATCTGCGCTAGAGCAGTCCGCGTACCCGTTATATCCACTGTTCCCGTGAAAACACTGACGTTGCCGTCCTCCGTGATGGCTAACCACGAGTCCAGCTCTCGGGGATCTAGGTAGTCGCCAGGTTCGGGCACGAATGTGCCCAGGTCGGGGTTCTCGGGTGCGAAAGGCCTTGAAGTCTCCCCGCTCTGAGCAAGTGCTCGCGACGCCGGGCCGGAGAAACTGAAGCTCACGACTAGCGCTCCGCCACCCTTTAGTAGCCCTCTACGAGAAATCGTTGACGTATCCATATTCACGCCCCCTACGCCGTCGCGCGGTTGTTTGCCGCCGCCCGCTTAATGGCGCGAATGACTCTAAGATGAGACCCACAGCGACACAAGATCGGATCCAACGCCTGCTTGATGTCGTCATCACTGGGATCGGGGTTGTTCTCAAGGAGCACCTTGGCGTTGATGATCATGCCGTTCATGCAGAAGCCGCACTGAGCGGCTTGTTCCTGGATGAAGGCTGCTTGGAGTTCGTGCGGTTCGTTGACGCTGCCCAGCCCCTCAAGCGTAGTTACACTTCGGTTCTCAGCCGCGCTTACTGGTGTGATGCAGGAGCGGATGGCATCGCCATCCATGATGACACTGCAAGCTCCGCACTGGGCCAGCCCGCAACCAAACCTCGGACCCTTTAGTTCTAGATCGTTACGTAGTACGTAGAGGAGTGGAGTGGTGGGATCTACATCAACGACGCGAGTACGACCATTGACTGTAAGCGAGAATTGGGCCATTGGAGACTCCTTCGTCGACTGGTCCGTTTAAGAAGAGTAGGACGCTTTCCCTGGATCCTCAACCTATGGCTAAAACCTGTCAATGGCGTACAGCGTTGTGTGCCGAGGCGCCCTTACTGTCCGGGGAATATAGTGGATGAGGTTTGGATCTCTTTTTCTCCTGAATTTTGTATTTTAATCATATATATAGGAATATTTCTTTAGGTTTTTAACTAACCTAACCTCTTTGGATTGACTGATCGGTTTTCCAAATATCGGGCAGATCTGGTAGAAAAATCTATTTTTCTAAGCCATCTAATGTAGGTGAGTGGGGTGGGCGGAATGCTCGGAAATAACACGTATACTTCCCGGGCTTTTAATGCCCCAACGGGGCCTGACGCGCTTATGGCAGACTCGGCGATGATTTCTTAGGAAGCCATTAGCGAATTTGTTACGGTTTTGAGCGGAAGGACTTTGGTCTAGTCATTGGGCTGACTTCTGCTGATGGGTTGGTGGTTAGTGAGGATAATTCTAAAGCGGACAATGAACATTTTTGCGGCGTCAAGGGCATTGACATCGAGGGCTGTAAGGCAAGAGCATTAGGAGGCAAACAGAATGAAACTTATTACAGCAGTGATTAAGCCGTTTAAGCTAGAGGATGTTCGTCAGGTTCTAGGAGAGGCCGGCGTTCAGGGTATGACGGTGACAGAAGTGAAAGGATTCGGGCGTCAGAAGGGGCACACAGAGCTCTACCGTGGCGCAGAGTATGCTGTAGATTTTGTGCCCAAGACGAAAATTGAAGTGGCCGTATCAGATGAGGTCATGGAGCAGGCCATAGAAGCTATTGTAGGGGCTGCTGGAACAGGTTCTATCGGTGACGGAAAGGTGTTTGTTTCTGACTTGCTTCAAGCAGTCCGGATTCGGACGGGCGAGACCGGTGATCAGGCGCTCTAGGTCAATGCGGAGGAAAGGAAAAATGCAGAACAAAATCTCGAAGCACGTTTTGGCGGGGATTTATGTGGCTTTGGCTCTGGTTATACCTGACTTTGCCGTTGCGCAGGACGGGTTGGATTCAGGTGATACCGCTTGGATGTTGACGTCGACGGCTCTGGTTTTGTTTATGACTATACCTGGGCTTTCTTTGTTTTACGCCGGGATGGTAAGAGTCAAGAACGTACTCTCTGTAATGATGCAGTGCTTTACGATTTGCTGTCTTATGACCGTACTTTGGGTGCTGTACGTTTATAGCCTGGCATTTGGTGACGGTTCAGCCTATGTGGGCGATTTCGGTAAAGCTTTCATGGCCGGTATAGAGGTAGATACGCTCAGCGGCACGATTCCTGAATCTGTATTTTTTATGTTTCAGCTGACATTCGCTGTCATTACTCCGGCTCTTATTGTTGGTGGATTTGCCGAGCGTATGAAGTTTTCGGCCATGCTTTGGTTTATGGCAATCTGGGTCAGCGTCGTCTATGCCCCAATAGCTCACTGGGTCTGGAGTGAGAGCGGTTGGCTATATCAGCGTGGTGTGCTCGATTTTGCTGGTGGTATTGTGGTGCATATAAACGCAGGTATTGCGGCCTTGGTCGCAGCTATCGTGCTGGGGAAAAGACGTGGTTACCCGCAGTCGCCTATGAGGCCGAATAACCTTGTGCTGACTATGGTCGGAGCAGGGATGTTGTGGGTGGGCTGGTTCGGTTTTAACGCAGGTAGTGGGCTAGCAGCAAATGGTGTATCGGGAATGGCTATGGTCGTTACTCAGATTTCAACCGCAGCGGCAGCTTTGACCTGGATGTTTCTCGAGTGGAGAAGCCATGGTAAGCCGAGTGCTCTCGGCTTGGTTTCAGGCGCGGTGGCGGGGTTAGGCGCGATTACACCGGCATCAGGCTTCGTCGGCCCGATGGGCGCTTTTGTTATCGGCATCACTTCTGGATTGGCATGTTATTTCGCCGTAGTCAGAGTGAAAACCGCTCTTGGTTTTGACGATTCCCTGGACGTTTTTGGTGTTCACGGCGTCGGTGGAACAATTGGTGTTTTGTTGGCCGGCGTGTTCGTGGCCGATAGATTCGGTGGTGCGGGCTTAGCTGAGGGTGTGAGCATGGCATCTCAGGTGGGTACGCAAGTGATCGGTATTGGGGCAACAATTGTTTATTGTGGTGTCGTCAGTTTCATCATCCTCAAGGTGCTCGATAACGTTATTGGTTTGCGGGTGAGCGAGCAGGAGGAGCAAGAAGGGTTAGATATAGTTTGTCACGACGAGCAGGGCTATAACCTATAGGTAGCGAGCAAGGCTATAACCTATAGGTAGCGCGGCTAAAGCCTACAGGCACTCGCGACTTAGTGCGCTACTCTTGCTGATGACTGATCCAGGTTCAGTAGGAGCGGCGCGCGGACCGGGCAGCGCGGCGATCCAGTCGAGTACCTAGAGCTCGGGTGTCGCAGTCTCAATCCGATCAGTGTCGCCCGTCAGCTCCGCTGCGCGGAGACTGGCGCTGTTTCTAAGTTCGCCTGAAGGCATATAGCCGGTCAGTGTTTGCGGTACCTCCTCACGACTGGAAATTCGGGTCTGCACCACCGCTAAATCAGTGGAGGCCAGCCTTCTTGACGTATTAACGTCCTGTCAACGCCTCCAGCCCCCCAGAGCGGGCTAACTGAGGACTATTGCTCTGGACTGGTTGCCCACACAGCACAACCAGATCCTTTGCCTTCCGGGGGTGCAGCTATGGCCTTTCCCAATGCACCGCTAAAGAGCACTGCATTTATCTTTGCACCAAAGGAGTGCATAGAAAAGGTGGGCTGCGAATAAAAAAACCAGCAAAACCGCCATTGGTCTATGTGGCACGGAAGTTGCATCTGCATAGTTAGTGCACTCCGCCGCAAAGCAAGAAGAAGGTTCTGCGTGCGACCAATAGCTTAATAACACTCCAGCTTGGGAGAGGAGATACTCAATGACTAAAGGAATACCTAGGGCGCACTATTTTTGTGTGTTGGCCTGCCTACTTTTAGCCGTAAGATGCAGTTACGGGGCCGGCGTCATAGAAATAGATGAAGATTCTTGGGTTAGTGTGGGCGGTGGTCTTCGAGCTGGATACTCGTCGGTTTCGAGCGGGGCGCCCAACGGTAGTGACAACGCTAACAAATTTGATGCTCAGAGCGTTCGGCTTTACGTCAACGGTCAGGTTAATGAAACTGTCAAATTTACTTTCAACACCGCATGTGTGTCCTGTGTATTCGGTACGGATGCCGATGACGCTTTGCACACCATAGGTAAAATCGCCGTCCTTGACGCAATCGCACAATTCGAATTTAACCCGCAGTTTAATATCTGGGTTGGCCGGATGCTCACACCGGCCGATAGAATTGAGATGAATGGTCCTTACTATGGGCTCAACTGGAATCAATATACGGTTCCATTATTGCCGTCGGATCAACTCGGTAACGCGGGCCTTCTTGGTAGAGATGATGGCGTTACAGTCTGGGGCGGGATAGGCAAACTACAGTATGCCGCTGGCCTGTTCGATGGTATGGATGGCGGTCCAAATCAGGGAGACAATTCGCTGTTCTCAGGCCGCGTTGCCTATAATTTTCTAAACATGGAAAGCAATCCTGGGTATTACACCAGTAGCACGTATTTTGGAGGGCTCGGAGATATTTTTACACTAGGACTCTCGTATCAAAATCAAGCTGACGGTGTCGGTACCGCGACAGGACCGGCTGATTTCAGTGCAGTGATTCTTGATGTGCTCTTTGAGAAGGTGCTAAGTGGCGGCGCAGTTTTTACCGTCGATGGCGAATACAAGTCGTTTAGTGCCCCAATCGATACAACGGCAGCTGCTGATCCCAATTGTTTTTGTCTTTTCGACGGTGAATCGAATTTCATCACAGCCGCCTATCTATTTGCGAACAGCGGGACAATGATGGGGACTGAGGTTAGGTATCAGCCCTATGTTCGTCACACATCGAATAACCCCACAAAGGGGGCGAGCAGCGATCTGAACGAGGTTGGTCTCAACTTCGTGATTAATGGGCACAACGCGCGCCTAAATGTCAATTATACGAACGGCAATGCGAATCTGACTGGGGCTGCCGCTGCATCCGATACCAGTACGGTTTCGTTTAACGTTCAAATACAAATATGAGTGAACTCAGGAGGAAATCTGTCATGAATATATTCTCAGAACTTAAGATTGCGATCGGTATCGCTTGCATAGCAGCTGTAAGCTCAACTGCAGTCCAAGCTCAAGAGGACACGATCAAGGTCGGGATCTTGCATTCGTTGTCCGGCACCATGGCTATCAGTGAAACGACTCTCAAAGACACGGTGCTCATGCTGATCGAAAGGCAAAACGCTGCAGGTGGTTTGCTCGGTAGGCAACTTGAACCTGTCGTCGTCGATCCTGCGTCTGATTGGCCGATGTTCGCAGAAAAAGCCCGTGAACTGATCGAATTAAATGATGTGGCAGTCACATTTGGCTGTTGGACCTCGGTCTCTAGGAAGTCTGTATTACCGGTTTTTGAAGAGTTCAATAGTCTGCTTTTCTATCCGGTGCAATACGAGGGTGAGGAGTCATCTAAAAGTGTTTTCTATACCGGTGCAGCACCAAATCAGCAAGCTATCCCAGCGGTTGACTACCTCATGAACGAGATCGGCGTGGAGCGCTGGGTACTTGCTGGTACTGACTACGTTTACCCGCGCACGACGAACCGTATTCTAGAGGCCTACCTCAAATCCCAAGGTGTTGTAGACGACGATATCATGATTAATTACACGCCTTTCGGGCATTCCGATTGGCAATCGATCATTTCAGATATCAATAACTTCGGATCTACGGGAAGAAAAACCGCGGTCGTCTCGACCATCAATGGTGACGCTAACGTTCCTTTCTACATTGAGCTCGGCAACCAGGGTATTTCTGCAGAAGATATACCCGTCATTGCGTTTTCCGTAGGCGAGGAGGAATTATCCGGTCTTGACACCGGTCCTCTCGTCGGACATCTAGCCGCATGGAATTACTTCATGAGTATTCCAACCGAAGAGAATGATGATTTCATCGATGGATGGTTGGATTTTATCGGCGACGATGACCGAGTTTCGAACGATCCAATGGAAGCCCATTATATCGGTTTCAATATGTGGGCCGAAGCAGTCACAAAAGCGGGTACGACCGACCCGGAAGCCGTTCAAGAAGCGATCATCGGCGTCACCGTGCCGAATCTAACCGGTGGCATGGCTACTATGATGCCCAACCACCATATTACTAAGCCTGTGTTCATTGGGGAGATCCAGTCCGATGGGCAGTTCGATGTTGTTTGGGAAACATCAGGCACGGTAGTCGGTGATGCTTGGTCTGACTTCTTGCCGGGTTCTGCGAACATCACTGCTGACTGGATGCCACCGTTATCTTGTGGCAACTACAATACCGTGACAGGTCAGTGTTCAGGTCAGAATTACGAGTAGGTATGATTAATCGCCCGGAGTCTGTAACTAGACTCACCACCGGGGAAGATAAATAGTGTTAGAGGCGGGACCGCTAGGTGCGGCTTCCCGCCTCCTTTTTTTTGATGGAGCACGGAGTGAAGAGATTAGCGAGCATTGAACCACGGCGCACCTGCAGGTTCTGGCAGCTGTTTGTGCTGTTTATAGTAGGCGCCATGACCATTCCAGCCGATGAGGTGGTTGCTCAATCGCTTACTGATGCGCTTGAATCTCTTATTGCTGCTGACTCTTACCCCGAGAAGCAGATCGTTATCGAGACCATCAGCACAATCGACGACCCACGTGCATTGAGCGTTCTAGAGGCACTGCTTGAAGGGCAGTTGTATACGACTCGGGAAGATCAATCTCTGGTGATCGCAGAGAGTGTTGACCGAGGCTATCAGATCCGTGATTTTTTGACGGACGAGGATCTTGGCCGCGTTGGGCGAAGGGATGTCTCTCGAATTGGTGTGAACAATAGCTTGCGAGGCGTTCTACGTAGCTTACTTGCAACATCGGGCTTGACGCATGAGGACCCGCGACAGCGACGACTTGCCGTGATTGAGATCGGGCATTCTGAAGATCTATCAATGATCGAAGTGCTGCAAGCAAGGCGCGACCAAGAGTCGAATGGTTCCGTTTTGCGAGCGATCGATGCGGCCGAGGCAACTCTTAAACTCGACAGTGACGATGAAGAGGTGCGGCTCGCCGCTATACTCGCTGTCAGCCGTCTAGTGGACAGTCACGTCCGCTCGAAGCTTACCCAACTCTCAACCAACGAAGGCGTTTCCCCCGCAACTAGGCAAGCTGCGCTCGATTCGCTTGAGAGCATAGAAAATAGGGTTGAGAATTTTGAAATACTTAAAACAATATTTTTCGGCTTGAGTTTGGGGGCAATCCTGGTTCTAGCTGCGATTGGGTTGTCTGTGACATTCGGCATTATGGGTGTCATCAATATGGCTCACGGCGAGCTCATCATGCTCGGCGCTTATACCACTTACGTCGTCCAACAGGTTTTTCCTGATCTTATAGATTACTCGCTGTTTATTGCCTTGCCGCTCGCCTTTTTGATTTCAGGGTCGATGGGCATGCTTATTGAACGCACCATCGTCCGGGCACTTTATGGGCGACCACTGGAAACCTTATTGGCGACCTTCGGCGTAAGTCTATTTTTGCAACAGGCAGTGCGTAGCATTTTTACACCGCTCAATCGTGCGGTGAGTACTCCGAGCTGGATGAGTGGATCTCTGGAGATCGTTTCAGGCCTGGAAATAACGCTAAATAGGTTGTTCGTTTTGGGTTTCAGTGTGTTGGTATTCTTAATTTTGTTATTTGTTTTGCGTCGCACTCGCTTTGGTTTGCAGATGCGCGCTGTTACACAAAATAGGCAAATGGCTAAGGCTATGGGTATTCGCACAAATCGCGTGGATACACTTACTTTTGGTCTAGGTGCTGGTGTGGCTGGTGTAGCTGGTGTTGCTCTTTCACAGTTAACCAACGTCGGGCCTAACCTAGGTCAGGCTTATATTGTTGACTCGTTCTTAGTCGTCGTATTCGGCGGCGTCGGCAACATATGGGGAACGCTTGTCAGTGGGTTAACGCTCGGTGTGGCCAATAAACTGGTTGAACCCGCACTCGGTGCGGTTATGGCTAAAATCTTTGTGCTCGTGTTTATTATCATATTCATTCAAAGACGCCCGCGCGGACTATTTCCGCAAAAAGGACGCGCTGCGGAAGCCTGATGCTCGCTTCAATATTGTCCAACCATGAACGCGGCGGAAAGATACTGCTTGCCGTTATTGCCCTGGGTTTAGTAGTCGTCCCATTTTGCAACCTGGTCGTTTCGCCGGAATCGACCTTCCATGTCTCCACCTTCACCGTCACCCTGTTGGGCAAGTACCTTTGCTACGCCTTGTTGGCGCTCGCGTTGGACCTCGTCTGGGGTTACGTTGGGATCTTGAGTCTGGGGCACGGCGCTTTTTTTGCGTTAGGCGGATACGCGATGGGGATGTATTTGATGCGGCAGATTGGCAGCCGCGGCGTGTACGGTCACCCGGAGTTACCGGATTTCATGGTTTTTCTGAACTGGGAGCAATTACCGTGGTACTGGTACGGCTTCGATCATTTTTGGTTCGCAATGCTGATGGTCCTGTTAGTGCCAGGAGTCCTAGCGTTTGTATTCGGTTGGCTTGCATTCCGTTCGCGTGTGTCTGGTGTGTACTTCGCAATCATTACGCAAGCACTCACTTATGCGTTAATGCTAGCTTTTTTCCGTAATGAAATGGGGTTCGGAGGTAATAACGGGCTAACCGATTTTAAAGATCTCCTTGGCGCTAATCTGCAATCCGATGGAACTCGCGTGGCTTTATTCTCTGTTTCAGCTCTTGCGTTGGCAGCAGGTTATTTTCTGTGTCGTTATATTGTTACATCGAGACTTGGGCTTGTACTGGTTGCAATTCGAGATGTTGAAGATCGTACGCGTTTCCT
>Ga0315339_1001647_pt1 | contig 19047 bp, 19 predicted proteins | sample ASW17metaG_FD_204514 | JGI IMG/M metagenome (GOLD analysis project Ga0315339, IMG submission 204514) | Ammonia-oxidizing marine archaeal communities from Pacific Ocean, United States - ASW #17 | ecosystem: Environmental > Aquatic > Marine > Oceanic | place: USA: California | collected 2016-12-05
CGTCGTCGGGCTTCGTCAGGTCTTGGGTTCGATGATGCCATGACCTCGCTGGCGAGCTAGACTGCGGGCCTTAGTGCCCGTGTCGCGTGCACCCGCTTTGGTCCGTGAGGCTTGAACGTGTCCGCCGCGCCGCGCCGTCCTCCGCTGACCGTCGTGATCGTCGCCACCGGCCTTGGGCCGCTGGCCCTGAACTTGCTGCTCCCGTCGATACCAGGTTTGCAGCACACCTTTGGGCGCGACTACGGCACGGTACAGCTTGCGCTCAGCCTCTATCTCCTCGGCTTCGCGGTCGCCCAGCTGCTCTACGGACCCGCCTCGGATCGTTTTGGCCGGCGCCCGGCGCTGCTGGTAGGGCTTGTGCTGTTCCTGGCTGGCAGCGCCCTGAGCGCCGTGGCCCCCAGCATCGAGGTATTGATCGGGGCACGAGTTTTGCAAGCAATTGGCGGCTGCGCGGGAGTGGTGATGGGGCGCGCGATAGTCCGCGACTATTATGGGCCCGAGCGATCTGCCAGCGTGCTGGCCTACGTCACGATGGCGACGGTCGTGGCGCCGATGCTGGGGCCGACCATCGGCGGGTTTCTCGATGTGTGGTTGGGTTGGCGCGCGGGATTCTGGTTTGTCTTCGCATGCGGTGCGCTGATCCTGATGGCGGCAGCCTTCTCGGTCTCCGAGACTCATCGACCGGTGCCTGCCGCGGCCGCTTCGGGCACCTATGTGGGCAGCCTCGGCCACTTGCTGCGAATGCCTGCCTTCTGTGGCTACGCGTTCCACGTCGGCTTCACGTCCTCGGTGTTCTTTGCCTTTCTGGGCGGGTCGCCGTTCGTAATGGTCGAGCTCCTGGGGCGTCCTGCGAGCGAGTTCGGGCTCTATTTCATCGCCGTTTCGGTGTTTTATATGGCTGGCAACCTAGCCGCCGGGCGGTTTTCGGTTCGGATGGGGCCCGACCGCATGATGGCCATGGGTTCGGTCTTGGCGATGGTCGGCGCGGGATTACTCGCGGTCGCGACGGCGGCGGGGCACGTCACGGCGGAGACTATGTTTGGTGCGATGGCCGTAGTCGCGCTGGGCAACGGCATGAGCATTCCCAACGGCATATCGGCGGGGGTCAGTCTGGATGCGCGCCGCATCGGCGCCGCGTCCGGCCTCATCGGGTTTCTACAAATGGCGATGGGCGCGGCGACCTCGTTCCTAGTCGGCGCCCTGATCGTCGACAGTGCGATACCGATGGTGGTGGTGATGGTGGCTGGCAGCGTCCTCGCGGCCGCGGCTTTTCTGGTGGCACGAGGGTCGCGCCGTCGGGCCGTGGCAGAGGCGGCGCCGGGAGGCTAGCCCAGCGCACGCTATCGTTGATCCAGACAGCTCGCCAGTTAGTCGACGTAGCGGATGGCCAAGAACACGTCCGCCGGATCCTTGCGTGGTTGCGGCTTGGCGACGATGATCGGTCCCGTGATCGCGAGGGCGGTGCCTAGCTCGCCGATGTCGGCGAGCATAATGTTCATCAGATCCAGCACCTCAGCGGGCGCGATCAGACCGTCGTTCTTGCACGGCAACCTGAAGCCTATGTAGTGATTGAGGTTCATAGCGGCAACGGATCGCGCCGATCTGCGTGAGCACCCGGCAGGTCAGCTCGTACACATCTTCGGGCCGTTTACCTGGTTCGCTTGCAGGGATGTTGCCGTCGCAGCGCAGGCCCAAAGTCTCATGAACGAGCTCGATCACGCGCGCCGCGCGTCAAGGGACTGTGGAACAGCGAAGGGCTGGCCGTGGAATGGGGCGGTGGCCCCAGCTGATCGCGGCGCTAAGCTCTAACTCTGATGGCTCCGTCGCCCCGGTAGGGTTGGTCGCCCCCGAGCGGAGAGAATGGGGCCGGCAGGAGAATCCGGTTCTCCATGGCCATGATGCAGTCGAGGAGCGGTGCAGCGTTCTTTAGGAAGGTCTTGTTCTTGAACAGCCGTTCTCGGCGGCGGGAACGGTCCTGCATGTCCTTGTACCCCCACATGTGGACGATCTGGCTGAGCTGGCCGCCGATATCGGTCTGCCACATGCCGATGAAGCGGCCGAGGATGCGTGCCTGAGTCTCCAGGCATCCCTGCTCGTAGATTTCGAGGAACTCGCCGGTCCGGCCGGGGTAGCAAACGTAACAGCGTTCTTCGATAATCATCATGGACCTCGCATGAAAGACTAAGAGAGACGCAACAATAGACAGCCGCCCCCGCCGGCCACAACCGGCCGCGCGAGGCAGCGGCCGCGGTTTTCCCCAGAAAAGAACGCGACTGTGTGAAGCGGGGGTAACACGAAAAATCGAGCTTTCGACGGGCCATGCCTTAAGGCCTTAATGTGGAGAGCTACCGCGCCTCGTCGGGCGTCAGGCCGCGTCGCTTGCCCGCCCGTGTGGTGGCGCTAAGGTGGTGGGGCGATGAAGGCACAACGCGACCTCCCCGACCTCAATCTGCCGGCGACGCCGGCCGAAGCGTTCAGCACCGGTGTGCTCCCCTCGCAGGCGCTGCGGGAGGCCATCGCGCGCGGTGAGATCACCGCCGACCCGGCGATCGCCGAGCCGCAAATTCAGCCGGCCAGCCTCGACCTCCGCCTCGGCGAGATCGCCTACCGGGTGCGCGCGAGCTTCCTGCCCGGCCGCCGCGCTTCGGTGCGTCAGAAGGTCGAGGAACTGGCCATGCACCGCATCGACCTCAGCGCCGGCGCCGTGCTCGAAAAGGACTGCGTCTACGTCGCACCCCTGCTCGAAGGGTTGAAACTCCCCGCCACCACTGCAGCGATCGCCAACCCCAAGAGTTCGACCGGCCGCCTCGATGTCTTCGCTCGCCTCATCACCGACTACGGCGATGAATTCGACCAGGTGGGGCAGGGTTACGCCGGCCCCCTGTGGGTGGAGATCGCGCCGCGCTCATTCAGCATCTTGGTCCGCGCCGGATCGCGCCTGATGCAGTTGCGCCTCAAGCGGGGCACACCGCGCCGTACCGATATCGGCCTGCGCCGCCTGCACCAAAGCGTCGGCTTGGTCGACGACGCGGCCGGCCCCGCCGACATCAAGGAGGGCTTGCTGGCGCTCACGGTCGACGCGGTGGGGATGGGCGGTTCCGGGATCATCGGCTACCGCGCCAAGATGCACGCCGGACTGGTCGACCTCGACCGCGTCGATGAGTACGAGCCACTTGATTTTTGGGAGCCGCTTCACGCGCGGCGCCAACGCGATATCATCCTTGATCCCAACGACTTCCATATCCTGGCGTCCAAAGAGGCGGTCACCGTCCCACTTGACCACGCGGCGGAGATGGTCGCTTACGACACCTTGGTCGGGGAGTTCCGCGTCCACTATGCAGGGTTCTTCGACCCAGGGTTCGGCCATGATGAGATGGGCGGCCACGGCACCCGCGCCGTGCTAGAGGTGCGCTCCCACGAGGTGCCATTCGTGATCGAGGACGGCCAGGTCGTCGGTAGGCTGCACTATGAACGCCTCACCGGGATGCCCGACAAGCTCTACGGCGTGGCCATCGGCTCTTCGTACCAACGCCAGGGCCTCTCGCTTTCCAAGCAGTTCAAGCGCTGACGGTCTTGCCTGACCCGCGACGGCCGATTACATAGGGGGCACACCGGGGGTGTAGCTCAGTCTGGTTAGAGCGCCGGCCTGTCACGCCGGAGGTCGCGAGTTCAAGTCTCGTCACTCCCGCCATTTCTCTCGTAGTCACGCCAATTCCCTTGGGGGCTTTCCGAGCGACTCTGATAGTCTGCCACAGTGCGGCATCTTCTCATTATACCCACCCTTATCGAGGCGTATCGTTTCGTCTGGCGCGAGCGTCGCGATTTTGTATCGTTGGCGTTTCCGTTGGTGGCCGTCCTCAGCTTGGTCGGCGCGGCGCTGGTGTGGTTGGCGCGGCCCGATGACGCGCCAACAGAGGGTGGCTATCCCGTAGCGCTTGCGATTGTTGGCTTGGTGCTGGGACTCTTAAGCCTTGCCTTCGTGGTAATGTTCTCCGTCGCCTGGCATCGCAAATACCTGGTGGGGCATGAGGCCTCTACGGTGGCTGCCGCGCTCATGTGGTCGCCCCGCCAGACCCGGTTTCTGTGGTTGGTGGTGGGGCTCGGCGTGATCGTGACAGCGGTCGTTTTCACCGGGGCGATCGGTCCGCTCTTATTGGTGGCGAGCGCGAGCGGCGGCGCTCCCGGCCCCGCGGTTTTGTTTCTTCTGGCTCCGGCGATTGTCGGCGCCTTGCTCGTCTACGCTCGACTATCGCTGCTTCTTCCGGCCAGCGCCCTTGACCACCATCTGCGGTTTCGCCGCTGCTGGGAGCTGACACAGGGCAACGGCTGGCGTCTGGTGTTGATTATCGTGCTGGCCTCGATCCCGATGTGGACCGCTAGCGTCGTGATGTCATACGTCATCAATGGCATCGTCGGCGCCACCGACCTTGCCAGCACCCTGAGCGCGAATTTTCTCGGCATGTTGATCGATCAGGCCATAGGCTTCGTTGGCATCGCCATTGGCGTCAGCGTGCTGTCGATCGCCTATCGTCAACTCGTTGTCGGCGGCCCGCCCGCTCGCCCCTCCTAGGCCACTAATCCAGGGTTTCGCTCGCGCCGGGCCAATCCTATAATGCGCCCCGGCCGTCAAAATTAGGGAGCGCCGCGCCCACGCGCAGCCCTTTCAGGTGCCGTGGATGGAAGCACTGCTTCTCGAATACCTGCCGATCCTAATCTTCTTGCTGATCGCGATCGGCTTGGGCGTGGCCATTCTCGCCGGGTCCTATGTCGTGTCGCGCCAGAAACCGGATCGCGAGAAGCTGTCGCCCTACGAGTGCGGTTTCGAGCCATTTGAGGACGCGCGCCGTCAGTTCGATGTCCGCTTCTACCTCGTGGCGCTCCTCTTTATCATCTTCGACCTTGAGGTTGCATTTCTCTTTCCCTGGGCTATCTCCCTAAGTGAGACGGGTGTGTTCGGGTTTTGGTCGATGACGTTGTTCTTGGGCATTCTCACGGTCGGCTTCATCTACGAGTGGCGCAAGGGAGCGCTGGAATGGGAGTAGTGGGAAGGGCAGCAGTGGCCGCGACCGAGCCTTCGGGAATAGCCCACGGCGAACTCCCGGCCGGTACATTCTTCCCCGACACCCAGGCGGAGCTTTCCGACAAGGGCTATCTGATCACCCAGGCCGACAAGTTGGTCAACTGGGCGCGCACCGGCTCGCTGTGGTGGATGACGTTCGGACTTGCCTGCTGCGCTGTCGAGATGATGCATGCCTCGATGCCGCGCTACGACCTCGACCGCTTCGGCGTCGTTCCACGCGCGAGTCCGCGCCAGTCTGACGTGATGATCGTCGCCGGGACGCTGTGCAACAAGATGGCGCCAGCGCTGCGCAAGGTTTACGACCAGATGGCGGAGCCACGCTGGGTCATCTCGATGGGCAGTTGCGCCAACGGCGGCGGCTACTACCACTACTCGTACTCGGTGGTGCGCGGTTGCGACCGCATCGTTCCAGTGGACATTTACGTGCCGGGATGCCCGCCGACCGCCGAGGCATTGGTCTATGGCATTCTCCAGCTGCAGCGCAAGATCCGCCGCACCGGCACGATCGCCCGCTAACCCCTTCTTTTTAGGCCCTGCGTATGGACGAGGTGCTGACGGAGCTCGGTGAACACATCGCCGCTGCACTCCGCGAGGAGGTGGTGTCGTGGGGAATCACGCTGGGCGAGCTGTCGATAGCTGTTCGGCGCGAGGGCATCGTCAAGGCGCTGAGCTTTCTCCGCGATGACTCGGAGTGCCGTTTCAAGCTGTTGATGGATATCTGCGGGGTCGATTATCCCGAGCGCGAACACCGCTTCGAGGTCGTCTATCACCTGCTCAGCCTCCACCATAACCAGCGCGTCCGCCTCAAGTTGAAGGCCGACGAGGAGACGCCAGTGCCGTCGGCGACGGGGGTGTATCCGGCGGCGGGTTGGTTCGAGCGCGAGGCGTGGGACCTCTATGGCATCTTCTTCGCCGATCATCCCGACCTGCGCCGGATCCTGACCGACTACGGCTTCGAGGGTCATCCGCTCCGCAAGGACTTCCCGCTCACCGGCCATGTCGAGCTGCGCTATGACGACGAGCAGAAGAGGGTGGTCTACGAGCCGGTCTCGCTGACCCAGGAGTTTCGCCGCTTCGACTTCCTCAGTCCCTGGGAGGGCACGGACTACAAGCTGCCGGGCGATGAAAAGGCCGAGGAGCAGGCCTGATGGCTGAAGTCCAGATCAAGAGCTACACCGTCAACTTCGGCCCCCAGCACCCAGCGACCCACGGTGTGTTGCGTCTGGTGCTGGAGTTGGATGGCGAGGTCGTGGAGCGCGCCGATCCGCATATCGGCTTGCTACACCGCGGCACTGAAAAGCTGATCGAGCACAAAACCTACCTCCAAGCCGTGCCCTATTTCGACCGCCTCGACTACGTTTCGCCGTTATGCCAGGAGCACGCTTTCGTGCTCGCGGTCGAAAAGCTGGCCAGTATCGAGGTGCCAGAGCGCGCCCAGTACATTCGTGTGCTGTTTTCGGAGATCACGCGCATCCTTAACCATCTCCTCAACGTGACCACCCAGGGCATGGACGTCGGCGCCATGACGCCGGTGCTGTGGGGCTTCGAGGAGCGCGAGAAGTTGATGGGCTTTTACGAGCGGGCGACCGGCGCCCGACTCCACGCCAACTACTTCCGCCCCGGCGGCGTCCACCAGGACCTGCCGTCCGGCCTGCTCGACGACATCATGGCGTTTTGCGATGGCTTTCCGCCGATCCTCGCGGACATCGAGAACTTGCTGACAGAGAACCGTATCTTCAAGCAGCGCAACGTCGATATCGGCATCGTAACAGCGGAGCAGGCGATGGCCTGGGGCTTTTCCGGGCCAATGTTGCGCGGCTCTGGAATCGCTTGGGATCTGCGCAAATCCCAGCCTTACGATGTATACGAGCGCATGGACTTTGACATCCCGATCGGTAAGAACGGCGATTGCTACGATCGTTACCTCTTGCGGATGGAGGAAATACATCAGAGCCTCAGGATCATGCGCCAATGCGTCGAGGAAATGCCCGCCGGACCGGTGATGACCGATGATCGCAAGATTCGGCCACCCCAGCGCACTGAGATGAAGCGCTCGATGGAAGCCTTGATCCACCATTTCAAGCTCTATACGGAAGGCTTCCACGTGCCGGCCGGCGAGACCTACACCACGGTCGAAGCGCCCAAGGGCGAGTTCGGCGTCTACCTCGTATCCGACGGCACCAACCAACCCTATCGGTGCAAGATCCGGGCACCCGGCTTCGCGCATCTTCAATCGCTCGACATGATGACGCGCGGGCACATGATTGCCGACGCCGTGGCCGTGATTGGGACTCAGGACATTGTGTTCGGGGAGATCGACCGTTGAGCCGCGAGCCCGCGCCGGACGCCGTGCAGCCGACCTCGTTCGCGTTCACCGACGATAACCTGAGCCGCGTTAAGGCCTTCGTCGGCCGCTATCCCGAGGGTCGCCAAGCGAGTGCCGTGCTGCCGGCCCTGGAGTTGGCCCAGCGCCAGCACGACAACTGGCTGCCGCGCGCTGCGATGGACACAGTCGCCGATCTTCTCGGCATGGCCCACATCCGCGTATACGAGGTCGCAACGTTTTACGAGATGTTCAACCTGAGCCCGATCGGCCAGCATCACGTCCGGGTTTGCACCACCACGCCATGCCAGTTGCGTGGCGCGATGGAGGTCCTGGCCCGGCTTGAGGGTCACCTCGATATCGGGCTCGGCGACACCAGCGCCGATGGCCAGATCACGCTGGGCGAGTTCGAGTGTCTCGGTGCCTGCGTCAACGCCCCCGTGGTGTGGATCGACGACGACTACTACGAAGACGTCGATGCTGACAAAGCTGTCGAGATCATCGACGCGCTCCGTCGCGGCGAACGGCCGACGCCTGGCCCCCAGGTTGACCGCCACGCCTCGGCTCCGATTTCGGGCACCAAGACCCTTCTCGACGTTGCGGACTAACGCCGATGCTCGCCGACAAGGACCGCATCTTCACCAATCTCTACGGCCATCATGATTGGCGGCTCGCCGCAGCGCGCAAGCGCGGCGTTTGGAACGGCACCAAGGCGCAGCTGGACCAAGGGCGCGAGTGGATCGTCGATCAGGTCAAGGAATCGGGCCTGCGTGGGCGCGGCGGGGCGGGCTTCCCGACCGGTCTCAAGATGTCGTTCATGCCCAAGGAGTCAGACGGACGGCCCGCGTACCTCGTCGTCAACGCCGACGAATCGGAGCCCGGAACCTGTAAAGATCGCGACATCATACGCCACGATCCTCACAGATTACTTGAAGGTTGCGTCGTAGCCGGGGTCGGCATGGGCGCGGTCGCCGCCTACATTTATATTCGTGGTGAATTTTTTCGCGAGGCGGAAGTCTTGGAGACGGCCGTGCAAGAGGCGCGGGAGGCGGGATTGATTGGCGCCGACGCCTGCGGCTCGGGCCACGCCTTTGACATTCACGTCCACCGTGGCGCCGGCGCTTACATCTGCGGCGAGGAGACGGGCCTGCTGGAGAGCCTTGAGGGCAAGAAAGGGATGCCGCGCCTGAAACCCCCGTTCCCGGCCGCCGTCGGCGCTTGGGGCTGCCCGACTACGGTCAGCAATGTCGAAACCATCGCCGTCATCCCTGAGATATTGCGCCGTGGTGCGGCCTGGTTCGCGGCCATCGGTCGGCCGAAGAACGCGGGCACCAAGCTCTTTTGCATCTCCGGACACGTCGAGGAGCCGTGCAACGTCGAGGAGGCGATGGGCGTCCCCCTGAAGGAGCTGATCGAGAAGCACGCGAGCGGCGTACGCGGCGGTTGGGACAATCTCTTGGCCATCATCCCTGGCGGCTCGTCGGTGCCCCTGCTTCCGAAATCGATATGCGACACCGTGCTGATGGATTTTGACGCGCTGTCCGAGGTCAAGTCCGGCCTCGGCACGGGGGCGGTGATCGTGATGGACAAATCGACCGATGTCGTCGCCGCCATCGCTCGACTCTCGCGCTTCTACATGCATGAGAGCTGCGGGCAGTGCACGCCGTGCCGGGAGGGCACGGGGTGGATGTGGCGGGTAATGGAGCGTTTGGTCCGGGGCGAAGCCGAGGTCGAGGAGATCGATTTGCTGCTCGCTGTCGGCTCGCGGATCGAGGGCCACACCATTTGCGCCCACGGCGATGCCTCGGCATGGCCGATTCAAGGACTCGTCCGTCACTTCCGGCCCGAGATGGAAGCCCGGATTCTCGCCCGCAAGACAGCGCCGCGGCAAGCCCGCGCGGCCGCAGCGGCATAGGCGGGTCGGAACCGTGCCCACGCTCACCGTTAATGGCGCAGAGGTCGAGGTCGCACCCGGCGCCACGGTCTTGCAAGCGTGCGAGGCCGCGGGGGCGGAAATTCCGCGCTTTTGCTATCACGAGCGACTCTCGATCGCCGGCAATTGCCGGATGTGCCTGGTCGAACTCGAGCGCTCGCCCAAGCCGATCGCGTCGTGCGCGATGGATGCGGCGGATGGAATGGTGGTCCATACCGACACGCCGCTCGTCAAGAACGCCCGCGAAGGCGTGATGGAATTCCTGCTCATCAACCATCCGCTCGACTGCCCGATTTGCGACCAGGGCGGCGAGTGCGATCTCCAGGATCAGGCGATGGCCTACGGCGCCGGCCTGGGTCGCTTCCTTGACCACAAGCGTGCGGTGGAGGACAAGGACATCGGTCCGCTGATCAAGACCATCATGACCCGCTGCATCCACTGCACCCGTTGCATCCGGTTCGCGACCGAGGTCGCCGGCGTGGAGGAGTTCGGCGCGACCGGGCGCGGCGAGCATATGGCGATCGGCACCTACGTCGAGGCGGCCGTGATGTCTGAACTCTCGGGCAACATGATCGACCTTTGCCCGGTTGGCGCGCTGACCTCCAAGCCCTACGCGTTCAACGCCCGGTCGTGGGAGCTGCGCAAGCACGAGAGCATCGACGTTCACGATGCGGTCGGCTCCAACATCCGCGTCGATGCGCGCGGCCGCGAGGTGATGCGCATCCTGCCCCGGCTCAACGAGGATGTGAACGAGGAGTGGATATCCGACAAGAGCCGTTTCGCCTATGACGGCTTGCATCGCCAGCGCCTCGACACGCCCTATGTGCGGCGCGGCGGCAAGCTTGAGCCGGCAACCTGGGGCGAGGCGTTCGCCGCCATCGCGGCGCGACTCAAGGGCATGGCCGGCGACCGCATCGCCGCGATCGCTGGTGACCTTGTCGATGCCGAGTCGATGCTCGTGCTCAAGGATTTGTTCACCGCCCTCGGCTCGCCGCACATCGATTGCCGCCAGGATGGCGCCAAGGTCGGCGGTGGCGCACGCGCCGGCTACGTGTTCAACACCACCATCGCCGGGATCGAGGAGGCCGACGCCTGCCTCTTGATCGGCGCCAATCCGCGCTGGGAGGCGACGCTGGTCAATGCGCGCCTGCGTAAGCGCTACCTCATGGGCGGCTTTGCGGTCGCCGCTATCAGCCTTGTCACGGATCTCACCTATCGCGTCGAGAACCTCGGCGCCGGGCCCGACACGCTGCGCACGCTGGTCGAGGGCGGAAACCCGTTCCGCGCGGTGCTGGACGCCGCCGATTGCCCGATGCTCATTCTCGGCACCGCCGCGCTTGCCCGCGCCGACGGCGCGGCGGTGCTGGGGGCGGCGCGACAACTCGCCGAGGCGACCGGCATGGTGGGCGAGGGGTGGAACGGGTTCAATGTTCTACATACCGCCGCTGGGCGCGTGGGCGGTCTCGACCTCGGCGTCGTCCCCGGCGCGGGCGGGCGCGATGTGGCGGCGATTCTCGAGGGCGCGCGTGCGGGCGATATCGGGATGGTCTACCTCCTTGGCGCCGACGAGATCGCCATGGACCGCCTCGGCGAGGCCTTCGTGGTCTATCATGGTCACCACGGCGATGCTGGCGCCCACCGGGCAGACGTGATCCTACCGGGCGCCGCTTACACCGAGAAAGACGCGACCTACGTCAACACCGAAGGGCGGCCGCAACGCACCCGTCGCGCCGTCTTCCCACCGGGTGAAGCGCGCGAGGACTGGGCGATCCTGCGCGCGCTCTCCGAAGTGCTGGGCCGCGCGCTGCCCTACGATGAGCTTGGCGCGCTGCGCCAACGCATGGCCTCGATCGCTCCGTGGCTCGGCGCGCTCGACACGATATCGCGTGCTGAGTGGGGCGGCTTTGGCGAGGAGGGTCGGATGGATAGCGCGCCGTTCGCCGACGCCATCAGCGATTTCTATCTCACCAACCCCATCTGCCGCGCCTCGAAGACCATGGCGAGCTGTAGCGCCTTGAGTGCCTCCGGCGCGGCGCGGGGAATGGGCACCGATGGTTGACGTCGGCGGCCTCGGCTTTTGGGGTGGGTACGCGTGGCCGACGGTGCTGATTGGCCTCAAGGTCCTCGCCATCGTCCTGCCGCTGTTGATCGCGGTCGCCTATTTCAGTTTGGCGGAGCGCAAGATCATGGCGGCGATGCAGCTCCGGGTTGGCCCCAACGTGGTGGGTCCGATGGGGCTGTGGCAGGCCTTTGCCGACGGTCTCAAGATGATTCTTAAGGAGACAATTCTTCCGACCGGGGCGAACAAGGTGGTGTTCCTCGCGGCGCCGCTGATTACCTTCGCCCTAGCGATGGTGGGCTGGGCCGTCATTCCTTTTGATGTCGGCTTGGTGCTCGCCGACATCAATGTCGGCGTGCTGTTCCTGTTCGCGGTGTCCTCGCTCGGTGTGTACGGAATCATCATGGCCGGGTGGGCGTCGAACTCGCGCTATCCGTTCCTCGGTGCGCTGCGCTCGGCGGCGCAAATGGTCTCCTACGAGGTCTCGATGGGCTTCGTCATCATCACGGTCTTGTTGGCCGTCGGTTCGCTCAACCTTTCGGACATCGTCGAGGCACAGCGCACCATCTGGTTCTGCATCCCGTTGTTTCCGATGTTCATTATCTTTTTCGTCTCGACCCTAGCGGAGACCAATCGTCATCCCTTCGACCTGCCAGAGGCGGAAGCCGAGCTGGTCGCGGGCTATCAGGTCGAGTACTCGGCCATGGCGTTTGGCCTCTTCTTCATCGGTGAATACGCGAACATGTTCCTGATGAGCGCGTTCACCACCGTTCTGTTCCTCGGCGGGTGGTTGGCGCCCTTCGAGGTTGAGCCCTTCACCTGGATACCCGGCTTCGTCTGGTTCTTCCTGAAGATGGGTTTCTTGCTGTTCGTTTTTGTGTGGGTGCGGGCGACCCTCCCGCGCTACCGCTACGATCAGCTCATGCGGCTCGGCTGGAAGGTGTTCCTGCCGTTCTCGCTGCTGTGGGTCGTCCTCACCGCCGGGGCGTTGATCGTCTTCGGTTGGCTGCCGGGCGCCTGAGCCCGGTCGCCGCCTGAGTCCCCTTGCCATGACGGTGGGCCGGGCTATGGTGGCGCTTTGGTGCCAGAAAGCGAACGAAAGAGGGGGGAGCAATGGGATTTCTTGAGCGAAGCGCGCGCTCCCTGTTGCTCGCCGAGCTGGTGGTGGGCATGAGCGTAACGTTGCGTTACATGTTCGCGAAACGTCGTGTCACCATCAACTATCCGTACGAAAAAGGACCGCTCAGCCCACGTTTCCGAGGGGAACACGCGCTGCGGCGCTATCCCAACGGTGAGGAGCGTTGTATCGCGTGCAAATTGTGCGAGGCGATTTGTCCGGCCCAGGCCATCACCATTGAAGCGGAACCGCGCGAGGACGGTAGCCGGCGTACCACCCGCTACGACATTGACATGACGAAATGCATCTACTGTGGCCTTTGCGAGGAGGCGTGTCCCGTCGATGCGATTGTCGAGGGGCCCAATTTCGAGTTCGCGGCCGAGACTCGCGAGGAGTTGCTGTACAACAAGGAGAAGCTTCTCGCCAATGGCGACCGCTGGGAACAGCAGATCGCCGCCAATCTCGCCGCCGACGCGCCCTACCGCTAAGGGGCGCCGGAACCGCCGCACGGATCGGGACGGGGACCGCTGGGGGCAGATGATCGTCCAGACGATAGTCTTCTATGTGTTCGCGATCACCACGGTCGCGGCCGGGGTGATGGTGGTTGCTGCCCGCAATCCGGTCCACTCGGTGTTATTCTTGATTCTCGCCTTCTTCAGCTCGGCTGGCCTTTTCGTTTTGTTGGGGGCCGAGTTCCTGGCGATGATCTTGGTCATCGTCTACGTCGGCGCGGTCGCCGTATTGTTTCTGTTCGTGGTGATGATGCTCGACATCAACTTCGTCGAGTTGCGCCAGGGCTTTTTGCAATATCTCCCGATTGGTGGGGTGATCGGCCTGATCCTCATGATCGAGTTGATCATGCTGTTGGGCTCGCAAGCCGTGGCGCCCGAATGGGCGGACGCGGCCGCGCCGATTCCGCCGGTGGAGGAAACGAGCAACACGCGCGCGCTCGGCGAAGTTCTGTATACCCGCTACATCTACGGCTTCCAGGCCGCCGGCATGATCCTGTTCAGCGCCATGATTGGAGCGATTGTGCTAACGCTGCGGGGACGGACCGGGGTCCGGAAACAGCGCGTCGCGGCGCAGATCGGGCGACGTCGCGAGGACGCCGTCGAGCTGAAAAAGATCGCCCCACGGAGCGGCGTCTGATGGTCAGCCGGTGATGGTCGGTCTGGGTCACTACATCACGCTCGGCGCGGTGCTGTTTACCATCGGGGTGTTCGGCATTTTCCTCAATCGCAAGAATGTCATCATCATCCTGATGTCGATTGAGCTGATGCTGCTCGCCGTCAACATCAACTTCGTCGCGTTCTCAACTCACCTGGGCGATCTCGTCGGCCAGGTATTCGCGATGTTCGTGCTGACTGTCGCCGCGGCGGAGGCCGCGATTGGGTTGGCGATCCTGGTCGTCTACTTCCGCAACCGCGGCACCATCGCGGTCGAGGACGTCAACCTGATGAAGGGTTGAGCGGAGCATGCTCTATGCCTTGATCGTTTTGTTGCCGTTGGGAGCAGCGATCGTCGCTGGCTTCTTCCGGCGCTGGATCGGCGATCGCGGCGCCAACTGGGTCACCTGCGGCGCCGTCGTCGCTTCCGCGGTGCTCTCGATCATCGGCTTCATCGAGACCGTGGCCGGCGGCGAGGGCGAGGTCATCAAGGTCACGCTCTTCACCTGGGTGGAGTCGGGCGCCTTTGAGGCCGCCTGGCGGATTAGGGTCGATGCGTTGACCTCGGTGATGCTGGTGACCGTCACCGGCGTCTCGGCGCTGGTCCACATCTATTCCGTCGGCTACATGTCGCACGACCCGCACAAGCCGCGGTTCATGGCCTACCTCTCGCTGTTCACCTTCGCGATGCTGACGCTGGTGACGGCGGACAACCTCTTGCAACTATTCTTCGGCTGGGAAGGGGTCGGCCTCTGTTCGTATCTGCTGATCGGCTTCTGGTATCACCGACCCTCGGCAAATGCCGCCGCGATCAAGGCCTTCGTCGTCAACCGGGTCGGCGATTTCGGCTTTGCGCTTGGCATCATGGGTATTTTTCTGGTGTTCGGCGCGATCGATTTCGACACCATTTTCGACCTCGCCGGCGGCGTCGCTGGACAGACCTTCAACTTCCTCGGCGCCGAGGTCGATATCATCACCACGCTCACGGTGCTGTTGTTCCTCGGCGCCATGGGCAAGTCCGCCCAGCTCGGGCTGCATACCTGGTTGCCCGACGCGATGGAGGGACCGACCCCAGTCTCGGCGCTGATTCACGCTGCGACCATGGTGACGGCGGGCGTCTTCATGGTGGTGCGGTTCTCGCCGTTGTTCGAATACGCGCCCGGCACGCTCGCCTTCGTTGCCGTCGTCGGCGCTACGACGGCGATTGTCACCGCCTCGATCGGCCTGGTGCAGAACGACATCAAGCGGGTCATCGCCTACTCCACCTGCAGCCAGCTCGGCTACATGTTCTTCGCCATCGGCGTCTCGGCTTATTCGGCGGCGATCTTCCATCTGTTCACCCATGCCTTCTTCAAGGCGCTGTTGTTCCTAGGCTCCGGCGCGGTCATTCATGCGCTCTCCGACGAGCAGGACATGCGCAAGATGGGCGGCCTCTATCGGCGCCTGCCGATCACCTACACCATGATGTGGATCGGCTCGTTGGCGCTGGCGGGGATCCCGTTTTTCGCGGGTTTCTATTCCAAGGATATTATTCTCGAGGCGGCCTATGCGGCCGGCACGGCGGCCGGCTCGTTCGCGTTCTGGGTCGGCATCATCGCGGCGCTGATGACCGCCTTCTACTCTTGGCGGCTGCTGTTCATGACCTTCCATGGTCGGCCCCGGGCCAGCGCCGAGGTCATGTCCCATGTCCATGAGGCGCCGCTCTCCATGATGGTGCCGCTGCTCATTCTCGCGCTTGGCGCGATCTTCGCTGGCTATTTTGCCTATGAGCCCTTGGTCGGAGCCCACACGGAGTTCTGGGGCGCGGCGATCATGGTGTTGCCCGCCCACGAGGTGATCGAGGCGGCACATCACGTCCCGTTCTGGGTCGCGGCGGCGCCGACCGTGGTGGCGGTCGTCGGCATCGCCATCGCCTGGTACATGTACATCGCCAGCCCCCAGACGCCCGGGCGCTTAGCCGCGGCCCATCCCGAGCTCCACCGCTTCCTTCTCAACAAGTGGTACTTCGACGAGCTCTACGCGGTGGTTTTCGTGCGCCCGGCCAAGTTGATCGGCTACACGCTGTGGCGAGCGGGCGATGGTCGCATTATCGATGGCTTGGGACCTGACGGCGTCGCGGCTGGCGTCATTCGCCTAGCGCGCCGGGCCAGCGCGCTGCAGTCAGGCTACCTCTACCACTACGCGTTCGCGATGCTAATTGGCATCGTCGTATTCGCGACCTGGTTTTTCTACCGGTTCGGGGTCTAGGGCCGTGGGCGACTGGCCGCTTCTCTCGCTGATTATCTTCCTGCCATTGGTGGGCGCCGCGTTTATCTTCATGATTCGCGGCGAGCCCAATGTCGTCGCCCGCAATGCGCGCAACGTCGCACTGTGGACGGCCCTGATTGTGTTTGTCCTGACCTTGTTGTTGTGGGTCGGCTTCGACAACACGACGGCCGCGTTCCAGTTCGTCGAGAAGACGCCGTGGCTCGACGCGTCGATCAGCTATCACCTCGGCGTGGACGGCATCTCGATGCTGTTCGTAGTGCTGACCGGATTGTTGACGCCGATCTGCGTCCTCGCGAGCTGGGAGTCGATTCAGGATCGCGTCAAAGAGTACATGATCGCGTTCTTGATCATGGAGACGCTGATGATGGGTGTCTTCTGCGCTCTGGACTTCGTCCTCTTCTATTTGTTCTTTGAGGGCGGCCTCATTCCAATGTTCTTGATCATTGGCATTTGGGGCGGCGAGCGCCGCGTTTATGCCACCTTCAAGTTCTTCCTCTATACGCTGTTGGGCTCGGTGTTGCTCCTGCTCGCCGTGCTCGCGATGTATCTCGAGGTCGGCACCACCGATATCCCAACCCTGATGGCCCACGGCTTTGACCCTGAACTCCAGCGTTGGCTGTGGCTCGCCTTTCTCGCCTCGTTCGCGGTCAAGATGCCGATGTGGCCGGTCCACACCTGGCTGCCCGATGCCCATGTCGAGGCGCCGACGGCCGGCTCGGTGATCCTCGCCGCCATCTTGTTGAAGATGGGCGGCTACGGGTTCTTGCGGTTCTCGATCCCGATGTTGCCCGACGCGACCGAGTATTTCACCCCGCTCATATTCACGCTCAGCGTCATCGCCGTCATCTACGCGTCGCTCGTCGCGCTGATGCAAGAGGATATGAAAAAACTGATTGCCTACTCTTCAGTCGCGCATATGGGCTTCGTCACCATCGGCATCTTCACCCTCACCCGCCAGGGTATCGAGGGCGGGATCATGCAGATGATCAGCCATGGCCTGGTCTCGGCGGCGCTGTTTCTGTGCGTTGGCGTCATCTACGACCGTATCCACACCCGCCAGATCCTGCGCTACGGCGGGCTGGTGAATCGCATGCCGATCTACGCCTTCACGTTCATGGTATTTACGCTGGCCAATGTCGGGCTGCCCGGCACCAGCGGCTTCGTCGGCGAGATTCTGGTGCTCATCGGCGCCTTCCAAGTCAACACTTGGGTCGCGGCGCTGTCCACTACCGGCATCGTCCTCAGCGCGGCCTACGCGCTGTGGCTTTACCGGCGCATCATGTTCGGGGAGATCATCCGTAACGACTTGCGCGAGATCCTCGACATGAACCGCCGCGAGGTGCTGGTCTTTGCGCCGCTCATCGCCACCGTCATCTTGTTCGGCATCTATCCAGCGCCGCTACTTGACGTGATGCACGCCTCGGTCGCCAACCTGATCGAACAGCATGAACTCGCCCTCGGCGCGGCGAACGCCCTTTCGTTGGCCGGCGACTAGCCGGGCGGTGGCTGTCAGCTAGGATATGACGATGGGCCCGCACGCTGTTCCCGAACTGATGCCCGCGCTGCCGGAAATTTGGCTCGCCTTTGCCGCGATGGCACTCCTGATGGTCGGAGTCTTTTCGGGTAACCAATCGACTCGGTTCCTGATTTGGCTTTCGGTGCTGACGCTCGCTGTCGCCTTTGTCCTGGTGTTGGTCGGCCCGCCGGATACCGCGGTGACCTTCTCCGGCATGTTCCTGGTCGATCGCTTCGCCGTCTTTACCAAATCGCTGGTGCTGATTGCCTCGGCACTGGCGCTTATCATGTCGCTCGGCTACCTGCGTAGCGAGAAGATGGAGCGCTTCGAGTATCCCGTGCTGTTGGTGTTGGCCACCCTCGGCATGTTGATGATGATTTCGGCCAACGATCTCATCGCGCTCTACCTTGGCCTCGAGTTGCAAGGCCTCGCGCTTTACGTGGTCGCGGCCTTCCGCCGCGATTCGGGGCGTTCGACCGAGGCCGGGCTCAAGTACTTCGTCCTCGGGGCCTTGTCGTCGGGCATGTTGCTGTACGGCTGCTCGCTCATCTACGGCTTCACCGGCAGCACTAGCTTCGCGACCATCCAGGCCGGTCTCGCGGGCGGGGAGGGCAGCAGTATCGGCCTCATCGTCGGGCTGGTGTTTCTGATCGCGGGGCTAGCCTTCAAGGTCTCGGCGGTGCCATTCCACATGTGGACGCCCGATGTTTACGAAGGTGCGCCCACACCGATCACTGCGTTTTTCGCGGTCGCGCCGAAGATCGCGGCCATGGCTCTGTTTGTCCGCGTCATGGCCGGGCCGTTCCTTGAACTCACCGCGGACTGGCAACAGGTGATCTTCGTCATCTCGGTCGGCTCGATGCTGCTCGGCGCGTTCGCAGCGATCTGGCAGCAAAACATCAAGCGGCTGATGGCCTACAGCTCGATCGGCCACATGGGTTACGGCTTAATCGGGCTCGCCACCGGCACCGCCGACGGGGTGCGGGGCGTCCTGGTCTATCTCTCGATCTATCTGGCGATGAACGTCGGCGCCTTCGCCGTCATCTTGAGCATGCGGCGCGATGGCGAGATGGTCGAGCGCATCGAAGACCTCGCCGGGCTGTCACGGACTAACCCCTTGATGGCGTTGGCGATGGGCATCTTCATGTTCTCGCTGGCCGGCGTGCCGCCGCTCGCGGGCTTCTTCGCCAAGTTCTATATATTCATGGCCGCTATCAACAACGGCCTCTATACGCTGGCGGTCATCGGCGTGGTGGCCAGCGTGGTCGGTGCCTATTACTATGTTCGCATCGTCAAGATCATGTATTTCGACGATCCAGCTGAACCGTTCGAGCGACCGATCCGCGGCGAAATGGTAATGGTCATGGCGGGTACCGGCATCTTCACGCTGCTGTTCTTCATATATCCGGCGCCCCTGCTGGCTGGCGCCCAGGCTGCGGCGCAATCTCTCTTTCCGTGACGGGGGCGGCCGACACTTCGCGCGCGCCGCGACTGGCGCGTTTCTACAACCTCATCCACCTTGGCGAGATTGGCAGCACCAACGACGAGGCCAAGACATTGGCCGTCGCAGGGGCGCCCGAGGGCA
>Ga0315339_1001648_pt1 | contig 19037 bp, 17 predicted proteins | sample ASW17metaG_FD_204514 | JGI IMG/M metagenome (GOLD analysis project Ga0315339, IMG submission 204514) | Ammonia-oxidizing marine archaeal communities from Pacific Ocean, United States - ASW #17 | ecosystem: Environmental > Aquatic > Marine > Oceanic | place: USA: California | collected 2016-12-05
ACATGCTTCAAGTTCGAGGCGCTCTGCTGAGGAAAGAAAACTGGGACGGATCATGCACATAGCTGAATCGCGCCGGAGCCCCGCGTCAACCCATATAATTCGGATTCCTCATGACTCGGAGTATAACACCACTTTTCAATTGCCAAAACCGACCGAAGATAGTGTGCTCGATGTTGGCGCGCCTCGCAGCCTCATCGAATTCATCATCGCCATTCCAGCTATACGGCGTAGCCGTGCACACCGGCACTGTCACGCGACCAAACTGTAGTCGCGGAAAATTCGTGCGGTTCGAGCTTGAGCTGCTACCCTGGCTTGGCGTGAATCCCAAGAGCGGCAAATACTTACGGTATCGGTTTGCGTCCGGATGTATATAATTGATCTTTGATGTGAAAGACTAATTGGGTCGCTGCATGTGCGCCTGATCTCTTGCGCCGCCGTGCTCCCACCAATTGACAGGAAGTGTCGATGCAGCTTGCTTCCGACAAAATTATCGCCACCAAGGACAACGGCATCGGCTGGATGATCTTCAACAATCCTGAACGTCGCAATGCGTTGACGCTGGCGATGCGGGAGGCGATGGCAGAGGTCTTCGATGCGTATGCCGCCGACCCTGAGGTTCGCGTCTTGATTTTGCGCGGCGCAGGCGGCAAGGCCTTCGTCTCGGGAGCGGACATCTCGGAATTCAAGGACAAGCGTAACAACCCCGAGACCGACGCAGCCTATTCAGCGGTCGTATCGCGTTCGACGAAAGCCATGGCCGGCTTCGAAAAACCGACCATCGCCCTGATCGAAGGATTCTGCGTCGGCGGGGGCATGTCGATGGCCCTGGCATGCGATTTGAGATACGCGTCCGATGATTCCGAATTCGGTATCCCCGCCGCGAAACTCGGGCTGGCGTATAGTTATTCCAGTGTCCGAGCGCTATCTGCCTTGATCGGGCCTGCCTATACCAAGGAGATCCTGTTCACCGGCACGCGGATCGGTGCCAGGGAGGCACTCGAAATCGGGCTGGTCAATGGTGTGCTGCCGCGCTCGGAGCTGGAGGAGCGCGTTCGCTCGGTCGCCGGCGAGATTGCAGCGAATGCGCCGCTGACCATCCACGCCGTCAAGGCGGCCATCGAAGAATCTTACAAAGACGAATCGAGCCGGGATATGGAGCGTCTCGAGCGCCTCCGGATTGCCTGCATCGAAAGCCCGGACTTTCGAGAGGGACGCGAAGCCTTCATGGAAAAGCGGAAGCCTGTCTTCCGAGGCCGCTAATACCGGACTTCGACCAAACAGAAGAGAAAAGGGGATGGTCCATGAGCACGAACCGCCTACCGCTGGAAGGGTATGTTGTCATCGATCTGACGCAAGCGCGCGCTGGTCCGACGGCCGCGCGTGTATTTGCCGATTGGGGCGCGGACGTGGTCCAGATCGTACCGCCGCATAAAGCCGGCGATAAGGTTATCGGCAGGGTCGAAGGCGCGGACTATCAGAATCTGCATCGGAACAAACGAAGTATGACGCTCGACCTGAAAAGCAAGGAAGGTCACAAGATATTCATGGAGCTTGCGGCAACGGCCGACGTCATCGTCGAGAATTTCCGCGCCGACGTAAAGCACAGGCTCAAAGTCGACTACGAAACGGTCGCCAAGATCAATCCTCGCATTGTCTACGGTTCGATCTCAGGCTTTGGACAGAACGGTCCCTATCGCGACCGGCCGGGCGTAGACCAGATCGCACAAGGTCTCGCCGGCTTGATGTCGATCACGGGCTTCCCCGATCAAGGACCGGTACGCGTTGGCGTTCCGATCACCGATCTCTGTGCGGGTATGTTTCTGGCGCAGGGCGTTCTGCTCGCCCTTCTCGACCGCGAGAAGACCGGCATCGGACAATGGGTCGATACATCGCTTCTCCAATCGATGATCTTCATGCTCGATTTTCAGGCATCGCGCTTTCTACAAAAGGGCGAAGTCGCCGGACGGGTCGGTAACGAGCATCCGACTGGTATGCCGACCAATTGCTACAGGACGGCCGACCAGGATCTCAACATCGCTGCCACGGGCGATATCTTCGAGCGTCTCTGTCATGCGCTCGGCGCGCCGCATATGATCGACAAGCCCGAATATAAGACGTTCAAGACACGGTCGGACAATCGCGCCCAGCTCAACGCCGATATTGAGGAGATCCTCGTCACCAAGCCCGCTGCCTATTGGCAAGAGAAATTGACCAAGGCCAGTGTTCCCTGCGGCCCGGTCAACACGATCGAGCAAGTCTTTGCCGATCCTCAGGTCCAGCACTTGAATGTCGTTCACCATACCGACCATCCGACACTTGGCCAGCTCGGCATGGTCGGGCCGCCAGTGAACCTCTCGGCTGCGGCCCAGCCGGTGTCTTTCCGTCGCCACACCCCAACTCCAGGTGAGCATACAAAGCAGATTCTAAGTGCGATGGGGATCGGCTCCGCCGAGATCGATCGGCTCAAGGAAGCCAACATCGTGTAGGCACGTGACGTCGCCGGTATAAAATAATTATGATGGGTCAGGCGAAGGGCGGTGGTTCAAACGACATTGTATGAATCTGCTATGTATTTTGCTGGAAGCTCTTGAGGGCATCGATGCGACCAAGCCGTGTTTGTCAACGAACTAGAACTCCGAATAATTAGGGATGCCCAGTATGAAGCCGTTCGAAGGATACGCTCAAACGCCCGATATCGACGCGCTTCTTGCGGACGGCTGGAAGTCGGCAGACACGCAGGGATTCATTGAGCATGTCGGCCCCATCCTTTACAGGGAGGACGGCGACAAACTTTGGCTCGGATTTATTGCGACGCCAAAGCATGGGAATAGTCGCGGCGTGGTCCAGGGCGGGATGATCGCAACATTCTGTGACCGCTCGCTTGCCATGGGTTCGCGGCGTATCAACGATAATCTGCCGCAAGCCACCATCGAACTGAGCATCCGCTATATCGACGCCGTCCAATTGGGAGAATTTGTGGTGATTGCACCGGAGGTCGTGCGCAAGACCCGATCGATCATCTTCATGCGGGGCACGGCAACCGCAAATGGCCGCATAGTCGCAACGGCCGACGGTATTTGGAAGTCACTGGCAAAATGAAACATATGAAGTTTAAATAAGCCTCGCGCCGGAGACGGTCGATAAAGTGGTTGTGTATTCCTCTCCGACAATGGCGCACAGGAACGGCCACATTCCACAACTATTCGGGCGCGAAGAGCGCTGCCAGGCCGTGGACGTCCGTTAACTTCTCAATATTTAGAACCGTTGCAATAGCCTGCTCTGCACGCTTTGCCGGCATGACTGTACGCAGCAGGTCGTCGGCCTTGGCAATGACCTCCTCCGTGGACATTGGATTCTCCATAACGCCTCGAACCTTGACGACATGGCTTGAGAAGGTGTGTCCATTGCGTGTCTTAAACTCGATGATGCCTTGCCGCGGGCTTTCCGCCGAGGCAAGTGCCGGATTGGCTCGGATCGTTATGTTCTTGGCGATACGCTCGATCGCCGGTTGGTGGACACGCGACTCATCATGCGCGGCGTGAAAAGTCAGTCCTCCATCGATAAGTGTCGCGGCGAGCAGATAGCGGATATTGAGATCGCTCATGAGCTGGTCGGGCCGTGTGATCTTGTCCTCGCCACGTGCGGTGTAGACGACCATCGAATCGAAATCTTCCGGCCCAACACTGTGCGTCCGCATGATGTTGGCAAGGCAGTCTATTGGCGCCTGGATCGGCGAGCCGACCGAATATTTCTTGATGTTGGTGCGCATGATTTCAAAGCGTTCGCCGAGCGCGTCTGACATTTTCATGGCATCCGCATTCTCCATACCGCGCGAGTATAGAAAGCCGTTTGCGCCTTCGAGATCGTTGTCGATGCCGGTGAACCCGGTTTCGATCATCGTCGCTGCGGTCATGCCGCTTCGCGCTGGCATGCCACCGAAGATAAAGGCCTTTTCCACGTGGCCGGTGTCCATCGGATATGACGCCAGCCCGGAAGTCTGCTGCGCCGCATAAGACAGGAGATGTCGGCATTGCATCTCATTCAACGATGTTGACGCCAGCGCGCCGGCCGCAGCCGCCGCACCGAAGGTACCGCCAAATGAATGCGTATCGTACCGTCTGTCAGGAGCTCCCGGGACAGCCCCGATCGAAGCCATCAACCGTGGTCCGACATCGTAGCCAAGCACCATGGCCCTTAAGAGATCGGAGCCGCTCTTGCCATTTTTTTCGGCCATGGCGAGCGCTGCCGGCAATATTGCGCAGCCGGGATGCATGCCTGAGCCGGCATGGGAGTCGTCGGTCTCGTCGGCGTGCGCTAGCATGCCATTAGCAATCGCCGCAATCATACCATTAAACCGTCCTGGCAGACCGACCACGGACGCGTCAGAGCCAGAGCCCTGCAATCCTGCATATTTCAGTGCCCATCGGCCAACCGGCAAGGTCGTGCCGGAAGCCATCGCAGCAAGGGTGTCAAGGAGGTGATGCGTTGCGCGGGTCACGACGTCGTTCGGAAGGCTCGCACGTGGCGCCCGTACCATGTAGGCAGAAAGTCTTTCTGTCGAACTCGTCACCGCGACGGCAACGTCAACCTTTTCCGAATCCCCCATCGCGATTTCTTATCCCCCCTTGCAGTTTTCGCGCATTTTCCAGTGCGCGTTCGGGCGTAGCGGAGACCGCAACGCTGCAAATGACGCGATTAACACTAGAGCCTCGCTCGCAGCGCGTCGACTTTCCGTTCGTACGATTGCATACAAGGCCTCCATCGGTCCCGCCGCCCTGAGCTTTTCCTGCACATATTCTTTGGTTTCGTTCTTGCGGTGGTGCATTGCGTCACGCCTTGCTTGCTACCGGGCCCTCGTGCCTTGCGTCCCACTCGTCGCCCGATCGAGAACGACTTCGCCGGTAGTACCCGTCACGCGGATCTCGGTGCCGAACCGTTTAGAAAGCCGGGAAAGGCGTTCGAGGATGTCGGAAGCCGCCTTGCCGTCCGCCAACATGGGACGTCCCCGCTGTGCCCGGGATTTGCCAAAGCCGAGCACTACAGGGTGGAGCCGCAGGGTGGATAACTTGCGGCCGGTGAACTCCAGTTCCGCAACGAAAGTTTCCCAGAACTCCTTGTGAGCTGGGAACCCGCGCGTTTCGTTGCCTGTCCTCTCGTCGAAAAAATCGGCCGGTGTTGCGTCATCGCCAAGGTCGAAGCGATCATAGGATTCGCTCGGTACGTTACGCACCGTATCGTTCTGCAAAACGAAATTGCCGAGGCTGTAAAGGATCGGCTTACCCTTATAAATCTCGATCCCGAGAGTCAGATGCGGACCATGGCCGGCGACGATGTCGGCGCCGGCGTCGATCGCCGCCCTGGCGAAATCGGGGACGAAATCGGCCGGCTCCTCGAGGTCGATGTTTGTGCGCGCGGTCAGGCGGCCGGCATTACCAAATTCGTGATTATGAAACGAGAAGATAACCCAGTCCGATTGGCGCTTCGCCTCTCGAATCCAGCGAAGATTCTCTTCCGCATCGCGCTGATTGACGACCGTATGGACGTTCGATGTCTTGGCCCGGCGGATCTTCTGGCCGAAGAATTCGATCGTGTCGTCACTGTCCTTCGGCGCTTCCTTGTCGCTGAAGAATTGCCCGCGCTTGCGTTCCCGCTCCTTCGACAGGCCGAGCTCACGCGACAGGCGATTCAGGATTTCGAAATCTTGGTCGGCCACCGAATAGATTGAGCTGTAAGCGAGCGGATTGATCCCGGCCCGACCGACAATATCTCTGCGTTGCTCCCCCGCGCGGTCTCCGGACTTGTAGCGAGAGGTCGCCGCGACGAGGCCCACGCGGCCGGCGGACGTATCCTTGTAGCCGGGTGCGCGCGCGCCGGCCATGTTTGCGCCGCAGCCGGCGAAGGCGATCCGCGCTGCGCGGAGATGGCGGGCGGTCGCGGCAACGCCGTCCGGCCCGTAATCGCCGACATGATTGTTGGCGACGGCTATAAGGTTCACCCCAAGCCATTTCAACTCGTCGAGAAGGTCGGGCGTCATCGTCATCGGCGTGCCCTGGGTCACGACGGGCGCGCCCTCGCCGATCTCGCGGACATTCGTCTCGAGATTGGCGAAGGCGAGGTCCACGCCGTGAATCAGGTCGCGAAGGGCGAAATAGTTCGGCTCGCTGAACGGGCTGAGGGTGCGTGTCAGCATCGTGTCGCCGGCGAGCACCATGCGGATGTTCCCAGAATCAGCTTTATAGGTCGTCACCTCGTCCACCTCCACACGGTGCAGCCCGGCTCTCCTGGCAGTCTTTCTTCTCGGTCTGGGTCGGCGGGCTCAGTGGCCGACCTTCAGTTCCTCCTTGCGCTCCTGGATCGACGATCTTGTCCAGCGCGCACCTGCGGGCGAAGCTCATCATCGGCGAATTTGCGGGCCAGCTCCCGCAACTCAAGCTACCGATCGGTCAGCTTGAAGTCCATCAACATCCCCCACAAACACCTTGACCTACCCATTATTGTATTCACGCGGATGCTGAGATGATAGCGCCAATGTTTGTCGGTATCTGCATACCCGTTAGAGTTCCTCAAACCCCGCATAGCCATCGGAATGTATCCAGCCTTCGAAGTTTTTGAGGCGGCCTCTCGGTTGTTCGGTCCTTCGATCCGTCGAGAACGATGGTATCAATCTTCATGGCGTATCGCTCCTTAGAGAAGTTCTGGCAGGCTTTGTCATCCGCCTCGATTCGTCGCCTTCTTCACACCGTCATCACCCAGTTTCAAACATAGCTCTTCTGGCCCACACGCTCCCCGCATTGTCATGACGAGGCGTGAGGCCGAAGACGGCGACCGCGTCCACCTTGCTGAGAAATGTTGAGCGCGGCTCGCCCGGCCCCGTTGGCGCGTCGTTCACACCATTGCGCTTCTTCCATTTCGCGACGGTTTTAGGCTTCAGCATATACGTCCGGTTCAACTTCGCGATCGAAGCCTGCGATCACTGTGTTGCAGCTCTAACAAAGTGCGTGGTCGCGGCGCAGCCGTTTAGTACCAGGCCCATGGTCCCTCCTGCCTGTGATCGCATAGCGTTCTATCGGGACAGCGGTCCGTGGGTGCGCTCTCAGGCCTGTGCGAAAAGCACAGCGACATACGTTGGGATTTATTCGAGAAATGGTGATTTATTCCGATCAATTTTTCAAGGAGCGGGCGCGGGAAATTGACGCCGCTGAAAGCATTCTGCGCGCCGTAGTCTCATTGTTGCAACCCCGCTCGCTGGTAGATCTCGGAACGGCTGTTGGCACCTGGCCGAGCGCGGCAAAGAATTTGGGCATCGGCGATGTTCTTGGTCTCGACGGTCCCTGGGTTCCCACCGAGCAACTGCTGATCGAGCCGAATGAATTCCGGGCGGTTGACTTCGAAAAATCGTTGCCGGATTTGGGCCGCCGCTTCGACATTGCCGTTTGCACGGAAGTCGTCGAGCATATTTCACGTCCCGCATCGGAGAGAGCCGTGGAGTGGCTTTGCCGTCATGCACCGGCGGTTCTGTTCTCGGCGGCAATTCCGTTGCAGGGCGGCACAAACCACATTAACGAGGCGTGGCAAAGCCACTGGGCTGAGCGTTTCGCACTTCATGGGTTTAGAACCTACGATGTCGTTCGCCCTCAAATTTGGGCCGACGAAAGTCTTCCTGTTTGGTATCGGCAAAATGTTCTTCTTATGGCAGATGAAGCGCTTGGATCTGACCTTGGACTGGTCCCCGCTTCGTCTCAATTTATCGATTTCGTCCACCCCGAAATTTACACAAGTAAGTTTGCCCGGCTTCAGCGGCTGGATGCCCGTAGCTTTTCCGGGCGGTCCAAGGCGATCAGGCGCGTTAGTGAACGTCATATTTGGCCCCGCTTACGAAACCTGCGCTCGATAATATTTCGGCGATGATGTATCCTCCCCGGTCTGTTCAAGATCGACCTACGACTGTTCTTCAATCAATTCATGCATTCGGCGCACCCGCAGGCAAAATAGTGATGGGGCAAGCGGATTGGGCTGCGGACCCATAAAAGCGCAAGCACAGGCGGATCCAGGCACGATTGCTCTGAAGGCGGAGTTTCTAAAGCAGGCATTAGGGAACACCCGCCTGCCGAAAAACGCGAGCTCTTCCATCATTGCCGGCCCGAAGGTCACTCCGTCAGCCAAGGATGTCGATTGATGGATCTTGCGTGCTCAACCTACAATGCTGAACCGGTTGGTCAGTCCATCGGCGAGGCCCGGCTGTTTGTCCACATGAGCGAGATCTGTCCGAATGGCCATGCTACGGCTATCGGCGCGTAACGGCCCAACTCCATCACGAGGGCCTCACGATCAACCACAAGAAGGTCTTGCAATTGATGAATGAGAATGGCCTGACTGTGCGCTCTGGCAGGCGTTACGTGGCAACCACAAGCAGCGACTACGACGGCCCGATCTTCGGGGGAAACGGTATGAATTGCATCATCACTCCCATTGTCCACAACACGTTGAATGTCAGTTGTTGGTTTTGGGAAAGAAGAATTAGGTGCGCTGGTCGTGTGCCATCAAAATTGGTAATTCCTGTTTGCCGAGATACGCAATGTTGTTAACAAAGCAATTTGTCTATATTCACCTGCCAAAGACGGGTGGAACCTTTGTTGAGAGTGTGCTCACACGTTTATATTCGCACTACGCTGATCCCAACAGTTTCTTCAGTGTCAATAAGCATGGTTCTTGCCGGGAAATTCCACGGGAGTTCCAGGGTGTCCCAATTTTGACGTCCGTACGCAATCCATATGATTGGTATGTGTCGAATTATCGATTCGCATGGTGGAAGAGAAACCCAATCATGTTCAGGCACATCGACAAAACGAGAAAAAAGTCGACTGGATACCCGGATGTTAGTTTTGAAGGATTCCTCGACATCTTTAACGATGGATTCGTAGCTCCCAACAGCTTCGCGCTGGATCAAACGGAAATGCCAAATTGCACTGGCCAAAAACAAATTGGATATTTCACTTGGCTGTTTGTCCATTTCTATTGCAAACAGCCACAAAAGGTCTTGGTAAATCTCAATGAGGAATACATTGAAAATAAGCGTGTTTTCGACGATGTGTATGACGTTCATTTCGTGAGAACTGACAAGCTTAACCGCAGCTTGCATGATTTCCTTATCCGCGTCGGTTGGAATCCTACACATGTCGAATTCATTCTTCACGAAAAGAAAATTCGTCCGGAGGCGAACATGGTGGTTCCGGAAATCGCAGACTCCCGCAGCTTGTACAGTCCGAATCTGAAGCAATATGTCCGAAACCGCGATCGACTGATATTCAAAGCTTTTCTGGATTTCGATGATTAATGGGAATGGAAAAGACACGACAGGACGGACCGTTTACGGATTCAGCGTGACCAATTCGCAAACCTTGTCGAGGAATTCGTAGATCACCGGGAGCTCTGGCGTTGCTTGCGGCGATGCAATGGCTGGCGATCGTGCAGCTGGCATATGAGGTCGGATCGTAGAGCCCTGTCCTTAGCCCTAACCCGCTAAGCGTCAACGGCAGTGCCAATCTCAATCCGCTTACCAAGTAACAAGCTGGGGCTGTTTTCGCTTAATGCCCTGCCGCTTCTTCTCCAGCCTGCATTGCCAGCTTCTGTAAGCGAGCAGCACGTTTGCGCAAGGAGGCTTTTGCCGACCTGACGCTCGACAACCGTCCGCTCAACACACGCATGCTCGGCAATGGGGACGCCGAGGCATGAGGTATTCTGCATCGGAAAAGAAGGAGATTATCCGGCTGGTCGAACGATTGCATCTATCGGCCAAGCGAGCGTCCGCCCTCAATCCGCTATGTTGTCGTCCCACCAGCACCGACCTTGCCATAATGGGTATAGGTCCGGTTCATGCGCCAATGAAAATGATCCCAATAGGTCTGGGGCGGATATTTGGGAGGATTGCCGGGCCCGGTGCAGGTCGGTAGGCATTCGACCATGGCGTCGAGGCTGGTGTTGACGAAGCAGGCGAACGAATACCGATCGTGATCCCTCGGCGGTAGCACGCGGTGCGGTGTGGCGCGGAAGCGCTCATTGGTCCAGCGCTCGAGAAACTGTCCGATGTTGAAGATGATTGCCCCGTCCGGCACCTCCGGCCAGAACCAGGTGTCGTCGGTATCGAGTACTTGCAGGCCAGCTTCCCTGGCCGGCGGCAGGAATGTCATGAAGCCGGTATCGGCGTGGGCGCTGAGGCCGAACTCATTCTCCTCGACGAAGTCGACAATGGGGTATTTGGCGAGCCGAAAATAGGTGTAGCTCTTGTCGAAATAGGGCTCGAAGAAACCGGGCTCGAGATCGAGCGACACAGCCCACACTGGCAGCGTGCGCTTACACAGATCCATCACTTGGTTCATGTAGTTCTCGACAATTTCGTGGAAGCCTGGAAGCTCATCAGGCCACTGGTTTTGTGCGTAAAATTGTTTGCCGGCGATCACGTTTGGATCGTCTTCGGGATATTCCGTCGCCAGCACCAGGCATTCGACCGACGCGGGCTTGACCTCCTTCTGATAGGTCGTGTGCATTTGGATCGTTGTCTTGTTGGGAATGAAGCCCCGCTGGTGCTCGTTGACCTTGATCTTGAGCTTTTCCTCCGCCGGCTGCGCGTGGAAGCGCCGTACCGCGGTCTCCATGGCTTCGATTTCGGCGTCAGGCAGGCCGTGGTTGATCAGGCACATGAAACCGAGACCTTCGCACGCCTCGCGCCACTTGCCCGCGAGTTCCTCCAGCGCCCCGGCTTCACCGGCGAGAAAGGGACCGAGATCCAGCACCGGCAGCGGCCGGCTCGGCATGTCGGTGTCGCGAAAATCGATGCTTTGAGCATTTCTTGTGTTCATGAGCGGTTATCCCACGGTCGATTGTGCCTTAAGCGAACTGTAGTCAATTATGGCGCAGTGACGAACACAAAATTGCAAAATTTGTGGTCAATCGACGCATCGTTTCATGACGAGCCGCCACCGACTCCATAGCAATTTTTTGTTGCGAGTGGGCCGACCCCTAGACCGGCGGATCGTTGCGCGGCAGGCTGACGGGCTCACCGCGCTCAACCGACAAATCGGCAGCGGCGCATACATCCATGACGAGCTTGGCCTCGTCAGCCGTTACCATGACCGGCCGGTCATAGGCGACGGCCTTTAAGAAATGCAGGGTCTCGTCATACATCGAGCCGGCAAAAACGTGATCGACCGGCTCGCCCGGCATTGAAGACAGGGGATAGCGGATGCCGTGCTCGGGGGTATTGAGCTGCACTTCCTTGTGCGTGTCGTCGATGGTTAGCGCGCCGCCGGTGCCGATCACTTCGATCCATGCCTGGACATAGTTTGGATAGCCGACCGGTAGGATCCAGCCGACACCGGCGCTTATCGTCGTGCCGTCGTCCATGGTCACGAGCGTCCATTGGTGATCGGCGTTGTCGTTGTTCTTCCTTAGGAGCTTGCCGGCGGTTTGTGAGTAGACTTTGACTGGCTTGCGCGGCTGCATGCACCACAAGGCAAAGTCGATGTCGTGACTGCCGCCAATCGACGTCGGAGACATCTTCGAGCGTCCGGTGATCTTGTAACCGAGCTCACGGGTTGACTGGCGCGAGATCAGGCAGGTCACCGGCTCACCGACCAGGCCACCCTTGAGTGCCTTGTTGATATAGGCATAGCGGGGGTCGAAACGGCGCGAGTAGCCGACCGTCAGCTTGAGGTTCTTCTCTCTAGCCAGCGCCAAGGCCCGGTCGGCCTCGGCGATCGTCGGCGCAATCGGCTTCTCGACGAAGACATGCTTGCCCGCCTCGAGCGCCGCCAGAACCATTGGGAAGCGCAGCGTTTCCGGCGTCATCGAAATGATGATGACATCAATCGAATCATTGGTGATCAGCGTTTGCCAGTCATCGGTGATCGAGGCGGGGTTGGTCTCGACCTTCATCGCGGCCTGGCGCTCGGGATTGATCTCGGCGACGTGCAATTCGCCGACCAGTGCGTTGTCGGCGCAGGCGTTGGCACGGATGCCGCCGACCCATCCGGTGCCGATCACGCCGACCTTGAGCTCGTTCATTTTTTTTGTCCTTTTATCGCCAGCGTTTACTCGTGGCCTTAGTATCCTATCTGGAACGGAGCGCTGGCAAGTGCGTGGAGCAAATTCGACGTTGAGGGAACCGTGGGGCGGGAATTCCGTGGATCAGATCAGGCCCCCCCGGCGCGATGATTTTCACCAAATTGACGTCGCCGCAGAGCTCACCCTTTTGGCGGCGTTAGTCGACGTCAGCTAGCCGCGCCTAATTTACGGAAGGTCTGGCGTAATATCGCCGCCACTGCTCAGCCACGTGTTGCGGTCAATCGGAATTCAGCCAGTTCAGTGCGTCGGCGCGGGTCGCGAAGTATGCTGTCGGGAAATCGGCGGGGCCTTCTGCGGCCGGCGGATTGCCGATTGCCGGCATTCCTTGCGGCATGATGAAAGCGAACTTCTTCATGCCGGCAGCGTTGTAGCGTGGGATGATGTTCTTGTCGCGCCAGCCGACCGACATCTTCGCCATATCCATCATGAACTGAATCGCGTCAACAAGCCCGCCACGCCGTCCGCTCGCCTCAACTGTCGTGGCAAACGCGGAAAGAAACTGGTTAAAATCCTCTGCGTCCATGTCACGGGTGGTGTCGAACCAACGGATCTCGACGCAATTGTCGTCTGGGCGGTCGATGCACTCGCCCCATTGATCGGCATGTTTAATGGTTGGATTGGCCATGAGAAATTCCCCAGTCAGCTGCGTTGATGCTTCCGTCGACACAGAATGCAAACTGGTATAAAAAAATCAATTAGGCACAAAAAGTGTACTCAATATGCAAGATTACGAGCGAGCCCGTGTCGACTTGGTCGAGCGGCTGATGAAAACAATCGGAGCGAAGTGGAAGCCGGCGATTATCTATTGCTTGGTTCACACAGGAAGAATGCGGTTCTCGGACCTGCGTCGGGCGATTCCCGATATCACGCAGAGGATGCTGACGATGCGCCTGCGTGAGTTGGAGCGCGACGGGCTTGTCCGACGCATTGTTCGGGGAACCATACCGCCTCATGTGGAATACGAGATGACCGCGCTCGGGATGGAGGTTCACCCATTCTTTCGCGATCTCTGCCATTGGGGAGAGAGCCGAAAGACCGACATTGCTGGCGCCCGTGTCGCATTTGACGGTGGCGAAACCAATACAGCAAGCTGAACTCGCAAGTTTCATAGGGCCTTCCGGCAAACACTGGTGTTCGATTTTTGCGTCTTGCGGCGTATCCATGATCGACATGAGCCGCGATAGGGCGCGCGCCGCTTCGGATGGGCTCAATTTGTAGTAGACCGAGTACCCGATATTGGGCTCTTTTGGGTCATTGGTGAAACGGAGCTGTCGGTGATGTGGAAAGCAATAGGCCTATTGGTCACGCCGCGCGCCGCCATGGTGTGCATGGTGGTGCTGCTTCTGGTGATCGTTGTAGCGACGTTCGATCTCTACGGCTTCAGTCCGGACGCTTGGAACGGATTGGCCCGGGCCGCCGGTGTCCATAGGTTTCTTACCTCGGGTGGGACTGAATTGGCCTTCGTCGAAGAGTTCATTCATACCAAATTCTATGGCGCTATGCCGGACGTGCTGGCTCTGTTTTTGCAAAAGTGGCTACCATTTTTAGGGTTTGATTCGCGTCATCTCGTGGCGGCGTTGTTTGGCGTCGTGGGCATATTCTACGCCTATCGGTTGGCGGACTATCTCGCCGGTGGCTGGGCCGGACCGGTGGCCGCGGCGTTGCTGGCTCTCAACCCGATGTGGTTCGGGTACATGTTCATCAATATGAAGGACATTCCGTTTGCTGTGGGTTTCCTTGCCCTGAGCTATCACGGTTTGCGCCTCCTGGCCGACGAGGCTCGACCGTCATGGCGCACCTGGCTTGGTGTTGGCGTTTGGTCTGGCCTCCTGGCCACGACGAAGCTGCTTGGGTTGCCGATGGCCGGTGTTGCCATTCTTGTTTTGTTTGTCTTCGTTTGGATCGAAAGGCGGCAATTCTCCCTTCGTGCGATTGCGCTCCGGCTGGTCGGTGCCGCCGGCGCGACAGCGGTCGGTATTGTCGTCTGCTCGGCGTTATTCTGGCCGCAGCTCTTTCTCTACCAGCCCGATCAGATCCTGCAGGTACTGCGGACATTCCTCAACTTCACACCGTGGAACGGTTCAGTTTTCGTTGACGGTACTTTCTATCCGGCGGACCAAGTCCCGCGCACCTACGTCATTACTTATTTTGCCATCTCGATGCCGCTAGTGATTACCGCACTCTACCTTCTCGCGGGGCCGCTCGCTTTGTGGAGAGGTCGGATCAGCTTGCTTGGTCCCGTCCTGGTGCCGGTCGTTTTCCTGATCGTACAGGCTGTGCTTTATTCGCGGGTCTACAATGGCTACCGCCATTTCATATTCTTGATTCCATTCATCATGATCGCGGCTGGTTTCGCCATTAGCATACTCGCCACGATCAGCCGACATTTTGCCTATAGAGCGGCAGTACTCGGGCTTCTGGCAGTGTTTGCCTCGACAATGATCTACAACACCGTGCGACTCTTTCCCTACCAGTATTCCTCGTACAATTTGCTCGTCGGCGGAACTTCCGGTGCCCAGGGGCGTTACTACATTGATGTTTGGAAGTTGGCGGTTCGCGAGGCGTTGCAACGAATAGAAAAAGCGGCGGCGCCGGACGCCCGAATTACGGTCTACTCCTGCGGCTCGCGCGTAAACTTCTCTGGCCTACCGCATGTGCAGATCGTGGAACGGGAACAGATGAATCTAGCGGCTTTCGTTGTTGCGCTGCCGCGCCATTGCACGGTTGATAATTATCCGGGCTACAAACTTGTCGGTGAGGTAAAGCGCGGTGACGTCGTCTTCGCCTCAATCCTCGCCCGGCCGTGAAGATTGTCCGGCCTGCGGCGTCAAGCCGAGGCCCATGAACTGGGTCAGCAGCACCCCGATTAAACCAGGGACCAGGCGGGTCCAGAAAAACGACAAGAAGAATGCTGCCGCGGTTACCTCGGGAGTGAGCCCGGCCGCCGGCGAAACCAGCGCCGCCAGGCCCTCGCGTACGCCAAGACCGCCAATTGTGATTGTTACCAGGTTCGACAGCGTGACGATGGGAAGTATCAGAAGCGCGCTCAGCGAAGGGATGGGCTCGGCGCCGGCCATGAATGCCGCGACCGATGCATAGGTGAGCAGGTAGCAAATTCCTGAGACGAACCAATAAAGCGCCGGCGCTCGGATCGGCGCGGCAAGGATTTCCCCTACCCGGCGTGGCGTCCGCTTGGGAAGATGGCGAATGATCCATCCGCGCAGGCGCCGTGACTCCATCATCGAAACCGCACCGGCGGTGCCGATGATGAGACAAATGGCAATCGGAAGGCCGTAGTGCGGCAGGAAGATAATCGCGGCCGGCACGCAGAACAGGATCACGGTGCTGAGTTCGCCGAGCCGGTCATATGCATAGGCAAGCAGTGCCTTCCCCCTTTCCGCGGCCGGGAAGGGCACAATCGCGACCACTTCGCCGACCCGTCCGGGCGTCACGATTCCGAGGGCAAGCGCCAGCAGCATCGATCGAACCATCACCGGTGTCGGCGCCGACAGGGAATTGCTGCGTGCAAGGATCACCCACTTTGCCATGCGGGCCGCGACGAAGAAGCCGCAAAGGACAATGCCGGCCGCCATGCTGAGCGGATGAACGCGGAAAACCGCATCGGCAAGTTTTTCGACGTCAAGCGTTAAGAATAGAATTGCCAGAAGAAGCAAGGTGGCACCGATCTTGGCGATGCGGCCAAAGTGCGGTGAAGATATCTTCATGCCTCGTCGACACGCAGTTGACCCGTCGCCAAATCGATGGTTTTGCGGATGGTGAGCGACCCGTCCGTCATCGTCGGATAGCGCTTCTTCGGGCCATTCGGACAGGTTTTAAGTCTAAGCTCGACGGTTGCGCCGGCGGCAGCCGAAAGATTATCCGTCAAAACGATCCGATTGTTCTCCACATCAATCGAGCGGGTTAGGCGAAACCCGGCGCCGCCGTCGCGCACGGAGGCTGAGGATTGGTTGATCGCTGTCTTCGCGCGGCGTCGATAGAGGTCGATGAACGCGCGGGTCAATCGGGAAGTTCTCTCGGTCACGGATCCGAGGCGAAGCAGCAACCGCATGGCGAAACCCGGAAAGAAATATTTTGTGCGTCCGCCGTCGAATGCGATCGAAACCGTATTGCCGGAAAACTCGGCGACCCGGTCGGAAGAGTAGCTGAGTGAGGTCAAGGCATTGCCGTCTTTGAGAACATCGAGGCCCAGATCAGCCATTTTTGCCGCGACGCCTAGATAGACCCGGGTAACTGATCCACCGGCGAACGGGACGTAGATGTGACAATCATCGTGATGATAGGCGGCCACCGCGGCAGATGAGTGCACGGTCCAGCCCCGCGGATAAGGCGGGGTATCGGCGGGAGCGATGTCGCTGCCTTCCTCCAGAAGGTTCAAGGCGCCAATGACCGGTAGTATGGACCAGCGTGTCAGACGCAGATCGTCGGCGAGATAGGCGAGGATCCTGGGCTGGCTGTTGGCGAGGGCGAGGAGCCCGGCAGTGACCGCACGCGCCCCGGAATGGTGCGCCGCGAGCAATACATAACCCGACTGTCCGCCATAAGGGTTGCGACACGTGCCGCCCTCGGCGGAAAGAGAAAAGTCGGGGTGAAGATGCGGCAGCAGGAAGTCGAAAAGCTGTGATGCGGCGGCGTTCACGCGCTCGTCGCCGGTCATCCGCTGGTATTGCATCAGGTAATCGAGGACAAGCGCCGAATAGCCGAAGTCCATCCCGTCGAGTTCGGGAAACCAGCCCTCTTGGGTTTGAACCGCGAGGCTGCGATCCATCTTGGCCATGGCGGCCTGGCGCCAGCGCGCATCGCCGGAGACCTTGAAGAAGGCCGCGAGGGCTGCTGCCGCCACCACTTCATGGTTGGTTTTTACCATATCGTCGTGGCTCTCGAGCCATCCGGCAGCTGGTTCGAGCGTCTCTTCGAGCAGCGCCCGGCTTGCCGGCGCCATCGCATTTCCGAGGTGGATGGCCATCGTGGCGTAGGCGAAGGTCGTGAACGCCGTTGCCGCGAAGCCGCGCTCGCCTTTGTACCACTCGTCATAGCAGCCGCTGCGATACTGTATGCGGCGCAGATTGGAGAGGCCGGCGTGGCACGCTTCACCGAGTTCGTCGTTTTCCGGCCAACCCCGCGACTTTCCTAATTCCGCGAAGGCGGGATGCGCCAACAGGCCAAGCGCGGCGCCAGTCTCCTGAAAGCGCGCATCGGGAAATTCGGATGTCTTGTCGCGCCAATAGGGGTAATGGAAGCTGCCATGAGATGGCGAATGCGGATCACGATCCTGCATCGCCAGCAGTCGGTGGGCAGCATCGCCAACGTGGACGAGTTGGGCAAGAAAATCTCCGCGCAAGTCACTCGCTGATGGGCTAGCCATGCTCGCCGCCGTTTTCTTGTGGTGGCGTTTGCGACTTTCTGGTTCGCAACCGGTAGTCCGTGCTTTGGGGCGCTAAGCTTTTAATCAGCTCTCCAATCAGTCCCGTTGCAATCAGCAACATCGACAGGACAATCAAGAGTATTGAACCATAGAGCATCGGCCGTGGATGAAGCGGCTCGATTTGCAGGACCGACATGAGAAAGAGCCACGACAGGGCGAGGAAACCAATCAAGCCGAGCGCAAACGCGGCGATGCCAAAGAAGTGTAAAGGCCGGTTTCGAAATTTGGCGGTAAGGACCACGGTGAGAATGTCGAACGCGCCGGTCAGCAGTCGCTTGGCTCCGAATTTTGATTTACCGGCAAATCGAGGCCGGTGCACAACGGCAATCTCCCCGACCCGAAAGCCGTCCCAGTGCAGAAGGGCGGGAATATAGCGGTGCAACTCGCCATAGAGACGAAGGTCGCTCAACGCCTCGCGACGATAGGCCTTGAAGCCGCAATTGAAGTCATGCAGCTGAAGGCCGGAAATTTTCCGAGTGCACCAGTTGAAAAAAAGTGAGGGCAGGGTCTTACTGATCGGATCCTGCCGTTCCCGTTTCCAACCGCTGACAACGTCATGGCCCTCTGCAAGGGCAGTCAGGAAATTCGGAATTTCGGCGGGGTCGTCCTGGAGATCGGCGTCCATGGTGATCACGATCTCGCCGCGAGCGGTACGAAATGCGTAGTCCAGCGCCGACGACTTCCCGTAGTTCCGCCGGAAATGCGCTATCCTGACCCGAGGGTCCTTGTCTGCCAGCGTGTCGAGAATCGCGCCGCTGCCATCGCTCGAGCCATCGTCGACGAAGATAATCTCAACCGTCTCCTCCAGGCGATCCAAGACCCGATCGATTTCCGCGTAGAGCTCGCCGATGCACTCAGCCTCATTGAAGACCGGCACGACGAGCGAGAGGCCCAGCGCGGGCGGCTCTTTCACGGCCTCTATCGGGGCCTCTGAACTCGAATGAAGCATCGGTCTGTGTAGCCCCAATGTGGCTGGAAAGTTGGTGGGCGAAAAAACAAGTGATCCAATACTACATCTGATTGGCACCCAGGAAACAATTCGAGCCGGGCATTCTCACAACAGCACTTGTGGCGGTCGAGAGCGCCAGCCGGCCATCGCCCCGCGTCAACAACAAGTCAATGACGCTATTACCGAAACAATTACTGGAGCTGCGGGGCGTTACCTGAACAAGCAACAATTGACGTTGATTACATAAACCGCCGATATGTCACGCATGGCGCTACACCGCGCCAGGCATCGAAAAATGGAGGATCGCCTCCAATCTCAAACGCCCGCACACGAGCCTTGCAGGGCTCACACCCTACGAATTTGTCAACCGATCCAAAACGGATCACATCGTGAACAGCACCACAGTACTAGACGCAGTTGAATAAGGCGTTGAGACGATTCAGGAAACCGATTCTTTGTTGCCAAACGAAGGATCGATTCGATGCAGAATACGTTCTCGAACGCCTTATCCGAGGCGGTATGCAA
>Ga0315339_1001649_pt1 | contig 19020 bp, 20 predicted proteins | sample ASW17metaG_FD_204514 | JGI IMG/M metagenome (GOLD analysis project Ga0315339, IMG submission 204514) | Ammonia-oxidizing marine archaeal communities from Pacific Ocean, United States - ASW #17 | ecosystem: Environmental > Aquatic > Marine > Oceanic | place: USA: California | collected 2016-12-05
AGAGTCCGCTGGTCGTCGGTTTTATTACCGCCGTGTCATCCTCGTTCGCTTATCTCACCGTCGTCGGAACGCCCGCGTGCACGATCGTGTATGCGTCCGGATTCCTCAAAACGACCGATTTTCTGGTTGTGGGCTGGAAAATGGTCATCGCTTCGACGATAGTTATGTTGGCGGCTGCTGCCATGTACTGGCCTTTGGTCGGTAGCTGGACGGGCACAACCACTGGCGGATAAATGACTGAGCGAACTCAAGACATGGGCGGGCACTCTGCTGCTCACGAAGCCGATGCCGCTGCCGGGAAGAAGCGATTTCGGATTCTCGTTTGCATCGACGGCTCGGAGGAATCTTACCGGGGGCTGCGGTACGCGGCGCGATTGGGCGGTGGCGTCGATGCGGATATTGCCCTGCTTTACGTGCGCCCGGTCGATCAGGGCATGAGGACCGGAGGTCTGCAAGCGCGCGTCGTCCGGGAGAACATGCTCAATTGGGGCCTGGAGCTACCTGGAATCAAGCATCTGGAAAAAGGCCGCGACATGCTCATGCGGCTCACCAGTATGGAAGGTGAGTGGGACGAAGAGAGCGTGCACCGCGATGTGGAGGGTGATCCTCTGGGTGACAACGCGACCGTCTACACCCATCATCAGGGTAAGAAGCTGATCCTCGAGCTCAAGGTTGCATCCGATATCGCATCGGGCATCCTTGAGCAGTGGGAGCAGTTCAAATACGACCTCATCGTATTAGGGGCCTCAGCGAATTGGGCGCCCATGGCGCTGTCGTTGTGGGACCCTGCCGTCGCCGAAAAGATCGCCCTCTACGCACCATGCTCCGTACTCGTCGCACGTGAATTGGAGGAGGGGCACGGACACTTGATTTGCACGGACGGTTCGGAACGGGCAAAGCGTGCGATTGAAATCGACGCCAACATCGCCGCACGATGCAATTGCTCGATTTCGCTGATATCAGTGGCGTTGGATGAGGAGAGCGCGTCTGATGCACAAGAGAACGTGGCTGAGGCGCGGAATATCATTCAGTTGATGGGATTCGAGGTCAAGAACAGCTACGCGCCGGTTGGCAACCCTATCGACGAGATTATCGAGCAGGGAATGAACTACTCATTGATCGTGATGGCGGACACCGGGAAGTCTGCGCTCCAACGGTTCTTCATGGGTAGCGTGGCGGTCAAGGTTTTGGAGAAGGCGAAGAACTCAGTGCTAATCGTGCGCGACGTAGAGTCCTAGGCGCCTTCACGACCGACCGGAGGGAGCGATGGCAGAGGTGGCGACATCTGGCAATCCTGCGCCCGGATACGAAATGCATCCGGACTATTTTGTCGAATCCAAGGTGAGCCCCAAGTGGGTGCGCGTCGTCTTCAATGGCGAGACCGTCGCGGACAGCAAGCGGGCGCTGATCATGCGCGAGAATCGGCACACGCCGGTCTACTACTTTCCACGCGAAGACGTTCGCATGGATTTGGCCCAACCAACGGACACGCACACGCACTGCCCGTTCAAGGGTGAGGCGTCCTACTGGACATTGAAGGTCGTTGATCGGTCTGACGACGACGTGATGTGGAGTTACCAGACGCCTTACGACGAGGCGCTGGAAATCAAGGACCACATCGCTTTCTACTGGAACAAAATGGATCGCTGGTTCGAGGAGGACGAGGAAATCTTCGTGCACGCTAGGGATCCCCACGTCCGGATCGACGCCTTGAAGAGCTCGCGATCGGTGAGGATCGTCCATCAAGGCGTGACCCTTGCCGACACGGCGCAACCGGTGTTGTTGTTTGAAACCGGTCACCGGACGCGCTACTACATTCCTGCTGATGACGTGATGATGGATCATCTCACCTCGTCATCGTCAGAGACCGCGTGTCCCTACAAGGGAACAGCCAGCTACTGGTCGGTGAAGATCGGTGATGAGGTGATCGAGGATCTGGTGTGGACCTACTCCGTTCCTTTGCCGGAGTGCGGTGCCATTAAGGGGCTTTTATGCTTTTACGATGACAAGGTCGACGAGGTCATTGTTGATGGCACACCCATAACTTAAGAGTTGGTCTGTAAGACTTGGGCTCGTCTCTAATTTTGATCGCCAGTCATCGTTACCATCGCCAGTCGTGATGCCAAGGCACATTGGCTGTATCTGCTTCAAGCAGAGACGATCGATAGAGTTCGAGATCCTCTTCGCTATCCACCTCGCACCATCGGCCGGCAAGTGGAATGGCACCGACGCGTACATTCCGGTCGAGCAACCGACTGAGCAGTGACGTCATATCAAGACGATCACGGTCGCTGTCGGGAAGTTTCGCCAGAAACTCGGTGATATGAGCCCAGCCGCCTGGGGAAATCCGCAGCAGGCCCATGTACTGTCCTTCGATCTCGTCGAGTGATTGGGCAGTCTTGCCAATCTCAAGAAGGCTTCCATCCTTGTGGCGAAAAGTTTCGGCGTCGCCGAGCGGATCCTGGAACCGCGCCTTCCAGAGCGCGGCCCAATCGACGTCGTAGACAATGGCGATATCGTCCTCTGATGCAATCACGGCGCTCACGGCATCTGGGTGGTATGCGATGTCGGCGTACGACACGACACATGGCTCTGCCGACAGGTGATCGGAGGCCGCGACCAGGGACATGACCATGTTGGTCTCGTTCCAGCGGTGATTGTCTACGACGCTGTAGCCGTCGCCTGACAAGGACGTGGCCCGATATCCCCGGACGACGATCAGGTCGTCTATTCCGGCGTACCTCATGGCTGACATTTGCCATTCGAGCAGTGTCTTACCAGCAATCTCCGTCAAGCATTTCGGAGCCGCGTCGGTCAGTGAGCCCATACGCGAACCACGTCCCGCGGCCAGGATGATTCCCTTCACGTCACTGACCCAAATTGGGTGTGCCGCCAGAATATCCGAACAGCGGGCGCAGCAGGCGGCAGTCCACTTCACTGGCGGTTGCCTCGCGTTCGGGGTGCCACATGACTCCGATCAGCGGCGTGTCTGAAGCTCGGAAGGCCTCAACGTAACCATCGTCTGTTAGCGCGATCGGCGCGAGGCCATCGGCGAGGCCTGAGGAGGCGATGGCAAAACCATGAAACGAATTGACGCTCGCCTCCGCATTGTCAATATCTGGCAAGTTCAGTTCCTGAGCGAATGTGACCGTGTGCCGCGTGGCGACATGGTCATTCGGACTACAGGGACGGAGCTCGCCGCCAAATTCAGTCTGGATAAGTTGCATTCCCCGGCAGACTCCGAATACCGGCAATCCCCGCTCGATGAAGTGACCGAGCAGCTCCCGTTCAGTTTCATCACGAAGCGGGGTCTGTCCGATATCGTCGCCCCCGGTAAGAATCAATGCCTCAAGATCCCAAGCTTCCACAAATTTGAGAATTGAACCGCCGGTATTCGGGATTGCCGTCCATGCGACTTCGGGTAAGGCGGCCGACATGAAGCTCGCCCAGTTCTGCGCGAGCGAATCGCGCGGTTCCTCATACCCGTTCGCTGACGTGATGCGCATTGTCAGGCCGACCCGGCGAACTGGGCGGATTGGAGATGAATTGATCAAGTCGCGTCGATGGGGCGCAGGATTTTCTCGCCCGCGTTGAGCTCTATCCGGCGGGCGGCGACCAAACGTTCGAACGTCTGTTCTCCACAGCCGATGGCGGCGGGGAGTCCAAATTCCGCGCACCGGATCGCCATGTGTGAATTCGCACCGCCAAATTTTGTCACCAATCCCTTGATCCCTTTGGCGAATATCCAGTCATAGCCCGGGTCCGCATTCTCGATACAGACGATTTTGCCGAACAGATCGGAACTCGTTGACGCCAGGGAATCCAGGAGGACGGTTTGGCCTTCGACGCGTGCATCACCAATAAAATTCGGAGCGCTCCGATGCAGCGGGACAACGTAAATGTCCCGCTTGTCCCGAATCAGGTAACTCAATTTGATCGCTTCGGCGAGAGCCACCGCGCGACGTCCTTCCTCGGCCAGATCCATGAAGTAAACATCTGAGTCTTCAAGGACTGCATCGGTCATCGTGTTCAGAATCCCGTCCAACGGGACATAGGACAAGTCATCCCTGCTGAGTCCTAACTGCTCGCCCCAGATGCCAATAGCGGAAAGAGCGCCTGAAAGACTACGGGTAAACACGAACTTGGCATCTTCCCGCCCGGCGATCGCTCGCCGAGCGTATTCGAGCAATGAAACCGCGTCGACATTCTGCAGGCCGGCTTCGGAGAGGAGTGCGTTGAGCGCAGTGCTCTCGGCGGGCGAGGGCTCGAAGTCGATGGCTTCCATTTCCTCGAAAGGAAGACTGTCCGCGAACAGGTCGTCCCGTTCATCATAGCGTAGCGATGTAATGTCGTAGGTGCCCGGGCGTAGATGTCCGTACCGATGGTGGAAGGCGGCCGGATTCATCTCCTCGCGGCAGACGGCATTGAAATCGGACGTCAGCTCGCTGGTGATTGATCGGATCGTACGCCGGAAGAGATTTAACCGTTCTGGAGTGAGGGCATTCCTTTCAACGGCGGAGCGCAGCAGCGCTTCAGCAATGAACGCGTGCCGGGCAATAATCGAAAACGGCAGCGTTCCCATCTGCGTGCTTTCGTCGATCAGGTCCGCAGCATGCAGTAGGGGCTCCAACCCACGGCGCTTCTCCGGAGACATCTGGCGCCGCCCTTGAATCCCACTGAGTCTGTCGATGACATCCAGCGACAGTGAGAGCGTGCCATCGTCAGCCAGCGTCAGGTTCTGATTCGTCAGATGCAGCGCTGCTTCTTTAAAGGTCCGGAGCCCTTCGGTCCCAAGTACGCCGCTATATCGTTCTTTGAAATCTTGGTCGAACGTAAAATTAAAACAGGTTTGCGCGACTTCGAACTCGACCTTGTCGTGCAACTCGGGATGGGTGTCGAGACGGTCAATCCAGGCGTCAATAAGCGAGTCGTAAATACTGTCGTCTAGGCCTTCCGGCAGGAACGAATTGAAACTGTTGCGGACGTCAATATACGGGTGACCGCCGATCAGCACCATCAACTCTTCCGACGGCAAACGGCGATAGCCCATTCGGGCGCGGGACTCACGCCAGATCCGGCGTGTGACCAGTGTCCGATACGTGGATGAGGCGAGGGGGCGTGGGGTCGTGCCGATGATCTCAGCCGGGTTCCAATCGGGCATGACGCCTAGGATTGTCCGGTTGCCGGCAATGCCGGGCCGATACTCAGATCGGCCCTCGACAAATGATTCAATGAATTCCAGTCGCCGCGAGACCCGATTCTCGGTGCCCGCGAGCCAATTTTTCTGCAAGTCAATTCGTCGGACCTGGAACAGATACATCTGTTCGTCCCGGCCGATGCCAAACTCGATATCCAATGGCGTCGGGCCACATATTTCCTCGAGTTCTTTGGCCAACGCGATCATCGCCCGGACGCGCTCAGACATGATCAGAGATGGGTCGGCGTCACGGAATACCAGGACTCCCTTTGTGACGTTGGTGCCACCTGTTATGGAATCCGTCCTGCCGGATTCATCATCGTATTCAATCGTGTAGAACGGTGCGCCACGCTGCACATCGTGGGTCATGATCACGCCGCTGACCGCGACGTTTTCCAGCATCGGCTGGATCAGAACTTGGTCATTTGGATTGCCTGAATAAGACGCGATCACGTCTTCTATCGATGATTCGATGGCACCTGTATCCAGACCGTCGACGTTCAGGCACGTCTGATAGGCACCGGCCATGGTGTTTTCGGCGCTGTCTTCGCCGACGGCGCTACTCCGAACAGCCAGCGCAACGGATTTGAATTTTTTCGGAATCTCGACAAGCAGTGTTTTTTTATTTGAGGCCCAATCTGCCGCTCGAAAATACAGGAGATCGAGAATCTCAGCACCCTCGATGAGAGGGTACAAGCGTTCGAGTGTCTCTGCCTTCGAGCCAAAAACGAATCTGCCGGGCCCACGGGTAGCCTTACGCGGACGCTTGCTGGTAGAGGCAGACTTGGGCTGATCGTTAAGAGAGAACGTTCGAGGCATGTAATCTCGATATCAGAATTTTACGCAAAAGGGTCGAAATTTTTCCTTAGACCATAGGCGGCGCGGCACATATCGATTGGCCGAAGACTCGCTTCAATATCATCGGCAAATATGGTTAACAAAGGCGTAATTGCGCAATTCTAAGAACTAGTGCAAATTTTATTGAGATGAAAGCGGTATCGCTTCTGCCTCAATAGGGTCATCTGCTCGAATATCAATCGCTATAGCAGTTTTGGTCTAGAGCGTTTACCGATCATGGGGAATCGTTAGGGATTCCCAAGAGTTGGGATTTGTGATTCAACAAGAGTTGAGATTTGTGTTTCAAGATGCCGGCTGGAGAAGGAGGCCAGCCTGCATGACGCGAGCTCTTTCCCTCGACATTCGAGATCGGGTTGTATTAGCGGTTGAAGGCGGTCTTTCGCGGCGCTCGGCGGCTAAGCGTTTTGGGGTTGCTGCGTCGACAGCGATCAAATGGATCGATCGGTGGCGTCGGACGGGTGACGTCGGGCCGCGGGCGCCAGGCGGGGATCGTCGCTCGCAGCGGATCGAGGCCTATTCTGAGGAGATACTGGCGTCGACCGCCGTCGGTGACAACTGACGCGTCCACTGCTCCAATCCTTCGCTGTCAAAACTGGTGACGAAGGTGTCGGAGTCTGTCCGTCATCGAAACATTTGGGACTGTTGAGCCTGTTTTCTAAGGGAGGTTCTGGCTTATTTTGGTTTCCTGTCGTCACGGTATACGTGCGTGGCGATCGTCGACGATCGAGACTCTTTGCGCGCCTATCTTGCCGAACGCAGTATCGAGACTAAGATTCACTATTCACTGCTCATGCCCCATCAGGAAGCGTATCGTGATGCACGGGATGAGTGTCCGCGGGGCGATAAGCTCGTGAAGAAACTCATCAGCCTTCCCGCATCCCAAGCTCTCACGGATCTTCAACAGACCGGGGTCATTGCCGCCATCCGTGACTTCTACGGTGAGCCGTCGTGACCGTCTCGGTATTCTCGACCTCCGACTTGGAATTGGTCGGGCAGGACTGGCTGGAGCAGCTGAAAAAACATGCTGAAGATGCGCCCTATCGCCGGGCGCGTTTCTGCCTCCACCATTCGACCGACGAAGCCGTTCAGGAGATGATCATCGCGTTCTGTGGTGACTCCCTCGTGCCGCCTTATCTACACGTGGGTCAGAACGAGTCGATTCATATCATTGAAGTCCGCCTGGCTGTGATCTTCCTCTCCAACGAAACAGGGGACGCAGTGGAGAGGGTCGATCTGTCGCCGCCTGGCCAGGACGGTCCGTTCATGTACCGCATTAGTGGGCCGCGATGGCACGTCGTGGTGCCGTTGACCCAGTACGTTGTTGTTCATGAAATTTCGAAGGGACCGTTCGTCTCGCCTCACGACGATTATCCGCCGTGGGGGCCTACCAGCATGACAGAGCACCGCGATTTCATCTCTAAGGCTGTGGAGCAGAGCCTGGAATTGCTATGATGCTCTTGCAGCGTCTCTCGGAGTTTCAGCGCTCTAGGTCTGCCGCATTGCAGCAGAATTCGTACCTTTCGTAGGTGCGTCGAGATGGCCCATCGCTCAGGGTTGTGCAATGCTTGTGAACACTTGGCAGACTCGATCGATAGACTCCTCGGCAAGCTCTCCGCACATGGGAAGGCTGATCACTCGGTCAGCTGAGGACTCGGTCACCGGAAATGAGCCCGTCTTGTACCCCAAGGTTTGCATGGACGGTTGAACGTGAAGAGGTGTGGGGTAGTGGATGCCGAATCCGATGCCGTTTTCGCTTAGTGCCGCCGCTGTCTCATCTCGATTGGCCACTTGAACCACGTAGAGGTGGTACACGGGCTCAGTGTTTTCGGGTGGTTCGATCACCTGGAACCCAGCCGGTTTCAGTCGAGCGTCATAGAACGCCGCAATCTCGCGCCGGCGGGCTGTCCAATCCTCGAGGTAACGGAGTTTGACGCTGAGAATCGCCGCCTGCATTCCATCCATGCGGCGGTTGTACCCGACAATGTCGTGCAAGTATTTCGTCTCTCGACCGTGGTCGAGAAGCTTCTTGACCCTCCAAATGGTCTCGTCGTCGTTGCTTACGACCATCCCAGCGTCTCCACAGGCTCCGAGGTTCTTACCAGGATAGAAGCTGAACGAGCCCGCGCGGCCGAATGATCCGACGGCTTGTTCTTTGAATTTGGCGAGATGCGCCTGGGCGCAATCCTCCACGATTTCTAGGTCGTTCTGTTCCGCGATCTCTTGTAGCGAATCCATTGAGCAGGGCGTGCCATACAGATGAACGGGAACAATCGCCTTCGTCCGCGGCGTGATGGCCTGCCGGATGAGGCGCGGATCGATGTTATATGTGCCGGGTTCGATATCAACGAACACTGGTATAGCGCCCAGATGCAGGATTGACTCGGCGGTGGCGATGAAAGTGTACGAGGTAGTGATGACTTCGTCTCCGGGGCCGACGCCGGCAGCTTCGAGTGCGAGGGACAGGGCCGTGGTTCCGTTGCTGCAGCCGGCGGCGTGAGTCACGCCGTGCTGGGACGCGAATGCCGTTTCGAACGCCTGCACGTATGGGCCTTGGATATACGCCCGGGAGTCAAAGACGTCCTCCAGAGCCTGTAAGATCTCGGCGCGCAGTTTCTGGTGCTGTGCTTCAACATTGATGATGGGAATGTTAGGTGTGCGATTTGGCATGGGACGGCTGGTTACTCTCCGGTCTGAGATGCATCGGTATTGGACGAACTTGTGCGATGATCTGTTTACCTTCGACTGTCAGCCATTCATAGCCACAAACAGATGTTGGAGTGAATCGCGATCGCAACTATTTTGGTCGTGGTGCAGGCTGGAACAGCCAATCAGGCCATGAAAGTTCTCTTCTTCGGCAGTAAGGGCATGGGAGCATTGGCTCTCGACGAGTTGCACCGTCAGGACGCGGATGTCGTCGCGGTGGTCGCGCGTTGGGACGATCCCAGTCCGGCGTCGGTCCATCTTCACTGAGCAGCAATTCCATCAGCGACTCGTTTGGCGGTTGGCTCAAGGCACCGATCTCGGCATAGAGAAAAGCCTTCACCGGGTCGCGTTCTTTAAAGGCTGCAGATAGAGCGCGGTCGAATACGTTGACGGGCGGCCCTCCGCGCGCTCGGTATGCGGAAAATATGCTCTGGTCGTTGATGCCGGCGCTGGTGTTCGCCAGGACGAGGCCCGCACTGCGGTTGGGATACGCGACGGCAAAGCTGAGGCAGGTCCACCCTCCCATCGACTACCCGACGAGGTAGCTTCGTTCGATGCCCAGAAGGTCGAGCAAGTCCGCGAGGTCGTCGGCAAACGCGTGACGGCCCGGACTGTCATTGATGTCGCGTGAGTATCCGAATCCCCGGTGGTCGAACGTCACACACCGGAACCGGTCGCGGAGTGCCGGGACCTGCTGCCACCAGCTCAGGTGACAGCCGCCGCGGCCGTGGGCGAACACGACCGGCGGTCCATCGCCGTGGCTTTCGTAAAAAATTTCGATGCCGTTCGCTGACGTATAAGGCATGGCGTGTCGTCTCGTGCCGTGGAATGCTGCGGTGTCGGAGCGTACGCTTCGAAGATACCTTGAGAAGGGAGGGACCCGTGATCATCGATTTTCGTGGTCGCCCGGCAACGCCGGAATTCAGCACCTATTTCAATCCGAGCCGCGTCGAATGGATCGCCAGGCGCGTTGGCGCGCGCGGTGTCTCCGAGGCCTACCTCAATTCATCGGTGGAAATGTTTATCGATGAAATGGATGATGCTGGCATCAACCTGACGGTGGCAGTCGGGCGCAACAGTCCCGAAGTCACGATCGGAGGGCGCACCTTCCCGGCGGGTATCATCCCGAACGATCACCTGGTGGATCTACAGCGGGCCTATCCGGATCGGATCGTGGGCTTCGCGGGAATCGACGTATCCAACACGCTTCACGACGCGATCGAAGAGATCGATCGGTACGTCAGGGATGGCGAGCTCAAAGGCGTGTTCGTTGAGCCACAGCGCGCAATGGAGGCTCCCCTCGACGACGCGCGCTTGAACCCCGTCTACGAAAAATGCATCGAGTTCGATGTTCCCGTTGTCGTCATGACCGGGCCCTTCGCCGGGGCCAACATCTCGCTCACCGACCCCGCCCACATCGACGGCGTGGCGTCCCGCTTCCCGGACTTAAAGATTGTTGCCGGTCATGGCTGCTGGCCCTATGTCGCGGAGATCATTGCGGTCGCCTTCAAGCACCAAAACGTCTTCGTGTCACCTGATCTTTACACATTCGTTGCAGGTGCCGGGCTCTACGTAGAAGCGGCGAACAGTTTTATGGCGGACCAATTCCTCTTTGCGACCGCTTATCCGCTACGCCCCTTGAAGGAGATTGTCGAAGATTTCATGGCGCTGCCACTGAGCGACGAAGCGCGCGACAAAGCTCTGTTCGGCAACGCGAAGCGGTTACTCAAGATGGAGCCATAACGAGGCGTCGCTGCTCAACTGATGAGATCAGGCCTTACACCGTCGGGAATCGCCCAAACCAAGTCCCGCTAGAGCGAACCCGCAATGTCGACGAGCGCGCCTGAGACGTAGGACGCTTCGTCGGACAGCAGGTGCAAAATCACGGATGCGATTTCGTCAGCGTGTGCCGCGCGTTTCATCGGAAGTTTCGGGCCCATTTCTTCGATAAAACCCGGTAGTTGAATTTCGGTATCCGTAAGGCCGGGCCGCACGCAGTTCGCGCGGATGCCTTCTCCTGCGACTTCTCCGGCCAACCCGATAGTGAAGCTGTCTATGGCACCCTTACTAGCCGCATAGTAGATGTACTTACCTGCAGTACCGAGCTTGGAGGCGATAGATCCAACATTGACGATGGAGCCACCCTTACCGCCGTGGTTGGTCGACATGTGCAAGACCGCATAGCGGCAGGGAATGACGGTCCCGGTAATATTTATGGCCCAAAGATTTGCGAGGTGTTCATCAGTAATTCGTTCGTCGTCAAGCCGGCTGATCCCACCTGTTATCCCGGCGCTGTTCACCAGTCCGCCAACGGGTCCAAGTTCCTTATCTGAGGTTTCGAACAACCTCGCGACATCCGCATCCTTCGAAACATCCGCCTGTACGGCGATCGCATTTTGGCCCTTAGCCTTGACCTGCTCGACGATCTCATCGGCTCGGTCGCTTCGTGCGAGGTAGTTCACGCAGATGTTGTAACCACGATCCGCGGCCATGAGTGCCGTCGCGGCACCGATGCCGCGGCTGCCGCCCGTCACAATGAGGTTTACCGACATAAGTTCTCCTATTTCTTCATTCGGAGGGAAACTACCCGGCCACCGCGGCGCGGGTAAAGAATTCCTTGGCAATGCTGAGGCGATCGACGAGTTCGTGGTTGAGCGCCGGCTTGAAGTCAGGGTTCAGAACGATGGCGCCGCCGTCAAATGTCAGGGGTTCCTGCCACAATTGTTCGCGATTCTTGATGAACCCGTTCATCTCGCCAGCATTATCTATGGTGTGGCGGGCGACACATGCCTCTGCCCAGCATGTGACGTCGGTTGCGGCGCCATTGCCGAGCACAGAGGAGAGACCGACGACGCTGATCCGCTCCATGGCTTCCTGCAACCGCGTGAGTCCGTTGCGCTTGACCAGCATCATCTTGACATAGCGGCAGCCCTCCATTTCCGCGGCGCGATCGATGTCGGCGAGCTCATATATGGATTCGTCCAGCTTTATGGGTACGGGTGAAACCGCGGCCGCAGCAGCATTGGCATCCCAGTCATGCGCGGTACAGGGTTGTTCGATACTCTCGAGCCCGTCCGGATTGATCCGGCTGACCAATTGCAGCGCGCTCTCTTTGGTGTATCCCTGATTGGCGTCGAAGCGAATGCGAGCCGCGCCGGCCGCTGCCTTCTGGACCATTGCCAGACGTTCGAGGTCGGCCTCCAAATCCCATCCACCCTTGAGCTTCAGGGTTTGAAAGCCGTTTGCTAAATGTCTCTCAACCTCGGCCGGTATTTCTTCGAGTTCCTGACTCATCACGGCCATCAGCAGGGGTATGCGTATCGGTTGCGCTGGAGGCTCCAACAGGGGATGGCCCTCCATCATTTCGATCGCGACCTGCAGTACCGTCACGGCGTGGGGGTAGGTCGTACGAAATTTCCCGAGCGCGGCTTTTGCGACGGTAGACTCGTGTCCCACAAGCATCGCGGACTGTTCGCGGCAGAACGCCCAGCCGGCCTCCGTGGTTTCCGTCGTGTAGTGCGGAATGATCACGGCCTCGCCACAGCCCGCGCGTCCGTCGCTATCCCGCGCCTCGGCCAGCAGCACGTCGAGATCGGAGAGAACAACTCCCGTCAAATGGTACGGCCTGATCAGCGGCACGCGGAGGCGCCACAACGTCAAGGACTCTATTCGCGTCACGTGCGGGCCATTGATGGCCTGACGTGGCAGTGCAGATCAGACCTGAACGGGCGCGAAACGGACTTCGTCAAGCTTAAGGCGGTTGACGGTTTCGTGATCCAACTCTGGACGGAAACTCGAATCGAGAATGATTGAGCCGTTACGGAACGGCAGTTTCTGCGTGAACAACTGGTCGCGGTTCTTGAGATAGCCGTTGTTCTCCCCAGCGTTGTCAATCGTGTGCCGGGCCACGCAAGCCTCGACAAAACACCCGACATCGGAGGCTGCGCCGTTGCCCAGCACTGGCGTCATGCCAAGTTCGCGGACACGGTCGAGCCCCTGTTTCAGCAGGTCGACCCCAGTGAGCTTCGATATCTTGAGTTTCACGAAGCCACAACCCTTCATGGTGGCGGCTCGCTCAACGTCGGCGATGCCGTAGATCGATTCGTCCATCATTACAGGAACGTTCGAGACAGCAGCAACGGCGGCGTTACTGTCCCAATCCGCCTTGTCGCACGGTTGTTCGAACAGTTGGAGTTCGCCATCCGATTGAAGGGACGTCGCAAACTCGATCCCATCTTCGCGGGAGAAGCCCTGGTTGGCATCCAGGCGTATATCGGCACGTCCGGCATTGGCCTTCTGGATGATTTCGAGACGATGCAGATCGTCAGCCGGCGTCCATCCCACTTTGACCTTGAGGGTACGGTGACCCTTCCCGATCAATTGCTCGACCTCATCGGGAATCTCGTCCAGTTTCTTGTTATTCACAGCCCCCAGGATCGGCACCTCGATGGCCTGATCGGGCAGGTCGAACAGCGGATTTTCCTCCATCATTTCGATGGCGACCTGCAGCGCGCTCACCGCATGAGAATCGCTCAGGCGATAAGGATCGAGGTTCGCTTTGGCCGCGCTCGTTTCCATGCTGACGAGCTGTTCCCCGTGCTCCTTGGCGAATTTCCACGCGCCCTCATAGGTCTCATGCGTGTAGCCCGGGATAACAGTCGCGTCTCCAACGCCCGTGCGGCCATCCTCGTCGTGTACTTCGCAGACGATGGTGTCGATCGACGCCATGCCCTGGGGCTGGAGTTTGTTGACGTAGGGGACGTACAGGGGGATATCGACCCGATAAAGGGTGAGGTCGCGGATTTTCATTGTTCTGTCCTCGGAGCGGCCGTTTCTGTCACATGTTCCCCATCTTCTTACCATGCTCCGCCAAGCCGGGCCACGCGTCAGATCGCAAATCTATGAAGGCGGTGGGGCGCTTATCTGCAGACGAGCCTCAGCGGGCGGCACGTAAACGTGTTGATAGCTGATCGGTGCATCACGGTACGTGTATCCGTAAAGCTCCCAATGCATGCCCATAGTGCCCGCATCGACATCGATGACGGCGCACACGTCGGCCGGGATCTCGGTCGCGCGAAAATGCTGCACTGTGCGGAGAGTTGGGGCATTGAATCGTGTGCTCAGCATATAATTGAAGGCGGCACGGTCGAGTTCGCGGATCGGCGTATCGAGTATGAATCTGAACCGTTCGCGAGATAGAAACACCTGACTGTAAGTCAGGAAGTTCAGATTGACACTGGCAATCCGTGTCACGCGAACGAACGCTTCGTCAGCGCTCAGAAATCGCGACCACGGGCCGTCTTCCTGGATGGAGTCGCCCGAAAGGACCCGCGTATCCACGGGAAGATGAACACCGTCATTTCCCGGTATGAAGTGGAAATGACGGATTTTTTCTTCGGGTGTCGTCGTATCGGAGACGAAGGTGCCATGCCCGTGCCTTCGGGCGATGACGCCGTCACCGGCCAGCAAATTCAAAGCTCTTTGAACGGTGCCGAGGCTTACCGGAAGTACGCGTGCGAATTCCGAATCCGGTAGCAAGCGGTCGCCCGGATTCCACTCCCCGGCCTCAATTGTCCGTAGGATTTTCTCATAGAGGTGGGCGTATTTCGGAAGCGTGCCAGACGTTGCATCCAGCTCCGCCGCCAACTCCACCGTAAGGTTCTACAATACACTCAAAAGTTGTTCCAGATGTAAGCGCTCACATGCACTGCGAGCCTAGCTTAGCCGGCTTGTAACGCCACGCAAATTTATTTCCGGGTAGATCATGTATGAACTCGTAAATTGATATAGATCATTTATAATTCACGCTGCATCACGTTCGATGAGTGCCCCAACATCCCGACGGGAAATGTTTCAGAGGAGATGGAGTGCACGATGAGCATTGAGGTTCGTGCGGTACCGGATGTAATTGGCGCAGAAATCAGTGGCGTGGCTCTAATTCAAGATATTTGCGATGTAGATTTTCGGATGATTCTCGAGGCTTGGTACGACCATCTTGTGTTGCTGTTTCGGGGCCAAACACTCAGCGACGAACGTCTCGTTAACTTTAGCAAGAGGTTTGACACCTTGGACCTGGCACCTCCGGGCGAGGCCTATAACACGGGCACCAACTCGGTTCCGGGGATACCCGAAATCACGGTCCTGACAAACGTTGTGGAGAATGGCGTGCCCATCGGCGCCCTCGGCAACTCGGAGTGCGTCTGGCATACCGACATGACTTATGCCGACGAACCGCCGTCGTCAGAATCAATACAGTCTTGGTCTCGACGTCGACGAAAGCGAAGCAATCATGGACGAACTCTGGGAGTATGCGACGTGAGAGGCGTTCGCTTGGCATCACCGCTGGGAGATTGGCGATCTTCTCATTTGGGACAATCGATGCACGATGCATCGGTGGGATTCTTTCCCGTCCAATGCTCGGCGCATACTTCACCGGACGCAGGTGCAAGGCCGTTCCTTAAGGCTGCCTGAAACACCAAGCGACATCTCTCACCTGGATTTCAAGGCAGGCCTGTTGCAAGGTGTCTTGCACACTTGAGGAGCGCTGATTTATGGTTCCGGCAGCGCCTGAAAAAGGGCGACTCTGTGCCGACATCAGATACCGAAGTGTATTAGGACTATACTGAGAAGCGATGGCAGTAGAAATTATTCCAACGGGCGCGGCTCTGGGTGGCGAGATCAAGGGCATCGATTTGAGTGAAAGCCTGCGCGCCGAAGAAATCGCAACTATTCGGCAGGCTTGGGCAGACCACCTCGTGCTCCTCATTCGTGATCAGCATATATCCGATGCCGATCTGGTGGCGTTCAGTAGGCATTTCGGTGAATTGCGTCTGTCGCCTCTCGGTGAGGCTCGGATGAAAGGACGATCGCGGTCTCCAGAAGGCTTTCCCGAAGTCGCGATCATCTCCAACGTGACCAGGGACGGGGTCCCGATCGGCAGCCTCGGTGCCGGCGAAGCCATCTGGCACACCGATATGTCTTATCTGGAAGAACCGATCAAAGCGGCGGTTCTGTACTCTCTTGAGGTCCCCCCGACGGGCGGCAATACCGGCTTTGCCAACATGTACCTCGCTTACAACGCGCTCTCCGATGAAATGCGGGTCAGGCTCGAGAAGCTTGTCTGTGTACATGATCACAGCCTCAACAGCGCCGGATTTCTTCGCCGCGGCTATGAGCAGGTCTCGGACGTCACCGAGACACCCGGCGCCCAGCACCCGCTGTTTCGGACCCACCCCGAAACCGGACGCCACGCCTTGTTTCTGGGAAGGCGGCGGAATGCCTATATCCCGGGGTTGCCGGTGGACGAAAGCGAAGCGCTTCTGGATGCTATTTGGGCCCATGCCACGCAGCCCCAATTCACCTGGCATCATCAGTGGCAGGTCGGCGACTTGTTAATGTGGGACAATCGGGCAGTGCTGCATCGTCGAGACGCATTCGATGATGACGCACGCCGAGTCATGCACCGCACGCAAATTGAAGGCGATCCGCCGTATTACGGGGCGGCGTAGTCGCCACCTGCGTGGCCGGGAACGCCATCTGCGTAGTCACGGCCGATCGTGTCGGAATACCATCGGCTCTCCGCGTCAGCTGAAATTTTGTAGGTGACGGGGATGGTGGCAACGGCGGGCGCAGGTATTGGTTCACAGGGGCGGAACATGCGCCCCGTGGCGATTTGGCTGCTTTTTTGCGTGGCGCTGGTCTTTCTGATGGTCGTCGTCGGAGGCTTGACTCGGCTCACCCACTCCGGCCTGTCGATCGTTGACTGGCGGCCGATCACAGGCTGGCTGCCGCCGCTCGACGCAGCCGCCTGGCAATCCACGTTCGAAAACTACCAGCGATTTCCCGAGTACCAAAAACTCAACCAGGGCATGACACTGGGCGAATTCCAGTCAATATTCTGGTTTGAGTATCTGCACAGATTGTTGGGACGCTCAATCGGAGTCGCGTTCCTGCTGCCCTTTCTCTGGTTCATGATATCACGTCGGATCGGCGGCAGACTGGCGTGGCGGCTGGGTATCATTTTCGGCCTTGGGGCCGCGCAAGGTGGCGTGGGCTGGTGGATGGTGCGAAGCGGTCTCGTGGACCAGCCCGACGTCAGTCACTATCGCTTGGCGACCCATTTAGGCTTGGCTGTGGTCATCTATGCCCTGCTCTTGTGGACGGCCCTGTCACTGCTGCGGGATGGCGGGCGTGTGGGCATTTCCGAGCAGAGGATGCACCGGGGCGCACTTGGATGCCTGGCTGCGGTGTTCATCACAATCGTGTCCGGGGCCCTGGTCGCTGGACTGGATGCGGGATTTGCCTACAACACGTTTCCCACCATGAACGGCATGTGGATTCCCGATGGTGTGATGGCGCTGACCCCGTGGTATGCGAATCTCCTTGAGAACACGATCACCGTCCAGTTCGATCACCGCTGGCTTGCCATCGCGACGTCAGCGGGCATTTTTGCCCTGTGGTGGCGCGAACGGTCCCGGTCTCACAGCCGGTATGCACAGCTCGCGCTGCATGCTGTCGCTGTCGCAGTTTTGTTTCAAGTTGCCCTCGGCATCGCTACTGTGGTCCTGGTGGTTCCACTAGCGGTCGCTGCCGCACACCAGGGCAACGCCATGATTTTGTTATCGGCTGCCGTGACAGGGCTTCATGCGCTGCAGGCTCCGGTGAACCGCGAGTCAGGAAACAGGGCCATGGTATAGGGTCAGGAAGTCGAGTATGACATTCAGTTCCGTGTACATCACCGCATCCGATAAGGATGAGGCCGTGGCGATTGGAAAGGCGCTGGTCACCGACCGGCTGGCCGCCTGCGCCAACGTCTTCGATGGTGTCCGGTCGCTGTACCGGTGGGAGGGAAAGGTCCAGGACGACCAGGAAGCGGTTTTGATCCTGAAGACTCGGGCCGAATTGGTGGACGCCGTCACCAATCGCGTCAAAGAGCTGCACTCGTATGACGTGCCGTGCATTGTTTCATGGCCGATTCAGGACGGAAATTCCGAGTACCTGAGCTGGCTTCATGCGGAGACGGAAGCCGCACCGAAATGAGCCGGAGCTCGACCGCGCTCACACTGGTGTTCTCCGGCACGGCGCACGCGTTTTCACACCTGTTCATCCTGCTCTACGCGACAGTGGTGCTTGTGCTCGAGGCGGAATGGGGCCTCACCTACGCTGAATTGCAGTGGCTGTCGGTGCCGGGCTTCGCCTTGTTTGGTTTCGGCGCTCCATTCTGTGGCTGGCTCGGGGATCGGTGGAGCACGACCGGCATGATGGTGGTATTTTTTCTGGGCCTGGGGTGCGCCGCCATACTCACCGGATTCTCCGACTCGCCGGCAACCCTGCTTGTCGGATTGACCACGATGGGCATATTCGCTGCCATCTATCATCCGGTTGGCGTCCCGTGGTTGGTCAAGAACACCCGGGTGCCGACCCGCGCCTTGGGCATCAACGGCGTGTTTGGCTCATTGGGGACCGCGTTCGCGGCGATCGTAGCCGCCTCACTGGCTCAGGGGTTTGGCTGGCGCACGGCATTCTTTGTGCCCGGGGGGGTGTCAATCCTGGTGGGTGGCGTGTTTATTTGGGCGGTCATGTCCCGGCGGATTGTCGATTCGGAAACTGATCTGAATCCACACCCCCAGCCGATGGCCCGCGATATGGTGCGGGCGTTCTCTGGCCTTGCCCTGGCGGTCCTGTGTACAGGGCTTGTGTTCCAGAGCACGTCGGTCGGTTTGCCCAAGATCTTTGACGAACGCTTCGGGGGTGAGGCAGCGGGCGGCTTGATGGCGATCGGCGGTTTCGTGACGCTAGCGTATGGAATCAGCGCCATCTCCCAGATCGTCGGCGGGGAGCTTGCAGGCAAGTACTCGCTAAAGTGGGTCTACCTGATTTGCCAGGTCTCCCAAATTCCGATCATCATCATCGCTTACCTCATGCACAGCCCCCTGTTGGTCGCGATGGCGACCTTCATGATCTCTCTCAACGTCATGAGCCAGCCGGCCGAGAATATGCTGATCGCCCGTTACACGCCTCTGAAGTGGCGAGGTAGCGTATTTGGCGCAAAGTTCATGCTGACGGCGGGTGTGAGTGCGGTGGGCGTAGCGCTCGTCCCGATTATTCACGCGTGGACCGGGTCGTTGGATGCGTTATTCTGGTGCTTGGCCGGGTTCGCAATTGTCGGCGGACTGGCCTGCTGGATATTGCCGCAGGACCGCCGTAAAGCGGTTAAAGCTTCAGTCGCGGCGTAGATTTGGCACAGTCAATTTCTAGTCAAA
>Ga0315339_1001650_pt1 | contig 19014 bp, 18 predicted proteins | sample ASW17metaG_FD_204514 | JGI IMG/M metagenome (GOLD analysis project Ga0315339, IMG submission 204514) | Ammonia-oxidizing marine archaeal communities from Pacific Ocean, United States - ASW #17 | ecosystem: Environmental > Aquatic > Marine > Oceanic | place: USA: California | collected 2016-12-05
CATGCTTCAAGTTCGAGGCGCTCTGCTGAGGAAAGAAAACTGGGACGGATCATGCACATAGCTGAATCGCGCCGGAGCCCCGCGTCAACCCATATAATTCGGATTCCTCATGACTCGGAGTATATACGAAATATTGCGGTTTACGTCATCATATCTACGGAGACCGATAGAATGCGCGATCTACGAGTGTGAATATCGCCGAATTGTGGACATCGAAGAAACGACAATTTCCGTGCTCAATTGTGCCGACCAACTGTACTCCATCGGCCAGCAGACCTGGCTATTTCGCAAACTTTCCGTGCCGTGGGAAACCCGGCGGCGGTAGCCGGCCAGCCTGGGCACGCGTGCCGATCCAGTCGGTCAATTCCTTCATGTCCCGGGTGAAGCTGCGTCCCGACGATGTCTGCCAGGTCAGCCCCTCGCTTTTCTTGAAGACCTGCGCATCGGCAATTCCGCCGTCCTTATATTTTTGCAGACGGACGCCCTTGCCGCGGTTCATCTCAGGCACTTCCGACAGGGGAAAGATCAGGAGTTTTCGATTCTCGCCGATGACCGCCACCGTATCGCCGCCAGCCGACGTACAGATTCGCATCTCTTCCGGTGGCGAAACGCTCATCACCAGTTTTCCCTTGCGGGTGTTTGCCAGGATTTCCGCTTCGGGAACGACAAAGCCCCGCCCCTCACCCGAAACCACAAGGAGCTTCCGCGCCGGATCATGGACCGTCACCGAGATTACGTCCTCGGCCCCGTCCATATCGACCATAAGCCGGATCGGCTCGCCATGGCCGCGCCCACCGGGAAGCTTGTCGGCCGCCAATGTGTAAAAACGTCCCCCCGTCGAGGCGACGATGATCTTGTCGGTGGTCTCGACCTTGATCGCTGCCTTCAGACCATCGTTTGTTTTGAAAGCAAGCCCCGACATGTCGACGTCATGTCCCTTCATGGCTCGAAGCCAGCCCATCCGGGAGACGATGACGGTGATCGGCTCACGCACGACCATCGCTACCTGAATATCTTCGTCGGAATGCTCGGGCGCGTCACCGAAACCAGTTCGCCTCTTTCCAAGAGGGGTTTTCGGGCCGAAGGTCTTTCTTACCTCCTTGATCTGATCGGCAATGATCGCCCATTGCTTGCCTTCAGATTTAACGAGTGATTCCAGCTCTTTGCGTTCATTGGTGAGCGTCTTGTGTTCGCCCTTGATTTCGACTTCCTCAAGTTTTCGAAGACTGCGAAGCCGCATGTTGAGGATCGCCTCGGCCTGCGTGTCCGAGAGCTTGAAGGTCTTGATCAGCACTGGTTTCGGCTCATCCTCGTTGCGAATGATTTTGATCACTTTGTCGAGGTTGAGATAAGCAACGAGGTAACCTTCAAGGACCTCAAGCCGGTGTTTGATCCGGCCAAGCCGATGCTGAGAGCGGCGCAGCAGCACTTCGCGGCGATGGGCGAGCCACTCGTTCAGCACATCGCCGAGCCCCATCACCTTTGGCACCACGCCCATTGACAAGACATTCATGTTGAGTGGCACGCGGGTTTCGAGATCGGTGAGCTTGAACAGCGACTCCATCAGAAGAGCGGCGTCGACCGAGCGAGCCTTCGGTTCGATGACGACGCGAATGTCCTCTGCCGACTCATCACGGATGTCGGCAATCAGCGGCAGGCGTTTGGCTTCCATCAGCTCGGCAATCTTCGCGATCAACCTTGCCTTTTGCACCTGATAGGGAATCTCGGTGACGACAATGACATAAGCCCCGCGCCCCTGATCTTCGGTGGACCATCGGGCGCGGACACGGAAGGAACCACGGCCGGTCCTATACGCCTCTAAAATCGAAGCCTTGTCCTCGACGATAATGCCGCCGGTCGGCAGGTCCGGACCTGGCACAAACTCGATCAGCGTCTCGATCCGCGTCTTCGGCTTCTTGATCAGATGCAGCGCCGCATCGCACAGTTCAGACGCGTTGTGCGGCGGGATGCTGGTCGCCATGCCAACCGCGATGCCCGATGCGCCGTTGGCAAGCAGATTGGGGAAAGCGCCGGGCAACACCACCGGCTCAGTTTCGCTGTCGTCATAGGTTGGCCGAAAATCGACCGCATCCTCGTCGATACCCTCCAGCAGCAGCCGTGCGACCTCGGTCATCCGCGCTTCGGTGTATCGCATGGCGGCGGCGTTATCGCCGTCGATATTGCCAAAATTTCCCTGACCGGCGACGAGCGGATAGCGAACGGCAAAATCCTGCGCGAGCCGAACCAACGCGTCATAGACCGACTGATCGCCATGCGGGTGGTATTTGCCAATCACGTCGCCGACAACACGCGCTGATTTCTTGTAGCCGGATCCAGGATCAAGCTTTAGTTCTCGCATGGCATGAAGGAGTCGACGGTGGACGGGCTTCAGCCCATCGCGCACATCGGGTAGCGCCCGATGCATAATCGTCGACAGCGCATAGGCGAGATAGCGCTCCTCAAGAGCCTCTCGGAGGTTGACTGTCTCAATCTCGCCGCCGCCCGGTGGAATCAGATGCTTGGCCATAGGTTCCGATTATCTTGCAAATCGTTATGACTCAAGCGCACGCGCCGAGCCCATCGACTCAGCCAAAGCTGGTGTCATGCCGCCCAACCAGCGCCAGGAAGCGGGCCCGCGCTTCCGGCGGCGCGATACCGCGCGGCTCATAGACATGGCGGGCAAGGAAGTAACCGGTCAACCGAAAGCCCGCGAGAATATCCTCGGCGCTCGGCGGCGGCGCTTCGCCGCCCCCGATCATGAAGCCCGGCAATGTGAGAAGCCGATCATTGTACGGTTCGCCCGCTGCGCGACTTACCGCCCGCCCGGTCTTCGGCGAAACATAAACGAGTTCATCGGTCTCGCCGGTGGCCGCACATCGTTCCAGGTCAAGGCCGAAGCCGAGTTCCCGCAGCATCCGGGCCTCGAAGCGGGCAAGCAGCACGCCGGCTGTAGTCGTACCTTCGAGCCAATCGAGGATCGTCAAAAGCCCCTCATAAAGCTCCGCGTGCGGATCGCGTTCTGGCAGGAGGCGGAGCAACCCGGCGACCATCTGGATGCCATATAGACTGGTGGCGCTTTCCATCAGCCGCGCGGCGCGCAATGTCGTCCCCTCGAGCGTGTAATTGCCGAGATGCTCGTCAAGTCGCGCTCGCCATGTTGCTAAGACCGAATTTCCAGGCTGCAGCAGCGGCTGGCGCTTGCGGGACCGCCCGCCGCGCACAAGTCCGAAATGACGTCCATGCGCCGGCGTCATCAATTCGACGATAAGGCTCGTCTCGCCGTGCCGGCGGGTGCCGAGAATCACCCCTTCGTCTGTCCAATTCATAGCGCCAGTCTACTTCGGAAACGCGATTCCGATCTCGCGATAACGCGCCGGATCGTCAGCCCAATTCTGACGGACTTTTACGAAGAGAAATAGATGAACCGGCTTGTCGGCAATTTCGGCGATCTCCCTGCGTGCCGCAATCGAGATCGCCTTGATCGTCTCGCCGCCCTTGCCAATGACGATTTTCTTCTGGCTTTCGCGCTCGACGAAGATAACCTGCTCAATTCGCACCGACCCGTCCTTCTGCTCCTTCCAGCTTTCGGTTTCCACCGTTGAGGCATAGGGCAGTTCCTGGTGCAGCCTCTTGAACAAATTTTCCCGGGTAATCTCGGCCGCCAGCTGGCGAATCGGAACGTCGGATATTTCGTCCTCGGGATAGAGGAAGGGTCCGGGCGGCACAGCGTCGGCGAGATAGTCGGTGAGGTCGTCAAGTCCATCGCCTGACAGCGCTGAAATCATAAAGGTGCGCACAAACGCCACGTCGCGATTTGCTTCGTTGGCAAGCGCAAGAAGGCGCTCTCGCTTGACGGTGTCAATCTTGTTGAGAAGAAGAATCTTCGGTTGCGCGACCTCATCGAGCTTGCCGAGAAGCACACGCGCATCCTCGTCGAGCCCCTTTGCGGCGTCGATCAATACGGCGACGAAATCGGCGTCGCGCGCACCGCCCCAGGCGGTCTCGACCATAGCCCGATCGAGCCGACGTTTAGGCCGGAATATCCCGGGCGTATCGACAAAGATCACCTGGGAGCGCTTGAGGATCGCGATGCCCCGAACGATCGAGCGCGTCGTCTGTACCTTATGGCTGACAATCGAGACCTTGGTCCCGACGAGACGATTGATCAGCGTCGACTTGCCAGCATTTGTCGGACCAATCAGGGCGACAAAGCCGCAGCGGGTGTCGCCTTGCATGCCGTCAACTTCCATTGTCGTTGGGCCTCCACACACCCTCACGATAAAGCATGACGCTCGCCGCTTCCTGCTCGGCCTCGCGGCGCGAACGCCCCTCCGCGCGTGCCGGAGAGACATTGTCCACCGAAACTTCGATTTCGAAGATTGGTGCATGGTCCGGTCCGCGCTGATCGAAAATTGTATAATTTGGCGTCGGTCGTCCCCTCGCCTGCGCCCACTCCTGCAACGTCGTCTTGGCGTCGCGGAGTGGTCCGCGCCAATTAAGCATGCGCGCCTGCCAATTCGCCGCCACGAATTTTCGGGCAGCCTCGAGGCCACCGTCGATATGAATCGCGCCGAGCACCGCCTCGCAGACGTCGCCGAGAATTGCCGCCTTGTTCCGCCCGCCAGATTGTGCCTCGCCACCGCCGAGGCGGATCGCCTTACCGAGATCGAGCGCAAGCGCCACATCCGCGCAGCTCTCATTACGAACCAGCCCGGTCAGACGTTGGGAAAGCTCCCCCTCTTGTGCTCTTGGGAAGGCCTCAAACAGCATTTCCGCAATAACCAGCCCGAGCACCCGGTCGCCGAGAAATTCGAGCCGCTGGTAATTGGCGCGTGCCGGCGCGCCGCCCTCGCTGATCGCACTAGCATGGGTTAGGGCCGTTAGAAGTAATTCGCGGTTGAGGAAGTGATACCCGATACGACTCTCAAGAGCCGCAATCGCGGCGTCGCCACCGGCTTTCATAGAGTGTCAAATATGCGCTCGGCACGAACCGTCCACGGCCACTTCCAGAATTCCCAAGCGCGAGAGCCTTCCTCAACCGAAAAAAACTTGATCTCAGCGCGGCCGACGAAATTCTCAAGCGGTACAAAACCAACGCCAAGGGGGCCCTGCTCGCGGCTATCGGCTGAGTTGTCGCGATTGTCGCCCATCATGAAAAAGTTCCCACTGGGCACTTCATAAATTTTTGTGTTGTCGTAAGTGCCGTTCACATCGCGGTCGAGAGCCTCGTAAGAGACTCCGTTAGGCAACGTCTCGCGATATCGCGCGTAACTTTCTTCCTGACCAAATCTGTTGGTCTCTTGAAAATTGTCGATCTTTTCGCGCTCCACCGCTTGACCGTTAATGTGAAGAACGCCGTCGACCATTTGAATCTTGTCGCCGGGCAGACCAATGACGCGCTTGATATAGTCGGTCTTGCCGTCGCGCGGAAGCTTGAACACCGCAATGTCGCCGCGTTCGGGGTCGGCTGCCCACACGCGTCCATCGAAGAAACCAAGACCGAACGGGAACGAAAAGCGGCTATAGCCATATGAATATTTCGCGACGAAGAGATAGTCTCCGACCAGCAATGTCTCTTTCATCGAACCGGACGGAATGTTGAACGGCTGAAACAGAAACGTCCTAACGATGAACGCTAGGAGCAGCGCCTGAATGATAACTTTGACGGTTTCGCCGAAACCACCGCTCTGCGCCCGCGTTTTCTGGGATGCTACGCTCATGCTCAATTGTCCAACGCTATCGGATGACGCCGCAACTCCGCGACAGCTTCGCTAATACCGACATGGCCGCGGATGTGCAACGTTTCGCGTTTGAAGGGCTCCGGTTTGCGGCTTTCACAGAGGTACGGCCTCGATAATGACGAATGCCTGGGCGAGAGGAAAATCATCGGTAATTGTAAGGTGGATCTCGGAACGGTGGCCGGCAGGAACGAGAGCGCCAAGCCGCACGGCGGCGCCACCCGACAGTTTCATAGTCGGTTTTCCCGAGGGCAGGTTGACGACGCCCATATCACGCCAAAATACACCGCTGCGGATACCAGTGCCTAGCGCCTTCGAACACGCCTCCTTGGCGGCGAATCGCTTGGCATAAGATGCAGCTCGCTGGCGTCGGCGCTCGGACTTCTTCACTTCAACGTCTGTGAAAATACGCGTTATGAACCGTTCTCCGTACTTTTCCAGAGTTTTCTCGACACGTCGTATATCAATGATATCATTGCCAATTCCGACAATCATGTTGATGCTGGCCCGCCTTCTTCGGCGCGCGCCTCGTCCATCAGCCGGCGCATTGTACCGATACTCTGCCCGAGACCGACAAATATCGCCTCGCCGATGAGATAGTGCCCGATATTGAGTTCGACAAGTTCGCCAATCCGCGCGACTGGCTTGACCGTATCGAATGAAATACCGTGGCCGGCATGGACTTCAAGGCCAATATCGCTGCCGTGACGGGCTGCTTCCGCAATCCGTCTTAATTGATCTTGGAGAGCCGGCGACCCTGACTGAAAGGCCTCACAATAGGCACCGGTGTGCAATTCGACGACGGGCGCTCCAAGTGTCTTTGCTGCATCAAGTTGGAAAGGGTCGGGCTCGACGAATAACGATACCCGGATGCCTGCATCACGAAGTGCCACCACGACCGGTCGCAACCGATTGTGTTGCCCAATGGCGTCAATTCCACCTTCGGTTGTCCGTTCTTCGCGCCTCTCGGGAACAATGCAAGCCGCATGCGGCCGGTGGCGAAGGGCAATCGACAACATCTCCTCGGTCGCTGCCATCTCCAGATTGAGCGGCAACGCGATCTGCTCCATCAGCCGATCGATATCCCGGTCGTCAATATGGCGTCGATCCTCGCGCAGATGGGCCGTAATGCCGTCGGCACCAGCGGCAGCGGCAATTTCAGCTGCACGCAGCGGGCTTGGATGGGCACCGCCGCGCGCGTTGCGAATTGTCGCGACATGGTCAATGTTCACGCCGAGGCGCAGATTTCCTGCTCCGCTCATATCAATTCTGGCGTGTCAGCGCTGGCGTCTTGCTGATTGGACGCTCTGCGCCGTGCCTCAAGGCGCACTCTCCGAGCCAATTGATATTTTTTTACCGTCAGCAGAACCACCACATAAGCGACCATCCCAAATCCGAGGCCCAGCGGCAGCCCTCCGACCACCAGCGGCGGCAAAATCGGCAAAATCGCATCCCAGGGCTGGCTCGCCATACTCAACGAAATATCATTTGGCATGCTCTTGTAGTGCTCTTGGCCAAGCAAATAAGTGCCAATATTATAACTCGTAAGGTACATGGCCGGAAAAGTTAGCGGGTTGCCGACGGCCGTTCCCAAAAGCGCCGCCAAAATATTGCCACCAATAAGCAAAGCAACGAGAACGCTAATAATAAAATGAAAGAATATGAACGGAGTGAACGATGTGAACACGCCAGCGGCAAACCCCGCCGCGATCGTATGCGGCGAACCACCGAGACGTAGCACCCTTTTGCCAACATAGCTGGCCGACCGCCTCCAGCTGCTTGTCGTCCACAATGCAAGGCGAGCGCGTTCTGCGATGCTAAGCGGATTGCGACGACGAAACAGCATCGTTATGCCAAGCCACGGCTGCCCGGCTTGACCGCCGGTATCGCCGCCATTGCCGGCGGGACCTGATCGAGTGGATAAGCTGGAACGCGATAACGCGCTAATGACACGAGTGGCACTCCGACGTCAGCTTCGCCCCCAGACCGATCGATCAGGCAGGTGCAAGCGATCACTTTAGCGCCGAGCGCCTCAACCGCGGCAACAGTTTCCCGGCTCGAAAGCCCAGTCGTAACTATGTCCTCGACAATCAAAACTCGAGCGCCACCGGCAATCTCGAAGCGCCGAAGCTGGAACTCGCCATCCTCCCGCTCGACCCAAACGGCCGGAACGCCAAGCTGGCGGGCTGTCTCATAACCTGGAACGATTCCGCCGATCGCCGGCGACACCACCAAATCGATATTCCCGAGTTCGGCGTCACGAAACTTTTGTGCAAGCGCTCTACACAAGACTTCGGTGCGGTCCGGATACATGAAAACCCGCGCCTTCTGGATAAACACTGGGCTGCGCAAGCCTGAACTCAATATGAAGTGACCTTCCAGGATCGCGCCCGACACGCGAAATATTTCAATGACTTCTGCCTCGGTCATATCGTCCGCTTTCCCGTTTATCCATCCGCCCGAGCCACTGCGCTCACAACTTTGCGAGATCGCAGTTGACCGATAAGCCGGGTCAGGTGCGTCAGATCGAAAACCTCTATATCGATCGACATCACCGAGAAATCCGGTGCGCTCCTCAATATCCGCAGATTGGAAATGTTGCCATCGCTGTCCGCAATAATTTGGGCAATCTGGGCAAGCGTCCCCGGTTCGTTGATAGCCGTGACTTCAATGCGGGTTGGGAAACGTCCGCGGGCATCCTCGTCAATATCCCAACGCACGTCGAGCCAGCGCTCCGGCTGATCGTCAAATTCCTTCAATACAGACGAGTGAATAGGATAGATTGTAATCCCCTCTCCGGGATTCATAATGCCGACGATGCGGTCACCGGGGACAGCCCCGCCATCGGCAAAACGTACCGCCGTCTCGCCATACAGCCCGCGAATCGGGATCGCGTTATCAGCCTTTACGATACGCTCGCCGGCGGAACGTCGCGACAGGCCCGGAACCCTAAACTTCATGCCAGAACCGCGCTTCAGACCAAACCAGCCTTCCTCGCTCTTCGATTTTGCCCGCAGCGGCCGCTCATCTTTGTGGTCGGGGTAGACGGCCGACAGTACATTTGTCGACGGGATTTCGCCGCGCCCGACTGCGGCAAGCATATCCTCGATATTGTGTTGGGCGAGGCGGGGCAGAGCGGCTTTGGCTAGTTCGTCTGAATAAGGACGTTTCGCCCGCTCGAAAAAACGTTCGAGAATCTGTCGGCCGAGGCCGGCATATTGTTTGCGGACCGCGGTTCGCGTTGCCCGGCGGATCGCCGAACGGGCCTTACCGGTAACGACCATCGATTCCCAGGCTGGCGGCGGCACCTGGGCCTCGGAACGGACGATCTCGACTTCGTCGCCATTGTCCAATTCAGTGACCAAGGGCATGCTGCGCCCGTTGATTTTGCATCCAACGCACGTATCGCCGACATCGGTATGGACAGCATAGGCGAAATCGATCGGCGTCGCCCCACGGGGCAGCGCTATAAGCCGACCCTTGGGCGTGAAACAGAAGACCTGGTCTTGAAAGAGCTCGAGTTTCGTGTGCTCCAGAAATTCTTCCGGTGTACCCCCGTCGGCCAACGTCTCGATCGTCCGCCGAAGCCATTCATAGGCGCGAATTTCCTCGTTAAAGCCCGAGCGTAACGGCGGTGTCCCATTTCCGTTTCCATCGGCGACACCACCCTCACTGACATCGGCAGCAGCCGGCATGACACCGTCCTTGTAGAGCGCGTGGGCGGCGATCCCGTATTCAGCGACACGATGCATTTCCTCTGTACGGATCTGCAGCTCGACGCGCTGGCTGCCGGGGCCGATAACGGTTGTATGAATTGACCTATAGTCGTTCTGTTTCGGCGTCGATATGTGGTCCTTGAAGCGGCCCGGGACACTTGGCCATGTTGTATGTGCAATACCCACCACAGCGTAGCAATCATTGACCGTGTCGACGACGACTCGAAAACCGTAAATGTCCGAAAGTTGTTCGAAACTCACGGCCTTGCGCTCCATTTTCCGGAATATCGAGTATGGCCGCTTCTCACGTCCCCAGACGCGCGCGGCTATGCCATTGCGCCCAAGACGCTCGGTCAATTCAATCTCGATCCTCTGGATAAGGCTGCGATTACGAATGTGAATTTCGGAAAGCCGATTTGAAATCGTGGCATGGGCTTCCGGATTGACTGTCCGGAAGGCAATTTCCTCAAGTTCCTCCCGCATCTCATGCATTCCCATGCGGCCGGCCAAGGGCGCATAAATCTCAAGTGTCTCTTCGGCGATACGGCCTCTCGCCGTGTCGGGCATGTACTCAAGCGTGCGCATGTTGTGAAGACGATCGGCAAGTTTGACCAGCAGGACACGCACATCCGAGGAGATGGCGAGGAGAAGTTTTCGGAGGTTTTCCGCCTGGGCGACTTTTCTCGAAACCAGATCGAGTTTGCCAATCTTGGTCAGGCCCTCGACGAGCCGTCCAATGTCCTCGCCAAACATTTCGTCGATCTCGTTACGGGTCGCATCCGTATCTTCGATCGTATCGTGGAGTAGCGCGACGGCGATCGTCGCATCATCGAGTTTAAGGTCGGTTAGAATGCCTGCGACCTCGAGGGGATGGGAAAAATACGGGTCGCCATTGGCACGCTGCTGCGCACCATGTTTCTGCATGGCATACACATAGGCCTTGTTGAGCAAGCCTTCATCGGCGTTTGAATTGTAACGCGTTACCCGCTCAAGCAGCTCGTATTGGCGCATCATGGCGCTTAATTCCCACGATCACGATCCCGCGCCGTAACGGAAACCGTAGCATTTCATCCAATATAGTATCGCAAGAGTTTATACGCGATGAGTGTAAAGAGCGAATTTTCGCGGCTAGACCCTTTTTTTGAAAAGGGAATTGCTCGGTCGGATCAAATCGGTTTGCACGGCCAGGCGAGGCGCAATCAGTGCCTCGGGCAAGCGCCTCAACGCCGCTGATCGGTCAAATTCCACACCGAGGGCTGGCTGAGAATAGCCTTAGGGCCCTTCGAGAAGGTCTTTTATCCGTTGTGGCGCGCGCACCACGGCACGAAGACCACCTAGTCAGTGACTATGAAAACCCAGATAACAGTTCGAATTCTCAAACAAGGGCCTTAGAAATCGTCGGTCTTATCCGGCGGAACCATGCTCTCGAGACCGCGAAGCAGTTCATCCTCGGACATACGTTCGAAAGATACGCCGCCGTCACTGGCCCCGGCCCACTCGGCCGAGGCAATCATCGGCACGGCATCAGGCTCCGGCTCGTCAACCTCGACATATTTTTGCAGCGAGTGGATGAGATCTTCCTTGAGGTCATCGGGTTGAACGGTCTCGTCGGCAATTTCGCGCAGCGCAACCACCGGGTTTTTATCGTTGTCGCGGTCAATGGTAATCTCCGAACCACTTGAGATCATGCGTGCGCGGTGGCTCGCAAGTAGCACAAGCTCAAAGCGGTTATCGACTTTGTCGACGCAGTCTTCGACAGTTACCCGTGCCATCTTTCGTCTCCTGAAGGAATTGTTGGCGCGACAGATAGGCCCCGATTCCGGCAAAAGCAAGGTTCACCGATCTTGTTGCATTGCTTGCCGTATCGAAATTCCACTGAAAAATGCCAAATTCACGACTAGACCGCGACAACGGCCCCGGTATATGTCTAAGCAACAATTGTTTGATGAATTTGATTCGGGCGACGACTGACTGCCGTAGCCAATTCATTTGGACTTAATATTGCAACGTTTTACTCTTATGCGACTTTCAATTGTCAGCTGGAATTTATCTGGCGCCCATATCATCGCGAGTTTGCTTACCTGTAGGAGTGTCATTGAATTGAATTCAGGCAATTCCAAAACAACCATTGCTTATAGGCCGTACAATGTTTGATCCCCGAGAAAAAATTGCACTTTTCATAGACGGTGCAAACCTTTACGCCGCAGCAAAGGCTCTTGGATTCGATATCGATTATCGACGCCTTCTGCAGGAGTTTCAATCGAATAAATATATGCTCAGGGCATATTACTATACAGCCCTTTCAGAAGATCAGGAATATTCATCGATCCGCCCATTAATTGATTGGCTCGACTACAATGGCTATTCGGTCGTTACTAAGCCGACCAAGGAATTCGTCGGTGCTTCCGGTCGGCGAAAAATTAAAGGCAACATGGACATTGAGCTCGCCGTCAACATGATGGAGATGGCTGAATCAATCGACCACCTTGTCTTGTTTTCAGGCGATGGCGACTTTCGTTCTCTGGTTGAGGCCGTCCAACGCAAGGGACGCAAAGTAACCGTCATCTCGACACTTTCGAGCCAGCCGCCGATGATTGCGGACGAACTGCGCCGGCAGGCCGATCATTTTGTCGACCTTGCCAACATGCGCGACAAGATTGGGCGCGACCCTACCGAACGCTCCTCGCGACAACCTGATCGGGTACCGGAGGAGAGTTTTGAAGACGACTTCGAAGAAGACGAAGTGCCCTGAGCATGACCCAGGCCGCGACTGTCCGGCCTGCCCACGCCTCGTAGCATTTCGTGAGAAATGGCGGGCCACTGAGCCCGCTTGGCATAATGCGCCGGTTGCGACCTTCGGCCCGGCAAACGCCAGCTTATTGATCGTTGGTCTTGCGCCTGGTTTGCGTGGTGCAAATCAGACCGGCCGCCCCTTTACCGGCGATTCCGCTGGTGACCTCCTATACAAGACTCTTATAGAATTTGGTTTTGCATCAGGTACTTACGGCGCAGCGCCCGATGACGGACTGGCGCTTGTCGATACCGCGATTACCAATGCCGTTCGCTGCGTGCCACCGGAAAACAAACCGCTGGCGGCGGAGATCAATACTTGCCGGCAATTCCTTATTGCCACCATCGCAGCCATGCCAAAGCTGCGCGTGATCATGGCTCTCGGTCGTATCGCCCATGACAGCGTACTTCCAGCCCTTAACCTTCGCCGCGCTGCTTTTCCTTTCGCCCATGGCGCTATTCATTCGCTTGGACCGCGGCTCGCCCTCCACGACAGCTATCATTGCTCGCGCTACAACACGAACACCGGGGTACTGACGGAAGATATGTTCCGCAGTGTATTTACAGCCATCCGCAGAGGCCTCTAGCGCCAATCCGCCACCAAAAATAAACCGACTGAGGGAGAGGCGCCGATGCGCATCGTCGATATCCACGAGATTGCCGTCCCGCTAAATAGCAAGCTTCGCAACGCTGTCTTCTCCTTCGAGGACATGACCACGTCCATCGTCGCGCTCGTCACCGACGTGACCCGCGGCGGCAAGCCGATTGTTGGCTATGCCTTCAATTCAACCGGCCGTTACGCCTGCGGTGCCCAGATGCGTGAACGTTTCATTCCGCGCCTGCAACGCGCGCCGGCTGAACACACGACGCTCGATCCGCAGAGCTTTGACCCCGACCTTATCCTTAAAGCGATGATGGTCGGCGAGAAGCCCGGCGGCGATATCGAGCGCTCGGTCGGAATTGGCACGATCGAGAACGCAATCTGGGATGCCGTTGCCAAGATCGCCGATGTGCCGGTTTATAAATTGATCGCCGACCGCTACCGGGACGGCAAATACGAAAAGCAAATGTTCTGCTATGTCGGCGGCGGCTGGTATTCTCCCGGTAAGGGTATTGCCGAGCTCGTCGACGAGATGCACGGCCACCTCGACCGAGGCTATACACTTGTGAAAATCAAAGTCGGTGGTGCACCATTGGACGAGGACGTCAAACGTCTTGAGGCAGTCGCCAAACTGGTCGGCAATCCCGGACAGATAGCGGTCGACGCCAATTGCGGCATCGCGCCGCGCCAGCGCCCGGCCTATGCCAAGGCACTCGGACCGATGGGCCTCAGTTGGTTCGAGGAACCGGCTCATCCGGTGGATTTTCAGGGCAACGCCGACTTTATCGAAGCCTATGGCGCACCGGTCGCGACCGGGGAGAATCTTTTTTCGATTGAGGACTATCGCAATTTGGCGCGGCACGGAGGAATGCGCCCCGATCGCGACATAATCCAGATCGACATCCCACAAAGCTACGGTATTGGCACCACCTCGCGGATCCTCGCCATGCTGCGCAAGAACGGCTGGAGCGAGGCCTCGATCCTTCCGCATGGCGGCAACATGATGTCACTCAACCATAGCGCCGGATTCGGATTCGGCATGTGCGAGGCCTATCCCGATGCCTTCGGCGTCTTTTCCGGCTATGCTGATGATCTCAAAGTCGAAAACGGTTACCTCACGCTCGGCGATTGGCCGGGAATGGGATTTGAGCGGCAGAATAACCTCTACGCTCTTATGAAGCCGATTTCGGGCTGACGTCGGCGACCACCGTGTGGCTACGTGCGGGTCAAAATTTTCTAACCCTTGTCCCTGAGAACACGCCGCTTTTCGCGATCCCAATCGCGCGTCTTCGAGGTTTCGCGCTTGTCGTGCAGCTTCTTGCCCTTGGCCAGCGCTATCTCGACCTTCGCTCGGCCGCGAGCATTAAAATAGATCTTGAGGGGCACAACGGTCATACCCTCGCGTTGAACAGCGGCAATTAGCCGATCGACCTCGCGCCGATGCAGGAGCAGTTTGCGCGGACGCCGAGGTTTATGGTTGAAACGATTGGCCTGCAAATATTCCGGGATATAGGCGTTGAAAAGCCATATCTCGCCGTCTTTCTCGCTAGCGAAGGAATCGGCGATGCCGCTTTTGCCATCGCGCAGCGACTTGACCTCGGTCCCGGTCAGCGCAATGCCGGCTTCAAAGACCTGTCCGATCTCATAATTGAAACGTGCACGCCGGTTGACGGCCGCCGCGCGCTGCGCCGGCTTGGCCTTCTTTGCCGCCATAGTCCACTCAGTTGATTAGCCCGGCATGAACCATAGCCGAGCGGATTTCGGCACGCGTCTGCTCAGAGACTTGAACCAATGGGAGGCGAACCTCGTCCTTGATTTTGCCGATCACCGATAGCGCGTATTTCACCCCAGTCGGATTCGGCTCCAGAAACAGCGCCCTGTGAAGTGGCATCAACAGGTCCTGATAGGACAACGCCTTGGCGTAGTCGCCATCAAGACACGCCGATTGGAATTCCGAGACAAGCTTGGGAGCGACATTCCCAGTGACCGAAATGCAGCCCTGCCCGCCATGCGCATTGAACGCCAAGGCGGTGGCGTCTTCGCCCGAAAGCTGGATGAAGTCTGGCCCCATTGCATGTCGCTGCAGGCTGACCCGCTCGATCTTCGCGGTCGCATCCTTGACGCCGGCGATATTCTTCAGCTCAAACAGCCGCGCCATCGTCTCGACAGACATATCGATCACCGAGCGTGGCGGGATGTTGTAAATGATAATCGGAATTCCGACAGCATCGTTGATCGCTTTGAAATGCTGATAAAGCCCCTCTTGATTGGGTTTGTTATAGTATGGCGTGACGACCAGCAGGGCGTCGGCGCCGGCTTTTTCCGCATGACGGGCCAGCTCGATCGCTTCAGCGGTATTATTCGAACCGGCACCGGCTACGACCGGAACCTTGCCGGCCGCCACCTCGATACATATTTCGACGACGCGCTTATGCTCCAAATGGCTGAGCGTCGGGCTTTCGCCGGTCGTTCCGACGGGGACAAGCCCTCGCGTCCCCTCCGCGATCTGCCAGCCAACAAGCGCAGAAAATGCGTCCTCGTCGACCTTGCCTTCGCGCATTGGCGTCACAAGTGCAGTAATGGAGCCATTGAGCATGATAACCGCCCGACCGATTTGTCGCCACGATTGGCGGATTAAACGAAACAAGACTTTAGTCCGCGGTTGACGCCGGAGCAAGATCCGCAACCGCTTGTGCACACACCCGATAAACTCGGTCGTCAAGTAATCCTTGTCTATGGCATATTAGCGTTCGACGTCCAGAGTACCATCCAACAAAGAGGCCAAAAAAATTGCGGAAATGCCAAGGTAAAACAAACGTTGGCGGTGACCGAGGACCTTGGCGGAAGGCGAATCCTTCGACAGAGGCAGCCTTATGCGTTGTTTTCGTTGTCTCGCTCGTCGCCGGGCAAATACTCCATTTTTCCGGTGCCCGGGCCGAAACCAACGCCACCGAAGCTGCCCGGTCGATCCCGCTGCCGCGGCCGAATCCGAACCGCGGCGCAATTGATCCTATCGGCGCATTAATCTCCACCCAGATTGAAGCTCAGGCCTCGCCCACTGGCGCCGAGCCACCAACTCAAACGGTATTGACGACTATACCGCCGGCTCCAGCCACGACGGCATCGAACGAGCGATCGATGATCGCCGAGGCGGCGTTCAATATTGCGGTCAGGCTCTTTGACCTAGGCGATCCCAACGCAGCGCTCGCAGCCAGCCATGCGCTTCCGGATCCAATCGATGCGAAGATCATCAAATGGCTGGTTGCCGTATACAAATCCAAGGGCGTACCGGCGGCCCGCCTCGACGAAGTATCCAGAGACCTTGCCGATTGGCCGGGTCAGAGACTGCTTCGCATAAGATTCGAGCAGGCGTTGGCCAGACAAGAGCTCGGTCCTGACGAAATCATCACGGCTTTTGCCGGCGCGACGCCAGTCACCGACAACGGAACCCTCATGCTCGCCCGTGCCGCTCTGGCGGTTGGCAAGAAATCCATAGCCGCCGCGCTCATTCGACCTCGCTGGCGCGAGGAACGGCTTGACGACGATTTCGAGAAGAAAGTCCGGAAGGAATTTGCCGGTATTCTAACCAAGGCGGATCACAAGACCCGCATGGACCGGATGCTCTATGGCGAACGAACGGCCAAGGCTCTGCGGGCTGCTGACGCACTTGGCGCTAAACAGAAAGCCCTTGCCAAGGCGGTTGTCGCGGTTATCAAGCGCGACAAAAAGGCTGACGCGGCGCTCAATGCCGTCGCCAAATCACTGCGCAAGGATCCGCTTTTCATCTATTCGCGGATCCAGTTTCTGCGCCGAGCGGAAAAGATAGACGCCGCAACCAAATTGATGCTTGCCGCCCCCCGCGATCCGACGGCCCTGGTCGACCCCGGCGCGTGGTGGGTTGAGCGGCGCGTCCTCGGCCGCGAAGCCATGGTGCTCGGCGACTATCGCACAGCTTACCGGATTTTTGCGGGTCACAGCGCCCAGTCTAGTGTGCGACGTGCCGAGGCGGAATTTCACGCTGGATGGCTGGCGCTCGAATTCCTCGACGAGCCGGCGACGGCGACGCGCCATTTCACCGTAATCAAGACCATCACGAGCAGGCCGCTTAGCCAGTCGCGCGCCGATTACTGGCTTGGGCGCGCCGCCTCTAACGCGAATAATACTGCGGAGGCAACATCGCGGTATCGTCTAGCGGCTGCGTATCCGACAACTTTTTATGGACAGTTGGCACTCGCCAAGCTGGGAGTGAAGACGCTTCCATTGGCAACGACGCCTCAGCCCGATGCCGCCGCACGGAAGCGTTTTGCCAACCTCGAGCTCATCCAGGTTATCGAGCGACTTATTGAGATCAAGCGCGGCGACCGCAAAACTATTTTTATGCGTCACCTCGCCAAGACGCTCACCGATCCGACCCAATTGGCGCTTCTCACCGCGATGGCGGAAAAGGACGGCGATCACAATCTTGCTCTGCAGCTCGGCAAGACCGCTGCTTCGCGCAGCCTGCCTGTCGACACGCTTTCTTTTCCGACCGCAGCGATTCCGAAGTCCGCAAAAACCGGCAGCGTCGACAAGGCAGTCGTCTACGCCATCGCTCGCCAGGAAAGCGGATTTCATCCCGGTGCGGTTAGCAGAGCCGGCGCCCGCGGGCTTCTACAACTCATGCCCGCCACCGCCAAACAGATGGCAAGAAGAGCCGGCGTTTCTTATTCGAAGAAAAAACTCACCAGCGATCCGGCGTACAATGCGACGCTTGGCGCCCGTTACCTGGACGAAGTGATTGAACAATTTAATGGCTCATATGTGATGGCGTTTGCCGCCTACAATGCCGGCCCTTCACGCGTGGTGCAGTGGATCGAAACCTTTGGCGATCCACGCGATCCCGATGTCGACGCCATCAATTGGGTCGAGTTGATTCCGTTTACCGAAACACGCAACTACGTCCAGCGAATAATGGAAAACCAGCAAGTCTATCGCGCCCGCCTCGGTTCACCGAAGCTCACCATCGAGGCTGATTTGAAACGCGGTAGCGAGCGCTAGGCGCCGCCGGACTGACGGCCGGATATTGTGATGACCCAGTTAGCAGACCCCCGTGATGAAACCGCCGCTTCGGCACCCGTTGGCCGTAATGTCACCTATTCCAGTTCAGACGGACTAGCGTTGCACGCTTGCGACTACGGAAATCCCCTTGAGCCATGGCTTCCGGTGGTTTGCCTACCAGGACTTACGCGAAGCCATCGTGATTTCACGGACCTGGCGATCTTCCTCTCGACTCACCGTCATCGCCCGCGACGGGTCATTTGTTTCGACTATCGCGGGCGCGGGCGCTCCTCGTGGGATAAGAACACCGACAATTACAATCCTCTCGTGGAGATGAACGACATATTCGACGGCATGGCCGCTTTGGGCGTGAATCGTGCGGTCATTGTGGGAACCTCGCGCGGTGGCATGATCGCTATGCTGATGGGCGTCGCCAGACCGGCGCTTCTCGCCGGAATCGTGCTCAACGATATTGGCCCATTGGTCGAGCCGCTCGGTCTTGCGAGAATCAAAACCTATGTCGGCCGGACCCCGTCACCCGATGACTGGGCCGACGCCGTGCGCATTCTCAAGCGCCTGCACGGTGGGCAATTCACCTCCCTGAACGATGAACAGTGGCTGGCCTTGGCACATATGAGCTATCGCGAAGAAGGTGGCCAACCGGTCGCCGACCACGATCCCGCACTCGCAAGCGTTTTTGTTGGTGCTGATTTTGATCAGCCAATTCCCACGCTGTGGAAGGAATTTCGTGCACTCGGATCGATTCCAATCCTGACGATTCGCGGTGGGAATTCAGATCTTCTTTCAACATCGACTGTCGCCGAAATGGCAAGCAGCCATCCGCGCTTCGAGTCGGTCACCGTTCCCGGCGAAGGCCATCCCCCGCTTTTGCGCGGCGCGCATTTGCTCCAGCGCATCTCCACCTTCATTTCAGGCATTGAGGGTTCAGGGCCGCCAGCTGAGGCGGTTATACCCAAGCCCCTCGCCACCTACGATATAGATAACTGGTAACTGCCCAGGTTGCCTTGCGCCATTAAGCGGTGCGGAGCCTTTTTGCGAGGTCTCGCGGGTCTCGGCGCAGTGCTTCGATGATGTTCCAGCGCTGCTTTCTTGCGGTCGAGAGGAAGCCTCG
>Ga0315339_1001651_pt1 | contig 19009 bp, 14 predicted proteins | sample ASW17metaG_FD_204514 | JGI IMG/M metagenome (GOLD analysis project Ga0315339, IMG submission 204514) | Ammonia-oxidizing marine archaeal communities from Pacific Ocean, United States - ASW #17 | ecosystem: Environmental > Aquatic > Marine > Oceanic | place: USA: California | collected 2016-12-05
ATACGCCACGCGTCTGGCCCGCGGCGCCCGACAATGTCTGCATCGACTGGGAGGGCGGCGATCGCGCAGCCGTCGAGAAGGCTTTTGCCAGCGCATCGCACGTCACGTCCATTGAACTGATCAACAATCGTCTGACGGCAGCATCGATGGAGCCCCGGGGCGCCATCGGGCTCTATGACACCGTATCGGAACGCTTCACCCTTCACGCCACCTGCCAGTACGTCCATTTGCTGCAGCAGCAGTTGGCCGAGTGGGTGTTCAAGGTTTCTCCAGACCGGATCCGGGTGATTGCCACCGACATGGGCGGCGGGTTCGGCATGAAGAATTTCCCCTACCCGGAATATGGCCTCGTGCTGTGGGCGGCGCGCCGTGTCGGGCGCCCCGTGCGTTGGGTCGAGGACCGCAGCGAAGCATTCCTCGCCGATAACCAGGCTCGTGATCAGGTGACGTCCGCTGCATTGGCGTTTGATGCCAATCACCGTGCCGTGGCGCTCCGCGTCGAGACGATCGCCAATTTCGGCGCCTATGTGGGCTCACGGATGCCTTCATTGCCGACCACCGAGAACGCGGCGTCTGCCACCGGGGCGTATGCCATTCCGGCTGCCGTTAGTGCGGTCAAATGTATCTACACCAACACCGTGACCATCGGTTCCTACCGCGGCGTCGGGCGTTCGGAAGCCATCTACGTGATCGAACGGCTTATGGACATGGCCGCCGGAGAGCTCGATCTCGATCCCGCTGATCTGCGCCGTCGTAACTTGGTCCCCGCCGATGCCATGCCGTACACGACGCCGTTCGGTTGGACGTTCGACTCGGGCGACTTCACCCGCAATCTGGACGACGCGCAGGCGGCGGCGGATGTCACTGGCTTCGCGGCCCGCCGGTCGCAGTCCGAAGCGCAGGGCCGCCTGCGGGGTCTCGGCATTGGTTATTACATCGACAACTCATCGGGTCCGGGTGAGGAGGGCGCCGATATCCGATTTGAGGAGGACCGGTCGGTGACCATTCTCGTTGGGACCTTCTCCAATGGTCAGGGGCTCGAGACGACGTTCCGCCAACTCATCTCCGACCGGCTCGGCGTGGCCTTCGACCGCATCCACTTCGTGCAGGGGGACACGGACCAGGTGGCCTTCGGCGGTGGCCATGGTGGGTCGCGCTCGACCGAAATGGGCGGCTCGGCGCTCGATCACGCGGCTGTCCGCGTGATCGAAAAGGGGCGGCTGGTGGCCGCGCAGGCGCTTGAGGTCGCCGAGGCCGATATCGAATTCGTGCGCGGGCAATTTGTCGTCGCCGGGACGGATCGCTCGCTTGATCTTGTCGAAGCCGCTGAGATCGCGCGCGATCCGGCGCGGCGCCCGGAGGAGCTCGACGAAAGTCTGGATACCCACCAGCAGTACGTCCGCCAGGATGCGTCCTGGCCTAACGGCTGCCACATCTGCGAGGTGGAGATCGATCCGGGCACCGGCTTGGTGGAGATCACGCGCTATACGGTCGTTGACGACTTCGGCACGATCATCAATCCGATGATTGTGACCGGCATGGTTCACGGCGGCGTGGTCCAGGGAATCGGACAGGCGTTGTACGAGGATCTGGTCATCGATCGCCAGACCGGTCAGGTTACCAGCGGCTCGTTTATGGACTACGCCGTGGCCAAGGCCGATAACCTGTGTGACTTCGCGGTGTCGTTCAACGAGATTCCCTGCCAAACCAACCCACTCGGCGTGAAGGGGTGCGGCGAGGCCGGCACCGTCGGCGCCCATCCGGCCGCGATGAACGCGGTGATCGATGCATTGTCGGGTCATGGCGTCACGCATCTGGAATGCCCCGCGACGCCCCAACGGGTGTGGCAGGCCATCCATGGATCTCACACATGACCGCTCTGGCCGCAGCGCCTGCGGAAGATCTCGACCCGATCACGCTGGCGCTGATCCAGAACCGCTTCGACGATATCTCCCGACACATGGGCTGGGTCATGATGCGGACGGCCCGTAGCCCCTTCTTCAGCGATTGCCACGACTTTGCCTGCTTCCTGACGGACGCCCGGGCCGAGCTGATTTCACAGTCTGACGGCATCCCGATCCAGGCCGGCTGCGGCGGCTTCATCGTCGAGGCCGTTCTAGCGGCGTTTCCGGGCGAAATAGAAGACGGCGACGTCTTCCTCGCCAACGACCCTTACGAAGCCGGCGGCAACCACCTCCCCGATTGGGTGGCCATGCGGCCCGTCTTCGTCGACGGGGAGTTGATCGCCTTCAGCTGCAACCGGGCTCACCAATCCGACATCGGCGGCGGGTCGGCGGGCTCGTACTTCGCCGAGGCAACGGAGATCTGGCACGAAGGCATTCGCCTGCCGCCGCTCAAATTGGTGCGTGTGGGCGAGCTGCAGGACGATGTCTGGAACTTTCTCCTGCTCAACACCCGGACGCCGCGCCTGCTCGATGGGGACCTCCGCGCCATGCTGGGGTCCACCCGTATCGGCGCGGATCGCGTGGCCTCTCTCGTCCAGGAATACGGCGTGGAGACGGGCAAGCGCTACATCGGCGCGCTGCTCGATTACGGCGAGCGCATGTTCCGGGGCGCCATACGTGATCTCCCCGACGGGCGCTACGAAGCCGAGGAGTTGAGTCACAACGATTGCTTCGAGGACATCGAGATTCCCATCCGCATGGCCATGACCATCGACGGAGACCATGTGACGGCCGACTTCACGGGCACGCATCCGCAAGTGCGCGGCTTCAAGAACAGCTCCCTCGTCACCACGCACGCCTGCATTTATCTCGGCTTGTTCTCGTTCCTTGATCCGTCGCTGCCCAAGAATGGCGGCGCGTTCCGGGCCGTGACCCTGATCGCGCCGAAAGGTACCGTCGTCAATCCGCGGCCACCGGCACCGATGACCCAGAGCACGCAATCGGTCGCGCACGAGATCGTCCACGTGACGTGGAAGGCGCTGGCCCAAGCCGATCCCGCGAATGCCTGCGCGGGCTGGGGGAAGGGCATTCACGGCGTAACCGCCGGTCGCGTCGGCACAGATGACCCCTACGTCATGATTCACTGGTGCACGATGCCCGGCGCCGGCGCCGTGGACGGCCGTGACGGGTTTGACCAGCTCGGCCACGTCATTACGCTGGGCGGCCTTCTCCTGCACAACGTCGAACCCTACGAGCAGCGTTACCCCATGCGGTTCCTGCGTCAGGAATATCGTTGCGATACCGGCGGGCCCGGCGAGTATCGCGGCGGTACGGGCATCAACTATGAGGTCGCTGTCGAGGAGGAGGGCGTCTACTCGTTCCGCGGCGAAGGCCTCGTCTATCCCTCAGGTTTCGGAGTCAACGGCGGTGGCACCGGCCGCGAGGCGGAGATGGAAATCGTCCCCGTCGGCGGGGCATCCGAGGTAACGCCGCCCTATGGCAATCGCACCAGCGGCCCGGCACGCCTCGTCGCGCGCTCATCCGGCGGTGGCGGCTGGGGCGATCCCTTCAGGCGCAATCCGGCCAAGGTCCTGCGTGATGTGCGATGCGAGTTCATCAGTCGCGAGGCTGCCCGTCGCGACTACGGCGTGGTGCTGGCCGAGGACGGCAGGACGGTGGATGAGGCGGCGACGACGAAGGAGCGGCTGAGGCCCGAAACGGCGCCGTAACTCATTGCCACCAGATGAGGACGAGCAGGCCAACGGTAAAGCCGATGATCGTGCCGAGAAGTGTGTAGGCGATGTCTTCACGGGCAAGTCTTCGCTTGGTGAACCAGAGCGTTGCAAAGGTTGCTACGAAGGCAGCGGCGAGTATCGCGCCTCTGGCGAGGTTTTACTCAATCACCTACGCCCCCGATCCGCTGGCGAACAGCTCGGCGATGATCTTGCGCGCGATGGGCATCGCTTGCTCGCGGCTCATACCCGGCTTGAGGCGCGGGTCGTAGAGCGCCTTCATGATGATTTTGTCACCGTCCGTGAGACCTGTGCCATGGGTGCCTGGACCGTCGCAGAACAAAGAGGGCCGAAACTTGCAGGCGTCGTTGGCGGGTCCGAAGGCCTGCACCAGCTCCTCGAGCATGCAGTGGCGCATCAGTTCGCCACGATTTTCCTTACCGATTCCCGCCTGCGCGTACTGAATCACCCCCGCGCTCGAAATCTGCAGGCTCGCGAAGCACGGGCTTTGGGCCAGTATGGGGACGGAAGGATCATTCCTCAGGGTGGCGGCAAGGGATTTGCGCAATTCGCCGCGCGTGCCGAACACGATGTGGAAATTGGATTGCTTGATCGTCCCACCTGGTCCACCTGCAAGCCGGTGAGTTCGGCGAGTATATTCATGTTGTAACGGACGATGGTGGCCTGGAATGGGTCGGCGTTGATCACGGCATAGCGCACCGGGCCGATCCATTTGCGCACGATGGTGGATGGCCCGTGGTGGACGAATTCAGCCGAAGTGACCGTGGCCTCGAATTGGGCCACCACGCGTTCATAGGTCGCCGATTTGCCTGTAAGCAGCGCGGCGCACCCCGAAAGCGCCAGCAGGATGATAACGGCCGCGCGCGCGATGTATTTGAACTTGCAAAGCAAAAATGCGGGCCGCGGCGGTTAATTGGTGTCAAACACCCTTTTAGTGTACGCGACGGTGGGGTGTTCTATCCCCGCGCGCGGGCACCCTTGGGGTCGTAGGGGGCTGCGAGGCTCGCCTCGGCCGGGATGCGGTCGCCCGCGATATCGATGTCGTAGCTGCCTGAGTTCACGAAATCAGCGTCGACTGGATCGCCGCCATTGCGGACGAAGCCCATCGCAACCATCTTGCCCACGGAATAGCCGTACCCTGCCGACGTGAGGTGGCCGACCACCTCGCCGTCCCGACGTATCGGTTCGCGGACAACCGGCCAGATCTCGGCCTCGTCCATGGTGAACATGACCAAGCGCTGGCGCACACCCTCGTCGCGCTGGCGCAGCAAGGCGTCGCGGCCAATGAAGGGGACTTCCTTGTCGAAGCGCACGGCGAAGCCGAGCCCCGCCTCGAGCGGCGTTTCCACCTGCGTGATGTCATGACCCCAGGCGCGGAAGCCCTTCTCCATGCGGAGCGTGTTCGACGCATACGTCCCCGCATGGGTCAGGCCGAAGTCTGCGCCGGCCTCGACGATGGAATCGTAGATCGCGGCGGCGGCTTCTGTTGGGATGAACAGCTCCCAGCCGAGCTCACCGGCATAGGAAACGCGGAGCGCCCAGGCCAGGCCTCTTCCGACCCAGATCTCTTGTGCCGACAGATAAGGGAAGGCGTCGTCTGACAGGTCACTCTCGCTGACTCGAGAGAGCAGGTCGCGAGCTTTCGGCCCGCTCAATGCCAGTCCGGCATAGGCGCTGGTGACGTCGATAATCGTGACGCGATCGGACTCGGCGGCGTGACGCGCCAGATGATCCTGATCCCGGACCCCTTCGTTCGCGCCCGTGATGATGAGGAACCGGTCACCGGCCAACCGCGTGATCGTGACGTCCGACTCGAATCCACCTTTGCTGTTCAGCATCGCCGTGTAGATCAGACGTCCGTCCGCACCCGACACATCGTTGGCGCAGACCTTTTGGAGCAGTCCCTCGGCGTCGGGTCCCTCGACCAGGATCTTGGCCATCGGTGTGCGTTCGAACAGGGCCACGGACTCGCGCGCCGCCTTGTGTTCCTCGGCGACAGCGTCGAACCAGCCGGGTCGCTTGAAAGTCAGTGGGCTGTCGATACCCTGGCCTGTCGGGGCAAACCAATTGGGCCGCTCCCAACCGGCGGCCTGGCCAAATTGCGCACCCGCCGTCTCGAATCGGGTGTGGAAAGGCGACAGGCGCAGATTACGGGCGTACTTGTGCTCCCGGCGCGGCAGGTTGACCTCGAACAGCCAGCTCGGCAGTTCCTTCATTCTCTCCCGAAGCCACGCCGTATTGCCGAGCGGCCGCGGGAAGCGGCGGATATCGAACCCGGTGACATCGATGGTGGGCTCACCGCTGTCGATCCACTCGGCCAGTGTCTTCGCGGCGCCGCCTGACATCGCGATGCCCGACGAGTTCATGCCGGTGAGAGCATAGAGCCCCCGTACGTCGGGCGCCGGGCCCATGAGGAACGCGCCGTCAGGTGTGAAACTCTCGGGTCCTGTGAACAGCAGTTTGACGCCCGTGCTCTCCAGCGCCGGATAGCGGTTGATGGCCTTGGCGATGTGCGGTTCGAGATGATCCCAATCTTCCGGCAGGCTGGCGAAGGAGAAATCGTCCGGCAGCTGTTCCTTGGAGAGCGGCTTGGCGCCCGGCTCGAAGAATCCGATGAGGAATCCGCCGACCTCCTCCCGTGAATAAATGTAGGCATCGGGATCGCGGGAGATCGGCAGCCGGTCGTCCACGCCCTCGATCTTGTTGGTGATCAGATAGCTGTGTTCTACCGCGTGCAGCGGTACGGAGACGCCGGCCAGCCGACCGATGTCGCGGGACCATGCGCCACCGGCAAGGACTACGGTCTCGCAGGCGATACGGCCCTGATCGGTCTCGACGGCGGTGATCTCGCGCATCGGTCCTGCCCGCTGGGTTTCGATTCCGGTGATGCGGGTGTTCTCGAAGATTGTGACGCCACGGTTGCGGGCCGCTTTCGACACGGCTTGCGCGACGTCCGCCGGATTGACGCGGTAGGCCTCCGGGACATGCAGCGCGCCGAGGATATCGTCATTGCGCACGAAGGGATTGAGCTGTGCCACCTGTTCGGGCGGTACCACGTCGGCCTCGCCGCCGATGGAACGGAACAGCGCGATCTGCCGGCGGTAATCCGTCAGGCGCGCCTCGGAGGTAGCCAGCGAAATCAGTCCACAATGCTTGAACCCGATGTCCTGACCCGTTTCCTCGGATGCCGATGTATAGAGTTTGACGCTGTTGCGAATGATCTGCATCGGCTCGAGTGAACCGCGAATGATGTTGACGTCGCCGGCGGCGTGCCAGGTCGTGCCGGAGGAGACGGTGTTCCGCTCGATGACGACGACGTCCTTCCACCCCATTTCGGCGAGATGGTAGGCCGTGGAGCATCCCGCGATGCCGCCACCGATGACGACCGCGCGCGCCTGGGTCGGAAAAGCCATTGTTGTGATCTCCGTGTTGGTTATTCGGCCGATGGGCCGAAGTAGCCACGGCGCATGTCGGCCGCGCGTGCTTCGGGTGACCGATTGGCCGGATCGCCATAGCCGCCGCCGCCCGGGCTGCGGACGATCATGCCATCCCCCGGTTTCAGGTAAAGACTGTCGATCTTGCTCCTGTGGGGCGCCTGAAAGTGCTTGCCGCCGGTATGGAATTCATGGTCGGCGGTCGCCCCCGACCCGCCGCCCGCTAGTCCATAAGGACCGACGTCGAAACGGTCTCCGAGGAAGGTGAGATAGGATTCGCCCTCACGGAGTTGTAGCGCGGCCTCGACGCCGAGCCCGCCGCGGAATTCGCCGTCACCGGCCGAACAATCACGCAGGCCGTACTTTGTGAAGAGGAATGGCACCGACTGTTCGGTGATCTCGATCGAGCCGTTGCGCGAACCTCCGATCGCGGGCGTGCCGTTGTTCAATCCGTCACCGTCCGGGTTGCCGCCCATGCCGCCGCCGACCAGCAGCAGGCTCGCGTATTCGCCATAGTTCTCGCTCGTGCCGCCGAGACAAATGTTCGATCCCGTGGCGAAAAAGCCCGCGGGCACGCGGCCCGGCAGGGCCTGCGCCAGTGCACCCAGGGTCGTGCTGACGATCATGTTGCAGGTCTCCGTCGTCGTGCCGGAGACCGATCGCGGCGGCCGCGGGTTGAGCATCGTGCCTTCGGGAATGATCCAGTCGAAGGGCTCGAAGCAGCCGGAGTTGATGGGCACGTCCCAGAACACGTGCTTGATGGCGATCATGGTTCCGGTGACCGTGTTGCTGTAGGGGCTGTTGAACGGTCCGCGGCATTCCGGGGAGCTGCCCGAAAGGTCGAAGGTGATGTTCGTCCCGTTGACGATCATCTTGACGTCGAGCGTGAGCGCACCCTCGTCCACGCCGTCTGAATCCATGGTGTCGCTGAACTGATAGGTGCCGTCGGGAATCTCTGCGATTCGCTCCCGCATCAAAGCTTCAGAGCGCTGCTTCAGCTCATCGACGCAGGCGAACACGGTGTCGCCGTCGAAGCGGTCGAAGAATTCATCAAGCCGCTTCGCGCCCATGGCAAGCGAGTTGAGCTGCGCCGCCATGTCGCCCCGGCGGTCGCTCGGCACGCGCATGTTGTAGAACATCACCTCGGCCAGAATCTCGTTGTAGACGCCCCCGTCGTAGATCTTGACGGGCGGCATGCGGAATCCTTCCTGATAGATATCAGTTGCCGTCGTCGTGAAGCCGCCGAACGTAATACTGCCGACGTCCGGCCAGTGTCCGGTGTTCGCGAGCAGCGCCGTGAGCTTGCCGTCACGAAAGTAGGGGCGCACGAACTTCACATCCATGGTGTGCGTGCCGCCGCGGTAAGGATCGTTCACGATGAACACGTCGCCGGGCTTCATGCTGTCCGGCGGATGATCTTTCAGCACTTCCTGAACGGTGTGCTGCATGACGATGATGAAGATCGGCAGACCAGTGTGGCCCTGCACGATCACTTCGCCGGTTTGTGGATGGAAGATGCCGCTCGCCCGGTCCCAGGCATCCGAGATCACCGGAGAGAAGGCGGACGTGGACAGGACCGTGTCCATTTCGTCGGCAATTTGTTCGAGGGCGCCTCGGATGACGGCAAGGGTGGTCGGGTCGATGTTTCTCATGATGGCCTCTGGGCAATCTCCGCGAATTGCGGAATTTCGATGGCGCCTAATGTGGCGGCGAAGGTCTGATCGATCAACTTAGCGTCCCATATTACAGGGTTGGCCGCATCTGCTCGGCGTCCTTGAACAGGATGTCCCGCACGGCGGCGCTGGCGCGCTCGTGGAAGGCGACCGCCTGCGGATCGAGATCTCGGGCGGGGGGTGGTGCGGCAGCAAAGTTCCCGAACTTGTCCTCGCCGCGAACGAGAGAGGCGCAATCCCACTCACCGATGACCTGCCGGGTGTGCGTCGGCATGTAATGGATCGACAGGCCGATGCGCCGCTCCTGGGTGCGATTGGGGGTGGATGCGTGGGCCAGTCGGATATTGTGGAGCGAGACTTGCCCGCTATCGAGCGGCATGGACACGGCGTCGTCTTCATCAATGCCTTGGATGTTCTGCCCGCGGGTCAGCATATTGTCGGCCGCATATTCATCCGTGTGGGGCAGGGGATCGCGGAGATGGCTGCCCGGCAGGATGCGCATGCAACCCGCTTCCTCCGATGCCGGGGACAATGCCAGCCAGGCACTGACCAGTTCGTTGTTATCGAGCCCCCAGTAGTTGGCGTCCTGGTGCCATGAGACGAAAGTCTCGCTACGTGGCTCCTTGATCCAGAAAAATGTGGTCCAGCACAGGATATCCGGGCCGATCAAATCCTCCACCGCGTCCAGGATGACGGGATGTCGCATCAGTTCGTCGACCCAGGTGAACAACAGATGTGATCGGCTCCGCTGGGGTCCTTGCAGCGGGCGGCCCTGCGCGGATTCGAACGCTTCGAGCTTGGTCCGATACGCCGCGACTTGTGCCGCGTCGAGCACATCGATGGGGAAGTAATAACCTTCCCGTCGGTACTGCGCGACGGCGCCCTCGCTGAGGAGTTTTGGTTTGGCTGCACTCACGCTGGAACCTGCTGGTTACTGATTCTCTTACGTGAGTCACTCCCACCCCAACCCTCCCCCTGATAGGGGGAGGGAGCAAGAATCCTCCTCCCCCCTTGCAGGGGGGAGGTCGGGAGGGGGTAGTTTGTTATATTTTCCCTCATCCCCACTCACAGATATCCACGGCGCTCATCATCCGCGCGCGCTTCGCTTTTACGCTCTTCCGGATCGCCGTAACCGCCGCCACCTGGCGTGCGCGCAACCATGCCATCGCCCGGCTTCAAATAAAGCAGGTCGAGCTTGGTCTTGTGAGGGGCCTGAAAATTATCGCCGTTGACATGGAACTCGTGGTCCGCGGTCCCGCCGAAATCTCCGCCCGCGAGTCCATATGCGCCTTGGTGGCCGCGGTCGCCGAGGAACGTGAGATAAGCCTCCCCCTCACGCAGTTGCAGCGCCGTCTCGACCCCCAACCCGCCGCGAAATTCACCATCTCCCGCCGATCCTTCGCGCAGACCGTATTGGGTAAACAGGAACGGCACGGTTTGTTCGGAAATTTCGATGGAGCCGTTGCGCGAGCCACCGATGGCCGGGCTGCCGTTGTTGAGGCCGTCGCCGTCCGGGTTGCCGCCCATACCACCTCCCAGGAACACGAGTGTCGCGTATTCGCCGTAGTTGGGACTGCTGCCGCCCAGGCAGACAACCGATCCAGTCGAGAAGGTTCCCGCCGGCACCTGTCCCGGAAGCGCCTGGGCAAGGGCGCCCATCGTGGTGCCCACGATAAAAGCACAGGTCTCCGTCGTGGTGCCGGAGACCGCTCGCGGCGGGCGCGGATTCAGCATTGTGCCTTCCGGGATGATCCAGGTGAACGGCTCGAAGCAGCCCGAGTTGATGGGGACATCCCAGAACACGTGCTTCACGGCGATCATGGTGCCGGTAACCGTGTTGCTGTAGGGGCTGTTGAACGGTCCCCGGCATTCGGGCGAACTGCCTGACATGTCGAAGGTGATGTTGGTATCCTCGACGATCATTTTGACGTCGATCTTCAATCGCCCTTCGTCGACGCCATCCGAGTCCATGTAATCGGTGAACTGGTAGGTGCCGTCCGGAATCTCAGCGATGCGTTCGCGCATCAGCTTTTCGGAGCGATCCTTGAGTTCGGCGACGCAGGCGAACACGGTGTCGTCGTCGAAGCGGTCGAAGAACTCATCAAGGCGCCGCGCCCCCATCTCGAGGGAATTGAGCTGGGCCGCCATGTCGCCGCGCCGGTCGGCGGGCACGCGCATGTTGTAGATCATCACGTCAGAGAGGATCTGATTGTACACACCAGCGTCGTAAATCTTTACGGGCGGTAGCCGAAATCCTTCCTGAACGATGTCGGTGGCCGTCGTCGTGAACCCACCGGGGGTCATGCTGCCCACATCCGTCCAATGCCCGGTGTTGGCCAGCAGCAACTTCAACTCGCCATCGCGGAAATAAGGGCGCACGAATTTGACGTCCATGGTGTGTGTGCCGCCGCGATAGGGATCGTTGACGATGAAGACGTCGCCCGGCTTCATGGTCTCCGGCGGATGATCCTTCAGCACCTCCTGCACGGTGTGCTGCATCACGATAATGAAGATGGGCAGTCCCGTTTCGCCCTGGACGATTACTTCGCCGGTTTGCGGGTGGAATATGCCGCTCGCCCGGTCCCAGGCATCGGAGATTACGGGGGAGATGGCGGTCGTGGAGAGGACCGTATCCATCTCCCCGGCAATTTGCTCGAGCGCGCCGCGGATCACGGCGAGCGTCGTCAAATCTATGTTGCGCATGGCCATCTCTTCTACGTGTCCGCCTCGATGAGCAGGTTCCCCGTCGCGTGTACCGTGGCGGAGAAGCCCGGTTCGATCAACGTCGTCGAATCGGACTGCGTCAACAGAGCAGGCCCGTCGACGTGAAAACCGACTGGGAGTTCGGCGCGGCGGTATTTGGCCGCGTCGATCCAGCCGCCGCCGAAATAGGTGCGCGTCGAACCGGCGGTCGGCGCCTCGCTCGCCGTCACGGAGGTGAGTTCGGAGACGGACGGCACGTCTTCGGTGCTGGCGACCGTGACGCGCGTGCTGATGATCTTGACGTCCGCATGCGGAAGCAGGTTCGCAAATCGCTCGTGGTAGGCGGCTTCGAAGGCCTGCATGATCGAGTCCTTCGTTAGGGTCTCGCCCGCCGCGAAAAAGACCTGAATGACATAAGCCTGACCGGCGTAACACATATCGGCGCCGAGCGTGGCGACGATCCGGTCCGAAGGAACACCCTCAGCTTCCAGCAATAACCGTCCCTTCTGGACCTCCGACTCATAGATCGCTTCGAGGGCGGCGGGTTCGAGCGAGCTGAGCTTGACGTTGACCGTGCGTAAATAGTCGTGGCGCAAGCGGCCGAGCACACACCCCAGCGCCGAGGTGAGTCCGGGATAAGTGGGAATGATGGCGGACCGGAAGCCGACTTCTCGCATGATCCGGTTGACATGCACGGGACCCGCACCGCCGAATGCGATCACCGAGAATTCACGCGGATCCAGGCCCTTCGCCAGGAGGTTGCGCCGGACGTGGCCGGCCATCTTGGAACCGGTGACCGTCAGGATGGCTTCGGCGGCGTCCTCGACAGCCAGGCCGAGCGGATCCGCGATCCGTTCCTTGACGGCGTGGCGGGCGAGGTCGACATCCATGCCGACGCCCTCATCTCGGCCGATGGCCTCGTCCGGGTCGAGGTAGCCGAGCACCAGGCTCGCGTCCGTCACCGTGGATTGGGTGCCACCCCGTCCGGCGCAAGCCGGTCCGGGATCGGCTCCGGCGCTCTCCGGTCCGACCTCGATGATCCCCGATGAATCGATCCTGGCAATACTGCCGCCGCCGGCGCCGATGGCATCCACGTCGAGCATCGGCAGGCTGAGCGCAATCCGGAAATCCAGATACTTCTCATTGGCGATCACGGGCTGTCCGCCACGAATGATGCAGGCATCGAAGCTCGTGCCGCCCATATCGCAGCACACGACGTCGCCGATGCCGACGTCTGCAGCGATGGCGGCACCCGCGGTGACTCCGGCGGCGGGCCCCGACAGAATGGTGTTGGAAGCAAGCCGGGCGGCCACCGATGAGGTCATGACTCCGCCATTCAGCTGCACGACAAGGAAGTCCTTGTCGTAGCCACCTTCTTTAAGGCGTTCGCCGAGGCGGGTGAGGTATCGCGAGATCAAGGGTTGAACGTATCCACTGATTGCCGCCGTGCTCGTCCGCTCGAACTCGCGGACCACGGGCAGGACTTCGGAGCTCGTCACGACAAAATCGTTCGGCCAGACCGCCCTGGCGGCCTCCCCCGCTGCCTCTTCGTTGGTCGTGTTGGCATAGGAATGCATGAAGGAAATGACCAGCGCTTCGCAGCCGTCGTCGGCCAGGGCCTTGGCCACCGCGCGCACCTCGTCGGGATCGAGGGGGGTCAGGATCTCGCCCTGGGCGGTTACGCGTTCGTCGACCTCGCGCCGGTCCGGCCGATCGATCAGCGGCTGGAAATCCCCGAACAGTCCGTACATTTGACGGCGATCGCGCCGCCCCATCTCGAGGACATCACGGAAGCCTTTGGTCGTGATCAGGCCGCAGCGGGCGCCCTTGCGCTCGATCACGGCGTTCGTCGCCACTGTCGTGCCGTGGATCAGCAGGTCCACGTCTTTCAGTGGCACGCCAAGGTTGTCGATCCCGTGCATCAATCCGTCGGCCTGATTGGCCGGTGTTGACGGCACTTTGGCGACACGCAATTCGCCCGTTTCCGTATCGACGTAGACGAGGTCCGTGTTGGTTCCGCCGACGTCAACGCCGATCAGATGCGCCATGTGAAAATCCCTGTGAAGGCAAGAGATGAAACTGGAAGAAGCGGAATCATTATCATAAGCAACGGGGTGGCGCGAACCTGCCGCCGGTGGACCCCGGTTGCTTGGATGTCGAGCAGATCCAAGCAACCGCAAGAGAGGTCTGGTAACCCCATTCACCAAAGCCATCAAGGACTGACCCGCCATACGGGTCCGGCATTTGAACTTCAGCTTGTGCGCCGGGGCATTCCGCCCAAAGCACTAAAGAGAGGAATGAGAAATGGGTATTCGTACTTCCTACGTAACCCCTCCCCAAGATGTCATTTTTGGGATTTCCCAAGCCAACATCGTGGCAAAGCTTAACAAGCGAAACTAGAAGAAGAAGGCGACCTGTCGGGTAATGGGAGAAGAAGACAATCCCAGAAAGGTACCCGTCTACATATGGATCAAAAAGGGTGAGAGATCTGCAGAAGGAGAGAAGGAGACAATCTACACCGTCGGCACATACATCCTTATGCCTGAGAAGATATTCGCCAAAGAGCACTTCTCGACACTGGAGGAAGCTCTCTCATATGCCAATGGTGAGGATGGGGGTGATCTTGGGTACGAGACACGGCCCGCAAAAGGGCCGCATGAGTATCCCCCTGACAGCGACCCTCCATATGTGATCAGTGGAATGCGAGTGGATCGGGATAGATATGTCCCAAAGTGGAGTTATCGGCCTGCTCCACCTCACCGGAAGCTTTCCGAGGCGGAGAAAGCAAAATGGTACAGCAAGCGAAATAGCTCTTAAGTGAACTTAGTGGGTGCGGGATATGATCTGCCTGCACCCACTTGCCTCACCAGGGGGTAGGAATGATTTTGGAATTGATCATTATAGTCCTGAAATTCCTAATTTAGCGCGAATATAATGGTGCAAATTCCCCCTCCTGTCCTCAACCTTTCCATTGCGAAATGACTAACAGCAACTGTCAGGCTGTTCGTATGGTCAGGTCACGAAAGACTATAGCGGACGCTCAGGCACTCGCCGCAGCACATGATGGTAAATGTATTTCGGCCGAGATATTTGACACAAAAACACGCCTCAAATGGCAGTGCAAATTCGAACATGAGCTTTTTCTGGCTAGTTATAACAACGTTGCCAAGGGGCACTGGTGCAGCAAGTGCGCTGGAAATAAGAAAAAGACAAATGCGCAGGCCGTACTCGGTGTGATGTACGCCCTAGGTGAGGGCATTGCGGGCGCACCAAATATGGGGATTTTAGGGAGTGGTAAAATTAAGGGTACGCCCAAAAATAGATGTAGGTAGCGTGCAGATAGCGCGGCGAAATTTGTTTAGACTGCAGGAGAGTGAGATGACGATTCAGACCAAGTACCTGTTCTTGGCCAGTATGGATGTGGCACCGGAGAAAGAAGCGCTCTTCAACGAAGTTTATGACGAGGAGCATGTTCCTAACTTGTTGAAAGTGCCGGGCGTGATATCCGTGACGCGGTTAACGCAGGAACAACTAGTCCTGAGCATCGGAGGCGAGCAAAAGGAAATCATTGCCGAGGGCGAGCCGAAATTTACGGCCATCTACGAAATCGAGAGCCCAGACGTTCTCATCAGCCAGGGATGGGCTGACGCGGTGGAAGAGGGCCGTTGGCCGGAAGAGGTGCGTCCCTATACTAGCAACCGGCGGCACGTTCTCCGCAAGGTGATGTAGCCACTTATACCGCATCAAGGTCACGCTCAAGTAAGTAGAGCGTTTCCGCTTTATTCTAAATTCTCGCCGAGTAGCTGTTCGACACTATATAGGATTTTGGGAATTTTCTCGAATTCGATCCAACTTCGGTCGATCCTGATCAGACTGTCGCTTCGTTGGTTTCTAAAAGTCAGCGGGTCCCAAATTCAATTCCTGGCGGGCGTACCACCTTTCCTACTGTTTTCTGAAGGTTTTAGAAGTAAGGGGAAAAGTGGAATTGGGAATTTGTGGCTTTGGTCAGCCAATGGTCAGCAAAAACAACTGATCTATTCCCCGGAAATAGGACAGTGACGTAAGCTACGGATTTGATGTCTGCTGGTCTTCACCGAGAGGGGATCAGCAATGACGAAGCGCAAGCAGCACAAGCCGGATTTCAAGGCGCGTGTTGCCCTTGAAGCCCTGAAGGGCGAGCAGACGGTTGCCGAGCTGGCGAGCCGGTTTTGGCATTCACCCGACGATGATCCATCAATGGAAGAAGGGTCGCCGGAGATTTTCCAGCGTGGCCGCAGTTCTGTGGAGCCGGAGGTTGATCCTGCCCGGATCAAGGAACTCCACGCCAAGATCGGCGAGTTGACGGTGGAACGGGATTTTTTGGAACAAGGGCTGCGTCTGCTCCCCGGCAAGAGCGCAAGGCGATGATCCGGACCGACCATCCCAGCCTGTCGATCGTCCGGCAATGCCGGCTGGTCTCGATCGGTCGTTCGACGTTCTACCATGTGCCCCGAGGTGAGAGCCTCGAGAACCTTGCTCTGATGGGCGAGATTGACCGTCAATTCCTGGAGACCCCGTTCTATGGTGCCCGGCAGATGACGTGGCACCTGCGGGCAGAAGGGCGTCTCGTGAACATCAAGCGGGTGCGCCGCCTGATGCGGATGATGGGACTGATGCCGATCTACCGGCAGCCACGCACCAGCATTCCCGCCAAGGGGCACAAGCTTTATCCGTACCTGCTGCGGGGCGTCAGTATCGAACGACCGAACCAGGTGTGGTGCGCCGACATCACCTACATCCCGCTGGCGAAGGGCTTCCTGTATTTGGTGGCGATCATGGACTGGTGGAGCCGCAAGGTCCTGGCGTGGCGTTTGTCGAACACCATGGACGTGCAGTTTTGCGTCGATGCGCTGGATGACGCGTTGAGCCGATATGACCCGCCGGAGATCTTCAACACCGATCAGGGGAGCCAGTTCACGTCGTGGGTGTGGACGCAGCGGCTGAAGGAGGCCCGTGTGCGTATCTCGATGGACGGGCGCGGCAGGTTCCTCGACAACATCTTCATCGAACGGCTGTGGCGCTCGCTGAAGTATGAATGCATCTACCTTTACGCCTTCTCAGGTGGCCGCGAGGCTCGCCAGCGGATCGGTGACTGGATGCACTTCTACAATCACCGCCGTCCTCATGCCGCGCATGGTGGCGAAACGCCAGTCAGTGTATATCGAGAAAGGCTATCTGCCTCCGGCCCAGGCTTACGCCCGGACCTCCACCCGACAGCCAAAGCAGCGTAACGAGGAAATTATGAAACCCGACCGGCAGGCCCGAACTGTAGCTTAAATTACCCGCGAATCTATCCAACGAATGGGGAGTAGATCAGTATATAACCATAATAGTGAGTTTAGATTAATCCAAAATGCTAATTATACAGGCGTCCACGGCACCGTAACTGGCTCCACACCTTGGCGGATCACTACGTGATGCCGTGAAGGTTTAACGCCACAGTGTTTGTGACTAGCATCTTTGGATGCGTTTACTGATCTCCGCCCTGACCGCGCTCATGTTGTTCGCCACTCCCGTGGTGGCGGCCAAAGAACTAGTCCTGGGATAGGTGCTATCAAGAAGGATCTCAGCGTAGTTAAGGTCGACGAGACAGAGCACTTGATGGACGCATGGCGGGCGGCTTCTGGTGTTTCGGGGTCGGGGGGCGTCTTATTACGCCGCGGCAGCCGTGGCGAAGGACCGTTCGTAATCCTTGAGCGCGTTCTCGATGAAGAGGCGGCGCTCCTCACCCTCATAGGCATCGCCCGCCTCGCAGACCTCGAGAACTTTCTTGCAGGCCTCGCGGATCAGGTCTTCATCGTCGCGCCCGTCCTGCAGCAGGATCTCAAAGATAGTGTTGTTGGTGTAGACCTGTTCGCGCAGGCCGGCGTTGGCGCGGGCGTGGACGGCGGCGGGAGAGGCATCCGGGTTCTCGCCCCGGACAGCGCGGCGCAAGTTGAGCCTGTTCATGAAGACGCCGCGATCCTCGTGGGTAGGGTTTTCCATGGCATGAACGGCGATCGGGTCGCGCAGGTAGCACCAGCCGAACGACCAGCTATGGGTGTCGTCTTTAGGCACCATCCAGCGGTTCCACGTCGAGCGTTGGAAATACTTCTGCTACTTCGCCTCCTCGTACGTGCTGCCGCCTTCCCAGTAGTTCGGCATCATCAGATGCTGGCAGCGGAAATAGACGAGTTGCTCGCTCATGCGGCGCTTGGCCATGTAGATCATGCCGTCGCCGGAAGGGGTTTCGAGGTACTCGACGTCCGGCTGAACCGCCCCGATGTGGTGTTGTGCGCCATTCGCGGAATATAGTCGCGTCATGGTCACGTTCCATCACGCCGTTTGCCCGCACGACTGCCCCAGCACCTGCCTGCTCGAGGTGGAGAAGATCGACGCCCGAACCATCGGCCGAGTCCGTGGCGCCGCGGATAATCCCTACACGGCAGGCGTGGTGTGCGAGAAGGTCGCCCGCTATGCCGAACGGGCGCACCACCCGGACCGCCTGACGACGCCGCTCCGGCGCGCCGCTGAGAAGGGTTCGGGGGAATTCGCGCCGATCGGCTGGGACGAGGCGCTCGACGAGGTCGCCGAGGCGTTCATCCAAACAGCCCAGCGCCACGGTACCGAAGCCGTGTGGCCGCTCTTTTACGCCGGCACGATGGGACTCCTGAAGCGCGACGGCATCAACCGGCTGCGTCATGTGATGAAATACTCGGGCCAGCATTCGACCATCTGCAACACGCTATACTTTACCGGCTGGCACGCCGGCGTCGGCCGGAAGATGGGACCGGATCCGTGCGAAATGGCCGAGGCCGACCTGATCGTCGTCTGGGGCGGCAACCCGGTCTCGACCCAGGTCAACGTGATGACCCATATCAGCCGCGCCCGCAAACGGCGTGGCGCCAGGCTCGCGGTCGTCGATCCCTACCGCAGCCCGACGGCGGAAAGCGCAGACATCCACATCGCCCCACGCCCCGGTACCGACGGTGCACTGGCCTGCGCCATGATGCACGTCCTGTTCCGCGACCGCCTCGCCGACCGGGAATACATGGCAAAATACGCCGACGACCCGGCCGGACTCGAAATCCACCTCAGGGACCGCACGCCCGACTGGGCGAGCCGCATCACCGGCGTTCCCGCGGCGGAGATTGAATCATTCGCGAAACTCTATGGCGCGACGGAACGGGCGTTGATCCGCCTCTGTCACGGCTTTTCGCGCTCGCGGAATGGTGCGGCGAACGTCCACGCCGTGAGCTGCCTGCCGACGGTTGGCGGCAAGTGGAAGGTGCGCGGCGGCGGCGCCGTGTTTCACAGCGGCGATCTCTACGGCATCGACAAGACCCTCATCGAAGGCCTTGACACCGTCGACCCGGCGATTCGCGTGCTCGACCAGTCGCGCGCCGGCCCCATTCTCACGGGCGACACGGACGCGTTGGGGGACGGCCCGCCGGTCAGGGCGATGCTGATCCAGACCACGAATCCCGCCGTTGTCTCGCCCGACGCGGCGAGCGTACAGCGCG
>Ga0315339_1001653_pt1 | contig 19002 bp, 25 predicted proteins | sample ASW17metaG_FD_204514 | JGI IMG/M metagenome (GOLD analysis project Ga0315339, IMG submission 204514) | Ammonia-oxidizing marine archaeal communities from Pacific Ocean, United States - ASW #17 | ecosystem: Environmental > Aquatic > Marine > Oceanic | place: USA: California | collected 2016-12-05
TGCACGAGACCGAACATCTGGCGATTCAGCGACCATCCGATTCTTGAATCGCAAAGCGATCCCCAAGTCCAGGAAAATCCGCTAAAAATCACGAAGCCGGGAAACAACCTGGGCAGTTACCATTTTTTGTATAAAGACACGACAATTTAGCGCAATGTCGGTTTGTTGCGGCGAGGATCGAACGCCGCCGCGATCGGCTGCTGATTGTTATTTGAATGGCTGGATTGGTCGACGGGAGGCCTGCTGATGGCGAGACTTGCGGGCAAAACGGCGATCATTACCGGCGCGGGTGGTGACATCGGACAAGCTGCGTTAAGGCGTTTTGTCAGCGAGGGAGCGCTTGTTCTGGCGGTCGATCTTGATGAAGCTTCTCTGAGCGATGCTGTCAGGGAACTGGGCGATGATCGTGTCTTCCCACAGCCGGCCGACGTCACCCGCTCCGATGATATGGAGCGTTGTGTGGATGCGGCGCTGTTGCGTTTTGGCAAGCTTGATATCGCGCTCCTCAATGCCGGGATCGAAGGAGAGGTCGCGCCAATCACGGACTATGACGAGGACGTTTTCGATCGTGTGATAGCGGTCAATGTGCGTGGCGTCTGGCTCGGTCTCAAATACGTTATGAAGGCCATGGCGCCGGCTGGCAGCGGCAGCATTGTCATTACATCATCTGTCGCCGGCGTCCGTGGGCGCAAGGGGATCAGTGCCTACACCGCGAGCAAGCACGCAGTCGTCGGGTTGATGCGCACAGCGGCGCTCGAGGGCGCCGAATTCGGCGTGCGGGTCAACACGGTAAATCCCGGTCCGATCGAAACGCGCATGATCCGCGCACTTGAGCAAGGCTACAATCCGGGCGATCCACGGGGCGCGCGCGAGCAAGCCCTCGCCACGACGCCGATGGGACGATATGGAACGCCGGACGAGGTTGCCAGTATGATGCTGTTCCTGGCCAGCGATGAAAGTAGCCACTCAACCGGCTGCACATATATGGTTGATGGCGGTCGCACGGCTTGAGGGGAAAGGCGATCAGAGAACCCACCAAGTCCTGAATGGTGGAGATATTGTCTCAATGAAGCAGCATCCGTTTCCGAACCATGTAGCCAGTCTGATTGAGAGGCAAATATGAGTGACTGCGAGAAAGTTACGATTGAGCGCCTCTTTCGTTTGGACGGTGATACCGCTCTTGTGACCGGAGGCGGCGGTGGCCTCGGTCGCATGGCTGCGTTGGCGCTTGGCGGGGCAGGGGCGCATGTCGCGGTTACCGATATCGACGGAGCGGCCGCCGAGCGCGTGGCCGGCGAGATTTGCGGCGCGGGCGGAAACGCAGTGTCATTGCAACTCGACGTCTCCGAGCGCCACCGCATCGACAAAATAGTCGATCAGGTCGCCAGCCAGTTTGGTGGACTTCAGATACTGGTCAACAATGCCGGCATCACCAGGCATGGTCCTAGCGAGAGCATGAGCGACGAGGATTGGGACGCGGTTGTCGATGTCAACATGACCGCGCCGTTCGCCTGCTCGCGGGCGGCCGCGCGCTATATGCTGAGACAGGGCGAGGGACGCATTATTTCGATCACCTCGATCATGGGGCTGAGAGGAAATCCGATTTTCCCACATATCCCATACCAGGCAACGAAGGGGGCGCTGGTAAACATGACACGCGCGCTCGCGGTCGAGTGGGCACCTCGCGGGATTAGAGTGAATGCGATAGCGCCAACATTCTTCTACACCGGCCTCAGCGCTGAAATGCGAAAACAAAACCCGCAAAGAGTGGCCGAGGTTGAAGCGCGAACACCACTGGGTCGGTACGGGCAGCCTGAAGAAATCGCCGGCGGGATCCTCTATTTGGCGAGCAAGGCATCCTCCATGGTCACCGGCCATACGCTGGCAATTGATGGCGGCTGGCTTGCAACTTGAGAGCCACCTGAAGCCAATTCCTGTTTCGTGAGGTGGTCCCGGAAATTCGGACCCTTGGCTAAGGTGGATCGCGACTTAGACGGAGCGCTACCGATAGGAGCAAGAGAACGAGATACTCGGCTGAATTCAAGGCGACAATACCGATTACGCCGGCACCGACCGAGGTGATGGCAACAAGAGCACCGAGCACCATGCCAAACAGAATTGTCACGATCGTTCGACGCCAAGAGCCGATTGGCGTGGCGTCGGTGGATTGTCTGTCGATGCCCGAGAGCGCCGGATTTTGCGATCAGCGCAACGGTGAGTGTTGGTCAGCGAACTGGCACAGACAACGATCATACCGAACAGAATCCCGACAATGAACCCGCCGTCGGTTGTGGCGAGCCATTGATCGGCGACCATGAAAACCATCTCCGAGATTGAAACTGACGGGCGGCGCCCCGAGCCGGAATCATGTCGGGATTTCTAACCGAACCACAGAGAAAAATTTCCAGCAATCGTAAGCCGCAGCGCTCGCCAACACCGTCAGCCCATCGATTTAAAGAATTGCGTTTCGATGTTTCAGCCGGTGAATTCGAGGACGTCGAAGCCGTTGATGCGGTCTAGCAGATAGACCAGACCGTCCGGGCCGACATCGACATCATTGCTCTGAGGTGCCGCCGCACCGCCGACCGGCTCGGGGATGAAGTGGCCTACCTCGCGCGGCAACATCGGATCGGCGACATCGACGACGCGCAGACCGCCGGCGAACCATGTCGCGAAAACGAGTGTCGAATCGAAATGTTCCTGAAACTGGTGGGCACCGAAACGACCGCTGGCGCCATCGCCCCAAGGTGAGGCGGATTCGCCAACATGAAATGTCGACAATGCCTTGATGTCTGAAAGATCGGTGACATCGAGCACCCACATGAAGGCATGCGGCTGGCCCTTTTCCTTTTCGTGTTCCTCGTCGATGGCGATGGCAATCCGCCTGCCGCGTATATTGGTGCGAAGCGGCAGAACCGTGTGGGTCGGTTCGGGAAATGGCGGATGATAGTTGAATTCGCCGACGGTCTTGAGATCGGTGATATCGCTGGCATCGATGACCCGCAGGCCAGCCTGCCAAACCGCCGCCCAAAACTCGTCGCCGACGCGTAGCGCATGATGCAGGCGATGGGATTGGCCGGCCTTTAGCGGGGTTTCGCCGGCGGCGACATGCTGGCCGGGCATGTGCCAACGCGAGACCTCGCGCGGCGCTTTTGGATCGGCAAGGTCGTAGACGACGAGGATATTGCCGACATAGCCTTCCATCTCAGTCGAGATGTAGGCGTAGCTGTCGTCCATATCGAAGCGATGGACGCCGATGCCGCCGGTAAGCTGGTGATGGATCAGGCGCGGATTTGCCCGATCGGCAATATCGTAGAGGCGAAATCCGCCTTCGCTGTAGCCGCGCTCGCGCGCCGCATCGAGAATTGCGATATCGCCGGGCTCGACGCCAAGCTCGCGGGCGACCTCGGAATCGTCTACCGGCCGGCGCAAATGCATCGACAGCGCATCGCGCAGCATCGGGATACGCTCGCCCTTGCGCAGGAAATGCCGATTGTAGCGTTCGACATTGACAATCATGAGGTCGCCGGCAACGCGAACCTTGTGCGTGTGCGAATCCGTGCCCTCCAGCATGATCTGCGAAACGATGCGCGGCGTTTTCGGATCCGAGACATCAATGATTGACGTGCCGTAGGGCGGCTCCATGTGCCCGACATAGGCATAGGACCCGTCAACGACGATCTGGCCGCCACCGGGTATGTCGAGATGCCCGATACGGTTGACGTTTCGGGCCAGCGGGGTGTCGTTTGCGTTGCTCATTCTTTATTCCTAGCCTTTGGCAAGTATTTTTTCGCGGCCGCCTCGGCGGCGCGCGTCGGGAGATATTTCAACACGCAGGCAATCGCCAGCGCCAGGTCGAGCATGACCCGCGCCATGTTGCCGAGATTGGCGGACAACACAACGCTGAAATTGCCAACCGACATCTTCAAGGCGCGCAAAGCGCATCATTCCCGATGTCGACCGAATCAGGAAAAATTACGCCGTCAATTCCAGACATTGACGTGATCTATGACTCTCAGGATCATACGAGGGACTATCGCAACCCCCGCAGAACTGGACCGTTGTTTTGCTCCAACGAGAGGTCGGTGCGCTGGCCCGGAAACGTTGTTCGGGTGACGATATCCTGAAGCTGCGTCGCGAGACTGACTTGCCCCTATTGTCTGGCAGTGATGTGGCTGGCAGCCTGACGTTCGGTAGGCATGAGCGATGGGAGGTTTTATAATTTGCGCAAGAGGTTTGTTGGGATTGGCAAGACACAATTGTCGGAGCTCAAATCTGTGGAGAAAACCAACAACCACTTGAAGAAGATTGTGGCGGATCTTGAACTGGACAAGCTTATTTTCAATGAGGGCCTTGAACTTTTGAAGCAAGAGCCCGACGGCCACGAATTTCATCGGCCGCCCAATGCGACTTCTAGAAATAGACGGCGCTTTCACACAAGTATCACGAGAAAATGGACAGCATTTTTGAACAGCTCGGCGCCTACGGTCCGATAATCGTCAGTGCGGTGAAAGCGCTGATCGTTCTTGTCATCGGTTGGATCATTGCAACTGCGTTGAGCCGCTGGGCGCGCGCCCGCATCATGAGCAATCCGAATATTGACGATACCATCGGCAATTTCGCAGCTTCGATCCTGAAATGGGTCGTTCTGCTGATCGTCCTGATCGCTGTCCTCGGTCTGTTCGGCATCGAGGCGACCAGCCTTGTCGCGATTCTCGGCGCGGCAACACTGGCCGTCGGCTTTGCGCTTCAAGGCACACTCAGCGATGTAGCCGCAGGTTTCATGTTGATGCTGTTTAGGCCCTACAAGCTGGGCCAATTTGTCGATATTGGCGGGACCTCAGGCACGGTGAAGGACATCAATATTTTTATTACCGAACTTGTCACGCCGGACAATGTGCAGATTACAATTCCAAACGGGCAGGCATGGGGCACGGTTATCACCAATTTTTCGGCCCATAGCACCCGCCGGGTCGATATGACTTTCGGCATCGACTATGGAGACGATGCCGATAAGGCGATGGGGGTCATCACCGAATTGGCCTCCGCCGATGGCCGGGTGCATTCTGATCCAGCCCCGTGGGTCCGAGTTGTCAATCTCGGCGACAGTTCGGTCGATCTGGGCGTACGCATATGGTGCAATGCGGCTGACTATTGGGAGCTGAAGTTTCACATGACAAAAGCGGTCAAGGAAGCGTTTGACCGCGAGGGAATTTCGATCCCCTATCCGCATTTGGTGGAGATACGAAAGAGCGAATAGCCGATAGTTCGACGCGGCACGCCTGTTCCGGGTGGATTATTCCCGTCCAACCGCCCGGGCACGATGTATGTTTTGCCCTGAGCAGCTGGCATTGTTGAGAATTTCGAGCTTACTGCATGAGGTCGGCCTTGCGCGTTGCGGCTGGCGCCTGGCCGGCGATCATGCGGTCGATGTTCTGGAACGGGCGAACGGCGCCAACAAAGACGCAACTTTCGAAGTGAGCCAAGGGACGCGAAACGTTAACCGTGAAACCCGGGATATCGCGACGGCGAAATGCGGGGGAGCGTTAGCGGATCAAAACGCAGGATCGTTTATCAAACTTCGGGAATACTCACGCAAAAATCAGCCATAGGTCTTGTTGAGATAGCGGATAATGTCGCGCGATTCCGGCATCCATCTTTCGCCGTCTTCGGTGGTGATGCGTAGCACCGGTACGGTCGCGCGGCCGCGCGCGGCTACCAGGGCATCGCGATCGGCCCTGTCGGCAAAAATATCGCGCATTTCGACTTCGATCCCGAGCCGGTCGATGGCATCCCGCACCCTGTGGCAGAATGGGCAATAGGGCGTCATGTAGAGGGCAAGTTTATCAGTGTTCGGCGCCTTTGCGGCCGCGAAACGCTCAACGAAAAAGTCCGCGTAATACTCCGGCCAAGGTGCGTCGGGCGCGCGTGCCGATCTCTCGAGTTCCGCCTTCATCAGGCAATCGACGAGTTCGCTCTTGGTGAATTCAAGACCAAGCGCAGCGGTGCGCGGCTGAAGGTATTCGGCGTACCAAATCGGCCAGTCCGGGTCGGCGCCATCGGTGGCGGCAAAAGCGTTGTGGTGCGCTTTGGCGGTCTCGTTGAAAAGTTCGGTCAGTTGTGGGCGCATGATATTCTCCGCCATCCGTTTTTTTGCGGGGGCATCGATTTTGCCCTCTCGCCCGGCAAGCCAATTTTGTAAACGTTGAAACAATGTTTGAACCTACAGGAGAATTGGCCGGTGATGTGGCCGATCATACTACCAGCAGTATGGCCTAGGATCATCACAAGCACATCAATAATGCGTTGCGCGCCAAACTTTCTCCGACCGTCACATTTCCGGATCAGAATTTCTCGACCCAGGGCCTGACCTCGACCTCCCATGCCCAGGCGCTGCGCGGTTGGTTGATGAGCGCCATGTAGGATTCGGCAATCGCGTCCGGGTGAAGCATTGCGTCGGGCTTTTGCGGGTCGGCAGGGCGCTGGGCGCTGCTGATCCCGCCATCGATAACGAAATGGCCGACATGAACGCCTTGCGGATGAAGTTCGCGCGCCATCGATTGAGCAAGCCCGCGCAGCGCAAATTTACCCATGGCGAAGGGTGCCGACTGCGGATAGCCTTTGACGCCGGCCGAAGCGCCGGTGAACAGGATGTTGCCGCTGCCGCGGGGCAACATGCGTTTGGCGGCCTGCTGAGCAACAAGAAAAGCCGCATAGGCCGAGACCATCAACGCTTTCTCGACATCTGGCGGATTGAGTTCGATCAGCGGCCCGCGCGTTCGATAGCTGGCGTTGTAGATAACCACATCGAGCGCCGGACCGAGCCCGTCGAGCGCGGTGAAGAGGCTTTCGACGTCGCTTTGCTTGGCGGCATCGCAGGCAAAGGCTTTGGCGTCGGTCTCCCGGCAGATTGCGTCGAGCTTGTCGGTCGAGCGGGCGGCGAGCGCGATCTGGTAGCCATCCTTGGCCAGCGCCCGGGCGAGCGATGCACTGAGCCCGGAACCGGCACCAACGATCAGCGCCAGTTTTTCTGATGTGTCCGCCATGTGAAATGTTCCTCAGTCAATGTGAATTTGGTCAGACGCTATCACAAAGCGGATCGGGAGCGAATTGGGGGCTGAGGCTCCCCGGCCCCAATACCCCCCAGTCCCTCCAAGCCGGCCTAAGGCTGCGTCGGCGAGACGGAATGTTCCGCGTCCAGCGGCGCGATCGCCGCGACTGACTTTGAAAGGCGGACGAGGTTGATGAATTCCGCCCGGTAGCCGAATTCGTCTTCGCCCTTGGCGCTTTTTGCCAAATCGATCACATCGTCGAGCGCGTAAGATCCGGTGTAGCGGCCGTCCCGCAGGAGCTGGCCAAACCCGGCGACAGCGGTGGCGAAGCGGGCTTCATTCGGCGCTTCCTCGACGCTGGAATATTCCTTGTCGTTGGTGATCGGCGTTGAGACGAGCTTGCTGGTCGATTCATCGGGCAGCTTGTAGCGCATCTTCAAGAACCCGTACTCGCCGCTGGTGGCCGATGGCGATGCGAGCGCGTCCGATGTCGAATAGCGCAGATCGTCAATCAGGCCCGCGTCGCTTCCGGTCGGGGTGATCTCATAAATCGCGGTGACGGCATGGCCGGAGCCGATATCGCCGGCATCGACCTTGTCATTGTTGAAATCTTCGCGATTGAGGAGGCGGGTTTCGTAGCCGATCAGCCGGTATTCGGAGACCGTTGCCGGATTGAACTCGACCTGGATTTTGACGTCCCTGGCGATGGTGAACAGCGTCGAGCCGGCTTCCTCGACCAGCACTTTTCGGGCTTCGTTGAGGCTGTCGATATAGGCGGCGTTGCCATTGCCGTTCTGGGCAAGCGTCTGCATCAGCGCGTCATTGTAATTACCCGTGCCAAAACCGAGCACGGAAAGATAAACGCCGGTCTGGCGCTTGCGCTCGATATAGCTCTTGAGCTCTTCGTCACTGCTGACACCGACATTGAAATCGCCGTCGGTGGCAAGGATCACGCGGTTGACGCCCTTCTCGCGGAAATTCTGCTCGGCCAATTGGTAGGCTTGGCGGATGCCCTCGGCGCCGGCGGTCGAGCCGCCCGAATGAAGATTGTCGAGCGCACGCAAGATTTTCGCCTTGTCCTTGACTGGTGTTGCCTCAAGCACGGTCCCGGCACTGCCGGCATAGGTGACGATGGCGATCGTATCGTCGGGCTTGAGGCTGTCGAGAACCAGCTTCATGGCGTTTTGGACCAGAGGCAGTTTATTGGGCGCGTCCATCGAGCCGGATGTATCGAGCAGGAAGACGAGGTTTGAAGCCGGCTTTTCGAGACCCTGCAATTCATAGCCCTTGATGCCGATATGGATCAGCTTGCGCTCGTCGTTCCACGGTGCCGGATAGACCGAGATGCCGGCCTTGAACGGCACGCTGGTATCGTCCGGTCGGGCATAATCATAAGGAAAGTAATTGATCAGCTCCTCGACGCGCACGGCGTCTTTCTGTGGCAGGACATTGTTGTTGAGAGAGGCGCGGATAAAGGAATATGAGGCGGTGTCGACATCAATCGAGAAAGTCGAGACCGGTTCCTCGCTGACCAGTTTGATCGGGTTGGTCTTTATGGTCGAGAACTCGTCGCGGCCCTGATCCTGATAAAAGCCTTGAGCTTGTTGATCGGCGTCGAAGCTCTGGATCATGAAGCGCCGCTTCGCCTCCGCCGGGGCCGAGCTATGGCCGACGCCGACCGCGCCCGGCGCGGCGTCGAAAGCAATAATTGGCGAGGGATTGATGGAGGGCGCCATCATGGTCGGCTCGGCGGCGGTCGAGGGCAGGCCGGCGGATGCCGAGGGAAGGGCCGGATCGGCAAAGACGATGGCGGATTCTTCTGTCAGGTGATCGTTCTCGCTTGGCCGAAGCTCGGCGAAAACTCGTTCTTCAACGGCTTCTTTCTGTGGGCTCGGTGTCGGCTGGCGTGAAGCAAGCCCGTCCGGAATGGTTTTGGCGTCTTCGAAATTGTTTTGCAGATAGCTCGTGCTCAAAATGACCAGAAGCAGGGCGGAGAGGCTGGCGCCTCCGGCCAGAGCGGGGGTAAGTCTCATATTCATGGATCGTCTCCCGATAAGGATTTGGTAAGCAGCGATTGCTGTACCCATGAGACGATTGCCAATTCCGATTCCTTTGGCGGCTGACGTATTTTTTTCGTCGAAGGCGTGCATGGCCTTGTCGATAGCCAAATCCCGCGCTTCCTTTCGCGGCGAAATCGGGCCTTCATTCCTGAGGGCGTCTTTCAGATCTTTGAATTCATCAGTCATGGTTGGCGTCCACCAGCGTCTTCAGCTTCTTGCGAATTTCGTGCATTCGCCATGAGATCGTGTTTTCGGCACAGCCGAGGATTTCGCCGGCTTCCTTGTGATTTAAATCCTCCGACAGAACCAAGATGGCGGTTTCCCTTAGCGCCGGCTCGAGATCGGCGATGGCGTCGCTCAGCCAGCCCCGCCGCTGGCTGTCGTCGGCCTCGTCGGCGCGGCTAAATTCGTAAACCATCGCGTAGTTCGAATGCAGCCTGTCGCTCGTCGCACGCTTCCGGTGATGATCGCGGCAGGCGTTGACGACAACCCGATAAAGCCAGGTCGAAAACCGGCTTGTGCCGCGAAACGAGCTGAGCTTATCGGCCAGCGCCAGACAGACATCCTGAGCGATGTCTTCGGCATCGGGCACGCTACCGGTCATCCGCAAGGCGACGCGATAGGCACTATCGTAATGACGCTCGACAAGCTGCCGGAACGCGTTCCGGTCGCCATCGCGGGCATTTTCGGCCAGTTCGATATCGGTCATCGTCATAAGCTTTTATGCTTTAGACGATTGAAAAGTGGATTTCCTTGGGCCAGAAGGAAAAAAATTATCGTGGGGTGGGGAAGATGGCTGCCAATCCACCCAGGAACCGGGCCGTGCCCTCGTCTCGAGGCCCTGGCGACAGGTTCGTCTTGCTCACGCAACCAACACGAACAGTTTACCGTCTGGCGGCTTGATCGTGGAGCGCTATCTGGAGGCATAATCCGGGTTGTTACCGCTGGCCAATGTCGGCGGTGTCACCATCGTCCTTACCGCAGTTTGGCGGGGAGCGCGGTTTTCGCGTGGCGGCCTGTGCGTCGGCCACGCCGGCAATGGATAATAGAGAGAATTAATGGATCAGGGCAGTACTGGCAGTGACGCGCAAGGGCCATCCGGCGCAATGAATTATCGCCTCATCGTAGGCATGGCGGTGATTGGTGCCATCGTCGTTGGGGTGATCGGATATGCGGTTGGCGTCGGCAATCAAGATACCGGGCTAACTGCCGAGCAGCGCAATGAAATCGAGACGATGGTTAGCCAAGCGCTGGAATCCGAGACTGACGAAGCCAGCCCCGTCACTGAAGTCGCAGAGCTAGGCGAGGGCCGACGCGGTGTGATCGAGGTGCTCATCCGCACCCATTTGCTTGCCAATCCGGACATCATTACCGATGCGATCGACGAATTGCGGGCTCAAGAAGAGCAAGCAGAATCGGCGGCGGTGGGCGATGCCATCGTAACCAATGCCGCGATGATCTTCGACTCCGATCGGCAAGTGGTTATGGGCAATCCGGACGGTGACGTCACGCTGGTCGAGTTTTTCGATTACAATTGCCCCTATTGCCGTCGCTCGGCGACCGATATCCAACAGCTGATTGAGGAGGACCCCGGGCTGCGGGTCGTGCTCAAAGAATTTCCGGTGCTCGAGGAGGGCTCGGTGGAAGCCGCACGGGTGGCCGTCGCCATCAAGATGACGGCGCTTGATAAGTACCAGGCGTTCCATCTGGCACTACTATCGGAGCCTGGAACGGTGAACGGCGAAAGGGCTATGGCGGTGGCCGAGGATGTCGGCATTGATCCCGAAACGCTTCGGCCATTGCTTGAGAGCCCCGAAGTCGCCGACACGATCAACGAGGTTTACGAACTGGCCGATATGCTCAGAGTCAACGGCACGCCGACCTTCGTGACCGTCAAAGAGGTAATGTTCGGTGGGATCGAGCTCGACGTTCTGCGCACGAAAATTGCGGAAGCGCGATCGAATTAGAGGCGTAGATCGCAGCAGTGTGTTTGGCAAATCATGCAAAGCGTACCTAAATTGGTAGTGGCCGATTAACGGCCAATGAATGAAAGGTTCCAATCGCGTTCAGGGGGGAGGTGGCAATCTGGCTTTTACAGGCTGGGCAGTTTTAGCAGCCACGACACCGACAATGGGAGAGGACAATGGCAAACGACACTCTCAAGACCCTGATGGCGAGCATCATCAAAACGCCGGTACATAAATCTTCGACAGTGGCCTGGCCGTTGCACAAGCGCCGGTGAGCCAATCTGTTACAAGCTAATTTGATGCGTCAGGTGGCGCGGCCGGCGTCTCGAGGCTGGAATACGCTGATGGTCATCCAGGAGCCCTTGGCCGGCCCGCTGTCAACAAGGCCAACCGCCCAAAAGTATTCCAGGACAATACCGTCCGACGTCTCAACAGTAACCTTGAAGCCGACCTGTTCGTCAGTTGTGCCAAGACGCTCGATGTCATGTGTCGCGTGGCCGATGAGCGGCCGGAATGGCGCGCCCTTGATCATTTGCGTGAAGCGCGGCAGCGGCCCAGTGGCTTGTTTGTTGTCAGGATGGGCGAGCAACCAGACCTGCCTGATGCCGGCATCGAGGGACGGCGAGTCGTTGCGCTGAAGCGCGTCGAGCTGGATCCCGACAACTTCCTCGGGCGAAAGCGCGGGATCGGGCCCGAGCGGCTCGCCGGCATAGGCAATCGTCGCAAAAACGATCGCGATAAAAGCAATTAATCGCCCGGGAAGCGGCCCGCGAACACGAACGGCTGGATTAATTTTCCGGTCTGCGTAAATCGATCGCATCACAAAAATTCCTCCGGAAATCAAAGGCACTCACATGTGCAAACTTTACCCCAGGCTGCGGATATTGCCCAGCGCCGACCCATCTACTTCATCAGTAGCGCGTCGAGCTCTTCTACTGTCGCGGTGTCGTTATATTCGCCGGCGCCAACTTGATAGGGCCGGCCAGCAACACTGATCATATAGCTCACTTTGCGGGCCGCATCGCCTTCATAAGCAAGATGGTCGGCACCGTCCTGCTTGACCGGTTTTTGCCACATATATTCAGCCCAGCCGCCATCAGGCCGCGTCGACGCTTCGCATAAGGCCGGCCCGAATGTCTTGCCAGCGACGTCGGTGACCGTCGAGATCGTCACGCCGCGAACGGCGGGAACCGGATGGGCGACAACCACATCGGCAGCGCAATCCCAAACGAACACATAAGTGTCCTTCCACACGAAGCGGGTGTCGGCCGCGTCGAAAAGCGCCAGCCCGGCTTCGCCCTCACTCGCAAGATAGGCGGCGGCCTCCTTGACTTTGGCAATGATCTCTTGCGGGGTTGCAGCGTCACTTGCGAATGCCGCTGGGGCAAACGCTGCTGGTACTACAAAAGCGAGCGCGGCCGAAACGCCGAGCGCGGTAATCAAGCGCTTCATAAATAAATCCTCCATTGCGATTCCCAGCATCATAGCAGATCGGGGAGAGGGAGGGATGACGGCTTGTTGGCTCAACCTTCTCCACTCAGCTCCTCCGCGGCGGAGGAGATTGGGGCGATGAAGTCTTCTGCGGCACCTCGAATCAGATCGAAACTTTCGGCTCTGGCGCCGCCGTGATCGGCGGCGTCGTCGGCGCAGCGCTCGAAGAGCGGGGCGAATGCGTCGACAAGCGCGCGCAGATAGACGATCTGATCGAGGAGCAGAAATCCCAACTCGGAATGGGTGTCGTAGACCGAAGGCGCCGGCGGCACGGGGAGTGCTGCCAGCCGTTTGAGCATCTGGTTATGATCGCTGCGCAATGTGTCGATCGCTCGCCGATGCGCGGTTCGCTGCGTCGTGCTTGCGAAGGCGAGGGGCTTGTTGATGGCGATACCGGGCGCTCCGGGGGCGGGACTGGATGCGGGGAACGAGGCTCGCAAAGGGCCGAATGATGGCGCTAATGCCAGCGGATAGCTCACGCATATACGCGCATGACTGTATAAGTCAATCAAAAAATATGCGCATACGCATTATGCGCAGGCGCCAAAAGACGGGGAATTGGAGCCTGGAAGAGGCGCTTGATCCTTCGAGGCTCGCTGCGCTCGTGCCTCAGGATGAGGCCGTGGGTTTTGGGCTTTCAGAAAGATCATTGCCCTGGCGTGTGGGGCGGCCAAACCGGTTGTTGCCTGTTTGGTCAGCCTTTAAACCCGATCTCGAGAACACTCGAGATCGGTGCTCGAGCCTCGAAGGGCCTTAGAATAATATGAGGGGTCAGGCCTTGCGGACGTAGCGCACGCGCTGGGCGTTGACGATCTCGACATCGAGCTCAATCGGGGCGTTATAAGCGACTAAATTATAGAGACCGTTGGCGGCCGGCTCGATCATTTTCAATAGGCGCCGGCCGTCCGACAGTTCAATGATATATTCGGTATTGCGGTGCAATGGAAAATCGGAGGCGCGATTCTCGATAAAGATAAGGTCGCCATCCTTATAGACCGGATACATGGAATCGCCGCGCACGCGCAATGATTCGACCGCTCCAAAGCCTCTCGGCGCTTTCTCAAAGCCGATATTCTTCGATCCGCCTTCACCGTCGATATTAAAGACCAGCGCGCCGGCGCCGATATAGCCGGAGACCGGGATGAGGGTGAACAGGGATTTGGAGCCGTCATTGAAGCCCGAAAAGACTTCGGCATCCTCAAACGTCTCTTCTTCGATCTCGGCCAAGAGGTCGAGCGCATGTGACTCGGGCTTCTGCGTGTTGTGCTCCCACTTCGAAACCGTCGACTGATCGACGTTGAACCGCTTGCCGAAATCCTTTTGGTTTTCGCCAAGTTTGGAACGAACGCGCTTGAATCTTTGGTCGAGTGTCAACATGGTATTTCTTTATTCAATTCGTAAGCGTCTCTGAGACTTATATGCGTCCGCGCATGGATTGACAAGAGGTATGCGTATGCGCATTATCATAAAATGAACATTCCCGCCGAAGTCATCCAGATCGAAGAACGCCTCAAGGGCGCCGGCCATTCGGTCGCCAAAATGCTCCGCCGGGCCGAGGTCGATGCCTCGCAATGGGTCAGATGGAAACAAGGTGGGCAGGTTCCACTGATCAGCACATGGTCGAAAATCGTCGAGGCGGCCGATAATTTGGCGCCTGGAAAAAGCGCGTCCGACGAGGCGGCCGCCACCGACCAGATAGCCGGCCGGCCGCCTGCAATCGCGGAGGCGGGGCGATGAGCTGCTTCCGCCAGCACGATCGAGAAGAAATTGCACATTCCTACCGCCAGCGACTTGTCGCGGCGAGCGACGGCGCCAGCCTCCCCGGCAAGGCCCGTTGCGGCGGCGGGCGATTGTTCCCCTCCCGGCAATCCCCGCCGCCAGAATTCTCACAGGCCCGCAAGGAGAGGCACTTTGTCTTTCAGCGGCCGCGCAGGGATGCCTGGACTTTCCCGGTTTCAATCACAGCAATGCGCAATGCTGAACGAACCCGCCGAGGGCAACAGAGTCGCGCCGGAGCGACGTCCAAATTTGACGACTCGAGGTTGCCGTTATGAGCGCGCTGCCCGAAATCGTCGCGGCCCGCGATCAAGCGCCATTTGTGCGCCTGCGAAAGCATTGGCTGGCAAGTGCCCGGGCCGTCGCCCGTCATCTCGCTCACCGCAATGGAACCGTCACCATCGACGAGGTGCGTCGGCATTGCGAGCCGCCGCAGGGGATCGATCCTCGTGTTATGGGCGCGGTGTTTCGCGCGGCCGAGTTCGAGGCAACCGGTCACTATCGCAAATCCGATCGTCGTGAGAGTCACAACCGGCCGGTGGCGGTTTTCCGCCTGGCCGAGGCGGCGCCGGGACCGCGTGGGGGAGGGCCGATCTCCTCGATCAAGCGTGGGAGCGGATCATGAATCGTCTGTCGCGAAGGGCGAAGCTCGCTCTATCGACCGGCTGGTCGATTTACGCCCATCATGGGACAACGCGCGATGACGAGGGCTATCACTATGCGCGCTGGGAGCGCCCCGGTCACGGTGAAGCCAAGCGCCATGAATATGAGGCGCGTCGGCGTGAAATTCCCGACGACACGCGCGGGCTGACCGAACGCATCTGCGGCGATCCGCTGCCCGGCCGCTCGGCGCTGGCGCGAAGGCGGCAATCCCGATGAAGCGGCACATCTATGACCGCGACGCGGTGCTCGATCTGTGGGGTGCGCACAAGACCAGCCCCGAAATATCGGCACTGACCGGCGTGCCGATTGCCGCAATCACCAGGATTGCATGGCGGGCCCGCAAGGCCGGCGATCCGCGCGCGCTCGCGCACCGTGCAAACTTGGCACCAATCGATTTCTGGACGGACGAGCGTGTCGGCCAATTGATCGGCTACTGGGCGCAAGGATTTACCGGCCAAGTGATCGGCCGGCTGCTCGGGGCGAGCCGAAGTGCGGTCATCGGCAAGGCTTATCGGCTTGGTCTTACTGCGCGGCGAAGCCGGCAAGACCCGGCGGCAAGGCGCCGCCGGCCTTCCGCCGATGCGAGGCAGGGCCAATCGGCCGGGCATTCAATAGATCGGGCAAAAGAAGCGGCGCCGGCGAGCTTTGAATTCACCAATCGGTCAAGATTTACCGAGAAGACAAAGAATACCAAGACGGATGAACCGGCCTCGTTCGATATCGCCCTGATCGATTTGGAACGCGGTCAGTGCAAATGGCCGCATGGCGAGGGTCCGTTTCTGTTTTGCGGGCACAAGGTGTTCCCCAATGAAGTCTACTGCCCCTATCACTGCCGGCTCGCCTATCGGCCACATGAGCGTCAGCCAGTTCCTCCTTATTGTCATCCCGCCCCGAAGGCGGTGGCATGAGCCATGCCTGGATGCCCTTTTATGTTGCCGACTACCTCGCCGACACCACGCATCTGAGCACGGTCGAGCACGGCGCCTATCTGCTGCTCATCATGGATTATTGGCAGCACAAGAAGTTGCCCGGTGACCCGCGCCGTATGGCCCGCATTTGCCGCATGCAAGAAAAACAATGGCTGAAGATTCGCGACAATCTCGCCGAACTGTTCGGACCCGACTGGAGCCATAAACGGATCGATGAGGAACTCGCGAAGACCGAGAACCTCATTGCCAAACGCAAAGCGGCGGGAAAGGCAGGCGCTAGCGCGCGCTATAGCAAACGCATGGCCGTACCAGCCCGGCAGACACGGCAAACGGATGGACAGAAACAACCACCACTACAACCAGATTCCGATGCTACGCATCGGGGCGCGTTGCAGGACTATGACAAGCTTGAAAGCGAATTGCGCAGTGCCGCTGGTCTGACGGAAGCGCCGGCAATTGGCTTGAAGGATTTGTCGCCGATCTATGCGCTGATCGACAAGGGCTACGATCTCGACAAGGACATCGTACCGAAATTGCGGGCCTCGCGGGCGACGGGCAAGCGGCCGAGTTCGTGGCGCTATTACGTCAAGGGCATCGAGGAGGCGAAAGCCGCCAACGCCGCCATCCGCCCCAATGCCGGCCCGGCGACCGTCGCGCCGGTCGTGTGGGTGGCGCGCGAGGATCGCCGCTGGCCCGATCTGGCGCGGCGCTATCGGCATGAGCATGGCCGCGATCCGCCGACGACATCGGGACGCGGCGGCACCGGCCGTCACTGGCCGAAGGCCTGGGTTGATCAAGGTTTGGAAAACTCCCTCGAGCTGCCAACGACCGGGCCATGATCCGGCTTTAAGGCGGGCGCCGGGAGACCGGTAAGGGCGTCAAGTGCATGGCCAAGTCAGCCCGATCGAATCGCAAGCGTGCCAAACGCGCCAAACGCGGAAGGCCGCGCGAGGAGGGCGTGGCGCGAACCGCATCGGGCAGAAAATCGCGTGCCCGCCAACCGAAGGAAGATCCACGCATGGTCGTACTTGAAGCCCGCCAGCGGGTTCTAGGATTGCCGAAAAATCTCGCCGGCCACGAAAAGGCCGAGACCGTTCTCGGCCGGCTGTGGCTGGCCAAGCATATCAGCGAAGCGATGCGCCAAGCCGGCGAACGCTATCACGAGATCTACCTCGCCGCGATGCGGGCGCTGAAGGCGCCGATTGGTCTGGCGGTGAGCGGAATGGGCGGCACCAGCGGCGAGGAGATCACCGAGGATTATATCGTGTGGGCGACCAAGGCGGTGGCCCGGCACAGGGCAATCAAAGTGGCGCTGGAAAATCTGGATGGCGAGGGAAGCGTCAACCGAATCGTCAATCGCGTGGTCGTAGAAAACACGCCGCCGCCCGACGAATGGCTACTCTCGCTGCGCCAGGGGTTGTCGCTGCTCGTGGTTAAGCTTGGTGTTGGGGGCGAGGGGTGAAGTGTCGGGGCGGACTAGGGTTGGCGGCTGGTTTTGATCGGTGAACGGCAGGTGAATGGCGGGTTCAGGCTGGGTTCCAAAGCGCCAGCCTAAAACCAGCATCGTGTTCAGAACGCGGAACCAAACCGCACCCAACCAGGAGACAGAAAATGACCCGCAAGTTCATCATCAGCACCGCCATCGCAGCCCTCGTCAGCTTCTCAGCAGCCCCGGCCATGGCCAGCGGCATCAACATCGAACAGTGGGGCTGGTTTAATTCAGCCGGCGGCGCGCAAGTCGGCGCCGACAACCAGATCGGTGTTTACCAGAACGGTTTCTTCAACGGCATGGTCGCCGAGCAGTATGGCAATGACAACCTCTCGGCAGTCGGCCAAGAAGGCTTCAACAACTACGCCGATACGTATCAGAATGGCGATTGGAACACGGCCGGTGTCGGCCAGTTCGGTGCCAACCACAACGCGATCGTCACCCAGGACGGAAACGGCAACATCGCCGCCGGTGTCCAGGTCGGAAACGGCTGTGACGCGAATGTCGTTCAGGCTGGTTCCGGCAACGTCGCAGCCTTCGTCCAGGCCTGCCCGTAAGACAATCGGTCAATGCAAATGAATGGCCGAGAGAAGCATGACGCTGCTCTCGGCCTTCGCCGCGCAAAGTAAGGAGTATTGAAATGATCAAGAGACATAAACGATTTGCAGCCGCCGCCGTGCCACTTGCCCTTGGCCTCGGCCTAACCGGTTTCGCCATCAGCACCGGGCAGGCCGAATCGACCAGTGAGTCGGTCCGTTGCGAAATCCTGACGAACACGCAAAATGGCATGGTCGCCATGCAAGGCGTCGTTCATGCCGATTCCGCAATCAGCGGTTCGTATCGGTTTCGGGTTGCCAGCGCCAGCGGCGGCGGTAATTCGAATATCAGCCAGGGCGGTCATTTTTCCGCCGGTCCCAACGATGCGGTGACGCTCGGCCAAGTTATGCTCGGCGCCAACGCCGCGTATGATGCCAGCCTCGAAGTTAACGCGAACGGTGCGACGATCACATGCGCCGAGCGGGCCGGTGGTGCGATCTGAATGGATCGACCAAATGAGATCAAAGACGACGCACGACAAAGGGCTTTGGGAAACCGGAGCCCTTTTTGATGACTGACAGCGTCTTATGAGACCGCGCGGCGCTAGGCTTTGAAGTTTGGCCAGGCCAATGCCTACCGGCGATCTCGCTCACGACCAGATTCAGGCAAGCGCAGGTATCTATGGCGAGCGGTGGATTGCGACGGCGAGGTACCGGATATCCTGGCCCAACCGCGCAGGAACAAGAACGCTGCGCTCAGATTGATGCGCAAACCGTTGAAGAATCGCGGTTTCACGGCTATCATTAGTTTCAGCGAAACCAACGGAGCCCCTGGGCAGCCATTTGAACAAGTTCAAGCCCCCATTCGGCACCAAACACCGATCGTTGCCTATCATACGGTCCATTAATATATTGGTAACTGCCCAGGTTGTTTCCCGGCTTCGTGATTTTTAGCGGATTTTCCTGGACTTGGGGATCGCTTTGCGATTCAAGAATCGGATGGTCGCTGAATCGCCAGATGTTCGGTCTCGTGCAGAAC
>Ga0315339_1001654_pt1 | contig 19000 bp, 16 predicted proteins | sample ASW17metaG_FD_204514 | JGI IMG/M metagenome (GOLD analysis project Ga0315339, IMG submission 204514) | Ammonia-oxidizing marine archaeal communities from Pacific Ocean, United States - ASW #17 | ecosystem: Environmental > Aquatic > Marine > Oceanic | place: USA: California | collected 2016-12-05
ACTACAACATCTCGGAGCGTACGCGTGGCGCACTCATTGCTGGTGAAGAAGCCAGCTTTGAAGACGCCTTCGCCAAGATTGCCGAACTGGTGGGTGGTGGGGATGGAGTGGCTGTGCTTGCGTCCACATCCAATACCTGCGAAGAGCTTCATGCTCTGAAGGCCTGGGCTGGCAAGGCGGGAATTGCACACCTCTGGCATGGCTCCAAGAGCTGGGAGTCGGACGACTTCTTGAAGGAGTCCGATGCCACGCCGAACACCAAGGGCGCGCAGATGCTTGGCTTCGAGTCCGTGCCGACGGAAGCCCCTGCCTTGCGCGGGTTGGTGGTCGCTGGAGAGGTCGAAGTGCCCCCTGCTCTGCTTGCAAACCTCGACTTCTTGGTGCTGCAGTCTCCCGTTGGCGGCGAACTGGCACCAGCTGCCATGGTGATGCTGCCTGGGCTGACGCGTGTTGAGAAGCAAGGCACCTGGGTCAACTCGGCTGGCATGGCGCAGGTCGTCAAGCCCGCCCTTCAGCCCGGTCCTGGTGTGGTCGACGACTGGCAACTCTGGCGCGATCTCGGTGGCGCAGATGGCGCAGAATGGTCGACTCTCAAAGCTCTGACGCGCGTGTGCCGGGCGCAGCTCGATGGCTCTGCCGAGACTCCCTTGGTGGCTACGGAATCGTGAACGTGTTCGATATCGCGGCCAGTCTCGCGAAAATCATCATCCTCACCCACACCACGCTCATCCTGGCGATGTACATGCCGTGGGTGGAGCGGAAGGTGTCGGCATGGATTCAGGATCGCGTGGGGCCAAATCGCGTGGGCTATGCCGGCTTGCTGCAGCCCATTGCTGACACCTTCAAGTTCATCTTCAAGGAAGACGTTGTCCCGGGGCATGTGAACAAGACGTTGTTCGTGCTTGCGCCCTGCTTTGCCGTGATTCCATCGCTTTTCATTCTTGCGGTGATTCCTTTCGGACCTGCCGTCCAGGTCATGGGGCAGTCGGTCGACCTCGTGATTGCAGACCTCGGGGTCGGCATCCTGTTCGTGTTCGCCTTCAGCGGTTTGGCCGTGTACGGAATCGTGTTTGCTGGTTGGGCCAGCAACTCGAAGTACCCGATGCTGGGCGGCGTGCGGGCTTCAGCCCAGATGATCAGCTACGAGATCTGCCTCGGCTTGTCGGTCGTGGGCATTTTTATGGGCGCCGAGTCTTTGCGCATGCTGGACATCGTCCAGCAGCAGATCGACGGTTCATGGAACATCTTCACGCAGCCGTTGGGCTTTTTGATCTTTGCCATCGCGGCTTTTGCCGAGACCAACCGCCTGCCCTTCGACCTACCCGAGGCCGAGACAGAGCTGGTGGCCGGCTATCACACCGAATACAGCAGCATCAAATTCACGATGTTCTTCGCGGGTGAATATGCGGCGATGTTCGTTTTTGCTGCGCTGGTCACCGTATTGTTCCTCGGTGGCTGGGACTTGCCGTTCATGGACTCCGCAAGTTTTGCGGCCATGGGCAACTGGGGCGCGTTGCTGGGTTTTGCAGTGTTCCTTGTGAAGTCCTTTATGTTCTTGCTGTTGTACGTGTGGGTGCGTTTCACCCTGCCGCGTTTTCGCTTTGACCAGCTCATGAATCTGGGTTGGAAAGTGCTTCTGCCTCTCGCGCTGGTGAACATCCTGATCACCGGTTTCCTGAACCTGCCCTGAGCATCCTGATGGCCAAGGTCGTTGAACGTCGCAAGCTGAACTTCTGGGAGGAGCTCTACCTCCCGGCGATTGTTGATGGACTCGGGCGCACTTTTCGGCAGATGTTCAAGCCGGAGATCACCCTGCAGTATCCCGAGCAGAGGCCTGTGATTGCGGACGACTATCGCGGTGCTCCAGGACTGGTGAAAGACGAAGAAGGCCGCGAGAAATGTGTGTCGTGTCAGCTCTGCGAATACATTTGTCCCCCGAAGGCCATCGTGATCGAGCCCGGAGAGGTCTCCGAGGAGACCTCTTATGACTACAGCGGTATCGAGAAGGCTCCTCAGGAGTTCTACATCGATATGTTGCGCTGCATTTACTGCGGCTACTGCGAAGAGATTTGCCCAGAGCAGGCGATTTTCATGACGGGTGAGTACGAGTTGAACGCTTCCACTCGGCAAGAGCTGGTCTTCGACAAGGCGCGCTTGTACAAACTCGGTGGCACGCGCCCCGGCCTGCTCAAGAAGTGGAAGCACAAGGACGACGGTCTCGCGGCGGAGGAACACTAGAGTGGAAGGCCTACTCTTCTACGTGTTCGGTGGCTTGGCGATTCTGACCACACTGTTCACGATCAGTTCGAAGAACCCTGTCTACAGTGCGCTGTGGATGATCGGGTCCTTTGCAGCGACGGCCGCGGTGTTCGTCTTGCTCGAGGCCTTTTTGATCGCGACTGTGGAGGTCTTGGTTTACGCCGGCGCCATCATGGTGCTCTTCTTGTTTGTGATCATGATGATCAACTTCAAGGCAGAAGAGCAGAAGGGGTTACGGCTTTCACCTCTCGCGGTGCTGGTTGCGCTGACCTTTCTCACGCTCTTCGGGCGTGCGGTGGGAGACCTCGGATCTGCCTCGGGTTCGAAGCCTAATGAGCTCGTCGGAACGCCAGGCGCCATCGCTGAGGTGATGTTCACTCGCTATGTGGTGCCCTTCGAAGCGGTGTCCATGCTGCTTCTGGCCGCCATTCTTGGAACAGTCGTCCTGAGCCGGAGGAATAGCCAAGCATGATTCCTCTCGAACACTATCTCTACCTCTCCGGCATTCTCTTCACGCTGGGATTGTGTGGCGTGATGATGCGGCGCAACGTGATCCTCGTCCTGATGTCGGTAGAGATCATGCTGAATGCTGCGAACATTGCGCTCGTTGCCTTCAGCAAATATCTGTCTGCGGGTGCAGCCGAATCGGTTCAACTCGATGGGCAGGTCTTCGTCTTTTTCACCATCGCGGTTGCCGCGGCCGAGGCGGCCGTGGCGCTGGTCATCGCGATGGCCCTCTTTCGACGGTTGGACACGGTGAACGTGGACGACGTCGCGAACCTTCGCTGGTAGCTGGCAGGGAGCCCTCGAATGTCCGCGCAAGGCGCCTGGTTGATTCTTTTCCTCCCGCTGGCTGCGGCCGTAGCCATCGGCTTCGGTTTGCACCGCTACAGGGTGCCGACTCTGATCGTGTCGATCGGGACGGTGCTGGTCGGCTTCGGAATTGCGGCCTTCTACTACCTGCCCGTGCTGCTCGAGACCGGGCCAAGCTTCATGGTCACCGACTCGATTCGCTGGGTGACAGCAGGGGAGACGAGTTTCTCGTACGGCATTCTGCTGGATGGACTCTCGCTCATCATGTTGATGGTGGTGCTGGGAGTCGGCGGCCTGATCTTTATTTACTCCCTGGGCTACATGAAGGATGACGAGGGCATCACGCGTTTCTACGGATGCCTTTCCCTTTTCATGTTCTCGATGCTCGGCATCGTGTTGTCGAACAACTTCTTCCAGATCTTCATTCACTGGGAGTTGGTGGGCGTTAGCAGCTATTTGCTCATCGGGTACTACTACAAGAAGCCCGCCGCGAGCGCTGCGAGCAACAAAGCCTTTCTCACCAATCGTGTGGGTGACTTTGGCTTCATGCTCGGCATTTTGATGCTTTTTTACGCCACTGGAACGGCCAACTTCCTGGACATGGCCACGGTCATCCAGTCACCGGGATATCTGGACGAGGTGGCGTTTCAGGTGGGAGGGGTTCACGGCTGGACCCTGACCAATGAGTTCTTCCTGTGGGTGTCGGCGACATTGACTTTGATGGGCATCATGGGCAAGTCGGCGCAGTTCCCGCTGCACGTCTGGTTACCCGATGCCATGGAAGGGCCGACCCCCGTCTCGGCGCTCATTCATGCCGCCACGATGGTGGCGGCCGGTGTGTTCCTGCTGGCCCGTGTCTTCTTTATCTACCTGCCCAGCGACATCGCCATGAGCATCGTGGCTCATCTGGGTATGTTCACGGCCTTCTTCGCAGCGACCATCGCGACGACCCAGTTTGACATCAAGCGCATCCTGGCCTTCTCGACGCTGAGTCAGCTGGGATACATGGTCATGGCCATTGGCCTGGGTAGCACCGACGTCGCCATGTACCACCTCACCACGCACGCCTTCTTCAAGGCGTTGTTGTTCCTCGGTGCGGGCGCGGTCATTCACGCGGTGCATACCAATGACATCCGTCAGATGGGCGGTTTGTTCTCGCGGATGAAGATCACGTCGACGCTCTTCCTGATCGGAACGCTGGCCTTGTGTGGCGTCTATCCGCTCTCGGGTTTCTGGAGCAAGGACGGCATTTTGCATCTGACGGCTCAACCGCCGGCCTATGCGGACGACATCTTCATCCGCTGGCTGCCGACCATCACGGCGGTGCTGACCTCGTACTACATGTTCCGGCTCTTCTTCCTGACCTTCGTCGGCAAACCGCGCTATCACGGCGAGCCACACGAAGCGCCCAAGGTCATGTGGATGCCCATGGCTTTGCTTTGCGTGATGGCCATTATTTCGGGCCCCGTGCTCTTCACACACGAAGTGCTCGAGAGCTTCCGTAGCGTCACACGTCCCATGGAAGCCATGGATTTCCATCACATCGATGGGGACTACCACACGATCTTGCATGCCCTGATGATCTTCGTCATCGGCGCGGGTGCAGCCTTCGTGAGTTTCTGGGCAGGTTGGGTAAATCCCGAGACCATCAAGAAGATGCTCGGCCCTGTTCACCGGCTCTTTGACAACCGCTGGTACATCGACGACATCTATGCGTGGATCATCGAGAACATTCAGCAGAATTTCGCCCGCTTCTGCGATGGATTCGACCGCATCGTCATCATTGGCTGTTTCGTGAATGGCTCGGCCTGGCTCACACGTGCCAGCGGTGCTGTGTTGTCCCGGTATCAAACCGGTTCCGTGCGCACCTACGCGCTCCTGTTCGCGGCTGGTGTGGCCGCTCTCCTCGCACTGAACCTCTGAGCTGATTTCCGAACCAATGCTCGAGACCCACATCCTCAACCTCTTGTTGCTGATCCCGGCCGCCGTCACGGTGCTGCTGTTCTTCGTCCCGTCGGAGAACAAGTTGGCGTGCCGTGCGCTGAGCGTTGGCGCCGGCCTCGTGACGCTGGTGTTGGCTGGCTACCTGTTCTTCCAGTACGACCAGGATGCAGGCGGCATGCAGTTCCTGTTCCGCATGGACTGGGTGCCCTCGCTAGGCATCCAGCACCAGCTGGCCGTTGATGGGATCAGCGTGGCCATGGTGCTTCTGACGGCCATCGTCTACACGGCCGGCGCTCTGGTTTCCTGGCATGTCGAGAAGCGCAGCAAGGATTTCTACATCTTGCTCAACGCGCTTGTCACGGGCGTCTTCGGCGTGTTTCTGTCGATGGACCTGTTCTTCTTTTACTTCTACTACGAGTTGGCCGTGGTGCCGATGTACCTGCTGATCGGGTACTGGGGCTCTGCCAACCGCGAGTACGCGACCATGAAGCTGACGCTGTACCTGACAGCGGGTGCCGTGGTCGCCTTGCTCGGGCTGCTGATGCTTTACTTCTCGGGGATTACCTCCGAGCCGACTTTCGACCTGCTGGCCATCAAGGCTGCGGTGGATGCGGGTGGCGGGCTGTCACTGGCCACGCAAAACATCCTCTTCCCCTTGTTGCTCGTGGGCTTTGCAACCATCGCGCCCATGTGGCCTCTGCACACCTGGTCTCCGGGTGGACACGCTGCGGCTCCTTCAGCCGCCTCGATGATGCACGCCGGCGTGCTCATGAAGCTGGGTAGCTACGCGATCATCCGCATCGCCATGCCGCTGCTTCCGGAAGGCGCCGTGATCTGGCTTCCCTGGGTGGCTGTGCTGTGTAGCTTCAACATCATTTATGGCGGCCTCGTCGCCATGAATCAGAAGGACATGAAGTTCGTCATCGGCTACAGCTCCAGCAGCCATATGGGCTACGTGTTGCTGGGCATCGCGGCTTTCAGCGATCTGAGTCTTTCGGGCGCTGTGTTCCTGATGTTTGCACACGGTGTCATGACGGCCCTGGCCTTCTCGCTCATCGGGTTCTTCTACGAACAGACACACACACGCATGCTGGACGACCTGGGCGGCCTCATGAAACAGATCCCGTTCGTGGGCATCTGTTTCGTGATGATGGCCATGGCCAGTCTCGGACTGCCGGGCTTCGCCAACTTTGCCAGTGAGTTGATGATCATCGTGGGGAGCTGGGAGCGCTACCCGATTCCGACCATCTGCGCATTGTTCGGTCTCGTCATCGGTGCCACCTATCTGTTGCGCACGGTGAAGGCCTCCTTCCTGGGTGAGATGAACCCCAAGTGGGAAAAACTGCGCGATGCACACGGCTGGCTCGAACGTTCGCCATTCATCTTGCTGCTGGCGGTTTTGATCTTCTTCGGATTCGCACCGTGGACGCTGGTGGATGTGATTTCCACGGGCGTTGAACCGCTCGTCGACACCCTTCATGCCGCAGAAGCGGCTCTCGGGAGATAGAGGACCTTGGACACCTCCCAGATTCTCAACGTCTTCGGCATCGAGATGTGGCTCGGCGTGTTGGCGCTCGTGCTGATCGTGGCGGACCTGATCACAGGGCGCGGCCGACTTACGGGCCCGGCCGACATGGTGCGGTTGGTTGCCATGGGCGGGCTTGCCGTGTTGCTGGCCTATGCCTTCATGCTGTCTCCGGCCGAGCAGGCTTCGAGTTGGGGGACGCTCGACACCTTCGCACTGTTCTTCAAGCGCTTCTTCATCGCCACGGCCTTGTTCACGTTGTTGCTGTCGGCTCCCTATGAAGCACGATTTACTGGTGGACGAGGCGAATTCCCGGCTCTGGTGGTCTTCACCACCATGGGCATGTGCATGCTCGCCTCGGTCAGTGACTTCGTGACCCTGTTCGTGGCTCTCGAACTGGTGACCGTCACGCTCTTCCTGCTGGCGGCTTACCGGTCAGGGCTTCCGCGCTCCATCGAGGCCGGTATCAAGTTCGTGATCATCGGTGCGGTGGCTGCGGCCTTCCTGGTCTATGGCATCGCGTTTGTTTACGGCACGACGGGCAGCCTCGACTTCGAAGGCGTGCGTGCGGCGTTGGCAGCCACCGACGAGGTGCCCAAGGGACTCACCTTCGGTCTGTTGCTGGTGGTGGTGGGGCTGGCCTTCAAGCTGGGTGCCGTGCCGTTCCATATCTGGGTCCCGGACGTCTATCAGGGCGCGCCGACTCCTGTGACGGCCTTCCTCTCGGTGGGCTCCAAGGCTGCGGGCGTTGTGCTGCTCATGCGGCTGGTCTTCACCGTGCTCGGTCCTGTGGCTGGCCAGTGGGCCACCTTGTTGGCAGGGCTGGCCGCGCTTTCGTTGCTGATGGGCAACCTGGGAGCGATTCCGCAGAAGGACATGAAGCGCTTTCTCGGTTACTCGGGAATCGCGCATGCCGGCTTCTTGTTGATTGCCATGGCCGTGCAGAGTGAAGCTTCCGCGAGTGCGGTGCTCTTCTACATGGTGGCCTACCTGTTCGCGAACATCGCGGCCTTCCTGGTGGTCATCGTGGTCTCGCGTACGCCCGACAATGCACACATGGATCGGATCAATGGCCTGGCCGAACGCTCTCCGTTCCTGGCGCTGGCGCTGACGGTTTCGATGCTCTCGCTGGCGGGAGTGCCGCCCTTCGCGGGCTTTGTCGGCAAGTTCCTCATCTTGCGCGCCGCTGTGGCAGATCCGGCACTGCTGCCGGTGGTCATCCTGAGTCTCGTGATGATCGTCGTTTCGCTGTACTACTACCTGTGCATTCTCAAGCGCATGTACTTCCGTGAGCCGGTGGACACTGGCGTGCTTGAGATCACCGGCTCCACGCGGCTGATTCTTCTGGTCTGCGTGGTGGCCTCGGTTGTGCTGGGCATCTACTTCAACCCCCTGGTGGTTGCCGCAGAGAAAGGCGCTGCCGCACTCTTCGGGTAGGTTGGTGTTGGTGGGCTGCGTGTATGGAGAAGGCGGCTTGTGGCGGGTGACGTCAAATCCCAGGCACGCTCGTGTAGAGCTTGTGACGTGGTAAATACGCCTGATATGGTGCACGGATGCGAACGAGTCGCTGTCCTTGCCCCTTGTTCGATGCTGCTCGCGCTCCTGAATGTTCCCGTGTCGCGGAGTAAACAGGGTCGATGACATCCGATGCGCTTTGGCGATTTTTACGCCGCTTGTGGCGTCACTTGCCGCTACGCGACGTGACACGTGATCGTTACAAGGCCCGCTTTTATCGAGTGTATGGGGCCATCTGGCCCCAGTCTCCCCGGTATCAGGTTTACCGTGCGATGGAGGCGAGCGTCTCGACGGTCAATGCAAAGCGTCGTTGGAGTTGGACCGCTCCTCCGCCAGCGGACATTCGGGGGGGGCCTAGGCCTTGGGATGTGCTCGTCTTTCCGATTGTCGATTGGGCGTTTCGCCGTCAACGGCCGCAGCATTTGGCGCAAGAGCTTGCGAGGAAAGGCCACCGAGTCTTTTATTTCGAAACGGGCTTCTCCAGCGAGACGAGTGGTTATCGCCCCGTGCCGCGCGAAGTCGCAGACGGTGTCTTTGTCGTGAGGCTCCCTTGTTACGGAGCAGCCCCAGTTTTTCACGAGGAGATCCTTTCCGAACGCCAGATAGCCAGCGTGATCTCCGGTATTGATGCCCTACGAAGCGAAGTGAGCCTTGGCGCGACAGTGTCAATTGTGGGGCATCCTTTTTGGTCCGTTGTGTCCGAGCGACTGTTTAACAACGTGATTGTCTATGACTGCATGGACCGGCACGGGGCCTTTCCGGGCGCCCCCGAGTTCATCGATTCGGTTGAGTCACAAGCCCTTGCCGGTGCAGATCTGGTTGTCACGTCTTCCGCGCCACTCGCGGAAAAGGTGGCTCCGCGCGCGAGGAAGCACGCCCTCATTCGAAATGGTGTCGACCACGAACATTTTTCTCGGCGACCGGAATCTTTGGCGATCCAATCGTCTCGTCCCGTAGCGGGGTACTTCGGGGCCGTGGCCGAATGGCTCGATGTCGACCTTCTTGTCGAGGTGGCGCAGGCATTACCAAATGTTGATTTCTACTTGATCGGGCATCGTTCACTTAAGCGTGTCGCAGATCTTCTTCGTATTCCGAACGTCATTCTGGTGGGGGAAGTGACATACGAACAACTTCCGAGCTACCTCTATGCCTTCGACGTGGCTCTTGTGCCCTTCAAGCTCAACGAGCTGACTCGATGCACGAATCCTGTCAAGGTCTACGAATACTTAAGTGCGGGGAAGCCTGTCGTGTCAACGCCGTTGCCCGAGGTGGAAATGCTCTCTCCCATGGTGCGCACAGCGGCGCCAGCCGAGGAGTTCACCAAGTGCATTCTAGGCGCGCTAGACCAACCATCGGAAGTCGCGGCTGAGGAGCGCCGGGCGTTTGCCGCAGTCAATACGTGGGAAGATCGGGGGGATCACCTGGCGCGCGAGATCAGCGCGCTTTTTCCCAGTGTGAGTCTTATTGTGCTCACTCACAACGAGCTCGAATTGACTCGAGTGTGTCTTGACAGCCTGGAGAGGTACACAGATTACGCTGAATGGAATTTGATCCTTGTCGATAACGGTTCCTCTGATGGGACTCCAGAGTACTTGCAAGAATATGCAGCGACACGGGAACATGTCCGACTTATCTTTAACGAAGAAAACAGAGGTTTCCCCGCCGGCTGTAACCAAGGTGCGGCCGCAGCTGATGGCGAACTTCTTGTCTTTCTTAACAACGACACCTGTGTAACTCGCGGTTGGTTGGGCGATCTTGTTGCTCACATTCGCCGCTCTACAAATCTTGGCGCCTTGTGCCCGGTAACGAACAACATCGGAAATGAGGCACGCATCGACGTTCGCTACGGATCGCTGGATGAAATGCACGATGTGGCCCGGAGTTACACGGCGACCCATCGAGGACAGCGGCTCGAACTCGCAGTGGCTCCATTCTTTTGCGTGCTCATACCATCCTTGGTTTGGGATGCAGTTGGGCCCTTGGATGAGCAATTTGGGCTCGGCCTCTTTGAAGACGATGACTACGCCATGCGTGTTCGTCGCGCGGGATTCACGATTGCGTGTGCCGAAGACGTCTTCGTGCACCACCATCTGTCAGCTTCGTTTGACAATCTCCCCGAGGAAGAGCGTCACCAGCTTTTCCTGACGAACAAGAAGTTGTGGGAGGCTAAATGGGGTCCTTGGACTCCTCATGCGGCGCGTCCAAAAGCTACTGTCGATTCGTGAGCGAAAGGCTGTAGTTTTCCTGAGCATGGACAGCCCACCCTTGCGGGGTGTCACGCGAATTCGGCGGTTTTCTCCTCAGCTCTGGGAGAACTCTCCTGCAGAGAGGTGTAAGAAACCCTGCGTCTCTACGAGTTGATCCGGTTTCGAGCCAGTGGCTTAGCGAACCATTGTTCATGCAAATGGTTCAAACTTGCTTGACAAGATACGATGTGGAACTCCATGAGTTCGCGTTGCTTTTGGAGCCGGGAAAGCTGGCGTAAGTTATGGGGACAGAGACCTGAAGTTTCACAATGATCATGCCTGACATGCTGCCGACTAAACTGTGCGCGCTGCCGCATTGCCGGAGGATGCTGGATAGAGCGATCCAGCTCTTCGAGCTTGTCTTGAGTGGGGCCTCTGAAGCCGACATCTCGGGCATAGCGACGTGAAGCCAAAGAGACACAAAAAAGCGAAGGCTCCGCAGGCGGAAGAACTTCGGACGCCCCGCCCCCTTCCGAGAGATGATTTGATTGGCAGCGAGGACGAGCTGCTGCCGTTAACGGATTTACATAAAGAGGCAGAGCAGGACCTTGGAAATGCGCGGGCAGAAATCTCTCGGCTAAGAGAGATTGTTGCGGAGCGTGAATCGCAACTGGCGATGCGCACGCAAAGCGTGAGAGTCCATGCGCAGAAAATAGAGCAATTGCAGCTCGACTTGGATTCCAAGTCGGCCGCCTTGGAATCCAAATCAACTGCAATGGAAGTGCGGGTGGCTGAGGCGGAAGCGCAGAAGCAAGAGGCGTCTCAATTGCGAATTGCTTTAGATGCAGCCAAGGAAGCAGCGGCTTTTCATGAGAAGCAGATTGATTTGCTGCTCACTTGGTTGGAGCGCCTTAGCTTTGCTTTCCGCTCGTTGCTCAGGACAGGACGATGGAAGTTGGGCGATTTTGCGGTTTCCTTGAAGAGCCGGCTGATGGGGCGACCCTCCGGAGTGCCTTTTGTTAAGGAGGCTCAGAAAACCCTGGACAACTATGATGTATGGGTGCGGGACCGGGCACAAGATTCGTCGCGCGGCTCGCCTGTGGGTGCAACATGCGTGAACCCGCCTTTGTTAGATGCGAGTCCCACGTATGACATCCTGATGTTTGCCAACATCAACTGGGAAGAGCGTTATCAACGGCCCCAGCAAATTGCTGCTCAGTTCGCGCGGAATGGCCACCGAGTGTTCTACATCGTGGCATCCGAAGTGCTGTGCTCCGCACCTCCATCAACGTATCAAGCGACTGAAGTAATGGAGGGTGTTCTCCAGGTCAAGCTGGCGGGTCCACGGCAGATAGACCGTTATGCAGAAGTCATTGATAGCAACTGTTGCGACGCATTTGTCTTGTCTCTTAATAGCCTGCAACGAGACTACGACATTCAAGATGCCGCTCTCCAGGTTCAGCTGCCGTCCTGGATGCCACTTGTCCGATTGGTCGCGGGGCGCCGCGACTGGGCGGTGATCTATGATTGCATGGATGAGTGGGCAGGTTTCCCCGGGATTGGTCAGCCACTGCTTGATGCTGAGAATGAGCTTATTGATTTCAGTGATGTTTTGACTGTGACAGCGAGCGTGCTTGAGAAGAAATGGAAGTCGCGAAAAGAAGACTGCTTGCTAGTGCGAAACGGCGTAGACCATGAATTTTTTGTGCGCCACTGCACACCGAACGACATCCTGCTCGATGTGTCCCATCCTATAATCGGCTATTACGGAGCGCTGGCAGATTGGGTCGACTTTGAACTTCTCAGTTCACTTGCTCGGCGTCGACCTGATTGGCAGTTCGTCTTGCTAGGCGATGTGTTTGTCGATGATCTAGCCGGGCTGGATGAATTGCCAAACGTTCACCTTCTGGGACGCAGGCCTTACGAGGAGATGCCGCTTTACCTCCATCATTTTGACGTATGCCTTATCCCCTTCGAATTGTCGGGCGTCACTCACGCCGTGGATCCGGTCAAATTCTACGAGTTCATGAGTGCAGGTAAGCCGGTGGTTGCTGCGCCACTTGAGGAGTTGAAGATCTATTCGGAGTATTTGCGCTTCGCTGAGACGCCCGGTGAGTTCGAGCGAGAGATTGAGTCGCTCCTGAAGAGTGATGACACCGATTCTGTTCAACGACGTGTCGATCTGGGGGCCAGGAACGATTGGAAGCATCGTTACGAGGTCATGCATCAGGCCGTTGTTACCAAGGCGCCGAAGGTCAGCATCATCATTGTTAGCTTTGAGAATGTGGAGTTGACACAACTCTGCCTCGAGAGCGTGTTCGCTAACACGACGCACCCCAACTATGAGGTCATCGTTGTGGACAATGCGTCCTCCGACAGCACTCCGGAGTACTTGCGCGACCTGGAGGTCAATGAGCCCCGCGTTAAGGTCATCTTAAACACGGAGAATCTTGGTTTTGCAGCAGCCAACAATCAGGGGCTCGCGATTGCAGAGGGTGAGTTTTTGCTGTTGCTCAACAATGACACGGTTGTGCCACGCGGCTGGCTTTCCCCATTAATTCGTCAGGCAAGTCTGGAAGACGTCGGTCTCGTTGGGCCGGTGACGAATTTCGTTGGCAATGAGGCAAAGGTCGATGTGCCCTATGCAGATGACTTGGATGGCATGGGCGATTTCGCAGCTGATCACATGCGGGAGCACAAAGGTCAGTCTTTCGACATCAAGGTTCTCGCGATGTTCTGTGTGCTGATGAGACGGGATGTCTACGAGGAGGTGGGCCCTCTTGATGAGGCTTTTGGGATAGGTATGTTCGAGGATGACGATTACAGCTACCGAATGCGCGAAGCTGGGTATCGAACCGTGTGCGCCGAGGATGCGTTCATTCACCACTTCGGCCAGGCCGCCTTTAAGAAGCTCATCGAGAGTGGCGCGTATGGAGAATTGTGGGAGAAAAACCAGGCGGTCTTTGAATCCAAGTGGGGCGCTTGGGAAGCGCACGTACACAGAAGTGCTGAAGAATAATTTTCGCTCACTTGCGATTAGACTTTCTTGGCCTGGAATTGGAGGTATCCATCAAGGACGCCTTCATTTCCAAAGTCTCGAATCTCCCCTCGCTCAAGCCACATGAAGTGATCGCAGTGCTCTCGTAGTGTCTGGGCACTGTGGCTCGTAAGCACTACGCAGCGAGCGCGTTCTATGATTTCCGAAAGACGTTTGCCGCTCTTTTTGCGGAACGCGGTATCGCCAACCGAGAATATTTCATCAATGAGTAGGATGTCGGGCGTCATAACGGCGGAGATGGCGAAGCTAAGTCGGGCACGCATCCCCGCGCTAAAATGTCGTATGGGCGTGTCCATTGTTTCTTGGTCTAGTTCTGCAAATTCGCATATCTCTTGGTAGAAACTGTCTACCGTCCTTCGCCCGATCGATCGCACAGCTGCTGTTAGGTAGACGTTGTCACGACCGGAGAGTGCTGGGCTCATCCCAGCCCCAAGCGAAAGAAGGGATACGACGTCTCCGGAAACCGAGACTTTGCCTTCATCGGCGAGGTACACACCGCAGAGCAGTCGCAAGAGAGATGTTTTTCCACTTCCGTTTGCCCCGCAGATTCCTAGGCATGCACCTTTGGGCAGAGCAAAATCGATGTGGCGTAGAGCCCAGATTGTGTTTGCTTGGCTGTCGTCTTTTTGGCGTGAAAGCCGTAGGGATCGACCAATCGCAGACCGCATCCGGGCGCGGCGTTGACCGCGTTCGAATCGGAGCCCGGCATCTGAGCACTTGATAACAGTCATGACTAGAGCATTCTTACTGAAGCATTGCCAAAGCGGCGAAACGCCCAGTTCCCAAAGAGCAACATTACGATGGCCCAGGCAGCCGAAAACGCAAGCGGTGTCCATAGGGGGGTAGTGCCATCATGAATGGGCCGACGGATCCCCTCGAAGATCCCAACGAATGGATTGAGTGCGGCCCAGGTCATGCGGTAGCGCTCAGGAACGTCATGGTATGAGTACAGCCCAGGACTAAGAAACCAAATCGGTCTAAGGGTCGCGGCGAATATGTTTGAAAAGTCGCGGAAGAGGACAGTCAAGGGGCACAAGAGCAGCGAGATCCCCGCGGCGAGGGTTCCCATGATGAGCAGCGGGAGGGGCAGCAGTGCCAAATTCCACGTCATTGTGCGATCGTAATACAGCATGAATCCGACCAGTATTAAGATCCCGACTGCGGCTTCGAAGGTCGATGCGAGCAACTCACTCATGACAAGGGCCCGCCGGTTCACAGGCGTGCTAATGAGCAGTCCCGAGTTGGCGAGAAATGAGTTGGCGCCTCGAGTCGCAGAGACGCTGAACCATCTCCATGGGATAAGTGCGCATGCGAGAAATAGTGGATATGCGGCAGGCACATCCCGACCCATTAGGTTGAAGAAGTTGCCAAATACGATCGCATAGACCGTAATCATGATGATGGGGTCGACAGCCCACCACCAGAGTCCAAAAACGCGATCAGATGTGAACCGCCCAAGTGCAGCGACTGTCAGTCGCCAGGTGAGTTCCAACACACGCACTCGGCTTTTTAAGACATTGGGTTGAGCATGTTTTTCCGAGCACTCAACTGTTTCTAGGTCTCGAGCCATTTGCGGCGGGGGCTCCACAAGATCAGTCGGGCACGCCAGATTTGGGGCTGCTGTTGCAAGGAGGGTCTGCTGCCTTGCCAGCCGCATTTCGGTCCTGCCCACTAGGCTTTTTAGTGGGCTCTCTTGGTTCGAAGAGATAGGCGTTGATGTCTTGGTCTGTCAACTCTTGCACCGGTGTGCTTAGTTGGCGCGCTATCTCTTCTCTCATTGCTGCGTAGCGGCTATTGAACAGCGCCGACGCATGATCATAGAGCGCTTGGTCATCGATGTTGGCGTTTCGAATCATAGTAAGAATCGCCTCGGACTCTTGTGCGCGCTTCTTCGGTTTGGGCGTGACGTTCATTTTTTCGTAAGTCTTAGGCATGACCCATCCGAAGCTGTAGCAAAGCAACTGCAGCGATTCCTGAAACCGTTCGGTTAAACCAACGAAGGATAAGTTCGATATGCGCCGCTGCGCTAACTTAAGGCTGGTCGGGGATGCCTCGAATGGCGGTTTAGCCGGGTCAGAATCCGATTGTTCGTTAAGGAGGTACTGCCTTCGTGCTTGAACGTTGAAGTCGCGTCCAAAGAGTCGGGTTTGGTGATTTCTCACCGGCATCGAATCTTTTGGGTCGTTGAAAATATCTCTGAGATCCAATGCTTGGAACCGTTCGTGCGAAGCGTGCTGCGAGGCTGACCGAATAAACCGATAGTAAGACAGGACGCGCTGCACGGGATCACGAAGCATCGTCATGCACAAAGGGTTGTCCATCAGGGTTCTTACAGAGAACTCAAAGTGACCTACGACTAAATCATAGGCCTTGAGTTCGTCTGAAGGCATTGTGAGCAGTTCGTTCATGTAGTAGGCGGGGCATACTTCGTCTTGCCTGTAAATCCGCCGAAGAACCGTCGTGAGTGTTGTGCCTGAAGCCTTTGGGATGTGTATGAAAAGAAGCGGGCGCCCGCTAGGCTTCTCTCGTTGCCTCGGCCAACTGTTTGTCATGTCGATCGACCTGCAATTCTCTCAGGGAGAGGTTTTCCCGTTGATCCACTGCGGCTCAAGTGGGATTCCATTCTGTTCTATTATGAGCGATTGGAATCGTCTCTTTTTGTCACCAAGATAGCGCAGCATATTGAGAGATATTCTTCCGCGATGCGTTATGTGCAAAAGGACTCGGCTCGTATTGCAAGCAGCCTGTCGCTTCACGGCGTATTCGTCGTTGGCTGTGATCAATACGTCTCCAAGAGTCTCGAACTAGCCCCCAGCGAGGAGAGGCTACTGCGTCGGTGAATCGCCCGCGGTCCAGGAGGGGTTATTGGAAACCAAGGGCACTCTACGCGTGCGATTGATTCGTGGGAGGAGAGGTGGTGCTCGATTGCGGCCGCGCGGGTTTTTCGAGGCCCTGTCCACGTTGAGCCAGAGTTTCCTGGTAAGCATTCAGCGTCGTTCGCGCTGCCTGTTCCCAGGTGAACTCGGTGTGAATGTGTTCGCGGAGTGTTTCTGACGGACCTTTGTCCAGAGCGTCCAGCACGGCGCGACGAATAGACGCCGGATTGTCGGGCTTGCAGTAATGTGCGTGCGGGCCCAGGTATTCCACAGTGCAACCGCCTCGCGTGGCGACCAGGGAGCAACCACAGAGCGCGGCCTCCAGGCTGGCTAGCCCCGGTGTTTCGTACCAACTCACCAGGGCATGTACTTGCGCCTCACGGTAAGTGTCTGCCATCTCCGAGGGGGTTAGGTCTGACAGGAAGCGTACGTGCTCGCCGCCTTCCTTCCGGCATTGGCGCTCGTAAGCCGCCGCGGTCGGGCCTGCTTTGCCCACGAGAGTGAGCGGAATCTCGGTGTCGCGCAGAGCGCGGATGAGCGAAAGCTGGTTCTTGCGCGGTTCGATGCGGCCGGCACAGAGAGCGCCGCGCCGTTGGCTCGGTTTGTCGGACAGATGAAACGTGCGGCTGTCCGCGGCGCCGGGCACGATCGTGGATGCGACCTCCATCTCGAAGAGGTTCTCGAGAGCGTGCTGCTCGGCCACGCTGGACGGCAGTACGCGATCCATAGATCGCAGGATCGCACGGACTCCACGGCGGAAGCCAAGTACAGGGGGTGTCGCGGTGATGGATTTTGGTGTGCGCCTGAACTGATCCGCCCACTGGTACGCGAGGCGGACGTTGCGCAACATGCCGCTGCCCAGACTTCGGGTGATCATCCGCTGTGAAAAGGAGCGGCCCTGTCGGTCGTAGGCATCGCTGACCCAGAAAATGGGTGTGAGCAATGTCGGAATGTTTCGGGCACGCAAGATGCGGGAGTGGTGAAGGTTCTCCCATACCCGGTCGAGATGGAAGAGGTGAACGACGTCGTAGTTTTCGACATCGCGTCCGATTGTGGGAGACAAGCTGACCTCGACGCCGAGCTTTCTCAGGGCTTCCGCTGTGCGCAGCACCTGGATCGTGTCGCCACCCGGCTGCTCTTCGAGCGAACGACGGATCAGCCAGAGTGCCCGCATGTCTCTCCGCGACCGTTCACGTCGGTGTGTGGATGCTTCATGATGTGATTGCGATCTCGCCCGAGACCAAATCGGGATCCGAGGCCGCTCGCGTGCTCACGTATTCAGGCTTCCATTCCTGGAAGGGCCTGGTGTGCATGGTGCCGTTGAGAAGCACTTCTCGAATGCGCTGAGACGCGAGTCCATCGCCGTACACCGGGCGAACTTGCGCCATGGACTCCCACGCGACGGGGTTTTCCAGCAGCGTGGTGGCTGCTTCAACAATGCGCTCCGAATTCGTGCCGACCAGCTTGACGTTGCCCGCGGCCACGACTTCGGGTCGTTCGGTGACTTCGCGCATCACCAGCACGGGTTTACCAAGCGCCGGAGCTTCCTCTTGCACACCGCCCGAGTCCGAGAGGATGAGTTTCGCGCGGTTCATGAGCGCTAAGAAGGAAAGGTAGTCGAGTGGCTCCACCAATGTGATGCGGTCGTTGTTGCCGAGGATTTTCTCGACCGGCGCGCGCACGTTGGGATTGAGATGCACCGGGTAGATCACGCGAAGTGCCGGAAATCGCCGTGCGATTTCTTGGATACCCCGGCAGAGTTCTTCGAAGGGCTTTCCGAAGTTTTCGCGGCGATGTGCCGTGACGAGAAGGAGCGGCGCATCCCCGGGGTCGAGTTCACCGGGCAGAGGGCGATCTGCTGAGAGCTCAAGAGCCCACTGGGTCGCGTCCACCACGGTGTTGCCGGTGAGGAAGATGGAGTCGGAATGGACGCCTTCATTGAGCAAGGCGCTTGCAGCGGCTTCGGTCGGCGCGAAATGGATGTCGGCAGTCACACCTGCGATGCGGCGGTTGACTTCCTCGGGGAATGGGTGCTGCCGATCTCCCGTACGCAGACCTGCTTCGACATGTGCGAAGCGCTTGCCCATGAAAAAGGCGGCCAGACCTGAGGCCATGGCCGTCGTCGTGTCTCCCTGGGAGATGACCACATCGGGTTGCACGTCGGCGATGACTTTGCGCAAGCCGATCAGGCTACGTCCGAGAAGTTGGACGAGATCCTGATTGTCCTGCATCAGGGCCAGATCCAGGTCGGCTTTGAGGTCGAAGCTCCCCAGCGCGCTTGCCAGCATCTCTCGGTGTTGCCCGGTGGAGCAGATGACGACGTCGGCTTGGCTGTCACCCGGCGTTGCTGAGGCACAGGGAGACTTCAAGGCACGGATGACGGGAGCGAGTTTGATCGCTTCCGGGCGTGTGCCCAGAACCACGAGCATTCGCGTTTTCGTCATGGGTGAACCTCCGAAGGTGAGTGCGCAGCCTGGAGCCCAGCCTTCGGAATCCTGTTCGCAACGTCCGGGCACCATACCTGACATGCGGCTGAAAGCTGAAAGGGCGGTTTTGAGGCAGCCTGTATAGGGGATCTTCCACCGCCTGGCATGGACGGGGTTGGCTTGGTTAAGCCCTCCGGGCAAGCATTCCGTACGATGCACCTCATGACTCGAATCCAAGATAAACCCCGCTCGGCGAGCCACCTCAGCCGAATCCTGTTGCTTAGCTCGTGGTGTCTCTTTTGCATGTTGCCCTCCTCAGCCTGGGCAGCGGCGCAAGCTGCGGGGCCGCCGTTCTCTTCGGTACCCGAAGAACAGGCCGGCGATGAGATCCTGGCCGA
>Ga0315339_1001656_pt1 | contig 18981 bp, 18 predicted proteins | sample ASW17metaG_FD_204514 | JGI IMG/M metagenome (GOLD analysis project Ga0315339, IMG submission 204514) | Ammonia-oxidizing marine archaeal communities from Pacific Ocean, United States - ASW #17 | ecosystem: Environmental > Aquatic > Marine > Oceanic | place: USA: California | collected 2016-12-05
TGGCTATCTTGGACGTCCAAGAAGTTCCCGATGGGGCTGGCATTGGGGGGGGCCTTGGCGGCCTATCTGATCATGGGCGTCAAATACGGTATGTGACCTAACTCTCTGGAAACGCATACAGAGTATACAGCGGTGTGCGATGCAATTCGCTGACGGTCATCCCGCGTTCGGCAATCCCCTCTAACACCTGTTTACGGATGCTCAGCGATGCTGGGCACTGCGGTACCAACAGGTAGTCAGCATTTTCGATACCGGGCAAGCCGCCGTAATACCAAGGCGCACCGCCCACCAACCGCCCTAAATCACCAAATAGCCAGTGCCCGGCAAAGATATCTGCGGCAAAGATCCGTTTTCCACTGGCGAACCCGTTCGCTTCCAGGTCGGCCACGATAACCTCGAACCACGCGATGATACCCAGCTGTAGCTCGCAGTCGGGCAGGGCCTCGCCCTGAAACACGGCGTGGGTTTCGGGGCGTTTGGCCAGTTCCTGCCGGTCCTCCAGCCCACTGCCCGGCCCATCAAGGCCACTAACGCCGTCCACCCGATTGGCCCGCACCACGCGACCCAACAGGTCACTATGTTGCGGGTTTTGCGCCAAAAACGCCGTGTATTTGTCCGGCTCAACCCGCGAATGACGAAACGGGCTATAGGCCAGGTTCAGGAACGACGGTGCGGCAAACGCAATCGCCGCCATAGCCGTCAGCATCAGCGCGCGGTCCAGCGGCCAACCAAAGCTGTTTTTCATTTCCGGGTCCAGTCGCGGCACCAGCAACAAGATCGCCAACAGCATCAACCATTGAGGATCATTGCCAAAATTCTGGTAGGTCACGTAAAAGAACCCCGGCACCAGCAGCAACAGCACCAGCCCCAATGTCTGCTGCCCGGCCTGCCGCAGGAACACGACGCCCAGCACCAGCACCAGCGATGCGCCCAGATACGCCGGCGCACCGATGATGGTATTTAACGGCGCGCCCGGTTGTGGCCGCACCTTTGAGCCTGAGACTGTCAGCAAATCGCCCAAATAGGCCATCCAGAACGGCACGCCCGAAAACAGCGTGAACACCGCCATCGCCGCGATGCCGACGACCAGCGCGATCACAAGACTGCGGGTGGCTCCGCGCAACAACAGCGCCAGCACCACCGCGGGTGCGAAAGCAATGAAATAGGTCACCTTGCACAGCAGCAAGAACGCCATGCCCAGCCCGATGATTCCGCCGTCAAGCAGGTCATTGCGCACTGTGACGCCGGGCAGCACCGCCAGCGCGATCACCACATATGCCACGGCCCAGGCCCAACGATTGTAGTGCATCGAGATTGAGACCAATCTGTCGGCCTCGCCGTGCACCAAGGCAAGGACCAAGACCATCACAACCAGGCCAAACAAATAGGCCAAGGCATTGTTAAATCTGGAATATGCGGCCCAGAAGACGGCTGGCAGCAACACAATCGCGACGGCAATTTGCGCCAGCAAAATCGATTGCCCGATGCCAAATCCCGCCTTGACGAAGGCAACAATCGGCAGGAATGCCATCACCCCGATCGGCGTCATGAAATCCAAATGCGGCCATTCGCCATCCGCCATGCGGAATACGATCTGCAATAGATGCAGCGTATCGCCTTCGTGCTTGGCGACGTAAAATCCGCCCTTGGCCAGCGTAACGCCGCCCAATGCCGCGACCAACACCAGAAGAAAGACGAATAAAAGTACGGGTTTAGGTCTGCTCATGCCTCTGCCCTGTCCATTTTTTGCCACAGTAGCCTGTCATGACTTGCAGCACAAAGAAAACCGGAGCAAACCCGATGAATATGCAAAACGCCCCCGTCCTTGACCCGCCCGCGCCAAAAACGCTGGACGAAACCGGGTTGCCGATTGTGGTGATGCGCGACATTCTGTTGAAAACCATGTTTCGCCGAAACCTCGAAGAGGTCACTCTGCTGTCCAAAACCTTGTGCCTGCCGGTCCCAGTCACGCAAGAACTGGTAGACTTGGCACGCACCCAAAAGTTGGTAGAGGCGACAGGCACCCTGCACGCCAACTCTGGCGGTGAAATGGGCTATCAGTTGTCAGACGCCGGCAAGGCGCGGGCCTTGGACGCGCTTAGCCAGTCGGAATATTACGGCGCGATGCCGATCCCGATGGAGGATTACGCCAAACAGGTCAAGCGCCAGTCAATCCGCAACATCCAGATGACCCGCGATCAGCTGTTGGGCGCAATGGGCCATCTGGTGCTTCCACCGGACCTATTGGGCAACTTGGGGCCCGCTGTGGGCTCTGGCCGGTCGATCCTGATGTATGGCCCGCCGGGCAACGGAAAGTCATCAATTTCCAACGGTATTCGCGACGCGCTGGGTGATACGATCTATGTGCCACGGGCAATTTTCTATTCCGGTCAGGTCATTACGGTCTACGATCCCATCGTGCACACCATCGCCGAGAAGGCGGATGATGATGCAGGCACGCTACGGGTGACGTCGAACCGTTGGGACCGACGCTATGTTTTGTGCCAGCGGCCGACGGTGATCACCGGTGGTGAATTGACGCTCGATATGCTTGATCTGGTCTATAATCCGACCTCGCGCACCTATCAGGCCCCGCTACAGCTAAAGTCCACCGGCGGCGTGTTTATCGTCGACGACCTTGGCCGCCAATCCGAACCTCCACAGTCACTGATCAACCGCTGGATTGTGCCGCTGGAAGAAGGCAAAGACATCCTTGCCCTACAATCGGGTGAAAAGTTTGAGGTGCCTTTTGACACGCTGGTGATCTTCTCGACCAACTTCCATCCCAATGAAATCTTTGACAAAGCTGCCCTGCGGCGGATCTTTTTCAAAATCAAAATCGACGGACCCGATCAGGCGGATTACCTGAAAATCTTCCAACTGGTGGCGAAAAAGAAAAAGATGCCGTTGGATGAAAAGGCGCTGATCCATCTGATCCGCAACAAATATCCGACCATCGACAATACCTATGCGAACTATCAGCCGATCTTCCTGATCGACCAGATGATTGCGGTCTGTGAATTCGAAGGCATTCCCTATCAGATGACCCCCGATCTGATCGACCGGGCCTGGGCGAATATGTTCGTCAAGGAAGAGTCAATCGTGCACTAAACCCGCCGGATTCCGCGATCGGAATTCCATCGGAATTCCATCGGACTTTCATATGACCCCGGCTGCTCTGGCAACTTTCAGGGCGGCGGCCTAGATGTGAGTCATGACCGCCCTGCCCCCCCAATTTGAGAATTGGTTTGCCGCCCGTGGCTGGCAAGTGCATCCGCATCAACGCGAGATGCTGGCCCGCAAAGATGACCCAGCCCTGTTACTGATTGCGCCCACCGGTGGCGGCAAAACTCTGGCCGGTTTTTTGCCGACACTGGTTGAGGTGTCCGAGGCCGGGCACCGGGGCCTGCACACGCTCTATGTCTCGCCGCTAAAAGCGTTAGCGGCGGATATCAAACGTAATCTAAGCACCCCGATTGCCGAGATGGACTTGCCGATCCGGGTCGAGGATCGCACCGGCGACACATCAGCGACGCAAAAGAAACGCCAGCGCGCCGACCCGCCGCATATCCTGTTGACCACACCCGAAAGCCTTGCGTTGCTGATCAGCTACCCGGATGCGCCGCGCATGTTTGCCGGATTGCAGAGGGTGATCGTTGACGAAATCCACGCGCTGGCCGAAAGCAAACGGGGCGATCAGCTGATGTTGTCGCTAGCGCGGTTGCAAACTCTGCGCCCCCGACTGCGCCGCGTCGGGCTGTCTGCAACGGTCGAAGCCCCGCAGGCCATCGCGCATCAACTGGCGCGGCACCCCGACCCCTGCGCGATTTTGCAGGCCGATCCGGGGCCTGACCCGGAAATTTCCATGCTGGAAACCGACGAGGCCCCGCCGTGGTCCGGCGGCGGCGCGGCCTATGCGATTCCGGCGGTTCTCGAACAGGTCAGGCAGCACAAGACCACGCTGATTTTCCACAATACCCGCGCGCAGGCAGAGATTTTCTTTCACAACCTGTGGCTGGCGAATGAAGATGCACTGCCGATTGCCATCCATCACGGCTCCCTTGATCGGGCGCAACGCGAAAAGGTCGAGGCCGCGATGGTGGCCGGTGCGTTGCGCGCGATTGTCTGCACCGGAACCCTCGACTTGGGGATCGACTGGGGCGATGTCGACCTGATCATCCAGATCGGCGCGCCGAAGAATGTCAAACGGCTGATCCAGCGGATCGGGCGGGCGAACCACCGTTATAACGCACCGTCCAAGGCGCTGTTGGTGCCTGCCAACCGGTTTGAGGTGGTCGAATGTGTCGCCGCGTTAGAGGCCGCGAAAGCCCATGAACTGGACGGGGATCCGCGCGGGGCCGGGCCGCGCGACGTATTGTGCCAGCATATCCTGATTGCCGCCTGCGCCGCGCCGTTTGCGGCAGATGATTTATACGCCGAGATGACCTCGGCGGGGGCATTTGTCGGGCTAAGCCGTGCCGATTTTGATGCCTGTCTGGATTTCGTCGCCACCGGGGGCTACGCGTTGCGCAGCTATGACCGCTGGCAGCGGTTGGTTCTACGCGACGGGCTGTGGCAGCTGCGTGATCCGCGCGCGGCGCAGCGCATTCGGATGAATATTGGCACCATTCAGGACAGCGAGTTGATGAAGGTGCGGTTCCGCGGCCATGGTAAGCCACTGGGCGAAATAGAAGAAAGCTTTGCCGCGACGCTGACCAAAGGCGATACATTCCTGATCGGCGGGCGCATCGTGGCCTATGAAGGCCTGCGTGAGATGACTGTCGAAGTCTCACCCAACGCGCGCAAAAAACCGAAGATTGCGGTATTTGGCGGCACCAAGTTTTCAACCTCTACCCAGCTGAGTCATCGGATTTTGCGGATGTTCGCCCAGGACAACTGGCCGCAATTGCCCGACCATACCCGCGATTGGCTGGCGTTGCAGCGCGAGGTCTCGCAGCTGCCACGCGAGGATCGGCTGTTGGTCGAAAGTTTTCCCCATGACGGGCGCGAACACCTCTGTGTTTACGGCTTTGCCGGGCGCAATGCGATGCAGACGCTGGGCCTGTTGCTGACCCAACGGATGGAGGAATTCGGCCTGCATCCGATGGGATTCGTGGCGACGGATTATGCGGTGCTGATCTGGGGCCTGGACCCGGTGACGGACCCCGCGCCACTGTTCGCGGGCGACAGCCTGCGCGACGGGTTTGAGACATGGCTGGCTGGCAACGCGGTGATGAAACGCACCTTTAAGAGCAGCGCCATCATTGCCGGGTTGATTGACCGGATGATGCCGGGGAAACGCAAATCGGGGCGACAGGCGACGTTTTCCAGCGATATCCTGTATGACACCCTGCAGAAATACGACCCTGACCATGTGCTGATGCAGATCACCTATGAAGAGGCGATGAAGGGGTTGGTGGATTTCGGCCGGATCGAGGAAATGCTGGCGCGTACACGGGGGCGGATTGACCATGTGGTGCTGGACCGTGTCACGCCACTGGCCGCGCCATTGTTCCTGGAGATGGGTAAGGTGCCCGTGGTTGGAGCTGCCTCGGAACGGTTACTGTCCGAGGAGGCCGAGCGGCTCATGCAAGCGGCGGGACTAGCATGAGCGGACACGGATTTTCGCTGGCTGGGGCGGTCTTGCAGGCACGCGGCTCTGGCGCGCTTTACTGGCCGGATCAAAAACTGTTGGTGGTCAGTGACCTGCATTTGGGCAAATCCGAACGGATCGCGCGGCTGGGCGGCGCGATGCTGCCGCCCTATGAGACGCAGGATACTTTGGTGCGGCTGGATGCAGAGATTGCGGCGACCGCGCCCGAAACAGTGATCTGCCTTGGTGACAGTTTTGATGACATGGGGGCCACGGCGGGGCTTTCGGCAGAAGTGATTGACTGGCTGGCGCGGTTGATGTCCGGGCGACGCTGGATCTGGATAGAGGGCAACCATGACCCCGGCCCCATGGGCCTTGGCGGCACACATCTGGCGGAACTGGCGCTGGGGCCGTTGTGCTTTCGCCACATCGCCAAGCCCGGCAGCCGCGCTGAGATTTCCGGGCATTACCACCCCAAGGCCAGTATTACCGCCCGGGGGCGCAGCATCTCGCGTCCTTGTTTTTTGTATGACCGCGACCGGGTAATCCTGCCTGCGTTTGGCACCTATACCGGGGGGCTGCGTAGCACGGCACCAGACCTAAGCCGCCTGATGCGGCCAGAGGCGCGCGCGGTGCTGACCGGCCCGGTGGCACAGGTGATCCCTATGCCACGAGTTTTGGCACGGTGAACTGTGCGGCAACCTCGGCGCGGTAACTGCGGCTGACCGGGATTTCGACGTCATTCTTCAGCACCAGAAACATTCGGCCATCAACCCGTTTCTGCGCAATCACCGCCGCCCGATTGACCCAATGTGATCGGTGCACACGCACACCATCCAAATCACCCAACAGGTCAATGGCATCGGCCAGACGCATCAGGATTTCGGTCTTGCCGCGCGCTGTGAACACGATCACGTAGTGATCTCGGGCGCAAAGTGCCAGGATTTCGCCGCGCATGTCGTTGGGCAAACGATCCAGCAGCGCCATCGCCGGGCTGGGCACCGGCGCGGTCCTGCGCCCCACACCTGCCACGATAGCACCGTTGTAGATATGGACAAACAGCGACAAGACGACCGAAATCAGCAGAACAAAACCGAAAATATCGCCGAAGCCGATTCCATCCACCTGGTCACCGCCGTTCCATAGGGAATTGATCCACCAGATCATCGGCGAAAAAACACAGGTGAAAATCAGCGTCGCCAGAGCCTCTGTCCGGATCGCCGAAAGGCGCGGCCACAGCCGCCGCAGCACAACCTTGACAGCCAGGCCAAGCACGATTGACAGGCCAATCACCAGCCCCCAATACAGCATACCGAAAAACACCGATTGCGCGGCAAAAGTTCCAAACGGCCCGGCAACCGCCGTCACTATGGTGGCACACAACCAGATTACCACCACCTGCGGGCGCAGGATCAGCCGAAACAGGGATTTCGCCATTAAGGTCATTCGTAACCAAATCTTACACGCAAAAGCAGGGCTTAGGTAGCGTGCCGAAGCCTGGTATTCAATGCACAGTCCCGGCAAAAGCAGTAACGGGTCACAGGACTGTTGCGGCGCGCTGTCGCGGGGCAGCAATCGGGCCGGAACAGAACAGGGAACAGCATGACAGATACCGCCACAAACGCAGCGATCGCACAACGCATTCACGACAGCTTTGATCGTCAGGACATGATGCGCACGCTGGGGGCCAAATTGGCCGAGGTCGCGCCGGGCCATGTGGTGATCAGCGCGCCGATCCTGCCCGAGATGCGCCAGCAGCATGGGTTTGCCCATGCGGCGGTGACCTTCGCGTTGGGTGACAGCGCGGCGGGCTATGCCGCGTTAACCATGATGGCGCCGGGCGATGAGGTCGTGACGTCAGAGATGAAGATCAACCTGCTGGCCCCTGCCGCCGGGCAACAACTTGTGGCGACAGGGCATGTCATTCGCGCCGGAAAACGGCTGGTTGTCGTTGGGGCTTTGGTGGTTGCTATCGACGGCGACCGGCATCGGGATGTGGCCGTGCTACAGGGGACAATGATGCCGGTGCAAATCTCTGGGCGCTAAGGGATTTCCATCTGGAATCCGGTTTCGGCGATCACCTGCCCATTGACCTGCAACGCCACGAATTGCGGCCCCGGATAATGCCGCCGCGTAGTAACCTTGCGCAGCGGCAGGCGTTTGGTCAGTTGCAACGGTTCACCAGCCGGGATGCTGGTTTCGGTCCACTTAAAAACCTTGGCGCTGTGGCTGCCATCGGCGCGCAGGAACCGCAGGATCAGGTCGATCAACACCGATTGATCGGCGGGGCCATCGTGGTGCAGATTGGCAGAGACGCTCAGGCTTTCGCCGAGTTGTACGGCCTGGGGTTGGGCGTCAAATACCGCGTGCAGACCTTCGGGCGGCCCGTAGCCAAACACTGCCAGTGTCGCCGGATGCCCGGCCTTTATCAGGCTGCGGCAGGCGTGTTTGATCAGTTTTTTCCGAGGGTCCGGCGCGTTCTTCATCCAGTCAGCGGCCAAGTCTGCCACCAGATCAGGGTGATCCTTGGCAATGTCGTTCAGGTTATTGGCAACAGACCGGCGCACGTATTCCGACGGGTCATCGCGTAGCGTGGTCAGAATTGGCAACAAAGGGACCGGGTCTTTGACAAAGGCCTGCAGCCGGATACCCCACGGCAGGCGCGGGCGGCAGCCTTCGGATGCAAGGCGGCGCACGTGGTGGTTTTCATCGCGCGCCCATTTGGCGGTTTCGGCCAGTGTCTGGTCAGGATGCTGTTGATAAAACGGCCGCACGGCGAATTCCGCGCTGGAGCGCATGGTCAATTCGCGCAGGAAGCCAAGGCTTTCGGCGGGGTGATCCAGACCATGGGTGGTAATGTATTTGCCGACCGGCATCAGCGACCAGCCGCGCAGGCCGTCGGCGTCCAACCCCTCGCTGGCAAAGCCGATATCGCGGTTGGGATGTAGCAGCGCGGTCAGGGCAGGCAGGATATCTGGCACCTGGGTCGGCAGGCTGGCCGTCATCGCGTGGGCGATCTGGTCAGAGCGTTGCATCAGCTCTAGTTCGTCCAGGCGGTTCAGGGCGATGTCCAGAAACGCGGTGCGGTCAAAGCCTTCGATGCGATCGAATAGCCCGGCCATGCTGCTGATGACCGCCGGGTTGAACAGATTTTTGAACGGCTCGGCCACTATTCCGGCTGCCAGCCGCGTTGTGTTGGCACGAAAAGCTTGACCGTATCACCGATGGCCAGCGCGCCGGGGCGTTCGACCCATGCGGTTATACCACGGCGATGTTCGGCGGCTTTGCGAAAGGCTTGGCCATGGCCGGGGCGGTCGGCCTCTATTTCCTTGCCGGGCCAGTTACATGGCCCGTTTTCCAGATCGACCGTAATCGTTGTGCCGTCCGGGGTTTGCAGCCGGGACCCGGGCGGGATGTGGGTGAAATCGGGGATACCCTTGATGACTAAAGAGGCACCCAGCCATTCGGGGTTCAGCACGTCAACGCCGATATCGGCGGCGATCAGGGCGCATTCTTCGGCAGACAGGATCGACAATTGGCGGGTGTTGCGAATTTCGGTGCCCTTGGGATGCAGCATCTTGACCCTGACGCAAGCCGGGCGGGTTGGGCCGCCGTGGAATTCTCCGTCTAGCCCATCGAATGTCGCCTGGACCTTGGCCAATGTTTCGGCGCGAAGGGTGACGTTGCGATCAAGTACGCGGCCAAGCCAAGTGATTTCGCCGCTATGGCCAGAGTCGGTTAGGGTATCCATGATCTTTCGCTCCTAGGTTGGGCGAAACCTGCAGGGAAGGGCGCGTGAACTCAAGCGCGAACCGGGGATGCAGTTAAAAAAGAAAACCCCGGTACCATTGCTGGCACCGGGGTTTGATGTCTTAGGTTTTGGCCGAAATCAGGCGCTCGGCTCTGGCTCCATGCCGCCATCCGATGGTTTGGACTTGGGCTTGGTCTTTGGAATGGTCGTCACGCTGGCGGTGCCACCGGTATCTGACGGGCTGTCATCGTCGTCGCCCCGGTTCAGCGCCTCTCCCGCGATGACCTTGGTGATTTCATCGCCGGTCAGCGTTTCATATTCCAGCAAACCCTCTGCCAGACGCACCAGATCGTCGTGCTTTTCGGTCAGGATGCGTTTGGCGGTTTCATAGCCTTCGTCAACAAACCGCCGCACCTCTGCGTCGATCTTTTCCTGACTTTCGACAGAGATCGCAGAGCCGCCCTGATAGTTGCCCAGATAGCTTTGCTGCTCGTTGGCATAGTCGATATTGCCCAGCTTTTCGGAAAAGCCGAACTGTGTGACCATGGCGCGCGCGATCTTGGACACCTGTTGGATGTCCGACGACGCACCAGAGGTGACGTTTTCTTTGCCAAAAATCAACTCTTCGGCCACCTTACCGCCCATCGCCATCGCGATTTTCGAGGTGTATTTTGTGAAGGTGACACTTAGCTGATCCCGTTCGGGCAGCGACAACACCAGACCCAGCGCACGACCGCGCGGGATGATCGTCGCCTTATGGATCGGATCATGCTGCGGTACATTCAGGCCGACGACGGCATGGCCAGCCTCATGATAGGCTGTCAGCTTTTTCTCATCCTCGGTCATCACCATAGAGCGCCGTTCGGCCCCCATCATGACCTTGTCCTTGGCGGATTCAAAATCCTCCATCGTGACAAAACGACGACCGATGCGCGCCGCCATCAACGCGGCTTCGTTCACCAGGTTGGCCAGATCAGCACCCGAGAAACCGGGCGTACCACGGGCGATGATGCGCAGGTCAACGTCGGGGCCAAGCGGCACCTTGCGGGCGTGAACCTGCAGGATCTTATCACGGCCTTTGATGTCCGGGTTGGGCACCTGAACCTGACGGTCAAAGCGACCGGGTCGCAGCAGCGCGGGGTCAAGAACGTCAGGGCGGTTGGTGGCGGCGACGATGATGATCCCCTCGTTGGCCTCAAAACCGTCCATCTCAACCAGCAGCTGGTTCAACGTCTGCTCGCGTTCGTCGTTACCACCACCATAACCAACGCCACGGCTGCGGCCAACGGCGTCAATTTCGTCGATGAAAACAATGCAGGGCGCGTTTTTCTTGGCCTGCTCGAACATGTCGCGCACACGGCTTGCGCCGACACCGACGAACATTTCAACGAAATCAGATCCCGAAATGGTGAAGAACGGCACGCCGGCCTCGCCCGCGACAGCGCGCGCCAGAAGGGTTTTACCGGTGCCCGGAGGGCCAACCAGCAGTGCGCCTTTAGGAATTTTACCGCCCAGACGGCTGAATTTCTGCGGATTGCGCAGGAATTCTACGATCTCTTCCAGGTCATCCTTGGCTTCGTCAATCCCGGCAACGTCATCAAAGGTCACGCGGCCGGCCTTTTCGGTCAGCAGCTTGGCCTTGGATTTGCCAAAGCCCATAGCCCCCCCACGGCCACCGCCCTGCATCCGGTTCATAAAGTAAATCCAGACACCGATCAGGATCAGGAACGGCAGGAAGGTCATCAGGATCGTGGTAAATCCGGATTGCTCCTGCGCCTCTGCGGAAAATTCGACGTCGTTTTCGATCAGACGATCGGTGATGTCAGTGCCTTGCGGAATGATGGTCACATATGTGTTGCCATCACGGCCCTTGAACAGGACCCGCTCACCGTCCAGCTCGGCAGAGCTGATTTCACCGTTGTCGACACTGGCAACGAAGTCGGAATAGCTGATTTCACGCGAGGACATGGTCGACTGTCCGCCGCTGAACAGGTTGAAAAGCGCCAGGATCAGTAAGAACAGTACGACCCAAAAAGCGATATTACGCGCGTTGCCCAAGGCAATCTCCTTTGTCTCGCCGGGGGCGAGTGACCCCGACGTTAGAACATTTGGCTAAAATAAGGATTAGCGCGCATTCTTCAATGCGATTTCATGGATTCGTGGAAATCAGCGGTGTTTTCAGTCAATTTGGCGCACCAGTCGGTGTTGAAGCCCAGCAATGGTGCAGAAATCAGGGTCTCGCCGCGCCAAATCGCCGGGGTTGGCAACAGCGCCGCGCGCGGGCGGTTGGTTTGGGGCCGATCCGGGCAGGCACGCAGGCCGGATTCGCCTAAAGCGCGAATCTCTAGGTCGGGCGCATGTGGGCCAGTTAGCTGCCAGCGGGTGTCCCAAAGTTGGTTGGTTGGCGCGCTAAGGTCGCGCACCGCCTGATATTCGCGGATCACCCGGAATTGCCTGCCCGGCAGGACATGGCAGCCGTGCAGCGTGCCCGATTGCGCCTCTGCCAGTTTGGTTAACGGGGCGAAACGCGGGCGATAGGGGTTGGAAGACGCCCACATCAAGGCGCGTGCCAACAGACGCGTGCGGGTATCTTGTGGGGCGCGGGCAAAGGCTTTGCTGTCGATGAGCAGATCACCTGCGTTTTGGGTGACGGCGCGCCGCGCAAGGTCGATCATCGCGCCGTCCAAGACCTGCCGAGCGGCCTGCATATGGCGGGCGGTTTCTGACAGGCGTTCTGTGCTTAGGCCAAGTTCCGCAAGCGTATCAAGCATTTGGCGCGCTTTGACGCGGTCGAATCCCGTGTCGTCATTTGACGGATCATCGACCCAAGGGATGTTGTTAGAGCACAAGTAGTCGCGCAGGTCTGCCCGGCGTATATCCAGCAGCAGGCGTAGCCAGCGCAGCCTATGCTGTTCGGCCACGGCCATCCCGGCCAGCCCATCGACGCCGGACCCGCGCGCCAACCGCATCAGCACGGTTTCGGCCTGATCGTCCGCTGTATGGCCGGTTAGCACGTTGGAAATGCCCTGCCCCGCCGCCCAATCCTCGATCAATTTGCGGCGGGCCATCCGGGCGGCGTCTTGTAGGTTGCCCTGCCCATTATACCCGGCCCACTTGAGGGTCTGATGCGGCAGACCGAGCGCCGCTGCGGCCTGTTTTACAGCTGCCGCTTCTTGCGCGCTTTCGGCGCGCAGGCCGTGATCTACAGTAACCACATGCAGAGCAACATCTTGTTTTTTCGCCCATATCTGCGCCAGATGCAGCAACGCCATGCTGTCGCCACCGCCAGAAACGGCAACCGCAAGTTTGGCAGGAATTTCCGTATCAAAGAATGCGGCCAGACGGGCCGAAACCGCCGATTGCAGCGTCACGAACAGCCCAAAGCCAGCAATTTACCCTGCGCCTGCGTCATCTGGGAACTACCAGGAAACCGCTCGCCGACATGACCAAGGGTCACGCAGGCCTCATTTGTTTGACCCAGATCGGCGAGTGATTCCCCCAGACGCAACAGCGCGTCAGGCGCACGCGCGCCGTTTGGGGCACCGGAAAAGCTGGCGAGATAGGCGCGCGCCGCGCTGGATGTTTCGCCCAGATTGGCCAGCGCCTCACCGCGAAGAAAATGCGCCTCGCTGCTTAATGGGCCACCTGTGTAGGTCTCGGTAAAGGTCGCGAACTGGTCAGCGGAGCTGCGAAAGTCACCGGAATCGAGCGCCGCCTTCGCCCGATCAAAATCGCCTTGCTCGCCCATGGCGAATTCAGTGTCATTGGTTTGCGGCGGGGCGGTCGTTGACACAACCGGCGCTGTGCCGCCGCCAAGGGTGGTGGTGGTGCCCAAGCTACCGATGTCGCAGCCTGCCTCTAGCTCACAAAGCCGGAACTCCAGATCGCCCAGACGGTTGGTGCCGTCGCGCACCACATTGTTGATGCGGAACTCCAGGCTTTCGGTCTTGGCGGTCAGGCGCTGCAACTCTTGTTCAATCAAATCAACCCGTTGCAGGGTGTCACCGCCAAATCCGCCCGTCACGCCGCCGGTCGTTGACAACTCCCGTTTAAGGCGCTGGATTTCGACGAACAGCACTGACATTTCCTGCCGGATGTCGGCAAGCGTCTGGTCCTGCGCCAATACGGGCGCAGGCAGGGCCAGAGTCATAATTGGGGCGAAAACAAGGGCGAAAACAGCGCGGCGCATTGGGATTCCTTAGCTGATACCGGCCTGCAACAAGGTCACCGCACGGCGGTTCTTGGTATAACAGGTCTCTTCCGAACAAATTTCAATCGGGCGTTCCTTGCCGTAAGGCACGGTGCGGATCCGGCTGCCGGACACGCCGTTTTGCACCAGAAACTGCTGTACGGCGCTGGCGCGCTTGGCACTTAGGGCAAGGTTATATTCGCGAGTGCCTTGTTCGTCCGCGTGGCCCTCGACCACGATGGCATAGTCGCGGTTGGTGTTCAGCCATGTGGCCTGCCCCTGCAGGATTTGCCGCGCCTCGGCCCCCAGCGTGCTTTCATCGACGGCAAACAACACACGGTCGCCAATCGCGTTGCTGAAATAGCTGGTGCTGGCCGGATCACCCAGCGGGTCAGTCGTGACTGGCGGGTTATTCAGGTCAACGGTGTTGCCGTTACCATCGGAGCCGAACTGGCTGGGGCTGGTACAACCGGCCAGCACAAGCCCGGCGATCAGGAAAAGCGATTTGGTTATCGGGGTCATTTTCTGTGCCTCTGGTCTGCGTTTACAGGTTTTGTTGTTGCTCGATTAGAAACAGATTAGCATTTTCATTTAGGTTTGTGAACGTCATGGCAATAGCGGCGACCATGCCGGATCAGATGCCGCGCCATTGGTCGGCACGCGGCGCAGATTGCGACCGGTAATGTCAACCGAATACAGCGCCGGTGCGCCATTTGCGCCCTGACTTTCGCGGGTGAACATGATGACGCGCCCGTTCGGCGACCAGCTTGGCCCTTCGTCCAGGAAACTGGCGGTCAGCAGCCGTTCCTCTGACCCATCGACCCGCATAACGCCGATATGGAACCGGCCCTTGTTCTGTTTGGTAAAGGCAATCAGATCGCCACGCGGCGACCAGACGGGCGTGCCGTAACGGCCCTGACCAAAGCTGATGCGCGTCGCCTCGCCGCCGCTTGCGGGCATGATGTATAGCTGCTGCGTTCCACTGCGGTCAGATTCAAACACGATCTGGCTGCCATCGGGCGAAAAGCTGGGCGCGGTTTCGATGCTGGGGGTAGACGTCAACCGGGTTTCCGAGCCACCGCCGACGGTCATGCGGTAGATGTCGGTATTGCCGCCCTGCGACAGCGAATAAACCACCGTCTGTCCATCGGGCGAAAACCGCGGTGCAAAGGTCATCGTGCCCGGCGTTTCGCCCAGCGGGCGTTTGCCAACACTGGCCACATCCAGCAGGAAAATCTTCGGAGCACCCGTTTCATACGATGTATAAAGCACACGGTCGCCGGTGGGCGAGAACCGCGGGGCCAGAACGATGGTCGAGCTATCGGTCAGAAACTGCACATTCGCGCCGTCATAATCCATGATGGCCAACCGCTTGCGCCGGGCATTTTTCGGCCCGGTTTCGGATACAAATACCACGCGGCTGTCGAAATAGCCGCCCTCGCCGGTGATCCGCTGATAGACCGCATCGGCCACTTTGTGCGACATGCGCCGCCAACTGGCCGTTGTGCCGACAAATTGCAGCCCGTCGCCAAGCGGCCCCTCAGAGAACACATCAAACAGCCGGAACTTGACGGTGACGCGCCCATCCGACGCCACGGAAACGGCCCCGGTGATCAGCGCTTGGGCATTGATCGCCTTCCAGTCGGAATATTGCACCGGGCTGGAAAAGCTGGTGACCGTGGAAATAAACGCATTGCGCGGAATTTCGCGGAACAGCCCGGTGTTGGCCAGATCGGCGGCAATCACCTGGGTGATCTGCGCGGCCATTTGTTCGGCACCGGCATGTTCGGGGATGAAATCGGGCGCGGCAAAGGGCAAAGGCTCGATCACACCCTCGGTGATTTCGATCCGCAATGGCCCCTGGGCATTCGCAACGCTCGCCAATCCGGCCAGTGTTGTTAGGGCCATCCCGAGAACAAGTCCTATTACACGCATCATTTGATCCTCATTCTCTCTGGATTAAACGTCATTTCGATTTCGCGCCACTGTTCGTATTTGTCCACCGGCAAATCATAGCCATTAGCGCCACAGCGGATAATCGCCCGGCGCGCGGCCTCAAATGCCTGACGCGCGGCGGAATCTGATCCGTCAAAATAGTCCAACATGCGGATGCTGCCACCGTCGGGCTTGCCATCGCGGCCCATCGAGACCGCGACGATGACAGTCACCATCAGCGCCTCAGAGCTAAGCGAGCCGACGTTCCAGCATTGCTGTACGGCCACGCGCAGCCCGTCCTTTTCGCCGCCAGTCAGCGGTGGGCCGGTCGGTGCCGTTGGGGCGGGTGCCGGCGTTGGAGTTGGGTCAGGAGCAGCGACGGCGGCGGCGACCGCGTCGGCGATGGCATCGGCGGCCGGATTGGTGGGTTCTGCTACCGCTGGCTGTGGCCGCGTGGGTCGTGCCGTGGGGCGCGGTGCCGCTCGGGGCGCAGCACTTGACGGCGTCTCGGCCTCTGTCACGATCTCTGTTGTCGCCTCTTCGGGCGCGGCCTCTGGCTGTTCGTCAGCCTGCACCGGTGTGTTGGCATCCGGCGACACGCGCGGCGTTGCGGTTTCGGCGATTTCTGGGCTGGGAGGCGATTCCGGCACCGGAATAGGCGCGACACGCGGGGCTTCCTGCGGCTGCGGCGTATCATCGACTGGGGCCTCAATCGGGGCGTTCGGCGGCGTTTCGGGCGCGGGCAAGTCTGGCACGACCTCTGTCAGTTCCGGGTCGGGCGGCTGCGGCGCATCAGGCACAACCGGCAACGGATCAGGCGTCTCCGGCGGCGTCGGTTCCGGCGCATCGGCGGCAACCGGCGGCTGCTCGGGCGCGGGCGGGCTGACCGCATCCTCGATATCGGGCACCGCCGGGGTCGGCACATCAAAGACGGTATCCGGCTGCGACTGCGGCGCGCTTAGGGCAGCAAACTGTTCCTCGGTCAGAATGGATACGTCGGCCACATCCGGCGGCTCTGGCGCCTCACCGCCAAACCAGCCGCCGAGCAGCAGCCCAAGAAACAGCGCCACATGGCCGCCGCCCGAGATATACGTGCCAGTATTCACGCGCGCGCGCCCTAGCCGCCCGAACTGTCGGTTGCGTCCAGCGTCGGTCCACCGCTGTCCGTCACCAGCCCGATGTTGCGAAAGCCGCCAGCGTTCAGCGCGCCCATGATCTGCATAACCTGCTCATAGGCAATCGCGCCGTCGGCGCGCAGGAAAATCTTGTCGCTGGTCCGCTCTGCCGCAATGGCGCGCAGTTTGGATACCAACTCTTCGGCCGGGGTTTCCGTTGTCTGAATCAGGATCAGGCCATCCTTGGTCAGCGTCACCGACAAGGGTTCTTCGTTCTCGACTGGCAAAGCCTCTGCCGCAGTTTCCGGCAGCTCGATCGGCACGCCGACGGTCAGCAACGGGGCCGACACCATAAAGATGATCAGCAACACCAGCATCACATCGACAAACGGCGTGACGTTAATCTCCGACATCGCGCGATACTTGCCGCGCCGCCGCCCACCGCGCCCGCGACGCGTCGTGCCGCCGCCCTGAATCGTCCCGGCACCCACGGCCTAACTGTCCAGTTGGCGCGACAGGATGGTCGCGAATTCATCGGCAAAGGATTCATAGCCAGCGACGATATGGTCACTGTCAGCACTGAGCTTATTGTAAAAAATCACCGCTGGAATCGCCGCCAACAGGCCCAGACCGGTTGCCAACAAAGCCTCTGCAATGCCGGGGGCCACGACGGCAAGGTTGGTCGATTGCTGTTGCGCGATGTCAATAAAGGCGGTCATAATGCCCCAGACCGTGCCAAACAGGCCGACAAACGGCGCAGTAGACCCGACAGTGGCCAGAAAGCTTAGGCCCTTGTTCAGCCCCTCTGCCTCTTTGGCAATCGCGACATCCATCGACCGGTCAATCCGCGCCTGTGCGCCTGCGATCAGCGCGCCGTCGGCCTTGTGCGAGCGGCGCCATTCCAGCATGCCAGCGGCGAAAATCTTTTCCGATGATCCCTGAGGGTCGGCGCCCATCGTCTGATACAGCTCATCCAGCGGCTCGCCAGACCAGAACGACGCATCAAAGATGGCCGCCTCGGCACGGGTTTTGCGATAGTTGATCAGTTTCTGGATGATGATCGACCAGGCCCAGAACGAGGCCACAATCAGCATCAGCATCACCAATTGCACAATAAACGAGGCGCGCAAAAACAGCGCCAGAAAAGAAAAATCTGCTTCCATCAGTCCTGCTCTTTTGTCTGGCCCTTGGGAGTTTTTATCGGTTCGGGCTCTAGTTTGGGGATAATCTAGCGCGAAAACAGGGGGAAAGCCAAGGAATCCGACCCCCTAACGGCAATCAGTCACGCCAAAGGCATAGTTCGGCGAAGTTCCGCCGGAATTCGCGCCGGTTTCCCAGCGTCATTCAGCGCGACCAGCGTCACGGTTGACTGAAACAGCAAGGTTTCATCGCGCCACACGTCCTGCCCCAGAACAATCCGCGCGCCGGTAACGGCCTGCGGTTCGGTTTCCACTCGCAAAACATCGTCAAACCGCGCCGGTTGCAGGTACTCTGCGGCCACTTTGCGCACGGCAAAAACCACGCCCAACTCGGCCTTCATCCGCGCCTGATCCACACCGAGTTCACGCACAAATTCCGTCCGCGCCCGTTCGATGAACTTCAGGTAATTGGCATAATAGACGATGCCCGCCAGATCGGTGTCTTCATAGTAGACGCGAATGTCGAAATTATGGGGCATGGCGATTTGCAGGTCCTGTTTACCCTATCGTCGCTAGCCGGAACGGCGCTTTCGATCAAGCCCATGCTGCCGCTTGGCGGCCAACGCCAGAATGTCCCCCAAGGCCCTATTGCACGCGCCACAGAACCGCTTCGGCCACGAAAACCCCGTGCATTGTGAACCAATTCACCTCTAGACGGGTATCGTCATAGCGGGTGACCACAAATTCCAGCCCGACGTAGCATCGGTCTGCCCCGACGGTGACGTCCTCCCAACCTTTCATCATGTGCTGGGTGATCTGCTCAAATCGCCAGACTGCTTCGCATCCATCGTCGGGGGTATAGACCTGGGCCGTGTCGTTCAGGAATTTGACGTAAATCGGCCATTCAAAGCCGGACTCCAGCACGCCGGTGCCTTCCCACTGACCGCGATTATCAGACAGAAAATCAGCCAAGGCATCGTGGCCAGACGCGAAAACCTGCCCCAAAGCCAGCAAAAGTATTATCAGAAATTTGCGCATATCGTATCCCCCCAAGATGTTGGGATTTTCGTCGAAATTCCAGTGCGAAGCATTGAGATACATCAAAATCCAGCGGATAGGCCGTTGTCGGTGACGCGCCTTTGTAATGCACAATAGGTGTCTGAAACTGGGAAACCCCCTAACAGGTCTGCACAGACGTTCCCGCACCAACCCGCGCCGCAATGCGCAGCGCGTGGGCGGCATCCTGTGCCATCGCGGGC
>Ga0315339_1001658_pt1 | contig 18967 bp, 17 predicted proteins | sample ASW17metaG_FD_204514 | JGI IMG/M metagenome (GOLD analysis project Ga0315339, IMG submission 204514) | Ammonia-oxidizing marine archaeal communities from Pacific Ocean, United States - ASW #17 | ecosystem: Environmental > Aquatic > Marine > Oceanic | place: USA: California | collected 2016-12-05
AAATTTTCATTAATTCTAATTAATTCATTCCATTTAGCAGTTCTTTCACTTCTTGAAAAAGATCCTACTTTAATCATATCTGTTCCCCAACCTATTGCAAGGTGACTTAAATAACTTTCTTCTGTATCACCTGATCTAGCAGAAAGTATTGTTTGAATATTATTTTCTTTACAAAAATTAATAATATTAATTGTTTCTGTTATTGATCCACACTGATTTAATTTTATTACTATTCCATCGATTGAATTTAAATTAATAGCTTTTTTGAGTAAGGCCATATTGGTACAAGTTAAATCATCTCCAATAATTTTACAATTTTTATCAATTAATTTTTTTTTTAATTTATTAAATGAATTAAACTCATTTTCAAAAAAAGGATCTTCAATCATTTGAACATTGTGATTATTATTTAGATCTTTATAAATTTCTATTAAGTTATCAGTAGAGTATGGTTTATTATGAATAATATATTCATTATTGGAAAAAAGTTCATTAGCAGCAACATCAATTGATATAGCTACATCTTTACCTATTTCATAATTATTAATTTTTATTGCATCATTAATATATTTACATATTTCTATATGATTTAAATTAGATGGCCAAAAACCTCCTTCATCTGAATATCCGTTTAATAAATTACTTTTTTTAAGTTCTTTCTTTACAGTATTAAAAATGTTGAAGGTTATTTCAAAAAAATTTAGAAAATTACTTTTTTTTGGAGAAAAAATTAAAAAATCTTGAAAAGAATTCATATTACCAGCATGAGCTCCACCTCCAAATATTTGAATTTCAGGTTTTGGAATTGAGAATATTTTATTTGTAGAACTATATTTATAAAGAGGTTTTTTACTAAATTTTGAAGCACATATGTAATTAGCTAAAGATAAAGCAATGGATACATTGCCTCCAATTTTGGATTTATTAATAGATTCATCATAGGATTTAAGAATAAGATCAAAATTTTCTTGATCTAAGCAAGAATTATTAACTAATAAGGGAGCAAGATCTTCATTTATAATTTTAATAGCTTTTTTAACATCTTTGCCTCCATACTTATTATCATTATCTCTTAATTCTAAAGCTTCTCCGGAACCAATCGAAGCACCTGAAGGTGACATCGCTCTTCCCATAATATTATTTTTTGTAATTATATCAACTTCTATTGTGGGATTGCCCCTAGAGTCGTAAACTCTTCGTGATTTTATTTGATTTATATTTGAATCATTATTCATATTATTTTTTTTAAAAGATTTTTTAATGATGTTGGAGGGTTACTTAATAATTTAAAAGATAATGATCTAATTTTATTTTTAATGTTTTTTTTGGTTATGTATTCCACAGGTGATTTTCCATCTATTCTAGCTAATAACATTATTGGAATCATTTCAATACTCCTATTCATAAAATTTTCTCTATGATATAATTTAATAGATTTAATATAAGTTTGAAAAAAAATTTTATAAGCTTCTATAAATTGTTTTTTTTTATTAGGAATATGGATTGATTTAATTAATAGGTGATTAGAAAAAAAAACAACATCAAATACGGGGTCACCGAAATTACAAGTTTCAGCATCTATATATTTAATATTTTTTTTATAGATTAGCATATTTTTTGGACTGAAATCACCATGTACAAGAGTTGATGAATTTTTTTTATAATCTTTTATTATTTTTTTAATTTTATTGTTTAAAAATGGATAAACTCTTCCTACTTCATTAAAATAAGCATCTAATCTAAGATCATAAAAATTTTTTGAATTTTTAGTAAACATTTTTTTTATAATATCATTTGATGAATTTTTATGAATCTTAAATAAGTCTTTACTAATTTTAACAAAAATTTTTTTATCTATATTTTTATTTAATAATTTTGATTTAAGAGTTTCATATTTTTTTTCATCTAAAAATTCTAAGATTAAAATATCAAGCTTTGAACTAAATTTATATATTTTTGGTATGTTGTTAGGAATTATTTTACTGCAATGTTTAAGCCACAAATATTCATATTTAAGTCTTTTAGTATCTGCATACCAATCTTTTTTTACTAGTAGTTTTGATAAAGATCTTTTTATACAGTATATTTTTGATTTAGTTGTAACTTTATAAACTTCTGATGAAACTCCCCCATCCAACATTGAAAAGTTAATTATTGATTCATTATTAATTTTATTAATCCAAATTTTTTCAAATTTGTTGTTTGATTTTGTTGTTTTATTATTCCCCAAATGATCTTCCTAAAACTTCTTTTTGGTTTTCATAAATTGAACCTATAGAAGGTGGTGGTGGATAAGGCATTTTTATAGGATTATTCTCAATTCTTGCTTCAAGACAGGGATCTCCTTTAACAATGTTATTTGCGTAAACTTGATAAATATTTTTAACAAAATCTTCTCCACCAGCTGTTGGTTTTAATCCTAAATCTAGAATTCCTTTAAGTGGCCATGAATCAGAAGCCGTATAGCCAATAAATAACATTCTTCTAGAGATATCAGAGTTATTTTTTTTCGAGCCATGAAGACTTCTTACATGATGTAGGCTAATTGCACCGGCTTTAGCAATAAAAGTTTCTGCTTTGCTAACATCATAATGAGATTTTGCTGGGTCAACTGCACCTATAAAATAACCGTTGTGATGATGATCATCTAGAGGGCCTAAGTGAGATCCAGGAACTGCCATTAGAGGTCCATTTTCTTCTTTACAATCATCTAAAAAAATTCCAACTTCAACAATATCATCATTAGTATGGGGGTAGAAAGCCCAATCTTGATGCCACTCAATTGCTTCTCCACCATGGGCTGCTTTAAAATTAAGTTTAGTGTGATCTCGTCTTAAATTATTTCCAATTAATTGAGATACAATATCTAAAATACAATCATCTTTAGTAATATCTTCATAACTCTTGTGAATCATATGTGGGTTTTTAAGTCTTCTTAGTTTTGGATTATCTTTGGTATGTTCTTCTGAAAGATCATAAATTTCATTATTTTCTTTAATATTTCTAGATTTTTCAACAAATTCACTTGTAGTCTTCTGAATTTTTATTAATTTTTTTTGAGGTATTGCATCATTAATAATTACATAACCTTTTTCTTTATAAGAATTTATTTGTTTTTCATTTAGCATTTAAAATTTCCTAAAATAAATTTTTATAATCAACCTTTAAAAGAATTATCAGGCATACCTTTTATATTAAGATCTATCGCAAATAACCCTCCAGCCTCTGGTTTTTTTTCTATATCAGCTTTCGTCATCCCCCATCTTGCTGTAGTTATAAATAGTGTTTGAAGGTTTTTACCACCAAAAGTACAACTTGTTATATTTTCTACAGGTAATTCAATAATATCATCAATAACACCTTGGGAATTAAAACGAATAACACAAGAACCTCCCCACCTGCAACTCCATAAATATCCTTCACTATCTACTGTTGAGCCATCTGGATAACCTCTTTCATGACTAGCAAATTCTTGTTTGTTAGAAATTTTTCCATTTTCTAAATCAAAATCATAAGAAAAAATAATACCTGTGAGTGTGTCAGTAAAATAAAACTTGGTATTATCTGGGCTCCAAACAAGCGTATTAGAAACACCTATATTACTTTCATGTTTTGTAAAAGATAAGTCGCTTTTGACACAATAAAGACCACCTGAATTTTCTAGAATATCTATATCAGTAGCTTCAGGAGAAATATTATTTTGCATGGTTCCTATCCAAAATCTTCCAAGTGAATCAGATGCTCCATCATTACATCTGTTTTTTGGTAAATTAGGTTCTAAATCTAGAATTTTTTGTAGTTTTTTTGTTTCAAAATTAAAGTTATTAATACCATGATGTGATGCTATTAATAAATCACCATTAGATTTAACAGACATAGCAGTTATCATTTCAGGCATATCAAAAGTTAATAAATTATTATTTTTCATATCTAATTTATAGAGTTTAGATGGCATTGGTACATCTAGCCAATATAATGTTTCTTGATTTTGAGACCAAAGAACCCCTTCACCTAAGTGATTCTTGCAATCATTGAATAATTCAGCTTTTTTCATAAATCAAAACCATTTTCATTAATAAAAATTAAATAGTCAACCTTTTTGTTATTAAAATTTGTTGGAAAGCTTAATTAAATAAATTTTTATATAAAAAAAATATATTGATTAATTTTTAAACTAGCATTTAATACCTTTAATAAATTAATTTCGTAGTCAAATAACTAAAATTTATTAAATAGGAGGATAAATGAATAAAATATTAGCTTTAGCAGTAATTATTTTTGCGTTTGCTGCACCTTCAGCTTTTGCAAAAAATGATTATAGTTGCGATAAGAAATTTATATTTTTCCCTGGAGGACCTGAAGGAGGGCCTTTTGGAACTATTGTTTATAATGGTGCGGTTGCAGCAGCAGAACATACTGGCTGCCATGTAGATTATTATTGGTCTCAATGGAATTCAGAAATAATGATTAAACAATTTAAAGAAGCCGTGGCTCTTCAGCCAGATGGAATTGCTATTTATGGTTTTCCAGGTGATGCTGCAATGAGACCTATCATTGAAGAAGCAATGTCAATGGGTATTGCAATAACTACAATGAACACACCTCTCCCAGAATTGGAAAAAACTTATAAAGGAGATGGTTTTGGATATGCTGGTGCTGATCTTTACACAGCAGGATATAATCTTGGTGCTAAAGGTGTAGAGGTTTGCGGACTTAGCGCTGGAGATAAAGCCTTTGTGTGGGGTTTAGCAAGTATGCCGAACAGGGGCGACCGTACTAAAGGAGCGCTGGATGCTTTAAAAGATCTTGGCGTTGAAATAGTTTACCAAGAGATTCCTGACAATGTAAACTCAGATGCATCTCAAGGTATTCCAATGTATGTTGCGACTTATGCCGCAAATCCTGATATTAAAATGGTTATTACTGATCATGGGGGTTTAACCGCAAGCTTGCCAACTTATATGAAAGCTGCTGGACATGGTTCTGTAGATGTTTGTGGGGCAGGATTTGATTTATCTGGACCTATCACTAAAGGTATTAAAGAAGGTTATATTGATGTTGTTATTGATCAACAACCTTTTATTGAAGGATACATGCCAATTATTCAATTATATCTTACAACTAAATACGGTATGGCTGGATTAAATATGGATACCGGTGCTGCTTTTGTAACTGGTGCAAATATTGATGCAGTTGCTCCATTAGCAGATCTACAAATAAGATAAATTTATATCATAAATGAACCCATTTTTTTAATGGGTTCATTTAAATTTATATAAAAATTATGAACAACAATCTTTTAAAATTAGAAAAAATTACTAAAAATTTTGGAAACGTTGAGGTTTTAAAAGAAGTTAGTTTAACAATAGATAAAGGGGAAGTTGTTGCCCTCGTAGGTGATAATGGAGCGGGGAAATCAACTCTTATTAAAGTAATTACAGGAGTTCATAAACCTAATTCAGGAAAAATTTTTTTTAAAAATTCAGAAGTTAAAATTAAATCAGTTTCTCAGTCTAGAAAAATGGGTATTGAAACTGTATATCAAGAAAGAGCACTATGTGATCAACAAGAACTGTATAGAAATCTTTTTGCTGGAAGAGAAATTACCAATGCCTTAGGATTTTTAAAAATAAAACAACAAAGAAAAGAATCAGAAAAAATATTAAGAAACTATATAGGTTTTACTTCTAAAGCAATCACAGTTGATTCTCCAGTCATGGGCTTATCAGGAGGAGAAAAACAAGGAGTAGCCTTCGGTAGATCATTGTATTTTAATTCTGATTTAATAATTTTAGATGAGCCTACTATGGGATTATCAATTCAAGAAACTGAAAAAGTTTTAAATTTTATTCGCGGTTTAAAAAATGAAAATAAATCTGCAATTTTTATAGATCACAATATAGCCCATGTTTATGGTGCAGCAGATAGATTTATAATACTTGATAGGGGAGAAATTGTTGGAGAATTCAAAAAAAATGAAATTAGTAGAGAGGATTTGGTTAAAAAAATGATCGAATTACATGAATCAGGAAAAATAGAGGTTAAATAATTTATGCAAAATTTTTTTAATAGTTATTTTTTTAAAACTCATAAATTAGAAATTAGTATTTTTTTTATTGCTCTTATTTTATTTTTAATATATTTTATTGGAGCCAACAACGTTTTTACACGCTTTCCAATTTATAGAGCTTTTATGCAGTCTATGCCTTTTTTTGGCATAATTGCTATATCGGCAACTTTTGTTGTTACTTTAGGAGAAATAGATTTGTCATTTCCTTCAATCGTGGGGATAACTTCTCTTACTTTTGGAATGTTATTGACCGCAACAAATGGTAATTTTTTTATAGCCTTTTCACTTAGTGCAGCTCTTGGAATGTTTGCTGGTTTGATAAATGGATTATTAGTAACTAAAATTGGTATTCCTTCAATTGTTGCCACTATAGGAACTTTATTTTTTTGGAGAGGGCTAGTTAATGTTGTAGCTCAAGGAAGCGGGATTGCTATTGTTGATGTAGCGGAAAATACATGGCCTCATACTTTTTTTGTAGAAAAAATATTTGGTTATATCCCTGCTCAATTTGTATGGTTTGTTGTTTTAACAATTTTGATGCAGTGGATATACAGATACCATAAATTTGGAAGTCATTTACATTTTGTGGGAGACAATAAAGCAAGTTCAATAATGATGGGTATCAATGTTGATAATGTAAAAATTATTGCTTTTGTTCAGTTAGGATTCTTTTCAGCGTTAGCAGGAATATTTACCATGTATGAAATGTTATATTTTTGGCCTACTCAAGGATCAGGGTTAATGCTTACTACTTTAGCAGCAGTTTTTGTAGGAGGAACATCAGTATTTGGTGGTAAAGGAACCATTGTAGGTACTTTTATAGGAGTATTAATTATTGGCTCTTTAGAGTCAGGTATAGTTGCTCTTGGTTTGTCAGGATTTTATATTCAATTTATTTATGGTTTGATGATAACTTCTGCTGTAACAATATACGCGCTTATTCAAAGAAAGAAAACTTAATTTAATATGACTGGAAGACTTCAAGATAAAATTGCAATTATTACTGGAGCAGGATCTGGAATAGGTGAAGCAACAGCTAAGCGATTTGTTCAAGAAGGAGCCAAAGTTATTATTGCTGAAATAAACTCAGATAATGGAAAAAAAGTTGCCGATGAGATTAATAAGAATGGCGGTATTGCTTCTTTTATTGAAACAGATGTTGCGAGTAGTGATTCTGTTAAATCTATGATTGAAAAAACAGTTTCAATTTTTGGATCACCCGAAATATTGATTAATAATGCAGGAATAGCAGTTTTTGATGACCCATTAAAGTTAAGTGATGAAGATTGGAAAAAATGTTTTTCAGTTGATTTAGATGGTGTTTGGTATGGTTGTAAACATATACTGCCATACATGTTAGAAAAAAAGAAAGGAAGTATTGTAAATATTGCATCAGTTCATTCTTTTCAAATTATCCCAAAAACTTTTCCTTATCCAGTTGCCAAACATGGCGTTTTAGGATTAACGAGAGCATTGGCTGTTGATTATGCAAACAGAGGAATTAAAATTAATGCGATATCTCCAGGGTATATTTTTACACCCATTAATGAATGGTTTTTTAATACTAAACCAGATCCAATTGCTGCAAAAAAAGAAGCAGAGATGCTTCATCCAATAAATCGTTTGGGATCTTCAGAAGAAATTGCTAACGCTGCTTTATTTATGTCTTCAGATGAATGTAATTTTATGATTGGAGCAAATGTAGTTATAGATGGAGGCATTACACTTAAAATTCACGATAATTAATTTATATTTTTTATGAAAATTGAAAATATAGAATTATTTTATCTTTCGATGCCTGAAATTTTAGATGAAGCTGATGGTAGTCAAGATGCTCTGATAGTAAAAGTAGAAGCTGGTGGATTTGTTGGTTGGGGAGAATGTGAAGCTTCACCCTTAACTTCAATAGCTAATTTTATTTGTCCAAAATCTCATTCTGCAGCTAAACCAATTAAAGATAGTATTTTGGGCGCTGATTTAAACAATCTTGATGATGTAAAAAAAATTATTCACAATGTTAAACAAAACTCATTAATGATTGCTCAAACCCCACATACTTTTTCTGGAATAGAAGTAGCAATCTTAGATTTGTTAGCTAAAAAGTACCAGTCTCCAATTTATGAAATGATTGGGTACAAAAAATCCAATCCAAGAATTGCATATGCATCAGTTTTATTTGGAAGCACTCCAGATGAAACTTTGAAAATAGCATCAGATATGAAAGTAAAAAATTTTAAAGCAGTAAAGTTTGGTTGGCAAAATTTTGGCTTAGATTTAGATAAAGATAAAGATCATTTAATTGCGGCGAGAGAAGGTTTAGGAAATGATCCTATGCTTATGGTTGATGTAGGAGCTATATGGGGAAATAATATTCCAGCTGCATTAGAAAGAGTTGATATATTAAAAGAAGCTAAAGTTACTTGGTTAGAAGAACCTTTCTATTCAGACGCTTTTCATGAATACTCTCAATTAGCTAAAATAAGTTCATTACCTCTTGCTGGAGGTGAATCTTGTCACTCTGTAGAATCTGCTAAAAATATGATTAAATTTGGTAAGGTAAAATTTATACAAATTGATGCAGGGATTGTAGGGGGTATTTTAGCTGGAAAAGAGATTGCAAAATACGCAGAAGAGAATGATGTGCAATATGTAAATCATACTTTTACATCACATTTACAATTATCAGCCTCTCTACAATCATATGCTAGCTTATTAAAAAGTAATTTAGCAGAATATCCAATGCAATTAAAGTCTCTGGCTTGGGATCTTACAAAAAATCATATTATTATGAATGAAGATGGTTATATTAATTTGCCCTTTGATATTGGTCATGGAATGATAATTAATGAAGATGTTTTATCTAAATATAAAATAGATGTTGAAATTAAAATAAATCAAAAAAGGATTTTTTAAAAAATGATTATAAAAGATATTCAAACTTTAGTTGTTAATGCTGAAATGAGAAACTGGGTTTTTGTAAAGATAATAACTGATCAAGATATTTATGGTTGGGGTGAAGCTACTGTAGAATGGAAAACAAGAGCGGTTGTTGGAGCCATTGAAGATTTAAAACCCTTGCTGATTGGAAAAGATCCAAGGCAAATAAAACAAAATTTTCAAATTATGACTAAACATGGTTTTTGGAAGCTAGGTGTGATTGGAATGTCAGCAATTAGTGGTATAGAGCATGCACTGTGGGACATTCTGGGCAAAAGTTTAAACACCCCTGTATGGCAGTTATTAGGAGGTAAAGTTAGAGATAAAGTAAAAATTTATACTCATTTAGGAATGGGTGATATGAAAGCTGTTTACAGAGATACAATGAATGTATCGGGTTTAACTGATCATGCTCAAAAACTAGTCGACCTAGGATACACGGCATTTAAAGTAGTTTTTATTCCTTTTACTCATTACACAGTTTTAAAAGAAGATCTTAAACTAGTTAATTCTTTAATGAGTTCACTTAGAGATAAGGTTGGGGAAGATATAAGAATTATGGTTGATTTTCATGGTAGATGTGGTTCAGGCATTTCTGCAATTCAATATACTAAAGAATTAGAACCTTATGATCCAATGTTTATTGAAGAACCTATTCAACCTGGAGATACTTCAACTTTACTTCAAATAAAAAAATCAATTAATTGCCCTTTGGCCACAGGTGAAAGATTAATTGGTCTTCAAGAGTTTGAACCAATTTTTCATATGCGTGCAATTGATATTGCTCAACCTGATCTTAATCATTGTGGAGGTTTGCTTGAAGCCAAAGGTATAGCAGCGGCAGCAGCTGTTGCCAATATAGGCATAGCTCCTCATAATCCTAATGGTCCTATAGCAGGTGCAGCAGCTCTACATTTTGCTGTTTCTACATCTAATCACATAATACAAGAAGTGATGGACCAGTCTGTTCCATGGTATAATGATGTAATTTCCAAGACACCTATTGTAAGAAAAAGGGATTTTTGGGAAGTCCCCTTAACACCAGGTTTAGGTATTGAAGTGAATGAAAAAGAAGCTACAAAATATCCATTTAAGCAAGAAATTATGCCAACAACAGATGCTTATTTAGATGATGGAACTGTAGTTGATTGGTAAAATAATGAATTCGGAGTTACAAAAATTTCAGGGTATATTCCCTATAATTTATTGTTTTTTTAATAGAAATAATTCTTTAGACAAAAAATTAATTAGTGAGCATATTAAAATAATAAAAAATATTGGTTCGCAAGGAATTGCATCCCTTGGACTTGCCACCGAGGTAAATAAACTTTCTTTTAATGAGAAAAAGGAATTAATTGAATTAGTGGCGGAAAATTGTCATGGCACTATTCCAACTGCAGTTACGATTCAAGGAAGCTCTTTTAAAGAGTGCGTAAAATTAATTGATATAGCAAAAAATAATCAGGCAGATTGGATTATTTTACAACCTTTAATTGAAAAAAATACAACCGATAAAGATTGTTATAGTTTTTTTAAAAAATTAATTCCATATGTAGGAGATACTATTGTTGGCATACAAAATGCAAAAGAATATTTAGGTGTAGGGTTATCAAGTAATGATATTTTGAAATTATATAAAAACTTTGATAATTTTAGAGTAATTAAAGGAGAGACATCATCAGTTCATATGCAATCTGAAATATTAAAATACCCTGAAGATCTTAGGGTATTTAATGGAAGAGGTGGTCAAGAGATTGTAGATAATTTTTTAATCGGATGCAAAGGTATTATTCCAGGTTTAGATAGTGCAGATAAATTTTTAAAAATTTATGAATTTATTAAAAATAATAAAATAAAAAAAGCAAATAAAGAGTATACGAAAATATTACCACAAATAGTTTTTGTTATGCAATCTATAAATACATTAGTTTGCTATGGAAAAAGAATTTGCGGCTATAGAATGGGTGTTAAAAATATTTATGACAGAAAGCCTTTCTTAATTCCTAGTGAATATGGTATTAAAAAATCAAAACATTTTGCAAAAGAATTAGGAGGATATTAATCATGTCAAAAAGTAAAAAATTTCGATCGAGCGATTGGTATAATTCTAAAACTCATAGACGAGATACTTTTGTTCATCGAGGTTGGATGCGTAATCAAGGTCATCCTAACCATTTATTTGATGGAAGGCCTGTCATAGGTATTTGTAATACTTGGTCTGAGTTAACACCATGTAATGGTCATTTTAGAGAAATAGCAGAACATGTAAGACGGGGAGTTTATGAAGCAGGAGGTTTTCCTTTGGAATTCCCTGTTTTTTCAGCGAGTGAATCAAACCTACGTCCAACTGCTATGTTATTTCGCAACTTAGCTAGCATGGATGTCGAAGAGGCGATCAGAGGCAATCCAATGGATGGTGTTGTGTTGTTAATGGGTTGTGACAAAACCACTCCTTCTTTAATGATGGGTGCAGCGAGTGTTGATCTTCCTACAATAGGTATTTCTGGTGGACCAATGTTAAATGGTCATCATAAGGGAGGACAGATTGGTTCTGGAACTGGTGTTTGGAAGCTTGATGCAGATTTAAATGCTGGATTAATAACAGAAGAAGATTTTGTAGATGCAGAAATTTCAATGAGTAGATCTAAAGGTAATTGTATGACTATGGGCACAGCCTCTACAATGGGAAGTATGGTTGAAGCTTTAGGAATGGCTTTACCTCATAATGCAGCTATACCCGCAGTAGATGCTAGAAGATATGCCTTAGCCCACATGACTGGTAAAAGAATTGTAGAAATGGTGAAAGAGAATTTAATAATGTCTAAAGTTATTAACAAGAGATCTTTTGAGAATGCAATAAAAGTTAATGGCGCTATAGGAGGTTCAACCAATGCAGTAATTCATTTAGCTGCAATAGCAGGAAGAATGGAGATAGACTTAAAGTTAGATGATTGGGAAAAAAATGGAAAAGATATTCCAACTCTTGTTAATCTTCAGCCTTCAGGTCAGTATTTAATGGAAGATTTTTATTACGCAGGAGGTTTGCCAGCAGTTATAAAGCGCCTTTTAGATAAAGACATACTTCACAAAGATGCCCTTACTGTCAATGGCAAAACTATTGGAGAAAATAATTTAAAATCACAATGTTGGAATGATGATGTAATTCGCACTTTTGAAAATCCTCTAACTAAAGATGGTGGAATTAAAGTTTTAAAAGGTAATATAGCTCCTAATGGAGCAATACTCAAACCATCTGCTGCATCACCAGAGTTAATGCAGCATACAGGGAGAGCTGTAGTATTTGAAAGTATTGAAGAATTTCATGAAAAGATACATAACCCTAATTTAGATGTTGATGAAAATTGTATTTTAGTTCTAAAAAATTGTGGCCCCAAAGGTTATCCTGGAATGGCTGAGGTGGGAAATATGGTTTTACCTCAAAAAGTATTAAAAAAAGGTATAAGAGATATGATACGTATTTCTGATGCTAGAATGAGTGGAACTGCTTATGGGACTGTTATACTTCATACTGCACCTGAGGCAGCAATTAAAGGTCCGTTAGCTGCAGTTCAAAATGGCGATGAGATTAAAGTTGATGTAGAAAATGGAATAATGGAATTATTAGTAAGTGATGAAGTTATTCAAGAAAGATTAAAAAAATATTCACCCGTTTTACCTGATATTAATGGTGGCTATCAAAAAATGTATATTGATCATGTAATGCAAGCTGACACAGGTGCAGACCTCGATTTCTTAGTTGGTAGAAGAGGTTCTAAAGTTAAGCGACATAGTCATTAGCATATATAGCTGTAATGTTATAAATATTTAGATATATTTAATTGTGGCATATAAACCATCTCCAAAACCTGATTTTGATAAGCCTACTCATATTAAGTATGATTTAATTGAACCTTATATGTGGGGTGATGAAAAGACTGGAAAAGTCAAAGATTGGATATATGTATCTAATCTAAGCTTACATCAAATAATATTTGGACTTGATCCAAGAGGGAATTTTAAACATTCAGATCAATACAGGACAATTTTTGGCGCAGATGAATTTTTATATGTTTTGTCAGGTGTTCTAATTATAAATAATCCTGAGAATGGAGAAACTCATAAAGTTAATGCTGGTGAATCAGTTTTTTTTAGAAAAGATACTTGGCATCATGGTTTTAATTACAGCAATGATTATCTTCAAGTTTTAGAATTTTTTTCACCACCTCCATTGACTGGTACATCAGGTTTATACGCTAAAGAAAAGAAACTATTAGAAAAATCAATTTATAAAAGAGACAATATTTCATTCTATAATAATGATTTTAAAAATGAAAATACTTTGAAAATAATTAAAAAAGATAATTTAGTTTGGTCCTTAGAAGGCCCCAATCAAGAAGTCTTAATTGGAAATTATGTCAAAACAGAATTTTTAAATGTTAAATTAATTACCTTATTGTCTTTCCAAAAAACTCATGTATTTGAATTTGATAACAATACATCATATTTGAGTTTAGATGATAATATAAAAGTAAGTATCAACAACAATAATCAAGAATACAAACTTAATAAAAAAGATGGTTTATATATTCCGGCCAATAATAAGTTTACTTTAGAAAATAAAAATGATTTTAATGTAGAAATTATATTATGTGAAGGTTTGTAGCAGGACCAATATTTTATGAATAAAGAAATGAATAATAATAGTAATATTGTTTTGTTTATTGATTGGGGAACAACAAATTTTAGAGCTTATAAGTATGATTTAAGAAAGAATAAAGTAATAAACAAAATTGAAAATGATAAAGGAATTTTAAATTTAAAAAAAAAATCTGAATTTCTTGATATTTTGAATAAAACCTTAATAAAATTAGAATTATCAAAAAAACAATTTATCTTAATGGCAGGAATGGTGGGCAGTAAAAAAGGTTTGTATGAAGTTCCTTATGCTAAAATCCCTACTAGCTTGAGTAATCTTTCAAAAAAAATAATTATGAAATCTATTCAAGGTATTCAAGTCAATATTATTCCTGGTTTAGTATTTAAAAATAAGAATTATTTTGATGTATTAAGAGGTGAGGAAACTCTAGCCATTGGTGCTATCGAAAAGTTAAAGATTAAAAAAAATTGTTATTTGTGCTGTCCAGGTACACACTCAAAATGGATTATGATTAAAAATAATATAATTAATTCATTTACAACTTATATGACAGGTGATTTATATTCTGCAATTAGCTCAAATACTATTTTGTCTCAGTCATTAAAAGAAAAATATGAAAAATTTTCTATAATTTTTTTTAAAAAAGGATTGGAATTTATAAAAAAGAATAACTCATTGATTAGTGTAATATTTAAAATTCGAACAATGGATCTATTCAATCAAAACAAGTCTTTCGAAAGAAAATCTTTTTTATCAGGATTAATTATTGGTTTGGAAATGAATGCAGTTTCAAAGAAAATAAAACTATCTAAATCAAGGATAGTATTAATTGCTAGCGATCCTTTAACAAATTTATATGCAGTATCTTTTAAATATTATAAGATAAAATATAATTTGGTTAATGCAGATGAATGTTTTATTACTGGGATGAAAAAAATATATGACTACATCAACTAATGAATTTTTAAAAACACTTTCAACTTCTAAAATAGTGGTTATTTTAAGAAATATTAAATTAAATCAAGTTGAAGAATATGTTGGTTTGCTTGAATCTAATGGCCTAAACACTATTGAAATTACATTAAATTCTCCGGATCCATTCAAAAGTATAGAGTTAGTTTCAAAAAAATTTCCAAAAATAAATATTGGAGCAGGAACAGTTATTTTAAAAGATGATATTTCAAAGCTTTTAGACATTGGAGTTAAGTTTATTGTATCACCCAATACTGACCCTCAAATTATAGAAGAAACATTAAATAGAAATTTAGTTTCAGTTCCTGGATTTTATTCAGCAACTGAAGGTTTCAAGGCTATCAAATATGGTGCAACAATACTGAAGCTTTTCCCTGCAGGCTTAAATGGCCTTAATTTAATTAAGGATTACTCTGCTGTATTTCCTTCAAATGTTAAATTAATACTTACTGGAGGAATTAATTTAGATAATATGAGTAATTTTTTAGATAAATCTTATGCAATTGGCATGGGAGGAGCATTATTTTCAGAACATATATCTTTACAAGATTTTGCAGAAAGAATAAAAAAAATTAAATTAATTTTAAATAACTAAATATTTATATGAAAATAGATAAAATAGAATTTATCCCTGTATCAGTTCCTTATAAACTTATTGAAAAAAGTTCACGCGTTTATCGCAGTGGTGTTTCAGATATTATTGTTAAAATAACTACAGATGATGGAATAGTTGGGTGGGGTGAGGCAACAAGAACAGCTAGTGCTAAAGTAATAATTGAAACATTAGAGGCAATGAAACCAGTTCTTATGAACAGAAATCCTTGGCAAAATTTAGAACATGAAAAAAATATTTATGATGAGGCTCTATGGCACTGGTCCCCAATTACTGCAAATCTTGCTTATGGTGGCATTGATATGGCTCTTTGGGATATTTATGGAAAACAAACTAATAAACCAATCTATGAATTACTTGGAGGCAGCTTAAGAGATCAAGTAAATTATTTTTATTATTTAACTTGGACAGATATTAAAAGCTTAATTGAACAATGCGAAGATGGAGTAACAAAAGGATACGATGTTTTTTATTTAAAGATTGGAAAGGATGAAAAATTAGAAGAAGAAATGATTAAAACAGTAAGAAATACAATTGGACCTGATAGAAAAATACGACTTGATACTAATATGTCTTGGAATATTCCTCAGGCTAAAAGATTAATTAATCAATGGCATGAAAAATATACAATTGATTTTTATGAGGCACCAGTTCGTATAGAACCTTTATCTCAGATGGAAGAATTAAAAACAAGTACAAAAGCCTCATTATGTGTAAATGAAGGTCTCTGGAAAGAAGATGAATTTATTAATATTATTAATAGCAGATGTGGAGACTATTTATGCTGTAGTCATTATTATGTTGGTACAATAAGAAAATTTATGAACATGGCCTATTTATCTAATTATAAAGGTTGGATGATTTGTAAACATACTCACGGAGAACTTGGATTAACCGCAGCTATTGGACAGCATTTAATGCTAGCAATACCTAATGCCTGTGATGGACATCAACAAACTGCACAGAATATGGTTGATGATATCTTAACAGAATCTATTCCAATTTCATCTGGTCACTCTTGGGGAAAAATTGATAAACCGGGGATAGGCGTAGATGTAGACCAAGAAAAAGTTAATTTTTATAATAAAAAATTCTTAGATGAAGGTGAATATCTACCTTATGGTGAGTTTTTCTAGTTTTTTTTGTTGACCTTTTTTTTAAAATCTATTTAAATTTGAATAATGAATTTAGAAAAAAAATCTTTACTCAAAATTAAGAATGTATCTAAAAATTTTGGCGATACTATTGCAGTTAAAGACATTAATTATGAAATATTTTCCGGAGATTTTGTTGCAATATTAGGGCCATCTGGTTGTGGGAAAACAACTTTATTAAAAATGATCGGAGGATTTGTTGAGCCTTCGTCTGGTTCAATTGAAATTGAAAATTTGGATATAACGAATATCGGTCCTGAGAAAAGACCTACGAATATGGTTTTTCAGGGATATGGATTATTTCCTCATATGACTGTTAAACAAAATATAGCTTATGGATTAAAAATTCAGAAAATTAATAAAAATGAAATTAATGACAGAACAAATGAAATTTTAAATTTAGTTAAATTATCAGATTTAGCAAACAGAAATACTGAAAAATTATCTGGCGGACAACAACAACGTGTAGCTTTAGCAAGAGCTCTTATTATGCGCCCTAAAGTTTTGTTATTAGATGAACCATTAGCTGCTTTAGATTTAAAACTTAGACATGCCATGCAAGATGAATTGAGAAGCATTCATGATCAAATCGGCGGAACTTTTGTTTTTGTTACTCACGATCAAAGTGAAGCTCTTAGTTTAGCAGATAGAATAGCTGTAATGAATGAAGGAGAAATTGTTCAAGAAGGAGATGCTGAAGAAATTTACTTAAAACCAAAATCATTTTTTGTATCTAATTTTATCGGTGAAACTAACACATTGCCTCGATCTTTTGTTGAATCAAAAATTGACGTAGATAATTCAAAGATTATTATAAGACCTGAGGCTATAAAGATATCGAAGGATAGTATTAATACAGATATTGTATTTGAAGGAGTTATTAATGAAATTCATTTTTTAGGTTCCAATATAAAATATGAAGTTTCTATAAAGGATAATCATACTTTAAATATTTCAAAAACATCAGATGACTTTGATATAAATATTAAAAAATTATCAAAGGTAAAAGTGGGCTGGAATTTATCTAACCAAATATCTATTCAATAGTATTTATAAATATTTTTATTATTATTATGATATGACGTTATTATCATCTATTTTTTCGTTTCTATGATTATAGCCAATTGATCTCTCCCATTTAATCATTTCTTCAGATCTATAATTTGTTATTAAAGCTCTTCTTCTTTTTGCAGTACTATTACCTCTAGAATAATGAAGAGTTCTTCCATCGTGAACTATCATATCTCCTGCTGGTATAGGACATGCTATACCCTCACTTTCATCACATTCAGTAATTAATGCATAAGAGTTTTTTTCATCATTACCGGCCCAATTATGTTTTCGTGTAGTTCCCATATGACTTCTTGGAACATACCACATGCAACCATTATCAAGAGTCGCATCGTCAAGTGCAAGCCAGCAACTTAACGATCTAGTGTCTTTCATTCCTTTAGGCCAATAAGCAGAATCTTGGTGCCATGGAGTAGGTGTATTAGTGAAGGGAAATTTTTCTACTACCATATCCATATCTCTTTCCATATCGTTACCTAATAATTCTCGCGCTACTATTTGAGATTTTGTAAAAAAACTTGAAGTATTTAAAGAAGAAATAAAATCAGAGGGAAACATAATCTGAGTAATATTTTCTTTTCCCGTCTTTGATTTTCCCTCATGCCTTCCTAAATCATTTTTTTGATTTCCTGGATCAATAGTTCCATCATGTAATTTTTCTAAATTATTAATATAGTCATTAATATCATTTTTATTTACGAAATTTTTTAATACCAAATAGCCATTTTCTTTATAAAAATTAATATGTTTTAATTCTAGTAAATTCATTGGCCAATAATTGGCTTATTATAAGTTAAATGTAAATAAAAAATAAATTAAAAAGTGAAAAAATAAAAATCTTGCCAATAACTGCCAATATGTGATGAATTTTAATTCAAATATATCTTTACAGAGAATTAAATTAATGATGAAGTCTTTTTCAATATAAATATAACATTCATATATTTTGGGAGGTAAAATGAATAAATATAAAAGTGGACTAAGACGTATAAGAAATTTTGGTTTATCAAGAAGAAATTTTAATAAAGGTGCTTTAGGTGCAGCAGCTATAACCGGATTAGCAACTGCTGGTATTCCAGGGATTGCAAATGCAGCAACTGATGTTACTTTCTTAGGTTGGGAAGGTTACGATTCGGGGTTATTTGTTGACAGCTATTTAGAGGATAATGATATTAATCTTAATACAACTTATATTGGGAATAATGATGAAATTGTAAGTAAGTTACTTTCAGGGGGAGTTGGCACAATTGATATAGTTACTCCTTATATGGGATACATTCCTATGATGGTTGCTGCTGATATTTTACAACCAATAGATGAGTCAAAAGTTCCAAGTTTATCTAAAATCCATCCTTTTTTTAAAGATGATCCAAATATTATAGTTGATGGAGTTCGTTACGGGGTTCCATTTACTTGGGGATGTGCTCCAATGATGTATAATACCAAAGTTATTACAAGTGCTCCTGAATCATGGGCTGATTTATTTAAGCCAG
>Ga0315339_1001660_pt1 | contig 18948 bp, 14 predicted proteins | sample ASW17metaG_FD_204514 | JGI IMG/M metagenome (GOLD analysis project Ga0315339, IMG submission 204514) | Ammonia-oxidizing marine archaeal communities from Pacific Ocean, United States - ASW #17 | ecosystem: Environmental > Aquatic > Marine > Oceanic | place: USA: California | collected 2016-12-05
GTCAGCTCATCGGTTACCAGGTAACTGGGTTTTTGTTTTACTTGTGACATGATGTGTCTCCTTTTTTAGTTAACACACCAGGGTCTATAAACGAAAAAAGCCACCCATCAGGCGGCTTTAAGATTCCCCATCTGGGGCACATCTACCGTTTAAGGATCAAACCACCGTGCCCATTTGGGTCGGTTGGCGGGTTTCTACTTTGAAACCTCTCCTGATGTAATTAAATATTATTACATTATGAATATCTATGTCAACAAAAAACGAAATATTTGAATGAAAATTACAAAAAACTTTTATTGGTTAATTGACAGTCATTATAAAAACACTGGTTCAAAAAATGATCCTAAGGATGAATTTATTAGAAAAATATGGGTAGATATTGATAAAAATGATTCTAATAATGCTAATTGGACCATTCCTAACTCTGGCGGAATAAGAGGGCTTGCTAAGGGTAAAAATGGTATCAAAAAAATATCAATTGATAAAGCGGCTATTTTTTGCATCACTGCTAAACATAATACTGGTTCGCATAATCCGTGGGAGGATTCAATTAATTATTTTAGTGGCCAAATCAGATATTGGGGAGATGCGAAAGCTAAGAAGGGCAAGAGGATAGATGACTTTAACGGGAACAAGTATCTGAATAACATATATGATCAAATTCTTGAGGGAAAATATTCCGAAGTCCCACCCATACTTCATTTTACAAATATTGAATCTGGAAAGGTAAGATTCAATGGATTATGCGCCATTGAAGATGTGAAAAAAAAGTGGATAGTTGATAGCAATAAGAGAATACTCAATTATCAGTTTACGATGGCAATCTTAGACTGCAACCAAATTAGCACAGAATGGATAAAACATAGAGCAAAGTTCAATCAAGATGATCATCCTGACTGCCCAGAAATATGGAAAAAATATAAAAAAGATGGATCTATCAAAAGATTGCAAGCTTGGAGATCGAGAATAAGAACTGACGCAGAACAACTTCCAAAAAGTGGTTCAAAAGAAGAAAAGTTTTTAAATCATTTATCCAAGCTAGATTGGAAAATTGTTGAAGAGAATGTGGTAAAAATGCTTCAGAAGAATACCGTAATACATACAATAGAGCAAACAAGAATCACTAGAGACGGAGGTATGGATATGGTTGGCAAGTTCTCGCTGCCCGATCCTTTTGCTTATGAAATTTCTTTTAAAGGAGAAGTAAAAAGACACAAAGGTGGAATTGGTCCAGATAAAGTATCCAGATTAGTGGCAAGACTTGGAAGAGGTGAATATGGATTATTTTTTACTACCAGCTATTTTACCAAACAAGCTCAAGAAGAAGTAATCGAAGATAATTACCCCATTAGGCTATTCTCTGGAATTGATCTTTATAATCTCTTTAATGAGGCAGATATGATTAGTGATGGAAATTTGATCATTTAATAGAGAATCTTTTAATTAAATAATCCTTAATTGAGGATGATAAATTATTAAGATTTTCCTCATTAATTTCACATTCCCAGATTCTATGGACGTTCCATTCACTTTTTCCTAACTCCTCATTAACAAGCTTATCTCGTTTAACATTATTTCTGAATTTGGTTCTCCAGAACTCCTTTCGGCTTTTAGGAGTGTATGCGTATTTACAACCTTTATGCCGATGCCAGAAACATCCATCAACAAAAATAAGTGTGTTATACTTTTTTAATACTATGTCTGGTTTTCCCGGCAGATTTTTTACATTAACTTTAAATCTAAAACCTTTACCATGCAGGTAAGATCGAACTATCAGTTCCGGGTTAGAGTTTTTACCTCTAATCCGTGACATATTCCAGCTTCTTTTATTCTTACTTAAGGTATCAGTCATTTAAATAATAATAATTGAATTATAATTGAAAAATATTTTCTATAATTCCATGTACCCATAATTCGTATACAAGAATTCCAGGTTATTGGAAGTAACTCTCCACTGATTTCTTTTTTTTGGTGGACCCGAACCAAAGTGGCATGCGGGGTCATATTTTATTAATTGTTCAATAAATGAATTCAGGAATAGAATAAAATCAGTACCCCGACCAATACCGATTGGGCCAAAAAACTTAACCTTAGGCACCCCATCACGTTCCTGTGCGATACAAGGGACAATCGCAAAGTTTTGATGTTTTTCATTCCAGATTCGCATAAGGGTCGAAAAAGACCATGAAGCAGCTGTGTTTTCTCCCGGATCAAGAAGTATAATTTTTCCTCCGGGTTCAATCATTCCATCCTCATAGCCATCAATAAACAATCTCAGTTGTGTAGCGGAACACACTCTATCGTAGTAATGTAGACCTCTAAATTCTAGTCTTTCAATGTCTTTACCATGCGTTCCATAAACATTCATAAATTCTTCAAAATTGATTGGGTATAAACCGCCATTTGGTTCGGGTGTCATAAGAGTAACAGTTTTACTGTAATGACCTTTTGACTCGCTGGGTACCCTTTTTGCTTTAAACTCCCAACCTTTCCAATCGGCTCCCGCTACAGAATTATGAGGCACTCCGAGCTCTGCTTCAAGAGTCATACCATGACATTGATTCGTTAAACTATTAATTGTTACAGTTTCAATATTGTCGTTTTTTCTACGGAGATATCTTGCCCTACACCATTGGTGATTCTTTATTTGGATTAACTTATTTAAAACTTCATCCTCACTTGCTATATCATTTTCAACTTCAATTTCTGTTAGTGCGCCATAACTATTTAAACTCGTAGTGCTGAAATAGTTAAGTATTTGTTGATTACTTATCATGACATACCCAATGACAGTACGTTGATTTGTGATCCCAAATAACATTACGCGTTCCGGAGTTTCATCTCTGGGGAGATTCATTAGTCTGGCTGGTGATTGATTGTGGCCTCCAAATAAAGAATCTTGGATTCCCCTAATAAAGCCTGAGAATCGCACCTCAGGATATTTTGTGTAAAGAATAATTTTTGAGTTAGGTGCTCGAACAATTTCCCCATTATCTGTTAACCACGAAAAATTAATGGCACATTTATAATTTGCCCTTTTTCCGCCGGGGTACTCAGATATTTCTCCAAGTGGTAAAATACTGATTACATCATAGGAACCGCCTAAGTAAGGTTGATTTTTGCTGTTGTCATTTGTTGAAAGTTCTTTGTAGAAAACACGCTGAACACCATGTTGCCTGAAATAGGATAGAATTTGTTGATGGTTAAGCATTTATTAATATATTCTATTTATTCAAGGCAGATATCCCATACATATCGGTTGTAAGAAATAGTTCAGCGCCTGCTTCTTCTGTTTCTTAATTGAGTAACAATTTCCTCTGCTATAAGTGTAGCAACAGGCACAACAACTGAATTACCAAATTGTTTATAGGCAGCGGTATCAGATATACCTTCAATATTATGAGATTTAGGGAAACCCATTAGATTGCCAACTTCCCTAGGGGTTAATCGTCTTGGTAGGGCATTATCACCTCTGCTTATTAATGCCTCAGCACCATCTTTGTAATAACGAGCGCTGATTGTTCGTGTTGAGTTATCAATTCCAGGCTCAACCAAGCCATAACCAAATCCATTTCCTGCGGCTTTATGTTTCTTTTTATAATCAATTAGATATTTCCATAGTTTCGGTGTCAATGTGTATTTATCAGGTACATCTTTCTCTAAATATTTTATTATATTATATCTTTTCTGAGTGATCGTCGGAAATTGAAAATCATATCTAAACTTTTTTCTAAACCCTACAATAAATATTCTTTCCCTATGCTGAGGAACAATTTTTTTTGCATCTATAATTTGAGGCTCAGGTACCCTGTAACCCAGAATATCCAATATATCCATAATAGTTCTGAAAGTTCGACCCTTATTATGATATTTTAGATTCTTCACATTTTCTAAAATAAAAGCATCGGGCTTTTTCCTTTTCAAAATCTTTGCTATTTCAAAAAATAAAGTTCCCTGGGTTTTATCAAGAAAACCATGTGACCGGCCCAGTGCATTCTTTTTTGATACTCCTGCTATGGAAAAAGGCTGGCAGGGAAATCCCGCAGCAAGTATATCGTGATCAGGTATATTGAAATGATACGGTTGTGTGTAATCTTCAATAGGACCGGGTTTAAAGTATTTTTCTGAGTTCTTATAGTTATTAAGATATACTACGGCACATTTTCTATCATAATCATTAGCAAAGACGCACTCTGCCCCCGCTTTTTCAAATGCGCGATGAAATCCTCCAATGCCGGAAAAGAGATCAATAAATCTAATGTTACTTTTATCAGCCATATCTTGAATAGAAATTAATATAATAATTATCCGGCGGGAATCATAATTAGTTATATTTATAATTTATTCTTAATAAAGATGAGTATCCGGCGGGAAATAAATTTACATTTTATATGTTTCTCCAATAATGGAATATCTAAAGCGATGTATTATTACTTTATTTAACTTATTATATGAAAAATTATGATAAATGTCCTCCCAATGCAGAAGCAATGGTTGAATCAATACGATCACTGGGATATGATCTTGGAATTGCAATTTCAGATATTATTGATAATTCTATTTCTGCCAGTGCAGATAAAATATGGATAATATACGAGTGGAAGGACAGCGACACTTATATAAGCATTACTGATAATGGTCACGGAATGGATGAAGATATATTATTTGAAGCAATGCGCTTAGGTTCCATTAGCCCAATAGAAGAAAGAAGAAGTGATGATTTAGGGAGGTTTGGATTAGGGCTTAAAACTGCATCATTTTCACAGTCTAGAAAACTAACTGTCAAATCGAAAATTCAAGGTTCATCAGAAGAAAATTTAAGAAAATGGGATTTAGATTTTGTAGTAAAGAAAAAAGATTGGTTGCTACTTAATGATACTGATAAAGATTCGCATAAATTATTAAATAATATTTTGAGTTCTCTGGATAAGGGAACAACAGTACTCTGGCAAAATCTAGATCGCCTTATTGAATCTGAAGACGAAGAAGATTTAAGGCAAGAAGATTTCTTTTATCAGAAAATTGAAGAGTTAAAAAAATATCTGGGAATGATTTTTCATAATTATTTAACTGGACCAAGAGCACTGGAGATCTATTTATGTGATCCATCAAAAATACGTGATAAAAAATCTAAGATAAAAGCTTGGGATCCTTTTATTACTGCTAATAGTAGTACGCGGAAACTTTCGATCGAAAAATTACCTTACAAAGGAGAGATGATAGAAATATCTCCTTATGTTTTACCGCATCATTCCAAGTTTAAAAATGAAGAACAAAGACAGGATGCTGCCGGACTATCTGGCTGGAATAAACATCAAGGATTTTACATTTATAGAAATAAAAGATTATTATCCCCAGGAGGTTGGCTAAAGTTTTATAAACAGGAAGATCATTATAAGCTAGCTAGAATAAGGATTGATATTTCTAATTCTATGGATAAAGATTGGAAAATTGGTATTAAGAAAGCGACAGTTTTTCCACCAGATGCCCTACGAAATGAACTGAAAAGAATAGCAAAGCTGACAAGAGAAGAAGCGTGCAAGGCATACAGGTTTAGAGGGAAATTAGACATAAGAGGAAATCCTCAAGTAAAAGAATTAATCTGGAAGATAATTAAAAGAAGAGATAGAATCGAATATAAAATTGATAAAAAACACCCTGTTATAGAAACACTAATTGAAAAGACTGATAAAAAACTTGTATTTGATTTAATTGATCTGATTGAAAAGTTTCTACCTGTCGAAACAATAGTTGTCTCAGATAGAGAAAATCCAGATGCTCATCTGAATCCAAAAAGAAGTTTAGAAAATGAAAAACTCCCAATTTTAGAATGGTATGATTTTTATTTAAAGAAATTCATGGATGATCTCGAAATATCAGAAGATGAAGCTTTCAGCAAATTGACGAGCACAGAACCATTTAATGTCTATAAAAATGAAATAGAGGCTATCAGAGGGGTTAAAATAATATGAATGCTGAATTGGAAATTTTGAGAACATACATAGATGGTCTTTTGGAGAAAAATAATTTAAGTATTGCCAGTGATGAAATTATAAATACCGCAATCAATGCACTTATAGAAACTCCATTATTTGATGGGGTTGAAACCCATCAATTGAAAGATATTATTTCACAGGAATATTCGTCTTTTTATGAGGAAGAAGCAAATATTCTCCTAGGCGATCAGGAACACGAAAGGTGGTTGAATGAAACTACGGGCAAAGGCTATCATCGTGAAATAAAAGTAAATTTCTGGGAAGACTATAAAAAACATCTTAGAAAAGAAGGTTTTTCCGGGAATATAATCAGAGGTATTGATAAACACACAAATTTGATTTTAGCGTCCATGGATGATCCTACACGTGGTACCAACTGGGACAGACGAGGCATGGTAGTTGGCGAAGTGCAATCGGGTAAAACATCAAACTATACAGGTTTGATTTGTAAGGCTGCTGATGCGGGTTATGGGGTAATAATTGTATTTGCCGGGATGTTTAATGATTTGAGATCACAGACCCAACAACGCCTGGATGAGGCATTTATTGGCTTTGATACATCCAGAGTAAATCCCGATTCTAAAAAATTAAGTTACAGGATTGGAGTTGGTAAACTGAGACCCAGAAAGGGTGGGGTAGTAATATATCATACTACAACCGATGAAGATTTTAGCAAGAAGGTATCACGTTCTGCAGGAACCCCTGTAGATTGTTCAGATCCAATTATTTTAGTTGTTAAAAAAAATAAATCTGTAATTGATAATATAAATTATTGGGTTCAAAGAAATATTCATGAAGAGTATAAACAGATTATGAATACATCTTTACTTATCCTTGATGATGAATGTGATAATGCATCTATAAATACGAAGGCATTTGATGGCGATGCAGATGAGTATGATGCAACTACAATCAATATTGGCATCAGGTTATTATTAAACAAATTTAGTAGAAGTGCTTATGTTGGATATACGGCTACACCCTATGCAAACATATTAATAAACAGAGATACTGAGCATGTAAAATATGGTAAAGATTTATTTCCACAGGATTTTATAATTAATCTCCCCACACCCACAAATCACATTGGACCGGATTTAGTATTTGGAATGAAGGGTGATAAAGAGCTCAACATCAAGGAAAAAGAAGGTCTACCACTTATTAATTTTGTTTATGACACAGATACGTTATTACCAGATTTCAAGGAAAAGAAAAAAGATGTTGAAATACCTTCATCATTATCTCCTACACTGAGAGAGGCGTTATTATCATTTATTCTATCATGTTCTGCAAGACTATTTAGAAGACAGACGTATGAGCACAATTCTTTTCTTGTACATGCATCATTTTACATAAATGTACACGAACAATTAAAAACTCATTTAGAAGAGTACAGACAGAAGATATATAATAGAATTATTAATGCTGGGAGTGATGATTATTATTGGAAAGAACTAGAAAAATTATGGAATAGTAATTTTGTAGATGTAAGTAAATCAATGTCCACACAAAAACTGGGTAAAGTTCATACATGGGATGAGATTAAACCTTTTATAACTGAAGCAGTTGAACGTTTATGTGTAGTGATGGTAAATGGAAATTCTAAAGATGGTCTTGAATATAGAGAATTTGAAAAAGACAATATTTATAAGAATTTCATTATTATTGGAGGGAATAAATTATCAAGAGGATTGACTCTTGAAGGCCTAGTAACCAGTTATTTCCTGAGGGCTTCGAATATGTATGATACACTCATGCAGATGGGACGGTGGTTTGGTTATAGAAATGACTATTTGGATTTATGCAGACTCTATACAACTACAAATATTGTAAATGCTTATCGCCATATTGCTCTTGCAACAATTGAATTAAGGCAAGAGTTTGATTATATGTATGAGAGAGGAAAAAAGCCAAAAGATTGGGGTTTGAAAATTAGATCTCATCCCGGGGTATTAATGGTTACCGGATATGGGAAAAGACGTTGGGGTTACAGAGTACGGCTTAATCTCAATGCAAAATTATTACAGGTCCATAATGTATATACAGAGAAAGAAAAGAGCTTTGAAAATTTCAATGCATTAAAGGACTTAATAGATAATTATAGATTTGCACAAAACAAAAATAAAACAGCCTATATCCGTAAAGGAATAAAGTCCGAATTTATCATAAGATTCATAGAAGAATACAGATTACCTGGTTCCGGATTATGGAAGCCTAAAGTTCTTACTGATTATATTAATAAGAAAGTTCAAGAAAACCACCTGGTAACTTGGACTGTTGCAATTTTAAATAGTAAACAGAACGCTGATCTTGAGATAAATAAGAGGATAGGGTTAGATAGTCAACCAGAAATGAATATAGATGGACTTGGGGTATTAAGACTAACAGGCAGAGATGGTGATTTAGATAATAATATTATGAATTTTTCAAAATCATATGTAAGTCCTTATCATGAATGGTTGGATTTTTCAAAGGATCAAATTAAAAATATTGAAAAAAAACATGAAAGGAAAATGAATGGTAGACTTGCAAAAGATGAGAGAGAAAGTACAAATGGTTTACTTTTAATTTATCCGATATATGGGCCTACTCTATCATCCAATAATACAAAGTCTGCATCAAATTCTGTGGTTAAGTCTTATGGATTAGATTATGAATTTCCAATCATTGCCCCGGCAATTAGTTTTTCAGGAAAAGCTATTGATTCTGAAGAAGAATATATTGTGGATAGTGAGACTTTAAAGCAATTAGAATTGGAGTTGTAGATATGGATAAAATTAGAGATCTATGGTCAAATATTGTTAAGGATGTGGAAGCTGCATCAGGTCGTGGTTTGATGAAACGATCATTGCTTGATGGTGTTGGTTTATATCTTGGCATGGATACTATAGATGAAAATAAAATTTTAATTCTGATAATTGAAGATGAAGAATCTATTTATAAAAGTGATTTACCAAAATGGGAGGGTGCTGATTTTGAAATAAGAAAAGTATCCGAGAATGAATTAGCTATTACTTTAAAGTTATTAGATACAGACTTCGAGGATATTTTTCATTCACTCATTAATGATTTGTATTTAAATCTTTCTAGAGCAGATAATAACTTGGATGGTATCAGAATTTTTGTTTCTACGGTTGAGAAATGGAATACATTTTTTAAGAAATTTGGTATAAAGGTTTTATCAGAACAAAGGCAAAGAGGCATTTATGGAGAGCTATACTTTTTAAAGAATCATGTTTTAACGCATTGTTCAGGTAGAGATGCATTGGTTTCCTGGGGCGGGCACAGTGGTAAACATCAGGATTTTTCTTTTAAAAATGGAAATGTAGAGGTAAAGACAACTATAAGAAAACAACATAAAAAGGTTGCAATTTCAAGTGAGAAACAGCTGGATAACACAGGTATGAATAATTTATTTTTGTATTGCATAACCCTGAATCTGGATGACAATAGTGGTCAGACACTTCCGGAAATAGTGAATGATTTAAGGGAGCAATTATCACTGTCTCCAAATGCAGATTTAATTTTTAATGAATATTTACAGCGTACGGGTTACTTAGATGAACATGCAGATTATTATAATAAGAATAAATATATTTTTAAGAAAGAATACATGTTCAAAGTTGATGATGAATTTCCCAAGATAGTTGATCCTGTTGAAGGAGTAGGCGATATAAAATATACTATTGTTATAGCAAGCTGTATAAATTTTGATAATGATATTCAACATTCAATGGAGGTATTGATAGAAAATGTCAGTTAGTTATACTTCAAGGGAAGAGTTTTATCAATTTTTATATAGTGAAATAAAAGCTGAAGCAAGAATTGAAGAAGATGAGAGATTTGAAGAAGAAATTTATGTAGAAAGAATGATTGAATATTTACATGAATCTAACACTTTGGAAAATGGTCAATTATGTCGTCATCAGAGTCGAGGAATTAAAGTAGATGCATATGATGTTAATGCTGCTGGCAATTCAATTGATATATTAGTAGCATACTATGTAGATGAAGGGACTGAAATCCCTAAAGTAGGTAAAACTAAAATTGATTTAGCTTTTAAAAGAGCCAAAACCTTCTTAGAGAAGAGTAGAATTGGTACAGGGATTTATGAAGCATTAGATGATTCCAGTGAAGCATTAGATCTTGCTAATACGATTACAGATAATTATGAGAATTTAAAAAGATCACGCATTATTTTATTGACCAATGGGATAACGGGTCCACAGACAGCTGATAAAGATAATCTTGGTGATTTAGAAATATCCTATCAAGTCTGGGATTTTGAGAGGTTATGGAGATCTGTTAGCTCTGGAATGAAAAAAGAGGTAATTGCACTGGATTTTGAAAAAGAGGGGCATCAGCCTTTAAGCTTTATTTCAAGTTCAGATAGTAAGGGGATATACACTACATATATAGCATTAATTAAGGGTTCACTGCTAAGAGACCTTTATGATAGATATGGTACACGATTATTAGAGAGAAATGTGCGTGCATTTTTACAAGCACGCAGCAATGTAAATAGAGGAATCAGGGATACAATTATAGAAGAACCAAATATGTTTCTTGCCTTTAATAATGGAATTACTGTCACAGCCAATAAAGTTTCGATGATAAAAGATGAATCTGGTAATGATTGTATCTCAAAAATTACTGATTTTCAAGTTGTAAACGGGGGACAAACAGTAGCTTCGTTGTGGCATACGAATGTTAAGAATAGAGCAAAAATTCATGATGTGCATCTGCAAATGAAACTTACAGTGATTAATAATGAAGATAATATTGATATTATTGCTCCATTTATAAGTAAATATTCAAATGCGCAGAATGCCGTCAATACCGCAGATTTCAGTGCAAATGATCCATTTCATAGAAACCTGGAAAAAATATCACAAAGTGTTTATGCACCTGACCCATCAGGCAGTAATATGGAAACAATTTGGTTTTATGAAAGAACAAGAGGATTATTTGATGAGACCAGAAACAGACAGAGAACGCCGGCTCGAATTAAGGCATGGAAAAAAAATCATCCAATTCAACAGCGATTAGATAAATTGAAAATAGCAAAGTTAGAAAATACATGGAGAAAATTACCCCAGATTGTAAGTCTTGGAGGTCAGAAAAATTTCAGTCATTTTATGGTACATATCAATGAACGTATTGCTGCAAAAAATGAGATAGAAGTGAATATTGATTATTTTAAAAATTTAGTTGCTAAAAGAATTGTCTGGAAAGCCACTGAGCGTGTAATTAACAGGCAGAAAATTCCGGGTTATCGTGCAAATATAGTTACGTATTCTTTAGCATGGATGCTGATGCATGATCCAGAAAAATTTGATCTTCGGAAGATCTGGGAGCAACAATTAATTACTGAAGATCAAGAGTTATATCTTGATATTTTAACTATAAATATAAGAAATAAAATCGTTGCAACTGCACCCGGTAATGTAACTGAGTGGTGTAAGGCAGATAAACAAGGTTATTCAGGTTGTTGGGAAACAATTAAAAACATGAAGATTAATTTTGATGTTGATGTAGAAGATATTGTACAACAAAGAGTCGAAATACCAGGACAGACTACTTTAATGAATTTTGAGGACTTTACGGATTTAGAGTTATGGACAGCCCTTGTATCTTGGATTGATGAAACTGGTAAATTGTCATTGAGAGACAAGGATTTCTCAAAAAATATTATTAAAGCTATCAAGAAGAATGGAGCTCCTTCATTTCCTCAAATGCAGGCTTCCAATAAAATTCTATCTTCTGCGAGGAAAAAAGGGTTTAGTAAATGAAATAAAAAGATGGATAAACAAAAAAAACCACACTTCTTTGTTTTTTAAAAGCAAACTACAGTACTCGAGAGATTGAGAAAACATTAATTAAGCAAGAGATAAAAATATGGCAATAACAGTACCAGAGTTAGCAGATCTAACTGATCAGCAGTGGGAGCTCCATGATTTACCAATTACAGGTAGATATATTATAACTGGAGGTCCAGGATCTGGAAAAACATCAATCGCAATTAGAAGAACTGAGGCAATAAAACTAGATAATCCAAATGCTCCTGTTCTCACTTTATTATTTACTAATACGTTAAATGATTTTTTTAGAGCGAGTGTTGAGGCCATTGCCATATTTGAAACTACAATAACCGTTTGGGCAAAATGGCAAAGGAACTTTCTCATTAAACATGGAGCTTGGGGCTATAATTTTGGAGATCGTGTCCCTTGGGAAACTCTAGCAGATCAGATTTTGGCCCTTCCTCTGACTAAGATTTATGATAACCTTATAATTGATGAAGCACAAGATTTTTCTGTATCAGATTTGAAAGTTATGAATTTAATTGCAGACAACATCACTGTATTTGCAGATGAGAACCAACAGTTAGTTGATCGTGGTGTATCAGACATAGAAATAATAAAAGAATTGCTGAATATTGAAGAAGAAGATGATCACCACTTAACAGAAAATCACAGAAATACTAAACAAATAATGAAAGCGGCTGTTAGTTTAGCTCCAGATGAAATAGATGTTAAACTAGATGAGGTTGTTAGATCTGGGCAAAAACCTAGAATTGTAGCTCTTCAGTCATTTGATCATGAAATAGACTACATTGCAAAGGTGGTAAGAGCAAATAAACAAAAGGACATTGGTATTTTACATATGGAAAATAAAGTAATAAAGAGGATATATGAAGCATTAGAAATTAATCATTCAGATCTTACGTTTGAATTAATGAGGGAAAATGATTTTAATTGGCAGGGGTCTGATCCAAAACTGTGCACTTTAAACTCTGCAAAAGGTCTCGAATTTGATATCGTTCTTATGCCTCATATGAATAAAGAAAATTATTTTTCTCATCCAATGAATCTTAAACGTATATATGTTGGTATGACTAGAGCTAGAGAAGAACTGCACATTAGTTATTACGGTCACTATCCAACAACATATATTACCCAAATTGATCCAAGTACAGTCCAAAAAGTTTGTTAAATGAGTAAAAACCAAACTCATTATTTTTTTACAAATCAGAGAAATATACTTCAGGCGATAACTAAGGGTTATATATGTAATATTGAATACTGGGATAGAAAAGCAGATGATTTTTCTGGTGCATTCAGTTTTCCTCCAAAGGATTATTTATGGTTTTCAAAAAGTTTGTTAAATCTGCCATACACATTTATTACCGATAAAACTTTATTACCTGTTGCTGTTGGATTAGGTGAAAAACAACTTGAAAAATTAGGGTTTCAAAAAATTGTTCTGCCCGATGATTCAGGTTCCCTATACATTGGGGATGAAATTATTCCAGTTGATTTGATAGATGTTATTTTATTTAAATCTCAAGAGGATTTATCAAGAGCTACTCGGGGATATGGCAAATATCTGGAACTTCTAGACCAAGAAGTATACAAAGAATCAAAAGAAAATGAATTTGAAAGATTAATTGATATCCCCAAAGATCTCGACTGTAAAATACCCAAACACAAATTATCCAGTGAAATAGAAACACATATTTCTCGACAAATTGGAGCCGTAGGTAATTACTTGATTGATCTAATTGATAATGATGAAAACACCTACCTTCTTTTTTCAGATATTGTTTCCTACTATTTAAATAATTTAGGATCAACTATACCAATTAATGAATTAAAAGATAATATTCAATCAGTATTGCCCGATTATACAATAAAAGATGAAGAATTATTACTGATTGCGGTATTGTTTATCTCTAATTCATTTAAGGATTTGGAAACTCAGATACAGGAATTAGTATCATTTGGAAACAAAACACAACTGAAAATAGCGGACTATCAATATGACCTTTTATATATTTTATTAAACACTTTCGATACTGTTTTAGTTGAACTCAAAGAAGATATAAAAGTTATCGATAGAATCGAGCTGTTATCAAAAATACGGGCTCAATTAGTAAAAAATCTTGAAATAAATAAATCAATTAAAGGACAAAGTGTTCTTTCCATTTTTGATGAAATAAAAAATGTTTTTGATTATAAATCAGAACTTAATGATGCAATTGATTTGATTGATAATATAGATTGTGCTTTATTAAAACAATTTTTAAGAGGTTTCGAATTATATATAAGAGAGCCAATTAACCTTGATAAAATTAAAATAGTAGCAGATAATGAGACAAATTTGCCATCTAATTTGTGTAAAGCTATTCCTGCCTATATATGGGGTAAAGCTAGAGGATCCTTTGCATTTAAACCTGAAAACAAAAAAAATATGTTAAATGCAGTTCATGACAGGAATTTTTATTCGATGGTTTTTAATAAACAACAATTTGAAGATTATAAATTTTCTTTATTACCAAATAAAGGTATTATAGATAAAGATGAGACTGAAAAGATATCACTAGGCAAATATGAACTTTATTATAATGTTAGTGAACCAATTGAAAAATCGACTTATGAGGAACATGAATATTCTTTCTCCACAAATAATGGCCTCAATTTTCAATTTATAAAAGAAGACAAATTTGAGGATGTTCTGGAAAGTATTAACAAAGTAATAGATGGCAAAAAATCTTTACAAGATAAAGACTTAAAATTCTTTATAAAAGAATATTTCAAATCTGATATAACTGTAGCATTTGGCAAACAGAAATTAACAATTGAAAAAGAACAGGAAGTAGATATTGATGAAGAAATTATAATTAGATATCCAGGTGAATTAGATCTGACTATGAAAATGCCCAAGAATATTTTAATAGAAAAGATTGAAAAGCTATTGCGTGAGGACTATAGTAAATCCAACTATGATAGAATTAAACTGTCTGAAAAAAAGAAATTAAGAAATCATTATTCACCCATTAAGAAAACTGAAAATACTGGGACAAAATCCGAAAATAATATCAGTAAAAAAGATTTTAAACCACCTTTGATGCCCAATGAAAATTCAACTGTAAATGAATTGAAAATATATTTAAGAAATAAAGGGCATTCTGGTTTAAATGGTTTGAGAAAATATCAGCTATTAGAACGAGTAAAATTGATTAGTCAAGAAGAGTTGAATCTCTTATAGTAATAATGTCACTTGTTAAAAATCAATTATCTTCTTTCAACGATTGGGTTGAAGTTGACTCTGCTTTAAACGATGAAATAAAGGCTGCACAAGAAAAACAAACTGAAATATCCCTTTTCAATGGTAAACGTAAAAGTGAAAAGGATAATATTTATTATTATAAATTTTCTGTAAACACAGATGATCGTATCCAATCAGATCATATAACGGAAATAAGATATAAAAATAATGTGCTTGAGGGAGCAAGCTTAATAAAAATAACAAATAAAAATGCAATAATTGCAATCCCAAAATCAATTGGCCATATACCTTCAACAATACCCATAATAATAATTGTCAACGATCCTTCTTTCATTTTGCAACGGTTGCAGGAAGAAATTGAATCTTTACAGCATAAAGAACAGCCTTCAGGCGGTTTTATAAATTCTATTTTTGGTACCCAGGCTGATATTAAAACGGTTTATAGTGAGCAAGATTTAATTGTAAAGGGTAGCTTTGATTATAATGATCGACAATTAGAAGCGATAAAAAAATCTGTAAAAAATAAGTTACTATTTATTTGGGGGCCACCTGGTACAGGTAAAACAACAGTTCTCGGAAAAATAATATCTGATTATGTTAAAAAGGATGAGTCCGTTTTGTTATGTAGCAATACAAATAGAGCTGTTGATGTGAGCATCCTCAAAGCTTTGGAAGTCAGTTCGTTTGAGACTACGCCAATAAAAGAAAAATCTTTGCGCTGGGGGAATGTATTCTTAAAAGAAGAAGAAGACCTTCAATATGTTACTGTAGAGAATCATCTTATTAGGAAAAAAAGGGAAAAAGAAAAAAAGATTCAAAAAGAAGTCGATTTATTAGACGAATTCAAGGAGGCTTCAAAATTATTAAATGATAATAGAATCAAAATTAGACCGTATACCCTAACTAAAAAGAGATATGAAGAATTATTAAAACTGGAGGAATTAAATGCATTTCAGGAAAGTGAGGTGGAAAGATTAAAAGAAAAAATAAAGAATATAGGTGGCGGGAAAAAGTCGATTCAGGATAAAACAACAAAACTTGAAGAAAATCTAAATGAAATTGAAACTAAAATAAAAGAAAATTTTGATTCTGTGAATTCTCTTAGACAATTTGTTATTGAAAAAACACTTGTTACAATGGAAGAAATTCTGCTTGATATTAGATTCCAAGCCTCGACATTTGCAAAAACAGTACTTGATGAAAATTTGAAATTGCAGCAGTTTGATAATGTATTGATTGATGAAGCCAGTATGGCAAACCTTCCTTATATTTTATATCTATCTACATTTGCTAAAAAACGAATCATATTCGTAGGCGACCCACAACAATTAGCTCCCATTGTATTAAGTAACGGAAGTCTTGCAGACAAATGGCTTAAAAAAGATATTTTTCTAAAAGTTGCTTCCGTAAATGAGATTAGTGAATTATTTCGTTGGCAAAATGAAAATGATGATATAAGTGTTTTATTAACCGATCAATATCGGATGCCTCAAAAAATTTTTAATATTGTTAATGATCTGTTTTATAATGGCCGACTTGTCAACAGAGTCGAGAATTCAGGCTCAATAAAAGTAATTGATACATCAGAAATCAATCCAATTTTAACCTTCCCAAGTGAAAAAATAAAATCTCCTGTCAATGTTGATCATAGCGAGCTACTTATCAATGATATATCAAAGGCATTAGAATCGATTGATGATAAAAGTGATGCTGCCAAATCAATAGGTGTAATGGTCCCTTTTACACAGCAAAAACGATTCACTCAATATCTATCTCAAATAAGGAATATACCTAATTCACTAGAGATAGGAGTTGTACATACTTTCCAAGGGAGGGAAAAGCCAAGGGTCTATTTTGATTTAACTTTATCTAATATAGATTATACTTATCCAACTTTTGACGAATATAAAACATCAAAAATGGATGTTTCCAGACTCCTCAATGTGGCTTTGTCTAGGTGCCAATCCAGTGATAATAAGTATTTTAATGGAGAATTTATATTATTAGTTAATATTAACTATTTTAAAAAATTCCACCCGAATGGTATAGTTTTTGAATTTATAAACGAATTGATCGATAATGCTGATGAAGAAATAGAAAAAATCTCTGAACCAATAAACCCTTTCAAATTGGTGGAAGAAAATCATGAGCAAATAGATGTATTTGAACAAAAAGCGAAACAGAGCACGGCTAATAAAGAAGAAGTTTCTGATCAGGAAGAAGTTGCGGATGAAGAAATAGCTGAAATACCTGATGATAAAAGAATAAAGAAGGAAATAGAAAAGAATTGCGAAATCATTACAAGAGAAATTCAACTTATTAACCACTTCGGTAATAAAATTGATCATAAAGAAATTTTCAACTATACATCTGCAATAAATGAGGTTTTGGCAAAGCTTCCTGTTTATTATTGCACTGATAAAGATAGTTTTAAATTATTTATCGATATGATGTATAAACTAATTTATGAAGCTTCAGGAGGAAAAGATGCGTCATATCCTATCTGGGATAGAAAGGCAAAATTAAGATATGAAAGTTATGGTAAAATTCGGCTTGTCATACATCAATTAAGACAATACTATTTTCATGATTATGAAAACTGGGATCAAGAGGAACAAGATAAATTGTTAGCATATGTTAATGAATATTTTAATTCTTTAATTGATGGAAATGAACCTGAGATTGAGGATGAATGGTCTAATTGCCAATTAGCGATTTTATTTAAAACAACTGAGTACTTAATAGCAGTAAAGAATAAGTACGCAAAAAAAATAAGGAAATAATAATTTTCCTAACAGAAAAATTGCTTAATTCTTATGGAGCTACTATACCTTAAGAAATAATTATGAATGATTTAGAACTAATAAAGAACCATACAGTATTTTTTGCATATTTCTGTCATTTGATAGAAACCGATCACGCCGAGGCAGCTGAAGAATTATGTGAAATAGGGTGGAAGCTTGATGAAGCAATACGAAAGAGAAAAATTTCTAATTCTCAAATAGAGGAAAGCATGAAAAAAATGATATTAAATCCAGAAGATCAAATTATGATGGATAAATATATTTTTCCCAATTACGATAAGATGAATTAGTTCCGCAGCCCTTATATAGGAAATCATGACTGATTATATAGAGCACAAAGGGGTATCGAGAAAAACCTTCCTAATATATCTACTGCAGTTGCCGTTATTTGGAGGTATTGCTAAGTATCTATATGGATTTAAACCGCAGCAGCGCTATCTACTAAACAAATTTTCAGTGGCTGGTTTCTACTTTTATAAGGGCACAGAACTCGTTAAAAGCATAAAACCAGGGGAAACCCTGACCATGAATCTAAAACCGACTAATCCGCATGATAAATACGCAGTAGAGCTATACTACAAGGAACAAATGATAGGGCATATACCACGCAGTGATAATAAGCCTATTTTTCGACTGATTGAGCAAGGTAAGGAACTTGTATGTACTATTAGAGAAATTGATCCAGATGTTGAGGCTTGGCGGATGTGTAAGGTGAAAGTGGAATTAGTTGGATAGGATTTAAGCAAGAGCTCCACCAAGTAGAAAATAAATGAAACGCCTCTGGGTCAAATAGCCTCCTCACGGAGGCTTTTTTGTTTATAAAAGAGACACCCACATTGTTGGGTGATTTTTGTGTAATTTTGGATATGAATAAAAGAAATATAATGTATGGTTTGGCTTATGGTATAAGCATAGGAGTGGGAGTTGCAATAACTTTTGGTGTTGCTCTTGAAAATATGGCTATTGGGATTTCGATTGGTTTAGGGTCTGGTGTTTCATTGGGTGTGGGTTGTTCATTATTATTAAGTAAACGTAAATCCTGCTAATCACAGAGATATAAGTTAGACTCATATTTTGTT